>Ga0213875_10002842_pt1 | contig 10156 bp, 5 predicted proteins | sample BarmaccomBMRX_R8_FD_160105 | JGI IMG/M metagenome (GOLD analysis project Ga0213875, IMG submission 160105) | Root-associated microbial communities from Barbacenia macrantha in rupestrian grasslands, the National Park of Serra do Cipo, Brazil - RX_R8 | ecosystem: Host-associated > Plants > Roots... | reverse complement strand
GTCGGACGTTCAACACGTGCATGTGGCGCGGATCGTCCAGGGCAGCCTCCAGGGCGTCCGCCACCGCCCCGTGCGTGTCCGCCACATGGCCCACGCCGCCGCCGACCAGGTCGCAGACCCGCTCGTAGCGCCACTCGGCGATGTCGTTGAACGGCCCGTCCAGCATCTCGCGCTCGGTGGAGTAGCCCCGGTTGTTCAGGATGACGACGATCGGCGACTGGCCGTACCGGACGCAGGTGGACAGCTCGGTGCCTGTCATCTGGAACGCACCGTCGCCGACCAGCACCAGGGGCCGTAGCGTCGGCGCGGCGACCCCCGCCCCGAGCGCCGCCGGGACGGCGAAGCCCATCGTGGTGTAGTAGGCCGGGGACAGGAACTCGGCCGCGCGGTGGACCCGCAGGTCCGCCGCGGCGAACAGGGACTCGCCCACGTCGGCGATCACCACCATGTTCTCGTCCAGAATCTGTTCCAGCTGACGGAACACCCCGGCCAGCGTCGCCGGCGAGTCGGCGGCCGGCGGCTCGGCGGGGCCTTCCTCGCGGCCCGGCAGGGGGCGGATGGGAGCCGCCGGCAGGGGGGCGTCGGCCAAGGCATGCAGGAAGTCCTCAAAGCGGATCTGCCCGTACTGGTGGTGCTTGACCGCGATCCGGTCCGCCGTCGCGTGGACCGTCCGCGCCTCCGAGATGCCGGGGGAGGAGGCGTCCAGATCAATGTCTGTCAGGATAGACCCCAGCATCAGGCAGCAGTCCGACTCGTCCACGAAGCGGTTCACGGCGTCGCGCCCGATCAGGCCGCCGTACACGCCCACAAAGAGCGGGTGGTCCTCGCGGATGACCGATTTTCCGAGCAGGGTGGACGCGACCGGCATTTGGAGACGTTCCACCAGGCGTAGCAGCGTCTCCTGGAGGCCGAACCGATGCACCTCCGCGCCCGCCAGCACCACGGGCCGCCGCGCGGATGCCAGCATCGCGCTGACCTCGGCCACCGCCTCGGCCAGCGCGTCCGCGTCGCTGGCATCCGGCGGGTCTGCCGGGGGTCGGAGCGGGTTTCCCAGCGGCGCGAAGACCAGGTCGCGGGGTATCTCCAGGTACACCGGGCGCTTGTAGCGTTGCAGCGCGGCCAGCGCCCGATCCACCTCGCGCGGCGCGGTCAGCGGGTCATTGATCACGGTCGCCGCCACCGTGATCTTCTCGTAGACCTCCTGCTGGGTGGAGAAGTCGCGGACCATGTGATGCAGCAGCGGGGTGCGCCGCCGCTCGGCCAGGCCGGGCGAGCCGGACAGCAGCACCACCGGCGACCGCTCCGCGTAGGCGCAGGCAATGGCATTAACGGCGTTCAGCCCGCCGACGCAGTACGTCAGGCACGCCGCGCCGATCCCGTTGAGGCGGGCGTAGGCGTCGGCGGCGAAGCCGGCGCAGTCCTCGCGGGTCGTGCCGACGTGTTGGATCGGCGAGTCTTCGATCAGCCGGTACAGCCCCAGCACGTAATCTCCGGGGATGCCGAAGATGTGCCGCAGCCCCAGCGCGTACAGCCGGTCAAGCACGTAGCCGCCGACGGTCTGTGTCCCACCGGCCTCATTCGCCATGCCGCCCTCCGTTCGCCTCTTGCCCCGGCCCACGCTGCGGGGCGAAGCCGCGCCGCAGGACGGACTCCGTGACCGTGCGCGGGATCAGGAATTGGAGCAGGTAGTCGGGACCGCCCGCCTTGGAGCCGATGCCGGACATCGCGGACCCGCCGAAGGGCTGCCGGTCCACCAAAGCGCCGGTGATCTTGCGGTTGATGTAGAGGTTGCCGACCCGGAACTCCCGGCGGACGCGGGCGATGTGCTCGGGCGAGCGTGAGTAGAAGCCGCCGGTCAGCGCGTAGGGCGTGCCGAGCGCCAGGGTCAAGGCTTCGTCGAGGTCGCGGGCGCGCAGCACGGCCAGCACCGGGCCGAAGATCTCGTCCTGGCACAGCCGGCCCGCCGGATCGCAGTCCGTGAAGACGGCGGCGGGGACGTAATAGCCGCGTCCCGCGAGTTCCGGAGGCACGGGCGTCTCGGCGAGCAGCCGCCCCTCCTGACGCCCGACTTTCAAATAGCCCAGGATGCGCTCCTGCGCGTCCCCGTCCACCACCGGCCCGAGCGTGGTCGCGGGGTCCTCGGCGGGGCCGATCTGAATGCTTCGGATGGCTTCGGCCAGGCGGGCGTTGAACGGCCCCTCGGCGGCCCCGATGACGATCACGCGCGCGCAGGCCGAGCACTTCTGACCGGAGTAGCCGGTGGCGGAGGCCAGCACCCCCAGCACGGCCTCGTCCAGATCGGCGTCCTCGTCCACGATGACGGCGTTCTTGCCGCCCAACTCGGCAATGACGCGCTTGATCTCGCGCTGGCCGGGCCGCACCCGCGACGCTTCCTCCAAAATGGACAGCCCGACCGCCTTGGACCCGGTGAAGGCGATCAGGGCGATGCGCGGATCGGCCACCAGCGCCGGGCCGATGACCTCGCCCCGGCCCGGCAGGAAATGGGCGACTCCGGGCGGGACGCCCGCCGCCTCCAGCGCTTCCATCAGGAAATAGCCGACGCGCGACGACTGCTCGGCGGGCTTGAGCACGACCGGGTTGCCCGCGACCAGGGCCGCCGACGCCATGCCGGTCAGGATCGCCAGCGGGAAGTTCCACGGGGCGATGATCGCCGCCGGCCCACGCGCGTCGTAACCGTACTCATTCCACTCGCCGGGCACGTCGCGCCGCCGGGGCGCGGCCAGCCGCTCCATCTCCCCGGCGTAGAACTCGCAGTAGTCAATGGCCTCCGCCACGTCGGCGTCCGCCTCGCGCCAGGGCTTGCCGACCTCAAAGACCTGCCAGGCGCTGATCTCAAAGCGGCGGCTGCGAAACTCGGCGGCCACGCCCCGGAGCAGGGCCGCACGCTCGGCCACCGGCGTGTCGCGCCAGGCCGGGAACGCCGCCTGCGCGGCGGCGACGGCGCGCCCTGTCTGCTCCGGTGTCGCGTAGCAGACGCGGGAGGCGACGCGGCCGATGTCGGAGGGGTCTGGCCGCGCGACGACCTCCGGGGACGTCTCCCGCCGGCCCCCGATCACGACTGGGACGACCTCGCCCAGACCGGCCCGAACGGAGTCCAGCGCGCGGCGCATCTGCTCCTGATTGGCCGGAATGGCGAAGTCGGTTTCTGGCTCGTTGACGAACGCGCCCGGGGCGGCCCCAGCGGACGGCGGGGCGGAGGCGGACACCAGGCGGGCGGGGTCCGCCAGCAGCAAAGCCCCGGCGTCGGCGTCCTCCTCCACGCGGCGGATGAACGAGTCGTTGGACGTGTTCTCCAGCAGGCGGCGCACCAGGTAGGCCATGCCCGGAAGCAACTCGCCAAAGGGCACGTAGACGCGCACCCGCTCCCCCTGCGCCGCCAGCGCCCGGCCCAGGGCCTCGCCCATGCCGAACAGCACCTGGAACTCGGTCGCGCCCGGCGGCAGGCCCTTCAGTTCGGCTAGCGCCTGCGCGTGGGCGGCGGAGCGGACGTTGTGCGTCGCAATCGCGGGCCGCAGCGTCTGCCAGTTGTCCAGCAGGAAGGCCGTCAGCCGCTCGAAATTCCGATCGGTCTCGGCCTTGCGGCCAAAGACCGGCACGGGATGCCCTTGCTGGGCGGCGTGAATGGTCTCGTAGTCCCAGTACGCGCCCTTGACCAGACGGATCCAGACCGGCGTGCCGCGGCGAGCGGCCCAGGCGCGCAGGGCGCAGAGGTCATCCGCCGACTGACGCAGGTACGCCTGGACGACGATGCCCACGTCCGGCCAGTCCCGGTAGTCGTCCTCCAGCAGAATCTCGCGGAAGATACGCTGCGTCAGCGCACAGACGTCGTGCTGCTCCATATCCACGTGGACAAAGGCCCCGCGCTCGCGGGCGAGGGTGAGGATGGGGCGCAGTCGCTCCTTGACGGCCGCGGCGGTGGCGTCGGCGGCCATGGGGTCAAAGTGGGCCGTCAGTGAGGATAGCTTGAGTGAGACGTTGACCTTCGGCAACGGGCCGAAGGGTGCGGCGTCGGTGTGGGGATTGCCCGGCCAACGCCGGGCCATGTCCGTCATGTCCCGAAGCAGGTCCAGATAGCGATTTTGGTAGGCCAGCGCCTCAGCGTCACTGGTGACGGCCTCCCCCAGCAGGTCCAGCGTGGACGCCATCCCCTGCCGGCGCAGGCGCAGGACCGTCCGGGCGGCCTCCGGCGCGTCGCGGCCCGCGATGAAGCGCCGGGCCACCATCCGCGTGCCGGCCCTGGCCGCGGCCGCCGCGAGCCGGCGGGTGGGGGCGGTGCGGCCCATCTCTATCAGCAGGCCGGCCAGGCCCGGCGGCAGCGCGAGGCCGGGATGGAGCAGATACTCCCGCAGGTGCTCCCACACGGCCTCGGACGCGGGCAGGGCGGGCAGAACGTCGACGAAGCGGAACAGCTCCGCCTTCAGCGCCTCGTCGCGCGTCGCCAGCCCCATCAGCGCGTGGTAGAGCCGTTCGGTCGGCCCGCCCCGCCGCTCCTCGCGGCGCAGCGCCGCCAGCAACGGCCCGCCCCGCTCCTGCGTCCGGCACTCCGCCCCGTCTTCGGAGGTTCGTTCCAGTGTCGCCATGCCGTGCCTCCGCCTGCGTGCTACTGTTCTTGTATCCGCGCCGCACGGGAACGAAACCGGGGGCTTACGGCCCTTGCGGCCAGACCGCGCCGCGCGATCCCATCCCGCTGTCGCAACGCAGACGCACCGGTCTCGACCAGGCGTGCATCGGCTTCGGCGATAGCCCGGAGCTGGTACGCACGGGCATCGGTCGCGGTCACGTCCCAGTCGGCATCTCCATCCCGATCATAGACCCAGAGCGCCGCCAGCGGAACCCGTGCCTGTTCAATTGCCGCGAGGATGGCCCGAAACTCCTTCTCGCTCTTATCGGGAGGGCCGGGCGAGCCGAACTCGCCGACGAACAGCGGCCTGCCCCAGCGCCGGGCCAGCGCGGCGTCGGCACGGAGCGTCGCGGTGCAGTCGCCGTAGGCGTGGACGCTGATGACATTGATGGGGGCCGGGTTGTCCGCCAGCAGCATCTCAGCCGCCTGCGTGGGCGTGTCCTGCGCCCACGTCTTCTCCTTCCAATTGTGCCAGGCGGACTCGCGGGGGAAGCCGTCGCCCGTGGAGAGGAGGCGGTCGGGGTCGTACCGGCGCACCTCGCGGGCGAAGGCGGCGAAGGCCGCGCGGATGTCCGCATAGGTCACCTCATCCTTCGCGCTGCGGCTCGCGGGGGTGCCCAGGGCTGGGACGACCTGGGGCCGGTGCTCGGCGGCATTGGGCAGGTCGGCGCTGAGGTTGAATTCGTTGCCGAACTCCCAGCCCCAGATCGCGGGCGAGTTTCGGTAGCGCCTCACCACGTCGCGGACGTAGTCGCGCATATAGGCGCGTGTGCGGCTGGCGGGGTCGGCCCAGGCGCGCACCGGCTCGCCGACCAGATCGGGCACGGTGGCCTCGTTCCAGAAGAGGCTGGGGATCAGTCCGACGTGGTGCCGCTGCGCCGACCGAACCACGCCATCAAAGCGCCGGAAGAACTCGTGCTTGTCCTCGCGGTAAAGCCTCTGCTCGTTCGGCCAGAAGCCGCAGCCCATCAGGCGGCAGAAGGGAATGCCGGCGGCTTCAAGCGCACGGAATCCGGCCTCGTAGCTCGTGTCGTCAGGCTTAAGCAGTGTGCGATAGAAGGCGCTGAAGTAGTTGACTCCGATGCCGCGATAGGGCCTGCCATCCCGCATCACCACGCCACGGGCAGTCACGGTCAGCCCGCGCGCCGCGTCGCAGCGGGGTGTGCCCGCCGCCAGGAGAACCACTAACGCTATCAAGATGATTCCCGCGTTCGCCATTCCCTCGTGTGTTCCTCTCAAGACGGCGGGTTGAGGTCGGCGAGCTTCACGCCGCCCAGGCGGCGATCCCCCTCCTCAATGAAGACACGGGTGAAGGGGCGGCCCGCGTCGCGCCGGGGCTGTGTCTTGAACTCCCACCACTCGCGTCCCGCGTACTCCTTGCGCTCCATCCACCAGTCGTCGCCGACGATCACCAGGTCGGGCGCGACCTCGCAGTGGCCGAAGCCGCGATCGTATTCCCGGTCGGCGATGCGTTCGAAGGCGTCCCAGGAGATCGCCAGTGCGCCGTTGGCGGACCCGATCCAGCGCACGTCGGCGGGGGCCTTGTCGTTGGCGCGGAAGACCCCCAGGACCTCTTGCAGCAGATTGGCGTTTTCCGGCGGTGGCATCGCGGCTTATCTCCGAGCCTGTGCGGCGGCCTACGGGTAACCGGCATACAGGGGGATGGCGTAATCATTGGCGTACCCGCCGCCACGCTTCGGGAAGTCGGTGTTCGCGGCGGTCGCCGTCACATTCCCGCGCGTCTCCACGACGGCCTTGACGAACGGGCCGCCGAGGTTGGTGAACAGGGTGGCGGACGCCCGCGCGTTGTCGTTGCGGATCAGCGGGTGCTGCCGGTCGGGCGGCGGCATGTTGGTCTGGTTGGTGTACCCACCTAGAATCTCCAGCGAACCGCCGTTCCTGACGGTGAAAGGCGTCCCAGCCCCGTTCTCCGTCTTGTAGCCGAAGACCCACAGCAGCCCGCCGTTGCACGGGATCTGCTCGCCACCGCCGTATTCCACATCAATCTGCCGGGCGTAGACCCTCTGCCCTGGCCGGCAGAAGTCGTCGCCGGTGGTGTTGTCGTTGACGTTCTCTAAAAAGAACGTTACCGGCAGGCCCTTCGGATTGGAGATGCCGCCACTGGCGCAGCGCTGGATGACGTTGCGCCTGGCCGTCACGCGGATCGGCACCCCCGAATCCTGCACCAGCACCGGGTCGGCCGACGCTTGGCCGATGACGAAGGCCCCGCCGTCCACGCCCGCCGCCATCACGTTGATGAACTTGACGGACGCCGGCACAATCACGTCTCCGGGAAGTTTGTAGACGCGCTTCTTGAAACAGACGACGGGCTTGCCCGAGTCCATCGCCGCCTGAACGCTGGGGTAGTCATCTACAATGGCCCATTGCGTCGCCGGGTCGTACCACGGCACCGACGGCGTGTCCTGGATCGGCAGCCGCAGCGACTTCCTGGCCTGTCCTGGGAACAGGGTCTTGACCGGGGAGGACACGTACTCGTCAATGAGGCCCAGGGGCATGGCGGTCGCTCCGGCCCTCTGGATCGCCTGCCCGTAGTCCGACGTGGCGACGCTGCGCGCGAACAGACACTGCTGCGCGTCGTGGGTCATCACGATGGCCGGGCCGGGCGACCTCCCGCCCCGCAGCACGCTGTCCAGAACGACGGCCTGGGGGCCGGAGCCATCCATCTCGAGCGCCGGGACCCCGGCGATGGCCTGGTCGGAGCGCAGGCCGCGCAGCGACATACCGCCGCCCGTGTGCAGGATGCCGGCCTCCCGCTGGTTCCGCAGCGTCAGGTATTCAAAGGCCACGTCCCCCTCCGGGTTCACCGAGTCACAGATGCCGTCGTCAAAGCCGTCCACCGTGACATCGGTGTAGTAGCCCTGCACCGAGCCTTGCTTGAACCAGATGCCGTATCGGCCGGCCCCGTCCTCCGACCTGATCGTGACCGAGCGCAGGTCGGTGTTGTTGGCGCCCTGGAAGAAGAGTCCGACCGCACCGGGGTTGCCGCGCCCGGCGCTGATCGTGAGGTTACGGAGCCAGTTGCCGCCCGGCACGTTGTTGAAGACCGTGTCGGGGTGCTGGAACGCCAGCACGATCTTCGGGTGCGCCGGGTCCTGGTAGCCGGGGCAGCGGTCGGCCAGGCGAATGACCGTTCCGGCCCGGCTCTGCCCGACGAAGTGGACGTGGTTGATGTCGAACGTGCCGTCCCAACGGGGATACGCGCCGACCGTCGGTCCGCGATAGATCAGCGTGTCGCTCACCTTGTAAGTCCCGTTCGGGATATAGACGTAAAAACTGTTCTGCGATGTCCAGGGGCCGTACTTTTTGTACGCCCGCAGGAGCAGGTCGTACACGTCCCGGAACGCCGCCGTGTCGTCCGTCACGCCGTCGCCTCTCGCGGCGCGCATCCCGCTCTCCGGCGGCCGCTTGACGTTGATGACCGGCCCGCCGTTCTGCATCAGCAGGGTCTCCGGGAACGTGATGTTCAGGTCCCTGCCCCGGTCTCCGGCCCGCGATGCCACGGCCGGCATATTCCAGGCCGCCAAAGACAACAGCAAGGCCGCCACCCATCCCCATCGCCGGCAGGCACCATCGCCCCGGTTCATGCTCACCCCTTCTTTCCCTTTTCGGTCATGCCAGGAAGGAACTCCCGGATCAGCCCGCTGACCCGCTCCGGCTGCTCATGGATGACCCAGTGGGTGCCGTCCAGGACGCGCCGCACCGTCAGGTCGGGCACGTACTCGGCCAGCCCGTCCAGGTTGCCCGGCAGCAGCGCCGTGTCCCGCTCGCCCCAGACCACCAGCGTCGGCACGCGCACGGGCCGGACCGCCTCGGCCGGGTCAAATCGGAGGGCGCGATAATAGTTCAGCCCGCCCGTGAGCGCGCCTGTCTGCGACCAGGCCGCCAAGTATCGGCGGTGATCCTCGGCCGTGAACGCCCCCGGAGCCGCGCCGCCGAAGACCGCCCGGCGCAGCAGGGCGAAGCGGCCCGCGCGCAGCAATGGTTCGGCAACGGGGCTGCGGAACAGGGCGACGTAGGCGCTCGCCCGCCGCTGGGCGGGGTTGCTGCGGAGCTCGCGGGCGAAGGCGGCCGGGTGCGGCGCATTGACGATCACCAGCCGTTCCAGGCGGCCGGGGTGGAGGGCGGCGAAGTGCCAGGCGACGACCCCGCCCCAGTCGTGGCCGACCAGGACGGCGGGCCGGTCCGGGCTGAAGTGATCCAGGACGGCCAGGACATCGGCGGCAAGCAGCGGCAGGGCGTAGGCTTCCAGGGCACGGGGCCTATCCGAGCGGTTGTAGCCGCGCATATCCACCGCGACCACCCGGCAGCGCCCCCCGAACGCGGCGAGTTGACGCCGCCAGGCGTACCAGAACTCCGGGAAGCCGTGCAGGAACAGCAGGGTCCTGCCTTCGGACGCCTCTCCGGCGCAGACAGCATGGAGCATGACCCCCGCCCCGGGGATCATCACGCGGCTCCACTGAGAGGCTCCCCCAAGCCGTGTCTTTTCCATACGCCGTACGGGCGCAGCATGCTGCGCCCCTACCCCCATCGGTCTGCGCCGACATCGTTGCAATCAGGCCCCGCGAATTCATTCGTCAGGCCTTCCGTGGCCGGGCACGAGAACGAAACGGCCCCGCCGGGTCATGCCGGTGGGGCCGTCAGGTGTTGGTGTGGACCGCCTCCGGCTCCCCCAGAATTGGGGGCGGGGGGTGATCCGGGCGCTTTGCGGATTGTCTCCCCGTGAAGGGTGTTGATGTCCACCCGTGCCTCCGTGCGGTGTTCACGTAAATGGCCGGGGGCGTCATTGCGCGCCCCCGGCCTCGGCCGTGCTACGGCGTTGCGCCGCCCGTCCCCGTGCCAGTACCCGGCGTGCCCGTGCCGCCAGTGCCAGCGCCACCGGTATCAGTTCCAGTGCCGGTAGTCCCAGTGCCGCCGGTCGTTCCTGTACCACCCGTTCCATTGTCGGTGCCGGTGCCCGTGCCGCCTGTCCCAGTACCGGTGCCGCCGCTGCCGTTGTCAGTGCCCGTACCGGTCGTGCCCGTGCCCGTCCCTGGGGTCCCGGACGTGCCGTTTCCGCGGCGGCGACGGCGTCCGCGACGGCCCGTATTGGAGGGGGTGGTGCTGGTCCCGCCCGTGGCGCTGCCGTTCCCGCTCATGTCAGTGCCGGTCGTTCCCGTCCCGCTCATTCCCGTCCCGCTCATTCCTGAAGCGCCGCCCGACATGCCGCCGGACATATCTCCCGGCATTGAGCCGCCCATCATGCCGCCGTTCATCGCCATGTTCCTGAAGGCCATCCGCCCGGTCGTCCGGTAGGCGGCCTCATAGCGGGAAATCTTGTCCTGCTCGTCCGAGGTGTCCATGATGTCCGAGAGCGGTATGTTGTACATCCAGGACAGCGTGGAGAAGGTCTGGCCGTCCAGAACCCGGTCCGCGATGTCCTGGAAAGGCTCTCCCGTCATCTCGGCGATCTTGGCGACCGAGGCTACCTGGCTGTCGCTCAGGCCCCGGGCGCGC
>Ga0213875_10002841_pt1 | contig 10157 bp, 8 predicted proteins | sample BarmaccomBMRX_R8_FD_160105 | JGI IMG/M metagenome (GOLD analysis project Ga0213875, IMG submission 160105) | Root-associated microbial communities from Barbacenia macrantha in rupestrian grasslands, the National Park of Serra do Cipo, Brazil - RX_R8 | ecosystem: Host-associated > Plants > Roots... | reverse complement strand
CGCCCTCGCCGGTCAGCTTCAGCCCGCTGGCCCGTGCCCGCTCGGTGAGCTCGCGCAGGACTTGCTCATCGCCCGCCGACAGCTCCGCCCCGGCCTGGTCCCGGTCCTGTGTCACGTCGGTCATCTGGTGTCTCCTCCGTCTCGGGAGTTACACCGTTGAAATTACAGTCCCGGTATTCACAGGTGAGACTTTCTCGCCTTACCCGTCAGGCCTGTATTCTTGTTCTCACGCCGGGAAGGCGTACCCTGGCGCCATAGCCTGGGAGTGCCTATTGAATGACCCGGATTCCGGTAAATACAACCTCTGGGTCGAGCGGCCGCGCTAACGTCGAGGAGTTAGCCTCCACGCAAAGGACAGGGGACTTTCGGGGCAGCGACGCGCGCTAACTTTAACTCAGGACTCCAGCCGACATGTGCGCCCATCGGCGCAGCCCTTGGAAGCGCTCGTGCGGGTGAGATGCCGAGTTCGAGGCATGCAGCGACCAGCCGTCCGCAGCGAGTCGTGAGCATAGTTGACGCGTGGATATTGGTCAGCTTATGCTGACGTCGTGGAGGCCGGGACTGAGCTTGCCCAGAAGGCCGCCAGCGGCGACCCGAAGGTCGGGTTGCGGGCGGTGGCCGCATTGCGGCAGCTGGCCGAGCGGCTGGAGATCTTGCAGGTGCAGCGGGCGCGCCAGCTGGGATGGTCCTGGCAGGAGATCGCAGGGCGGCTCGGGGTGACCAAGCAGACAGTGCACCGCAAGCACGGCGGCCGGTTCCGGGAGCGGTGATGGCTGAGCCGTTCGACCTTGCGGCGCGCACCGTGATCGTGCGCGCCCAGCTGCACGCCCGCCGCCTGGGCCACCATTACATCGGCCGCGAGCACTTCCTGCTCGCCATGGCACTCAGCGAAGAGCCGGCCGGGACTGTGCTGCGCGCCCACGGTCTCACCCCGGAAATGGTGGAGGAGCTGATCGTAGCGCGAGCCGCGCTGGGAGCGGGTGCCGGGCTGTTCGCCGATCTCGACCTCGACGCGCTGGCCGCGGCCGGCATCGACATCGAGGCGGTACAGGCCCGAGTCACAGCGCAGCTCGGGCCGGAGGCACTGGCGCGCGCCGATCGCGCCGTGCACAACCACCCCCGTCCGCCCGGACGGGCGCCGCTGAGCCATCGTGCAGCCGCCTGGCTGCTGCGGCCCTACTGGCGCCGGCGGGCGCGGCGCGCCGGAAGCAGCCTGCCCGAACCAGTGCCAATCCCCACCGGGGTACCCGGCCGCTACCAGGCCGCTGACCCCCCGCCACCGGGGTACATCCCGTTCACCCCCGGCGCCAGGCAGACCCTGCAATGCGCGCACAGCGAGGCGGCCGCCCGCCACGATCCGTCAGCTGGGGCCGAGCACATCGCCCTGGCGCTCACCACAGCCGTCACCGGGCCAGTGCCCGCCATCCTGTCCGCCGCCGGAGCGACCGCGCCCGGCCTGCGTGCTGCGATCCAAAACCGGTACCGGCACGCCAGCTAATACGTTCCTCCACTGCGAGAGCTAACCCCGTGCGGAGCGCCCGGTCCAGCTCGTGGTCACCAAGCTCGACCGGCTCGGCCGCTCCTTGAAACACCTCATCCAGCTAACCAAAGAGCTGGAGAGGCGCGGGGTGGACCTGGTGGTACTCGACCGGGGCATCGACACCTCCACCGCCCTCGGCCGGATGTTCTTCCACATCCTCGGCGCCATCGCCGAATTCTCTGTATATCGACATGCCGGGACGGCCACCTCCCTGAGGTGAGGGCTGCGGCCTGATGTAGTGAGCACCGGCGGGCAGAAACCCAAGCTCGGCCCCCCGCCAGGCGGCCCTCGCCCGGCAGATGTACGACGAGCGCGACGCCTGCGGCCACCGCCGCTACACCGCCGCCCAGATCGCCGCCCCCGATCCTTCCGGACTATGGAGGTACTCCGCAACGCCGGGTTAGCCACAATGCAGGGAAGTTAAGCGTCCCGGGCTGCGGTCAAGCGGTTTGCCGGGATTGCGGTTTCGGGCGGACATGGCAACGGAGGCCGCGGTAGGACGGGTGTCGACCAAAACGCCCCGTGTACCGGAGACCTCCGTTGCCTGTCCAGTCTGCCATCCGTGCTGTCATGACGGTCACCACGGCGATCACAGTGGCTGCCGGGGTGTTCGCTCCCGGTCATCTGGGCGAGCTGACACGCATTGTGCCGTTCGAGCTGGCCGATGCCGTGCTGGAGGAAGGCGGCCTGGAAAGGCGGGTGCGGCTGCTGCCGTCACGGGTCGGGATCTATTTCCTGCTGGCGATGTGCCTGTTCCCGCAGGCTGGCTACCTGGGGGTATGGGGCAAGCTGACCGCGGCGCTGCGCGTGCTGGAGCCGGCAGCACCCTCGGGCAGGGCGCTGCGGGACCTGCGCCGCCGGATCGGGGCGGGGCCGGTCAGGCGGCTGTTCGGGATGCTGGCCGGCCCGCAGGGACAGCCTCGCACGCCGGGGATCATGTTCGGCGGCTACCGGACGGTCTCCTTCGACGGCTGCAAGTCCATCAAAGTGCCCGATACGGCGGGGAACCGGGCGTGGCTGGGCAAGCAGAAAGCCTCTAACGGGCAGACCGGCTATCCCGCGCTGTCGCTGATGACGCTGGTGGAGACGGGTACCCGGGCGCTGCTCGGCGCGGTCTTCGGACCGGGTGCCGAGGGGGAGACCGGCCAGGCGCGGGAACTGCTGCCGCTGCTGGACCAGACCATGCTGCTGCTGATCGACCGGGGCTTTGACGGCGGGGACTTCCTGGCCGTGGTCGCCGCCGCGAAGGCGCAGTTCCTGGTCCGGCTGACCTCCACCCGCCGCCTGCCGGCGCTCCGGCACCTGCCCGACGGGTCGTTCCTGTCGGTCATCGGCGGGGTGAAGGTCCGCGTCGTCACCGCGGCGGTAACCGTCACCTGCCATGACGGCACCACCTACGGCGGCGTGTACCGGCTGGCCACGACCCTGCTGGATCACCGCGCCTACCCCGCGCAGGCGCTGATGACGCTGTACCACGAGCGCTGGCAGCACGAGATCACCTACCTCGCGCTGCGCCATACCCTGCTCCAGGGCCGGGTCCTGCGCTCGGAAGACCCCGCCGGCATCCAGCAGGAGATGTGGGCGCTGCTGGCCGTCTACCAGGCGCTGCGCATCGCGGTCACCGACGCCGTCCAGTCCGTGCCCGGCACCGATCCCGACCGGGCCAGCTACCAGATCGCCGTCCAGACCGCCCAGAACCTCCTCACTACCGCGCAGAACATCACCGATCCCGGCGGGGACCTGCCCGGCGACATCGGCCGCGCCGTCCTCGCGGGCCTGCACGGCCCCCGACGGCCCCGGGTCTGCGCCCGCAAGGTCAAATCGCCGCTCAGCCGCTGGAACAAGCACCCCGACGGCAAACCCCACACAACCTGCCGCATCACCGGCATCACCGCCCACGTGGACGCCAGCTATCACCAGCCCGCGACACGCCGGCGCAAATCCGTGACAGCCGCCGAAGGACCTTAACTTCCCTGCATTGGGACTAAAGTCCCCTTCCCGCAGCGCCAGCCCCGGCGCCACCCCCCCACGCCCGAAGCTGCGCTCCACGGGCAAGCGCCACCGCCCGTTCGGAATGATCAACGGTTTTGATTGCCCGGCGCGCCTCGGGCTACTGGAGCGCGTAGCTGCCGGGCGCCGGGCCCAGCGGCGGGAACTTGCCGCTGCCCAGGGCCGCAGATGCTGCGCGCATGCCGCCGGATCGGGCGGTCAGCCAGCCGGCCCAGCGCCGCCACCACGAGCCGTGCTGGAAGGTCGCGGTGGCCAGCCACTCGTCGGGGCCGGGAGCGGCAGGAGGCCCGTACCAGCAGTCGTACCGGGGCTTGTCCTCCGGGTTGACGAACGACTGGATGTGGCCGGAGCGCACCACGGTCAGCTCTTTGTCGCCGCCGAGCAGCTGGGTGGTGCTGTAGCAGGCCCGCCAGGGGGTGATGTGGTCGGTGTACCCGGCGACGTGGAAGCTGTCGCAGCCGACCTTGCCGAGGTCGGCGGGCGCGCCGAGCAGGACCGGTCCCGGTGCGCCGTCCCAGCCGTCCATGACGATCCTGGTCGCTTCCAGGGCGAACCTGGCGGGTACCGCGGTGGCGTCGTCGTTCCAGGCCAGCACGTCGAACGGGGGCGGCGGCTCGCCCATGAGCCAGCCGCTGACCAGGTAGTTGTACACCAGGTCGTTCGGCCGCAGCAGGGCGAACAGGGCGCGCAGCGCGGTACCGGGGATCACCTGGCCTGCCCGGGCGGCCAGGGCGAGCTCGGCGCGGGCCTGCCGGGTGTCGGACATGCCGACCACGTTGGGCTGCTGGCCGGACAGCATGGTCACGACATAGGTAGCCGAGGCGGCCGGGGCGGCGCCGGCCGCGGCGAGATGGGCGAGCATCCAGGCGACGGTCATGCCCCCGGCGCACAGCCCGAGCCAGCTGACCGTGTCGCTGCCGGCGATCTGCCGCACCACCTCGGCGGCGCGTTCCTGGGCGGCGACGTAGTCGTCCACCCCCCAGCGCCCGTGGCCGAGGGTGGCCCGCGGGTTGCGCCAGACCATGACGAACGTCTGGATACCCTGCGCGACGGCGAACTCCGCCACCGAGCGCCCCGGCGCCAGGTCGAGGATGTAGTACCGGTTGACCTGCGGCGGCACCATCAGCAGCGGGACGGCGCGCACCTGCTCGGTGGCGGGCGCGTACTGCAGCAGCTCGAACATCTCCTCCCGGTACACCACGGCGCCCGGGGTGACAGCGATCTTCACGCCGACCGGGAAACGCTCCCGGTCGGCCGCCCTCGGCATCCCGCCGCGCGCCAGGTCACGCGCCATGTTCTGCGCGCCGTGCATCAATGACATGCCCCCGGTCTGGGCGGCGCGGCGCAGCGCGGCCGGGTTGGTCGGCAGAAAGTTGGCCGGGGACATCACGGCCGCGGCCACGCCGGCCAGGAACCGGGCCCGGGCCTGCCGCTGCCAGGACCCGCCGACGGCCTGGCACATCCGGTCCATCCACAGCTCGTACAGCCGGTAGGACTGGCCGAGCACCCGGAAGTAGGGGCAGGCCCGCCAGGCCTTGTCGGCGAACCGCCCGTCCCGCTCGTCGAACCACAGCTCGGACCGGCCGCCGGCGATCTTCGCCATCTCCCCGGCCAGCCACGGCATGTTCCGCAGCACGGCCGCCGGATCGGCCAGGCCCGCGGCCGCATCCAGCATGTCCAGGGGCGGCAGGCCGGCCGCCCCGGCCGCGATGCCCGCTCGGTCCTCAGTTGCTTCGGGGTTGTCCACGGCCCCTCCCTCGGGGTGTGACCAGGAACGACGCGAGCGTTCTCGCCCGTAACGTTCACTGTCACGACCCCCGGCGGACCGGTCAAGGTCCGATATCCCCGGCTGTGCGGGACCTAGGCCGGCAAGGCCGGGGACCTAGGCCGGCAAGGCCGGGGACCTAGGCCGGCAAGGCCGGGGACCTAGGCCAGGTCCACTGGAGATCACAGCACCATAACGTGACGCATTCATGTGGCATTTAAGGCCGGACAGGCTGTCCCGCGGCGAACCGGCCGCGGATGCCGGTGGCCCTGTTTCACCGGTTGTGGCAGGTCATTGCGCGAGCCGGAGGAGATCGCCCGCGTGGTCACCTTCCTGGCCGCTGACGAGGCGTCGTACATCACCGGGCAGATCTGGGCCGTCAACGGCGGCCTGGACATGTGAGAGGAACAGCGATGGAAGACGTGTACGTCCTGTCCGCGGTCAGGACGCCGATCGGCAAGTACGGCGGCGCCCTGGCCTGCGTGCCGCCCTGCGACCTGGCCGCGAAGGTGGTGCGCGAAGCGGTCCGCCGCGCGGGCGTCGACCCGGCCCAGGCCGGTCACGTGGTGTTCGGCAACGTGATCCACACCGAGGTCAGGGACATGTACCTGGCCCGGGTGGCGGCGATCAACGGCGGCCTGCAGACCGGCACGCCCGCGCTGACCCTCAACCGGCTGTGCGGCAGCGGGCTGCAGGCCATCGTCTCCGCCGCCCAGTCCATCCTGCTCGGCGACTGCGAGGTCGCGGTGGCCGGGGGAGCCGAATCGATGAGCCGCGCCCCGTACTGGCTGCCCGCCATGCGCTGGGGCCAGCGGATGAACGACGGCGCCGCGACCGATCCCATGGCCGGCGCGCTCACCGGCCCGTTCGGCGCCTGCCACATGGGGGTCACCGCGGAGAACGTCGCCGCCGACTTCGGCGTGTCCCGGGAGGACCAGGACGCGCTGGCCGCGCAGAGCCACCAGCGTGCCGCGGCCGCGATCGCGGCCGGGTACTTCACCGAGCAGATTCTCCCGGTCGAGATCCCCGGCAAGAAGGGCGCCACCATCGTCGAGGCCGACGAGCACGTGCGGCCCAGCGTCAGCCTGGAGGACATGGCGCGGCTGCGGCCGGCGTTCGCCAAAGACGGCACGGTCACCGCGGGCAACGCCTCCGGCATCAACGACGCGGCCGCGGCCGTGGTGCTCGCGTCGGAATCGTTCGCCCGCGGCGGCCCGCGCCCGCTCGGCAAGATGATCGGGTACGCGCACGCGGGAGTCGAGCCGCGGATCATGGGCATCGGCCCGGTGCCCGCGGTGCGCGCCGTGCTGGCCCGCACCGGGCTCAAGCTCGACGAGATCGACGTGTTCGAGGTGAACGAGGCGTTCGCCGCGCAGGCGCTGGCGGTGGCCAGGGAACTGGGTCTGCCGCCCGTGCGCGGCAGTTCCAGATCCGGGGGCTGCCGCGTACTATAGTTTGCATAATCTGGAGATGACGGTGAGCGGCTAGCCGGTATGGCGGATGCGCCGCCCGCTGATCCGGGCCGGCACGATACGCACGTACACGTCGCGGGCACCGCCCGCCCACGGTTCGAGCCGCGTGGTCGGCTTCGAAGCTGACCTGGCCGTTGGCGTATACAGCGAGCAGCGTGCCCGGGACGGTGCGGAAGATGATGGTCTTTCCCGCTATCGCGAAATTGACCAGCAGGATCATGATCCCGTCCGCGGAGGCGAACCCGGCGCGGCCGGCGCCGCCGGGTTCCTGGTCGCGGCAGTGAGGCGTCTCCCGGCCTTGCCATCGTTCAGGTGACCCGGTAGCGCTGCATCATGTCGTACTCCTCATGCTCGAGGATGTGGCAGTGCCACACGTAGCCGCGGACGCGCGCGCCTGCCTGCGTGACGTACTGGCGGTCCGGGTCGAACCGGATACCGGTGAACGGGACGGCGATGCGGGTGACCTGGCCGGGCGGGCAGATGATGGTGTCCTTCCCGCCACGCTCGCCCGGTTCCGGCGGTGTCGCGCGGTCATGGTCGAGGTAGGGCTCCGCGGAGTGGTTCCTCCCGGTTCCCCAGCCGAGGATGGGTTCCGGGCTGGCGGGGTCGACGTGCCAGGCGGCGACGTAGTCCTTGAGGCCCTGCGGTACTCCTTCGGAGTCGGCGGGGCCGCGGAACGGGACGCGCTCCAGGATTCTGAAGGCGACCAGGTGCAGGTGTATGGGGTGCGCGTCGGCGGTCAGGTTGATGATGTTCCATTTCTCGGTCCGGCCGCGGCCGGCGTGGATGATGTCGGCGTCGCCGGCGGTGAACGGCACGCCGTTGAGCAGCAGGCCGTACGATTCGCCGTCGGCGACGACCTTCTCCTGCAAGGTGACGTTACGGGTCACGCCGTCGACCCGGACGCAGGGCAGCGGGGCGGCGCGCAAGCGTGCGGGGATTTCCCGGAACGGCCCGTGCCCGGAGGTGACGGTGAACCGAATGAGCTCGCCGATGACCGGTACCGTAGGGTCGCCGTCCGGGTAGGGGGCCGGGGCGTCGTTGTGCAGCACCCACTTCCGGCCCGGCTCCGCGCGGGTGAAGTCGATGAGCACGTCGGCGCGTTCTCCCGGGGCCAGCAGCAGCCCGGACGGCAGCGGTACGGCCGCGTCGAGCAGTCCCTGGTCGGTGCCGATCTGCCAGATCGGCGGCCCGCCCGCGCCGAAGAACAGGTGCCAGAAACGCGCCTGGGAGCCGTTGATGACATGGAACCGGTAGATGGACCGGTTCACCGGCAGGTACGGCCACACCTTGCCGTTGACCAGGCCCACGTTGCCGAAAAACTCCGGCACCCAGATCTTCGGCGTCCCCTGCGGCAGCGTGGCCACCACGGCCGGGTCCCGCGGCGGGTAAGCCAGCACGGAGTCCCGGCCGTGACGGGTGAAGGATTTGTCCTGGATGATCAGCGGAAGCTCATACGCCCCGTAGGGCAGGCCAGGGCCATTCCCCGGCTCCCCGGTGTCCCACCGGTCGCGGATCAGGTACCCGCCTGCCAGCCCGGCGTAGACGTTCAGCCGGGTGATCCCCATGGCGTGGTCGTGGAACCACAAGGTGGCGGCCTCCTGATCGTTGGGGTACAGGTAACGGTGCGCGGTGCCGGAGGCGAACCAGTCCATGGGGTGCCCGTCATACTCCGGCGGCGTCAACCCGCCGTGCACGTGGACCGAAGCCCGGGGCGCGGTCCGGTCGCCCCGCACGGCCCCGCCGATGCCAAGGTCGATGGCACTCGCTACCGGGTGCGCGCCCAGCTGGTTGACGAATGTCAGCTCCACGGGCACACCCCGGCGGACCACCAGGATCGGCCCCAGGTACGGCGCGCCCGCGTACCCGAAGGTGGGGGTCGTGCCGAGCGCCCGGTGAAACTGCTGTCGGCCGTTGCCCATCGTCAGCATGTGGCTGCCGCCAGCGCGCAGGTCAATGACCGGCGGAATCGCGAGCAGCTCGGTGAATTTGCTCAGGCCGGCCGGAGCGGCAGGCCGCGGCCGGGCGGAGGGCCCGGCACGGTTGCCGGTGATGCGCACCGCCGACGGCACGATGACGGCTGCTGCTGCCCCCGTGACACCGCTTCGCAATAGTGAACGGCGGTCCAGTGTGCGGGTCATCTGGCTCAGTCCTTTCTCATCGCCCTTGACCGGTTAAGGCGAGACCGCGCGATACCCCTCGCCTGGGGTCCCGGAGTTTCAGCGCCAGCTGCCGTGTAACACCTACGCCACCGCTCATGGCCTGTCGATGTCAGCGGCGGACGGCCTTTACCAGAGGACCTGAAGTCCATAGCGGGCCGGGACACTGATTACAGCTGGCTGCCGGCGAGGGCGGCCAGGTCGGCCAGGCGGCAGGCGTAGCCCCACTCGTTGTCATACCAGCCGAACACCTTGACCAGCGTCCCGGCCGCCTGGGTCAGCTCGGAGTCGAACACGCAGGACGCGGAGTCGCCGATGATGTCGCGGGAGACGACCGGATCGGTGCTGTACCGCAGGATCCCGGCCAGCGGCCCGGCGGCCGCCGCCGCGGCAAACGCGTCGTTGACCTCCCCGGCGGTCGCCTCCCGGCTGAGCACCACGGCGAGGTCGGTGAGAGAGCCGTCCTCCACCGGGACGCGGACCGCCACGCCGTCCAGCCTCCCGGCCAGTTCGGGGATGACCTCCCCGGTCGCGCGGGCCGCGCCGGTCGTGGTCGGGACGATGCTGGCCGCCGCCGACCGGGCTCGCCGCAGGTCCTTGTGCGGCCCATCCAGCAGCATCTGGTCCCCGGTGTAGGCGTGCACGGTGGTCATGAACCCGCGCTGCACGCCGAACGCGTCGTTGAGCACCTTGACCATCGGCGCCACGCAGTTGGTGGTGCACGACGCGTTCGAGATCACGTCGTGCCGGCCGGGGTCGTAGGCGCCCTCGTTGACGCCGACCACGACCGTCAGGTCCGCGCCCTTGCCGGGGGCGGAGATCAGCACCTTCTTCGCCCCGCCCTTCAGGTGCAGCCCGGCGCCGTCCCGGGTGCGGAACTTGCCCGTGGACTCGATGACGATGTCGGCGGCGAGCCCCTTCCAGTCGATCGCCGCCGGGTCACGCTCGGACAGCACCGTGACCGGGGTGCCGCCGACGGTCAGCGAATCGCTGGTGTACTCCACGGGCTGGCCGAGCCGGCCGTAGGTGGAGTCGAATTCCAGCAGGTGCGCGAGGGTCCGTGCGTCGGTGATGTCGTTGACCGCCACCACCTCGATATCCGAGCGCTCCAGTGCGTGGCGGGTGAACGCGCGCCCGATACGGCCTAGCCCGTTGATTCCCACCCTCGTAGTCATGTGCGTCCTCCTCCTGGGTTACTCCATGCGCACCCT
>Ga0213875_10002840_pt1 | contig 10157 bp, 8 predicted proteins | sample BarmaccomBMRX_R8_FD_160105 | JGI IMG/M metagenome (GOLD analysis project Ga0213875, IMG submission 160105) | Root-associated microbial communities from Barbacenia macrantha in rupestrian grasslands, the National Park of Serra do Cipo, Brazil - RX_R8 | ecosystem: Host-associated > Plants > Roots... | reverse complement strand
GAGACTGGCCAGGCCGGTCACCAGCCCCGTTCGCGCCACTCACCGAGAGCAGGACGTTCGGTACCCAGCGTGGTGTCGTTGCCGTGCCCCGGATACACCCAGGTCGCATCCGGCAGCCGATTGAACAGCCGCTCGGTCACGTCACCCAGCAGCGAGGTGAAATCCGTGGGGGAGCTGGTCTTGCCTACCCCGCCAGGGAACAGCGAGTCGCCGGTGAACACATGCGGGCTGTCGGCCAGCCGCCCGCCCGCGTCGTACAGCACCGCGACGCTGCCGGGCGTGTGCCCGCGCAGGTGGATCAGGGTCACCGAGGCGTCCCCGAACCTCAGCACCTCGCCGTCCTGCGCCCGGTGCCCTACCTGGACGGGCAGCTCGTCGGCATCGGCCGCGTGCGCGACCACCTGCGCGCCGGTGCGCGTCTGTACCTCGGGCAGCGCTTGCCAGTGATCGGCGTGCCGGTGGGTGGTCACGATGGTCCCGACCGGCGTATCGCCGATGACCTCGATCAGCCGTCCCGCCTCGTTGGCCGCGTCGATCAGCAGGCCCTGGCCCGTGCTGGTGCAGCGCAGCAGGTAAGCGTTGTTGTCCATCGGGCCGACCGCTACCTTGGTGACGATCAGCCCCTCGATCTCGCGGGTGTCGGACGGACCGCCGACGTTCACTTCTCCGGTATAGCTCACCGAAAAACCCTATACCGAACGGGCTGGGCACCACCGGCCGCACACCAGCAGGAGCACCCCCAATGAAGATTCTCATCCTGTCCGGTGCGCACGTGCGCGAGCTGCTCGGGTACCGCGAGTGCGCCGGCCTCATGCGCGAGGCGCTGGCACAGCGGGCCCGCGGCGTGATCCAGCAGCCGCTGCGCACCGTGGTCCGGCCGCGTGACGCGGCCGGGCTCCTGGCCATGATGCCCGCCTACTCACCGCAGGCCGGCTACGGGCTGAAGGCGATCTGCATCACGCCGGGCAACCCGGCCGTGGGCAAGGACACCCATCAGGGCGGTGTGCTGCTGTTCGACGTGGCCACGGGCGAGCCACGGGTCATGATGAACGCCTCGGCCATCACCGAGATCAGGACCGCGGCCACCTCCGCCGTGGCGACCGGCCTGCTGGCCGCCGGCGGCGCCGCCGAGCTCGCCATCGTCGGGACCGGCGTGCAGGCGCGGGCGCACGCGCACGCCCTGGCCGCCACCCGCGCGCTGACCGGGATCCGGGTGGCCAGCCGCGACCTGGCCCGGGCCGGTGACCTGGCGGCCGAGCTGGCCGGCACGCTTGGCGTGCCGGTGCGCGGCTACGACTCGGTGGCGCGGGCCGTGGCCGGGGCGCAGATCATCGTGACCGCCACCGCGTCACCCGTGCCCGTGCTGAGCCGGGAATGGATCGATCCCGGTACCCATATCAACGCGGTGGGCGCGTGCCTGCCCGCCGACCGGGAGCTGGACACCGCCACCATGTCCGCGGCGGCGCTGTTCGCCGACAGCCGCGAGTCCGTGACGCACGAGTCCGGCGACTTCCTGCTGGCCGCGCGGGACGGCGCGGACAACCCGGTCCGGGCCGAGCTCGGCGAGCTGATCACGGGCACGGCGCCGGGCCGGCAGGCCGGCGACGAGATCACCGTGTTCGAATCCCTCGGCCTGGCCGCGGAAGACCTGGCCGCAGCCCGCTTCGTCTACGATCAGGCCGTCCGCCTGGGCACCGGCACCGCCGCCGATTTCTAGCCCACCCCGGCTGCCTGCGGTGCCGCGGCGCTCCGCGGCTGCGCGGCGGCCTGGCGCAGCGACCAGCCGAACCAGATGAAGGCCAGGTTCCACACCGCGATGCCTCACAGGAAGATGGACGGCCTCGCCACCTGCACGGCGATCAGCACGAACGCCAGCACGCCGCACCCCAGCGCGGCGTAGCGACCCGGGCCCGGCCAGCGCCCGTCCCGCAGGATGGCCACGCCGGCCAGGATCAGGCCGATGCCCGCGACCGGCACCGCCACCCCGAACGTGCCGCTCAGCGCGTTGTCGATGGCCGAGCCCTCGGCCGCGTTGGCCGCGAGCACATAGCCGAGCTCGGCCGGCACCAGCAGCGCCATCCCGGCCACGGCCAGCCGCACTCCGACCCGCCCGGTCCGGGACGGCCCTGGCCATCCGGACCGGGCCAGGCCGATCACGCCCAGCAGGACCAGCGCGTGGGTGAGGGTCCACAGCACCTCGGTGAACCGGAAGACCGCCGGCGTCACCGGGGTAGCTCACCCGGTCCGGCGGCACCGAGGACAGGGCTGCCGACAGCCAGATCGCCCCGGCCGCGGCGATCGCCGCCCCAGCGACGCAGTACAGACCGCTGGTCCGCACGAAGGGAGGCCGTTCAGAAGAAAAAAGCGCCATGACGGCGACGCTAGGGGCGGCCCGGACGCCTGCCATCGGGGAAATCGCGTAGCGCGGCACGTAACGCCGGCCGGCCCGCCCGCCACATCGCGACCTGGGTCCGGGAGGTCAGGTCCAGCTTGGTGAAGATGCTGCGCAGGTGGGTTTCGACCGTGCGCTCGGACAGCCGGAGCCGGGTGGCGATCTGCCGGTTGCTGAGTCCCTCGGCGACCAGGCTGGCGATCTGCTCCTCCCGGGCCGACAGCGGCCCGGTCCGCGCCGCCTCGAGCAGCGGGCCCGCCTGCCGGGCCAGCGGATCCATACCCAGCCGATGGGCCAGGTTCGCCCCGGTGGCCAGGTGCGCCAGTGCCGGGGCCGCGGTCCCGCGTTGCAGCAGTGTCCGGCCCAGCTCGACCCGGGCGATGGCCTCGTACGGGGTAGCTCCGATGGCCGCGGCGGAACGCGCCGCCATCTCCAGGTGGTCCTGCGCGGCCGGCAGGTCATCCAGCAGCCGGGCCAGTCCGCCCAGGTAGAGGGCGACGGGCCCGCGACCCATTCGGTCAGATGCCGCGGGAACTGGCCGCTGGCCAGGGCCGCCTGTGACCACAGCAGCCGGGCCTGGTCCAGGTCGCCCCGGGCCGCCAGGACGTTGGCCAGCCAGCCCTGAGTCAGGGCCGGGCCGGCCGCGGCGGCCCGCCGTACCCCCGCCTCCACCTCGTCCCATCCGGTCCCGGTGAGCGGCGCCAGCCGGGACCGGAACACCAGGTCCACGAACTCGGCTTCGGCGTGGCCGCCGCGCCGCCCGAGGGCCAGCGCCTGCCCGGCTAGCTCGCCCGCCTCGCCGAACCGCCCGGCCAGCAGCGCCAGCGAGGCCCGGATCATCGTCAGCCGCCACACCCCGATCGGCTCGCGCAGGTACTCGACCACCGCCGCGTGCAAACGCCACCGGGCTCATCGCCTCCCCAGTCGCGAATGATCCCGACGCACTGATTGTCTCCCAGCCGGCGGGTGACCGCAGCAGCCTGGGCCCAGGTCGCAGAGCTGGGGGCACGTCCCGGCATCCTTCGCTATCGTGGAGAGATCGGGGCGGGCATAACGGCGGTGGATCAGTTGCTCATAGTAGGTGCGGTGCTTTGTGCTCACCCGGGAGCGGAGTCTGCGGAAATGTCAGACCCCCCGGCTACCATCGCCAAGCGACCCGTCCACCTACTTTTTCGAGCCCCAATAAGAGAGCAGAGGCGCAGTGGCTGACCGGCTAGTCGTTCGCGGCGCCCGCGAGCACAACCTGAAGGATGTCTCGCTGGACCTGCCGCGGGACGCCATGATCGTGTTCACCGGCCTGTCCGGCTCGGGCAAGTCCAGCCTGGCGTTCGACACCATCTTCGCCGAGGGCCAGCGCCGGTACGTGGAATCGCTGTCCGCCTACGCGCGGCAGTTTCTCGGGCAGATGGACAAGCCCGACGTCGACTTCATCGACGGGCTGTCGCCTGCGGTCTCCATCGACCAGAAGTCGGCCAGCCGCAACCCGCGGTCGACGGTCGGGACGATCACCGAGGTCTATGACTACCTGCGGCTGCTGTACGCCAGGATCGGCAAGCCGCACTGCCCGATCTGCGGTCGGCCGATCGCGCGGCAGACCCCGCAGCAGATCGTGGACCGGGTGCTCGAGCTGGAGGAGGGCACCAGGTTCCAGGTGCTGGCCCCGGTGGTCCGGGGACGCAAGGGCGAGTACGGCGAGCTGCTCAAGGAACTGCAGATCAAGGGGTACTCACGGGCCCGCGTCGACGGGACCGTCGTGCGCCTGGAGGACGCCGCGGGCGGCCAGCTGCCGACCCTGAAGAAGTACGAGAAGCACGACATCGAGGTCATCGTCGACCGGCTCGCGGTCAAGGACACCGCGCGGCGGCGGCTGACCGACTCGGTGGAGACCGCGCTCGGCCTGTCCGGCGGGGTGATCGTGCTCGACTTCGTCGACCTGCCGGACAACGACCCGCACCGCGAGCGGATGTACTCCGAGCACCTGGCCTGCCTGTATGACGACCTGTCCTTCGACGAGCTCGAGCCGCGCTCGTTCTCGTTCAACTCGCCGTGGGGCGCCTGCCCGGACTGCACCGGGCTGGGCACCAAGCTCGAGGTCGACCCGGAGCTGATCGTCCCGGACGAGTCCAGGTCGCTCGCCGACGGCGCGATCACCCCGTGGAGTGGCGGTCACGTCAGCGACTACTTCGAGCGGCTGATCCAGGCGCTCGGCGACACCCTCGGGTTCCGGATGGACACCCCGTGGGCCAAGCTGCCGGTCAAGGCCCGCAATGCTCTGCTGCGCGGCTACGACCTCCAGGTGCACGTGCGGTACAAGAACCGGTACGGCCGCCAGCGTTCCTACTACACGACCTTCGAGGGCGTGATCCCGTGGATCGAGCGCCGGCATAGCGAGGCGGAATCCGACACCAGCCGGGAGAAGTTCGCCGGCTACATGCGCGAGGTACCGTGCCCGACCTGCCACGGCGCCCGGCTCAAGCCGGTATCGCTGGCCGTGACCGTGGACGGCAGGTCCATCGCCGAGCTGTGCGCGCTGCCGGTCGGCGAGCTGGCCAAGATCCTGCTGACCCTGGAGCTGTCCGACCGGGACCAGCAGATCGCCGGGCGGATCATCAAGGAAGTCAACGCCCGGATGGGATTCCTCCTGGACGTAGGGCTGGACTACCTGAGCCTGGACCGGGCCTCGGCCACGCTGGCCGGCGGCGAGGCCCAGCGGATCCGGCTGGCCACCCAGATCGGTTCGGGCCTGGTCGGCGTGCTCTATGTGCTGGACGAGCCGTCCATCGGCCTGCACCAGCGGGACAACCACCGGCTGCTCGAGACGCTGCTGCGGCTGCGGGACCTGGGCAACATGCTGATCGTCGTGGAGCACGACGAGGACACCATCCGGGCCGCGGACTGGGTCGTCGACATCGGCCCGCGGGCCGGCGAGCACGGCGGGAACATCGTGGTGTCCGGGACGGTCGAGGAACTGCTGGCCAACCCGGAGTCGCTGACCGGCGCCTACCTGTCCGGGCGGGAGTCCATCGGTGTCCCGGCCGCCCGCCGGAAGCGCAACAAGAGCCGCGAGATCGTGGTCAAGGGGGCGAGCGAGCACAACCTGCGCGGGGTCGACGTGGCCTTCCCGCTCGGCTGCCTGGTCGCCGTCACCGGGGTGTCGGGCTCGGGTAAGTCGACGCTGGTCAATGACATCTTGTATAAGTCGCTCGCCCGCGAGCTCAACGGGGCCCGCACGGTGCCCGGCAAGCACACCCGCATCACCGGCATGCAGCACCTGGACAAGGTTGTGCACGTAGACCAGGGGCCGATCGGGCGCACGCCACGGTCCAACCCGGCGACCTACACCGGGGTGTTCGACCATGTGCGCAAGCTCTTCGCGGCGACCACCGAGGCCAAGATCCGCGGCTACCAGCCGGGCCGGTTCTCCTTCAACGTCAAGGGCGGCCGGTGCGAGGCGTGCTCCGGAGACGGCACGATCAAGATCGAGATGCAGTTCCTGCCCGACGTCTACGTGCCCTGCGAGGTCTGCCACGGCGCCCGGTACAACACCGACACGCTGCAGGTGCACTACAAGGGCAGGACGATCGCCGAGGTGCTGGACATGCCGATCGAGGAGGCGGCCGAGTTCTTCGAGCCGGTTCCCGCGATCCACCGGCATCTGAAGACGCTGGTCGACGTGGGCCTGGGCTACGTCCGCCTCGGGCAGCCCGCGCCCACCCTGTCCGGCGGCGAGGCGCAGCGGGTCAAGCTCGCCACGGAGCTGCAGCGCCGGGCCACCGGCCGGACCATCTACGTACTGGACGAGCCGACCACCGGTCTGCACTTCGAGGACATCCGCAAGCTGCTCGGCGTGCTCACCCGCCTGGTGGAGACGGGCAACACGGTGATCGTGATCGAGCACAACCTGGACGTCATCAAAACCGCCGACTGGGTGATCGACCTGGGTCCCGAGGGTGGCGCTGGCGGCGGCACCGTGGTCGCGACCGGCCCGCCCGAGCAGGTCGTCACCGTCGAGGCGAGCTACACCGGGCAGTTCCTCAAGCCGCTGCTGCCCGTCTAGGCGCGGCCATCCGCACGTAGGTGGAGATCACGACCGAGGCCGGCCCGGCCCGGGCCGACCTCGACGGTGACGTGGCATCGGCCCGGTTCGTGCTGATGCTGACGCACGGCGCCGGCGGCCTGCCCGGCTCACCGGACGTGCTGGCGGCCCGGGACGCCGCGCTGGCGCTGGGCGGCCTGGTGGCCCGGATCACCCAGCCGTACCGGGTCCGCGGGGCCCGCGCCCCCGGCTCGGCGCCACGCCAGGATGCGGCCTGGATCGAGATAGCGTCCGCGCTGCGCCGGCTGGCCCCGGGCGTGCCGCTGGTCCAGGGCGGCCGGAGCAACGGCGCCCGGGTGGCCTGCCGCACGGCGGCCGCGACCGGCGCCCGGGGCGTGATCGCGCTGGCCTTCCCGCTGCATCCGCCGGGCCGCGCCGCGCAGACCAGAGTCGGCGAGCTCCGGGAGGCGCGTGCCAGCGGGGCGGCGGTGCTAGTGGTAAACGGCGCGAGCGATCCGTTCGGGATACCGGAGGCGGCCGACGCGGACCGGGTGGTGGTGATACCGGGGGAGACGCACGCGCTGAAGGGGCATCGCGCGGTCATCGTCGCGGCCGTGGCGGGGTGGCTGCCAGCCGTGGTATGAAACGGGCCCGGTTAGATGAACCGGGCCTCGGTGGTACAGAAAAGGGGTTACCGAAGGAAGGACTGCCGGACGGCGCACCTCGCGAGCGAGATGCGGCCGGGGCGGTCAGGCCGCGGGGGCCTTCTCGCCGAACCGCGGTGAGACGCCGACAGGGCGGTCAAAGGCGGCCAGGTCGGTCGGGCGGTGCGGCTCGATCGAGGCGCCGTCAGGGAGCAGTTCGCCGGTGTCCTCGAACATGACGACGCCGTTGCACAGCAGGCTCCAGCCTTGCTCCGGGTGACTGACAATGGTGTGCGCCGCTTCGCGGTCCGGGTCCGAAGGTGCCGGGCAGGGCGGCTGGTGTGGGCACATCGCAGTGCCTCCTGGAAGTTTCATCGTGCTTGATTCTCGGTCGATGCTAGTGTGCCGCAGCCAGCGCGGCTGGCCCTATGGCTCACCGGGATCGTTTTCCCGCTGGCCATATGTAGCTTCCCGCTAGTTTCACTCTGGCACATTGTGACTACTCTTTGTTACTTCTTCTTTTAGGTGTCGCGTCAAGCAAAATATTGGCCTAGACCAACACTGCCTCTTTACGCCGCTGTACGCAAGCGACACGCTTAACTGAAGCAATACTATGCGTCGCCTCAGGCGCCGTATCCATGCACCGTCGGTACTACTTCAGGAGACGTTGGCAACGGCCCTGCGGTTCACCGCCGAGCCCACTCAATCCGGCAATACCGGCCCATAAGCTCATTCCGGCTGGTCCTCGCGCTACCGCCCGAGACGGCCCGGAAGTCACCCCGAGTGTGCCGCTAACCCTGCCGCGGCTCGCGCAGCCACGCCGGATTTGCCCCAATCGTTATGTGCGGCGCCCCGCCTACCCGTCCCCTCATCCCTAAACCTGGCATTCCAGACAACCCGCTCCCGCGAGCCGCGGCCGCGTGCTTGGCTCGCTAGTCAAACTCGAGCGCGGTCCCGCGCGGGAACGTACTGACCGGAAAATCACTTAACGGAAATGGGCGCGCGGCAGCGGACCCGGGCTTATGTGGTGATCGGGCCTGGTCAGGGGTGGTATCGGGTTAGGTGGTCTTGGTGAGGGCGACGGTGAAGCCGAGGGCCTGGATCTGTCGGATGTGGTTGCGGATCTTGCGGTCGGTGTCGGTGTGTGTGGCGTAGTAGCCGGGGCCCAGGTCGGTGTAGCAGGCGGCGGGATCACCGAGCAGGTGCCAGATGATCACCAGGATGGACCGGGCGATGGCGACCTGGGCTTTGGCGGTGCCGCGGCGGCGGGCGACGCGGTGGTAGCGCTCGCCCAGGAAGGTGGGGGTGCGGGCGGCGACGTTGGCGGCCTGGCCGAGGGTGGCGCGCAGGTAGCCGTTGCCCCGGCCTTTTTTCCCGGGCCGGGTGCGGGGCCCGGACTGGCGGGCTGAGGGGCACAGCCCGGCCCAGGAGACCAGATGGCTGGCGGTGGGGAACCGGGTCATGTCCAGGCCCACCTCGGCGATGATGGAGCGGGCCATGAGCGGGCTGATGCCGGGGATCTGGGCCAGCCGGGTGGCGGCGGGCAGCACCGCCGCGTCCGGGCCGGTCCCGGCGTCCGGGCCGGTGGCCCCGTCGCCGTCCACGCCCCAGGCGGCGGGCATCGCCGCGACGGCCTGGGCGATCCGGGTATCAAGCTGGGTGATCTGGCCGTCGCAGAAGCCGATCTGGTCCAGCAGCATCTGGGCAAGCTCGCCGTGGTGGTCATCGAACATGCCATCCAGGGCCGCCACCAGGTCATCGTGCCTGGCCTTCATCCGGGTGCGGGCCAGGCCGGCCAGCACGCGGGGATCGCGTTCCCCCGCGATCATCGCCCTGATCATGTCTTGCGCGGATACGGTGGTCAGCTTGGAGGCTACCGAGGAGACTTTGACCAGGGCGCCTTCGAGCAGCTTTTCCAGCCGCTGCCAGCAGCGGGTCCGTTCCTGGATCAGCCGGATCCTGGCCCGGGTGTAATCCCGCAGCTCCCGGATCTCCGCCGAGGGCACGAAAGAGGCACGCAGCAGCCCCATCTCGGTCAGCCGGGCCAGCCACTGCGCGTCCAGCTTGTCGGTCTTCGGGCGGCCGGGCAGGTTCTTGGCCTGGCTGGCGCTGACCAGCTGCACCGCCAGCCCGCACGCCTCCAGCACCAGGAACCAGATGCGCCAGTAATCCGAGGTGCTTTCCAGCGTTACCACCTCGATCCCGTCCCGGGCCAGCTGGCGGCCCAGCTGGCGGACCGATCCCGTCCGCGCCGTCACCGTCCAGATGGTGCTGCGCCGGGCGCCGGACCCGGACGGGTGCGGGACCCGGGTGCACACCACCCCGGAATCCTTGGCCACATCGACCGCGGCGACCCGGTCGTGGACCCGCTCGTGCTCGCTGTCGTCGATAACCTGCGGTCTGCTCACCGCTGCCTCCTATGCTGGAGCCGATGGATGCAAGCGGGCTGCCCGGGGGTCACGGTCGGCGGGCACCAGGCCCGGAATACTGACCGGCGTGCTCGAGGCACAATGCGCGACTCTCAGGTCACGACCCCAGCGCCAGGCTGAAACACGGGTTCGCATCCCACAGTGCGCCGGCGTCACGGGCAGCCCGCCCCACCATCACACGCCGCCCCCGCCCACAACTCCAGCCCAGCGCGGCAGCAGCCCCACCCACCACAGACCCGCACCAGCATCGATTTTCACGCCGCGCGACCATCCCCGATGACAATGGCTGAAATGGCACACTCCCTCCGGCCGCAGCTACACCACCGAACCGACCCGGTACCTCACCTGAGCAAGCGCTGGACATGAGCATCACCACGCTGCTCCTGCCCGCGGATCCCGGGCTCCCGGCTCGAGAGCTACGCCACGCGGCGGGCCAGCATCTGACGCCGGATCAGCTGCCCGCAGTGCACGACCTCCCGCTGGTCTACCAGGCTGAAGCCGGCCGGCAGCAAGGACGCAGGCTCGCCGGGGGCAAGGCACCACTCCGGGCGCAGGCTCGGGTGCTTCTCCTCGGCGCCGCGAATGTACGCCTGCCAGGCCAGCAGGCCATCCGGGGCGACCGCGGTCGCGGCGGCCGCGAACACGTCGGCGGCCCA
>Ga0213875_10002839_pt1 | contig 10159 bp, 10 predicted proteins | sample BarmaccomBMRX_R8_FD_160105 | JGI IMG/M metagenome (GOLD analysis project Ga0213875, IMG submission 160105) | Root-associated microbial communities from Barbacenia macrantha in rupestrian grasslands, the National Park of Serra do Cipo, Brazil - RX_R8 | ecosystem: Host-associated > Plants > Roots... | reverse complement strand
GAACGGCTCGTAGGCGAGCGCGGAGGAGCTTTTGAATATCTGATCGTCACTGTGCTTTTGGACACGCCATTCCGGCTGCTGCGGGTCCACGCCCAGGAACAGGCGGGCGGCGTTCAGGTTCGGCAGGACCTGGATGTTGACCGAGAGCGGGTTGGCCGCCGCCAGCATCGGGGCGAGCAGCGCGTTGATGCCCGGCAGGTCGGCATCGGTGTCCGGGGTGAACTGTCCCTGCATGGTCAGTGAGCGCGTCGTCAGCAGCGTCAGGAACGAGGTCACCCCGTCCACGGTGTCGGGCGCCCACGATTGCCAGGCGCTGACGACCGCCTCCATGGCCTCCCACGGCCAACTGAGACTGAAGACGGCGACGTTGCCGGCCGGGTGTACGCTGAAGGTGAAGGCTGTCGCAATGCCGAAGTTGCCGCCGCCGCCGCCGCGACAGGCCCAGAAGAGGTCGGGGTTCTCCTCAGCGTTGGCCCGCACCTGGCTCCCGTCCGCCGTCACCAACTCCACCTCGATCAGATTGTCGCAGGTCAGGCCCCACTTGCGGGTGGTGACGCCGAAGCCGCCGCCGAGGGTCAGGCCGGCCAGCCCGACGGTCTTGCCGGTCGCGTGGGGGAACGTGACCCCCACCTGGCCGAGCGCCTCGGACAGATCGAGCATGTCCAGGCCGGCCCCCACGCGCGCCGTGGCGCTGTCGCGGCGCACGCGCACGCTGCCCAGGTCGCTGACGTCAATGATGACGCCATCTTGGACGAGCGACGACCAGCCTTCGTAGTTGTGCCGCCCGCAGCGCACGCGCAGCGGCGCGTTGTTCTCGCGTGCCCACCGCACGGCGTTGGCGACGTCGTCGGCGTCCTGGCAAAACACAACGACGCGCGGCGTGTTGGCCGCGTAGTCCGCCCAGCGCGCAAAGCCCTGGCGCGCCGCGTCCCAGCCCGTGTCTCCGGGGTAGATCACCCGCCCGGTCAGTAGTGCCACAGCGACTTCCTCCTTGGGAGTTTTTGGGTATCAGAGCGAAGGTCGTATTGATGGCGAGGGAACAGTAATAGGCCGAACAAAAACACTATAGCACAGAAAAACGGCCCTGTCAATGACCGTACAACCGGGCCAGCGCCTCGATCTCCGGCAGGCGGCGGAAAAACCGGCAATCCTGCCATTGAAATTGCGCGGCGGGTGTGCTATCATGGACGCGACATGATGACAGAAGACACCCTCTTGCTGCTGGCCCGAGAGCTGGAATGGGCGGAAGCCTATCTGGAAGACTTTCCCGACTGCGAGTTGGGCCGGTTCTACTTCTATCTGCTGCAGCGCGAGCTGGCCCGCGCGGAAGAGAATCCACCGAGGCTGCGCGAGGGTTAAGAAAATCCTGGGAGCCCCGCGGCCAAAGCGCTGATGGCCCTGCGCCATCAGACCCCGCGCCAGCAACCCCAGCGACATCGCTTCTCCCGATTAACTCTCGGCACCGCCGTCTCCCCTAATCCCCTCTGTGTTGAAGAAGGTGCCCAGACCCAAGAAGGTCGGCGCCCACAGGCCGATGAATATCCCCGTGTCCCTCTTCCCGGTGACGAACATATAGATCGCCAAGATGATCGAGACAAGGCTGGCCCCGTAGATGAGGCCCTGCACATCTTTGTTCATTGAAAAATAGCAGGGGGACTGCCGCCTGCAGGCGGCAAAGGAACGCTATCCTGTCTGCCGAAGCATCAGAATGCGAAGCCCATCCCTAAACCCTGCGTTCCCCTTTCTGCCGGCGTTTAACCGAACGCCCTTTCGGGATCCTTGATCTGTCTGTTGATGAATGATACCCTGAAACGAACGTGAATTCGGGGACGAATCAACCCGTGGAAGGAATTCGGTAGGCTTTTTTGCGGACAGGTTGAGTTTATTGCTGACTCAAATAGTCGTAGCTGGACTTCAGGCAGTCAAAGGGGTCGCGGCGGCAGGTGTCCTGTTCCACGCAGTACCATTCGGTCCCGGCGGCACGGAGGGCGGGCAGCAGTGCGGGCCAGTCCAGATTGCCCTCGCCGACGGGGGCCATTACAGCGTCACCGCCGACCATCTCCTTGTCCTTGAGGTGGACCACGGGCAGGCGGCCGGGGGCGCGCTCGATGACACGGACTGGGTTCAGGCCGGCATGGGCGGCCCAGTAGACATCGAGTTCCAGCATCAGGTCGGGGCCGCCTTCTTCTATCAGAGTGTCGTACAGCCAGTGCCGCTCCGTGCCGTACCGCGCGAACTCGTGGGCGTGGTTGTGGTAGCCGAGGCGGACGCCCGCCTCTTTCAGCCGCGCGATGACCGGCATCGCGTCGGACACCCAGCGCCGGTAGCCGTCCGCGCCCTGGTCGCCATAGGCGGCGGGGAGACCGCCGATGGCGACAAAGTCACAGCCCAGGGCGTGGTGGAATGCGATCTCCTGCTCGGTCCGGTGCGCCAGATCGTCCCAACTGCGGTGCGTGGCGATGCAGCGTAGGCCATTGTCGTCCAGCATCCGCCGCGCCTGCGCGGCGCTCACTTCGGGCGTCTCGCCCCCCATCGCGGCGACGGCGGAGAGCTGCACCGCCGGGTAGCCGATGGCGCTAATTTTCCTCAGACTCTCGGCCAGCTCCGGCGCGGTCCTCAGAAACTCGCGCACCGTGTACATCTGCACGGCCAGTTGGGACCGTAGGGTCATCTTCCCCTCCGCAGCAGGTAAAGGACGAACGACCCCAGCCCGGCGAACCGATAGCCGGGGTCAACGTAGTGCTCGATCACGTAGAAGGCGAAATAGTAGAACCGGGCGAAGCACCAGACGGCGAGGGCGAGCAGCAGGGCGACCTTCAGGGTCGGGTGTTCCAGGAGGAGCGCCAGGGAGGCGAGAAGGCCCGCCAGCAGGAACAGAAAGCCCTTGGCGATGATCAACTTCGGATCGTTGATGTCGCCCATTCTCATTTGACGTAAAGCCGATACGCCCACGGCTCCAGGGATAGGGAGGCATTGTTGGTCAAGTCGTGCCGGGTGTCGGTGAAGACCTCGCGGCAGCGCCCTGGCAGGGCGTCGCTCTGCAATGTCGCCTGCTGGGGCCGGGCCGAGAGGTTGAGCACTACCAGCGCCTGGTCGCGGCCACGGCGGCGCACGAAGGCGTAGACGGCCTCATCATGGCCGGACGGCACTTTAACGAACTCACCTTCTTGCAGGGCCGGGTGCTGGCGATAGGCGTTCAGCAGGCGGCGGAAGAAGTCGTAATTGCGGGCCCGGCGCAGCTTCTGCGGGGTATCCGGGATGGGCATCGGGGGCCGATCACCTGGAGCATACGGCTCCTGGCCGTTATAGACCATCGGCCGGCCCGGCAGCGTCGCCGTCAGCACGCTGAAGGCCCGGTAGCCATCGCCGTAGCGCGCCAGGACATCCTCCCGGTTCAGGTCGTGGTTGTCCAGGTGGTTCATCGGGACCGCGCCCGGCGGGAAGTCCCGCGCCTTCCCCAGAAGCCAGACGTCGAGCACCGTCGCGGCGGGAGAGTCCGGGCCGCCACGGCCCAGCCGCCACAGGAGCGGCTGGAGGCTCCAGTCGTAGGTCATGTCAAAGGCCGGGTAGTCGCGCGGGCTGTCGTCCTCGGCCAGCAGCAGGACGGGCTTGACGGCCAGCAGCTGCGGGCGCAGCCACTGCCAGAACGCCTGCGGGATCATGCCCGCCGCGTCCATGCGGAAGCCGTCCACGTCGAAATCCCGGACCCAATGGGTGAGCATGTCCCGCATGTAGTCCCAGACGGCGCGGTTGCCGTAGTCGAGCTGGGCCACGTCCCGCCACCCGTCCGCCTGGACGATGTCGCCGTCAGCGTCCTTCTTGTAGAAATCGGTGTGCTGGGTGAGGAGCGGGTTGCCCCAGGACGTGTGGTTAAGCACCATGTCCATCATCACATGCATGCCGAGTTTATGGGCCTGCCGGATCAGGTGATGGAGGTCATCAGGCGTCCCCCAGTGCGGGTCCACGGCGTAGTAGTCGCGCACGCAGTAAGGGCTGGTGGATTGAAACTGGGCGGTCGGGACGATGCGGGGCGGCGGGGCCGCGCCCGGTGCGGGGCCGCGCGGGTGGACGGGGATCAGCCAGACGACGCCGACGCCCATTTCCTTGAGCGCCGGCAGCAGCGCCTCCGTACGGCGGAAGTAGCTGCCCGCGGTGTAGTCCTGGCTCCAGCCGTCGTGCGGGTACGCCTGATACAAGGGCTGGCTCTTCGCCCAGTCCGGCCCCGCCGCCCGCCCCGTCGCCAGCGGCCCATTGAGCACATACTGCGCCGGCGGCATCACTGCCGGGCTGTCCGCCTGAGTGACGCCGGCAGCCAGCGCGATGGCTGCCGCCGCGAAGACATTCCCGGTCATAGAGGCAAAGAGGTTCATGGGCATGTTGGCGTATCCATGGATGCGCCCCTCCCGGCAGACGTCTTTTCCGGTGCGGGCGGGGCGGCGTCGCCCAGAATCTGAGTTTGAAGGCGGCGGCTGATGTCGCCGAGGGCCTGCAACTGTGGCAGGGTCAGCGGCGTGGCCTGGGGGCGGCCGGTGCGGGAGGTCTGGCGCAGGAAGTCGTTCAGAGCCGTCTCCAGCGCCGTCTGGTCCGGGGTGGGGGACTCCGGGAGGCGCAGGGAGAGCCAGTCGCGCAGGCCGCGCAGGTCGGTGGCGATCTCCTTGACGGGCGGCAGCAGTTCGGGCATCCGCTGGGCGTCGGCGGTCTCGGCGAGGGCGGCGATCAGTCCCTCGGCGTACCAGACACGGCCCGCCGGGGCGGTGCCGGGCGAGGCCAGCCAATGCCGAATAGGGACGGCTTCGGGGACCGAGGAAATCTGGTTGAACTCGTCCAGCGAGGCCAGGGTCTGTGCGGCCCTGCGGCTGAAGGCGGCGATGCGCTTGGCGTCGCCGGAGAAGGATAATGGCTTGGCGAGGTGGGCGGCAGCGCGGCGGACGGGGGCCAGAGCCGCGTCGGGCGCTGCCAGTGCCTGCATCAAGGCCAGCGCCCGCGCGAAGCCGTCGCGGGCGTCCATCCGGTTCCGTGCGGCGACGGGGGCCAGCCCCGCCAACTGCTCCAACTGAGTGGGGTTGCTGCGGTCTGTGTGGATGAGATTCGCGCGCTTCTCCAAATCGGCATAGGCGAAGGCGGCCCTGCCGAGCGTGTCGCCGAGCTGGAAGAACTGGCGCTCACTGGCGGTGACTTGCAGTGACGGCGCGGCGGGACTCTGCGCCCACAGGAGCGTCATCAGAGCCAGCACCAGCAGACTCGTCCAGGTGCGCGTCATGCCCCAGTGTAGCCGTCCCGCCCGATTTTGTCAAGCGGGGGCCGAAAACGGGTATACGGGAGCATGGAAACCAAGCCGGATTCGGGCCGGAAGGCCCAGGCCGACGCGCAGGCGGCGGGGATCGCCACCGGACACATCATCCTGGGGCTGGTGCTCTCGCTGCTGTCGGTCGGCGTGTTCGCGCTCGTCTGGGAGCAGGTGGAGGACAAGAGCCACCTGGCGACGGGGTTCGACCGGGCGGTGCTGTTCTGGCTGTGGCACCACCAGGTCCCGTGGATCACGACGGTGGCGAAAGGGCTGGCCTGGATGGGGTCGCCGCCGGTCATCGTCAGCATGGCCGCGATTGGCGCGGTGCTTGGCCTGTTCTGGCGGCGGGTGCGCGGGGCGGCGTGGACACTGCCGCTGGCCGTGCTGGGGGCAGGGGTCATCATCCAGGGCATCAAGATGGAGTTCCGGCGGCCCCGCCCGACGTTCTTTTCGCCGCTGCTGCACGAGTCCGGCTACTCGTTCCCCTCCGGCCACTCCCTCATCGCCATCGTCGTGTACGGGCTGCTCGGCTACTTCGCGCTGCATCTGGTCAAAGGCCACGCCGCACGCCTGGCGGTGCGCGTCATCACGGTGCTGCTGGTGATCGCCATCGGCGTGTCCCGCCCCTACGTGCAGGTGCATTATCCGACGGACGTGCTGGCAGGCTGGACGGCGGGCTTTCCCTGGCTATTGACCTGCATCTGGCTCCATGAAGTGCTGTCACGGCACTTCCGCAAGGCGGGCGAGCCGATCCTGCCGGACGTGCCGAAAAGCCCCATCGCGCAGGCGGTGACGGGGAAGGACACGTAGGGGCGACCCGGCGGGTCGCCCCTACTGAGATCCCAGTTTCCCGATGGCGGCGACCAATTCCTGAGAACACAGGCCGATGCCGGGGAGGTAGCGGACACGCGGGTCGGCGGCGCGGCGGACCCACTCAATCAGGGGCGATTCGTCCAGCAGGTGCAGGGCGCGCAGGGCCCCGGCGGCGTCCACCATGCCCTGCGCCGCCGCGCGGTCGCAGAGGGCGCGTACGTCGCGCGGCACGTCCGGCTCGGCCCGCTCCGGCGGGGTGAACAGGTTGCTGACGGCTTCCTGGGCGCGCGCCAGCAGATCGGCGGCGCTCACGGCCTTGCGGCCGACGGGCACGGCGATGACGGGCGCATCCCACTCGCCTTTCCCCTCTTCTCCCAGTACAACGGACACGCGCCGGTCGCCGCGCGTCAGCCGGAAGTCGGGCAGCAGGACGCCGTGCGCCGTCACCACCGGGTCCGGCAGGCGGGCGATGCGCCAGCCGGCGGCCTGACCCTGCGCGCGGAGCTTCAGCAGGTCCTTGTGCAGCGCGGCGGCGGCCTCAAAGTGGCGGCGGAAGAAGGATCGCCCCCCGGCCCCCAATTCTGGGGGAGCCGGAGTCATGCCCAGCGTCTTGAGTGTGTCCGTATTGAGCGCGAGCCGGAACGTGCGTGTGCCGAGCAGAGCGTCGGCATGGCCCGTCAGGGCTTTGCTCCCGAAGGTCTGGAGGAGATGGAGCAGGCAGCGGCCCAGGCGACCGGGGCGGCGCGGCAGCAGGGAGGACATCTCCAGGTCGGTCAGCGTGACGGTCTGACCCCCGCCCTCAACGACGGCCCGAACGCCCAAATGCCGGGCGAGGGCACGGACATCGGAAGCCTCCGCGCTCGTCAGGAACAGGCCTGTGAGCTGAATGCGGGTGGCGCGGCGCAGGGGGGTGTCCAGGGAGTGGAAGTTGTAGAGTGCGGCGAGGCCGGCGGGCGTGGGGATGGGGCCGACGCGGGCGAGGACCTGGTTCTCCTCGGCGTCCAGGTGCAGCAGCGTGTCCCACTCAAGGGCGGAGAGGCCGAACGGCTCGCCGAGTTCGGCGTAGCAGGCGGCGCGCTGGGCTTCCCGCAGGAATCCGCCGTGCTCGGCGTTGACGTGGGCGAAGGTGTGGGCGCGCAGGGCCATCGGCTTCGCCAGTCCCGCGTCCACAAGCCGCCGCGCGGCGTCGCCCCCGATCACCTCGGCAAAGGCGGGAGTCCGGTATTGATAAAATCGGCCCAGGCAGGCGATGACGCCGCGCGCGAGGCGCGGGTCGCCGAAGAAGTCAGCCATCACGCCCGCGTCCATCTCGCCTCGCCGCTTGCCGGCCAGCGAGTCGAAGGTGCGGATGGCGAGTGCCAGCCGCGCCCCCGCCTTCTTGTCCTTCATCTGGTGCGGGTAGACGGACGCCGGGACGCGGCCCCCGTCCGCCGATTTGCGGGCGGTCTTCTTGAAATCTTCCAGGCGAAAGGCCATGCGATCATTCCTTGCTGTGGGGCGGAGAAGCCCCCTCCCGCCGGCAAGCCGGCTTCCCTCCCCCATAAGAATGGGAGAGGGTGTGTCACGGTAGGTTTACCGTTCGTCTATTACCCTCTCCCTTTCCGAAGGGGGAGGGGGAGGCGCTTGCGCCGGAGAGGGGGGTCTTACGCCTCCGGCCTCTCCACCGGCTTGCGGCGGCGGGCGGCCTTGACCTCGCTGGTGCCGCGCGTGATGATCTCGTACAGGTAGGCGTGTCCGGGCTTGGGGCGCAGGACGCGGCCCAGGCGCTGGATGTACTCGCGCGTCGTCGAGGAGCCGGAGACGACGATGGCAACGTTGGCATCGGGCACGTCCACGCCCTCGTTCAGTACGCGGCCCGTGACCAGCTTGGAATACTTCTGCTGCCGGAACTTCTCCAGGATGTCCCGGCGCTCGTCGGCGTGGGTGCGGTACGTGATGGCGGGCAGGGCCAGCCGCCGGGCCATGTCGTTGACTAAGACGTTCCACTCGGAGAAGACAATCACCTTGTCTTCTCTGTGCCGCTGCAAAAGCTGCTCCACCTTCTGCACCTTGCCGGCGGCGTTCATGGCGAGCATCCGGGCCTCCCGATGGGCGCGCAGGGCGGCGCGGGCGGCGGGGTCGTGACCGGACTGCCGAATCAGGGCCTCAAACAAATTGCCGCAGCCGAGCATCATCAGCTTCATGCGATTGGCGGCGAAGTACAGGGAATACTGGGCCGTGAGCTGCTCGTACTGGGCCTGCTCGTCATCCGTCAGGTCCACGGAGACGCGCTGAACCTTGTAGTCGGCGATGTGCTTGTCGCGCGCCAGCGTGGACGGCTGGCGTTCATACACGGTGGGGCCGATGAGTTCGCGCAGGTCGTCGTGCCGTCCGTCAGAGCGTTCCAGCGTGGCCGAGAGACCCAGGCGGAACGGGGCAGGGCAGCGCTCGGCGATGGTGCGGTACGATGCGGAGGGCAGGTGGTGCGCCTCGTCGAAGATCAGCAGGCCGACATCGCTCAGATCGCGCCGGGGCATGGCCGCCGAGTCGTAGGTGATGACAGTCAGAGGGCGGCGCGTCCGAAAGCCGCCGCCGATCATGCCGACCTCGCCCGCATCCAGCCCGAAGCGGGCGCAGAGCGTGTCGTGCCACTGGTGCAGCAGGTCAATGGTCGGGACGACGACCAGGGTGCTGACTCCCATCGCCTCCACGGCCATCAGCGCCAGCACCGTCTTGCCCGCGCCGGTGGGCAGAACCACGACGCCGCGCGCGCGGGCCTGTCCCCAGGCGGCCAGCGCCTCCTTCTGGTAGGGCCGGGGCGTCACCGCGAGCGCCGGCAGATCCGACGGCAGCGCATACGTCGCGCCCGCCGCCAGCCAGTCCGCCTCGCCTTCCGCCTCGTCCGTCTCTTCTCCCGTATCCAGTTCGGCGGCGTAGAGGTCGGGAAGGCCCCCCGGCGACAGAACCCCCTCCGGCTCGTTCCTCGCCACCTCCCCCTGCCAGGGGGAGGAAGGGGGGAGTTCGTTTTGGCAAAATTCGTTTTCGTCTTCGAGCATGAAGTGTTTCCGTGATGGGGGAAGACCCCCTGCGGGGTAACCTACCCCTGGCGGCGAGCCGCCTGTCCCCTCCCTGCCAGGGAAGGGTGAGGAGAGGAAGGGCTACAGCAGAGGCAATAGCCTCTCCTGTTCCCTTCCCTGGCAGGGAAGGGGCAGGTCGCTTGCGACCGGGGTTAGGTCTCCCCGCCTCCTACGCCGCCATCATGCGAATCTCGGCGTCGTCAAATAGGGACAACTGGGCGAACTGGGCCTGGCGCTTGGGGCCGACGCCCCAGACGCGCTGAAGACGCCCGGCGCGGGCGGCCGCCATCAACTGCTCCGGGGTCTCAATGCCGAGCGTGTCGTGCAGGCGCTGCGCCGTGCGCGGGCCGACGCCGGGGACCTGCATCAAGGCCCCGATGTGCGGCGGCAGCCCCTCGCACAGCTCGGCCAGCAGCGGCATCTGCCCCGTCTCAGCCAGCTCCTTGAGGCGCTTCTGGACGCGCTCGCCGAGGACGCCCTTCGGGTGCGGCAGGGCCTTCTCGCTGGCGCGCAGGGGCGCGGCCATCGGCTCGGAGTCGCGGCGCATCAGCGACCGCGCGCCATTGAAGTAGGCGCGGACGCGGTACGGGTTGTCCCCCTGATCACGCAGGAGGGTGGCGATGTTGAAGAGGGCGGAGGCCATGTCGCGGTTGGTCATCATCGGGTTATTCCTTACGAACATACGTATGTATTATACCCGAACCAGCCACTTTTTACGCACCATTTATGGGCGAATCTTTGCTTGACAGCCGGAAAAATTGGCGGTATGATGAAGAGAGAAATCCGGTCGGGAGGTGCGGAGATGGCGGCGCGGTTTTGCTCCCAATGCGGCCACGAAATATCGTCGTCGGCGAAGTTCTGCCCGCACTGCGGCGCGCCCCTGACGCCGAACGCCTTCTCGCCCGCCGCCGAGACGACTCGCATGGACGTAGCGGCCCGCAGCACACGCCGCCTGCTGCTGCCGCTTTGCATCGCGGCCCTAATCGTGCTGACGGTGGCCGTC
>Ga0213875_10002838_pt1 | contig 10161 bp, 11 predicted proteins | sample BarmaccomBMRX_R8_FD_160105 | JGI IMG/M metagenome (GOLD analysis project Ga0213875, IMG submission 160105) | Root-associated microbial communities from Barbacenia macrantha in rupestrian grasslands, the National Park of Serra do Cipo, Brazil - RX_R8 | ecosystem: Host-associated > Plants > Roots... | reverse complement strand
ACCGCCCACGTCACCGCAGGTACATTGAGTGGAATGCGGCCCAACACCTCGCGCTCGAAGTCTTCCACAATTTGAGGGCGGCGCTCGGTCCACCACTGCTCGGCTGAGGTGACCCTTTGCCCGTTTTTCAGCGTTAGCGCATCGGGCAGGTTCCCATAGGGATTCGCCTTCGCCTCATCGTAATTGGCGTGATTCGCGTCATTTTCATTCCCGCTCGGCCCTGGGCGAAGCGTTTCGATCCCCAGTTGATCCATCATGTTCTGATGATCCTGCGCTGCGGTCCAGTTCAGTGGCGTGGATTGCTGTCCTGTGGCCACTTGAGCGACAAGGAGAGCGCAAGCGGTTAGTAAAGACAGGCGTGGTCTCAAAGGATCGCGACATATCATGTTTGCGGCCTCGAACAAACATGTTATCCGATATGATGCTTCGCCCGGCCGGGCTGGGGCGCAAATTTTGCTATTTGTCCAAAATCTTGTTCGCCTTGGCGTCGATCTTCTTTTTGTCAGCTGCGCTCAGTTTGCCTTGATGCTCCATCTGGGAAGCGCGAGCCTTTGCATTTCGCGCATGATTGGCATCAGGCATCGGATATTTACGCTGTTCAGGGAGTCCGAACTCCTTGGCAGGCTCCTTTTTCTTCTTCGCGGCGGTAAGTTTTGCCATCACAGTTCTCCTTCTCGAGTGGTATAAGCACGCAAGATTCCCTTGCCTATTCCGGGAATTGCGGCGATGATTTTCACGGAAGCGAATACAGATATGTTGAGATATCCAAAGCATCCTGGTCGGTCACGCCCAGGTCGGGCATAACCGTGTTTTGCACGATCCTGGTCGGATGTTGGATCCAGCTCACAAGGTTTTGGGGATTATTCTGAAGGACGCCGGCGATATAGAGCCGGTCGCCGACGCCGGTCAGCGGCGGTCCCACCAAACCCGTGGCGCCCGTGATTCCTTGAATAGTGTGGCACGACCCACAGCCGTATCGCGAGATCGCCGATGCTCCACGGCTGGCACTCCCGCCAGTAATCATGTCAGCCCGGCTTCGGGCCTGCGCGCCACAGCCGCAGAGTAGAACGGCGAACGCGAGTACAAACCCGATCGCCGCGATTCTAGTTGGCATACGTCTTCCGATCTGCCATTACATCGCTGGTCCGCAGCCACGCCGCAAACAGAGCGAGTCCTGCGATGAGATACACGATACCTCCCGGCACCCACATGATCAGCCCGCCGATTTGCTGGTCTTCGAGTGGCGTCAGTCCCCAAATCGCCGCAGTTTTCGCGTAGACCGGATACCAAAGCCGGGGGGCGAAGGTGAGTAGCGCTCCTAGAATGCTGGTGTGAACGGCGGTTGTAAAGATGTACAGGACACCGGCGCCATAGCCCATCTTCCGATGACCGCGGAATAGCGACCACCAGAACAGCAGAGCAGTTCCGAGGAAGCTCAAGTGTTGCGCGGCGTGCACTGCATCGCTGGTTAGCGTCGCCTGGAACAGAGGAGGCGCGTGCCATATCCAGAATGCCGCGGCGTGCAAGGACCACGCAGCCGCCGGCAGCGTTAGAAAGGTCCAAGTTTTCGCGGCTGGTCCGAATTTCGAGCAAGCTCCTACGGTCCTGCGCCACTGGAACGGCAATCCCCAGAGCAGGGCGGGGAGCGGTTGCGCGAGCACCAGGAGCGGCGCAGAAATGAGGATCAGGATCTCATGCTGCAGCATGTGCGCGGAAAAAAGGGCTTCGCCTAAGGGATGCAGGGGCGACACCAGTGCCAGAGCCAGCGTCGTCCAGCCGGACCAAAACAAAGCCATCTGCCGAGTGGACACGCCCCGCGATTTACCCGCGCCGCGCGCATAGATTATGGCGGTGAGAAGTAAAGGAATCACGGTACCTGGTTCAAATTCCCAGCTCGCCCAGAGATCGTGCGGCTGCAACGGCTCGCCGTCATGCGCCAAGGCGGCCGCTGAAACCAGTAAACCAAGTATAAGGACGCGTGGAGCTCTCATTTACAGTTCTGCATCATCATTATTGGGATTGACTCGGCGATGATCACCACAACGAACGTAGCGCTCAGCATTGCTCCGGCGACCGCAACAATTTGATACACCTTTGACGTGGAGGATTGCGCTTGGCGCATGTGGCGGAAGCGAGTCCACAAGATCATCCCGGCGGTCGCGGTGGCAATCACCGCAAGCGAGGAAATGATGGCCGGCGCGTAGCTCCAAGCCCCGGTGCAGACCTGAGTCGAGAAGGCAAAATTTCCCTCCAAAGTCAGGAACCAGGCGATCGGTCCCGCAAAGACGAAGACCCAGAGAATGAGTCCTTCTTTCATTATGGTGTTCCGACCCAACGCGGTCCCCAATAGAGGACGAAATACATGGGAATCCAGATTGCCACCAGGAAATACCAGACTACGGAGTCGACGTGCACGCCGATCCGCTGTTTTGGTCCATAACGATTGAGAGCGATGAGAACCGTGAGAACAACGGTCATCATCAGGTCGGCGATAACGTCGAGTGTATGCAGGTACAAAATGGTCCACGTGATGGTGCCAAACGCGTCTGTCGACCATTTGAAGTTGAGCGTCGCGATTTCCCGATACCGCAGACCGATAAATATAAACCCGAGGATTAGATTTCCGATCATCCCTACGAGCATCGCAGGCCGGTCATTCTTCTTTGCACCCTGGCTGGCCCAGTACGATCCGAGGGCGCTCAAAAAAAGAGGCACGAGTGCGATTGTCGGCGCAGTAACGTGGGGCAACTGAACCCCTGGTGGCGGCCAGACATCGACGGACAGCCGGAGGTAGAAATAAATCGCCATCAGGATGCAAAACATGCTGCCTTCGATGCAGCACAAAAGCACCTGGCCAAAGAACAGCGGGTCGCGATTGGAGATGTCGTACCTTGGCAGGCCTGACAACTCGAGCGTGCGGGTGGGCGTCATCTCTGGGCCCTCATCCTTCTTGCTCAAGCGGCCGACGCGGCCAGAACCAGCCGAGCAATCCGATACCGGCGAGCACGACGGCGACGTAATACCACGAGAAGGTCAGGATCGAACCCACCAGACCAATGGTTGCACCAAGCGCGGCCAAAAACGGCCAAATTGTCGTGCTTGGCAATACGTGAAGGAACTGCGGCTCGGCGTCAACCGAGGCAGTGATCAATATCTCGCGTTTGTCGGTGCGCATTCCCGTAACGGCCGCCCGTTCTTCCGCCGGCAGCCATAGCGGATAACGCCCGTTCACTACAGGAAGGCGCACGAAATTATAGGGCTCGGGCGGCGATGCCGCGGCCCATTCGAGCGTGCCGGCCTGCCAAGGATCGCTCCCGGCCACTTTGCCGTTCTTGCGGCTGTTCAATACGTTGGCGATAAATAGAATGCCTCCGAGCGCGATGATGCAGGCGCCAACAGTCGCCAACGCATTGGCCGGTCCCCAGCCCATCTCAACCGGATACGTGTAGATCCTCCGTGTCATTCCGTTCAGACCCAGAATGTGCATCGGGAAGAATGTGACATTGAAACCGATGAACAGCATCCAGAAGGTAATTTTGCCGAGAGTTTCGTTGATCATTCGGCCAGTGAACTTCGGGAACCAAAAGTGGAAAGCGCCGAACAGGGGGAACAGGGCGCCCCCGATCAGCACGTAGTGGAAATGCGCGACCACAAAGTATGTATCGTGCTCTTGCAAATCGAGTGGAATGGAGGCTAACATCACGCCCGTCAACCCGCCGATCACAAAGATGAACAAAAAACCGAACACGAAATGCAGCGCCGTTGTGAGCCGCAATCGGCCGGACCAGAGCGTCGCGATCCAGCAGAATATGATGATGCCGGTGGTGATCGCGATCATCATGCTTGCGGCCGTGAAGTAAGCTTCCCCAATTTGAGGCAGGCCAGTGGCGAACATATGATGGACCCACAGACCAAATCCGATGAACGCTGTGGCTACTTGGGAGAGCACAATGGCCGGATATCCCAGCACACCCCGGCGCGTATCCGCCTCCAGAATGGACGAGATCATGCCCAGCGCAGGAATAAATATGATGTAAACTTCCGGGTGTCCGAAGAACCAAAATACGTGTTGATAAAGCAGCGGGTCGCCGCCTTCCGCCGGATTAACAAAGTGGGTGCCGATGGTTCGATCGTTGAGCAGCATCACCGTACTCGCGATCATTACAGAAGGCATTGCGAAGATGACCATGAAACTTTGAACCAGGCTGCCCCAGCAGAACAGCGGAATTCGGTTCAGCGACATGCCTGGCGCGCGCATGCGGAAAATTGTGACGATGATCTCGACTGCCACGCACATCGCCGATATTTCCGTAAACGTGATCATCTGCGCCCAAACGTCCACCCCTTTACCTGGTGAATACTGTGGGCCGCTCAGGGGCGGGTAGGAGAACCAACCGGCGTTTGGAAGCGCGTTGAAAAAAGCGGCTCCATAGAGCACGAGGCCGCCTGCCAAATACATCCAGTACCCGAAAGCATTCAGCCGGGGAAAAGCGACATTACGCGTGCCGATCATCAACGGCACCAGATATACCGACATACCTTCCATTACCGGCACAGCAAATAGGAACATCATCGTGGTGCCGTGCGTGGTGAAGATTCGGTTGTAGAGATCGGGCCCGAGCAAGGTGTTCTCGGGACGCGCTAATTGGAACCGCATCAAAAGCGCTTCGACACCGCCGAGCAGCAGGAAGATAAAAGCGGTGACGATGTATCGCATCCCGATCGCCTGATGGGTGGTTACAGAAAACCAGCCCCAAAAGCCCCCACGATCGTTCCACACGCGCCGCAGCGCCTGGTGCTCTGCTTCGAGCTCGGCTGCGAGTTGTGGGGAAGGCAGTTCGGCCAGCGTGCTCATTTCAGGCTCTCCAGGTAATCCACCAGCGGTTGCATGTCGCCGGACTCTAGCGGGACAGTCGCCATGTAATTTCCAGGTTTGATTCTTTGCGGATCGGCGATCCAGCCGGCTAAGTTGCCCTTCGTATTTGGAAGCGTGCCCGCTGCGATGGTGCTCCGGCTGGCCAAGTGCGTGAGATCCGGCGCTACCTGACCGTGCGCTGGGGTGCCGTTAATGTTATGGCAGAAGATGCACTCGTGGTTTAGAAACACTTGAAGTCCCCGCTGCTTGTCGGGATCATCGGGAGCAACCGAAGGCTGTAGTTGTTGATTCATCCACGCTTGGAATTGATCAGGTGGTTCGGCGATGATCCACAGCGCCATCTTTGCGTGTTCCAATCCGCAGAACTCGGCACACTGGCCGCGGAAGCGTCCCGGCCGATCGGCCGTGAGGTACTCTTCGGTGATGCGCGACGGAATAAGATCGCGCTTGCCCATCAGGTTCGGCACCCAAAAGCTATGGATGACATCCAGCGATGTGCCGCGGATCAGCACAGGCCGCCCGACCGGAATGTGAAGTTCATTTGCGGTGACCACGATCTTACTCGCATCGTCGTTGTCATAGCTGAAATACCACCACCACTGATTGCCGTGCACCGTGACTAACAGGGCGTTGGACGCGCCACTCGGTGCGATCGATTTCCCCGTGATGACGCTGATCACGATCAGCGCAAATAGGATCAGACCCGTGATCACTCCTGCGCCGCTTACCATTCGCGAAAGCTTGCGCTCCCTTTCCTGCGGCGGTGTGTGGTGCTGTTCCACGAACTGCCGTTCGGACGCGGGCTGGCGCCGCAAGAGAGCACCCAGGGTCAGGATCATCACGATCGCGAAAATCGTGCCGAGCAGGATTAGAAAAAACCACCATAGGTGTAGGATGCTGCGCGCCTCAATTCCTGTAGCATCCAGCGCCGATTGGCGCGTGCTCATGCATCCGTTGAGCGTGATTGCGGCCGCGATGAAGAACGACGCAATGGCCCGGCGTTTCACTTCGTCTCCCCTTGAGCCTTATTAGTGATATTGGCCGGATTGATTTCAATGTTGTCGCCGCGCGGCGCTGTGGAGGCGGTCGGCTCCTCGTGGTTCAACGAACGAACAAACGCAACCAGTTCCCAGATCTGGTATTGAGGAATTCGTCCGCCCCAGGAGGGCATGCCATTGGGACGTCCTTTGACAATCGTGTCGAAGATATTGGCGGGCTCGCCGCCATAGATCCATTGGGTCTTAATCAGCGGCGGCCCAATTCCACCACCGCCATGAGCGTGGCAACCGGAGCAGTTGTACCAATCGAACAGCCGCTGACCTTCAGAGATTGCGAATGCGCTGCCATAATCCGGGTTGGTTACATTCGGTTCGGTGAGCGCGCCGCCGGGCTGGATTTGGCTCTCGCGAGCCGCATCGCTATAGACCGCGAGCCGGGCGGGTGCAGGCCGCAGATTTTCTTTGCCCGTCTGGCAGCTTGCTAATGCGAGGCAACCGGCGGCGACGGCAATGATTCGCATCGCGAATTCTCCTCTGTAACTCGCGGGACTCCGTACTCAGCGAGCAGCGCTTGAATGACTGGGCACTCGCGTCCCAGCACTTGATCCACTTCGCTCCGAAGACTTTCATTGTTCCGCGCCACCGCCGCCGAAACCTGGTACGTGAATGGCACGGCCAGGAAGCTGGACGGCGTGACGGGCGTGATCTGAAGCGCCGCGCCTGGAGCCTTCGCGTAGTATCCGGCAAGCGGCCCCCACACGATTGCCACATCGACATCACCGCGCCGGACCGCTTCGATAATGTGCGCGGGCGGATTTGGATCTTGAGCCTTGCCGAAAAGACTGAAGCTTCGGATATTGGCGGAGAGACCACGGCGCGCCAGAACGAATCCCGGCGGCGCATAGTCGTCACCGACGACATGAATGCCGATTCGATATTCGGCCAGTCGAGGATCGACGAGCGATGAAATGTTTAAGTGGCGATCCGCACGCGAGACAAACACATAGGTGGAATCGTAATAGGGACGCGTGACCAATACGTCATCCATTGCGGCCGGTACGCTCAGCAGAAGATCGCAATTTCCGGTTCCCACCGACTTCTCGACAAAATCTTTCCGCTGGGGCCACCAAACGTACTCGAGCTTCGCGCCCATGTCTTGGGCCAGGATGCCGGCGATCCGGTTTTCAAAACCCTGCCCTGCCCGATTTGAAAACGGCAGATTGTTCGGATCCGCGCATATGCGGAGCGTTCGCGCTTGGCCAGCGAGCGCGATGATGAAAACCAGGCTAAGGCAGCGAAAATACGTACAGCGTCCCGCCTTTCGTCGTGTGCTTTGGCAGGTCGGCCATGGCATTCAGAAATCCCAAAGCACCGGTTCCATCCTGCGCGTTCAGTCCACCGGCGACAATCCCACCGGACCACCCTCCGACGCCCGAGAGTACGGCGATGTACTGCTTGCCATCCGGACCACGGTACGAGATCGGTTGCCCGATGATTCCGGACCCGGCCTTGAACTCCCACAGCATCTTGCCGCTGCGATCATCGAGAGCTTTGAACCAGCCATCCATGGTTCCGTAGAAGACAACATCTCCCGCCGTCACAAGCGCGCCGCTCCAAGCCGGGAACATCTCCTTCACCGCCCAGATAGCCTTGCCACTCACCGGATCCCAGGCGCTGAACTCACCGCGATTGCCGCCTGGCCCCGCATACATGCGCACATTCGCGCCGACGTACGGCGTACCGGCGATGAAGTTCGCCTGAACTCCTTCGTACTCCATGCACAAATTGTTGTGTGGTACATAGAGCCAGCCGGTCTTCGGAGAAAAGGCCGATGGCTGCCAATCTTTTCCGCCTGGCGCCGCGGGACAAATATCGCGCACCGTCTTAAACCCGGTTTTCTTGTCTGGGTTGAAGTTGATTTTGCCGGTCTTGAGATCGACGCTCGAAGTGGTGTTTTCAAACACGAATGGTTCGGCCGAAAGGACTTCGCCGCTGGTGCGATCCATCACATACATGCGTCCGTTGCGGTCCGGATGCATCAGCACCTTGCGCATTTGCCCATGGATGTTTAGGTCGGCGAGAACATTCTCGTTGACGCCATCGTAGTCGTGTTGGTCATGCGGATTCAATTGATACGCCCAAATAGCTTCGCCGGTTTCGGGGCGGCGCGCGAAGATCGCACTGGTCCATTTGTTGTCGCCCGGACGCATCTCTGGATTCCAGGGACCCGGATTGCCGGTGCCGTAATAAATGAGGTCGAGATCGGGGTCGTACGAAATCCAGCTCCAGCCAGTGCCTCCGCCGATTTTCCATTGCTCGCCTTGCCAGGTCTTGACTCCGAGGTCCTGCCCCTGCTCCTGCTGATAAAACGGCTTGTAGTTCGGCCCGATGAGGACTTCCTTGTCGGGACCGGTAGCATAAGCGCGCCAGGAAACCTTGCCGGTGTTTGCGTCCAATCCCGCAACCCAGCCTCGAACGCCAAACTCGCCTCCGCTATTGCCGACGATCACTTTGTCTTTGGCAACAATCGGGGCCATCGTCATCGATTCGCCTAAATTGATGTCGCCCAGCGTGGTCTTCCAGACTTGATTTCCAGTGGTTGCATCCACCGCGACCGTGTGATCGTCAAGCGTGTTGTAGTAGATCTTTCCGTTGTAGAACGCGGCTCCACGGTTCACGACATCGCAGCACGCCACCCCCTGCGACGATGCCGATGTCTGCGGGTCATAGACCCATTTCGTAGGTGCTCCCGGTTTCGTTAGATCCAAGGCGTAAAGCAGATTCGGCCATGGTGTCACGATGTACATCGTGTTGTTCACTACCAGCGGGGCGGCTTCGTGACCGCGCGTCAGGCCGGTAGAAAATGTCCAGGCAAGATGGAGCTGATTAACATTGCCGGTGTTGATCTGCGCCAGTGTGCTATACCGTGTGGCCGCGTAGTTCTTCGAGGCCATCTGCCATTGCCCGTCGTCTGGCTGGTTCTGAATTTGAGCCGACAGAGTAACCGTCAACCCAAGCAGGATGCCCAGGCCAGCGAGCCATCCGGGAGCATTTCTCACTCCGGGAGCATTTGTCACTAAGGTATAGATCTGCTGCTGGTAAACAAGGTTTCAGAAGCAAAACCGATATCCCCAACCGAGTTGGGTCACGATGTGCCTGGATCGGAAACATAGCATAAATCCTATTTGACATTCAGTCCGGTTCCTTGAAACGATCACTAGATGCAGAGCGTGCCGGTGTATCTCGTATTCCTCGCTGCTACTGGTCTATTGAAGGCTCAGGCGGGCGCTCCGCGCAAGACGGCCTGGGACGGCGTGTACACCGAGGCGCAAGCCGCGCGCGGCATGGCGGCGTATGGCCCAAGCTGCGGGGGCTGTCATGCGCTGGTGCCGGAAGGCAAGGCGCCGCTGGTGGGGGATGCCTTCTGGAAGAGCTTCGCGCAAAAAAGCGTCGCGGATCTGTTGGAGTTTGTCAGCGACAACATGCCTAACGGTTCGCCCCACTCGCTCAGCGACCCCGCCTATGCAGACATCGTCGCGCTGATGCTGAAATCCAATGGCTTTCCCGCGGGAAAGACGGAACTGGAGCGGAATAATAGCGCGGACGTTCAGATCGTCAAGAAGGACGGAAGTAGCGAGTTGCCCTCCGATGCGCTCGCTCGCGTGGTGGGCTGTCTAGCGCGGAGCGGAGGCGATTGGGTGGTTACGAAAGCGACGGCGCCGGAGCGCGCCGAGAACGCGGCTGCGGGCGCTCAGGATGCGACCAGGCCGCTCGGAAGCCGTACCATCCCGCTGAAGTTTGTCATTACCCGCCTCGATCCGCTGCTTGGGTCACGCGTGGCTGTGAATGGACTTCTGATCGGCGACGGCGGCAAGGACGGGATCAACGTGACGATGGTGAACCGCGTCTCCGAGAAGTGTCCTTGACGTAAGTCGTCACGCCATGCGGTCTGTTGAAAGCCGATGAACGGCCGGTTACAGATCGATTCGGCCGTTACTCGCCCCGAGCTTGTCGATTTCAGCCCCGCCTAAATGCGCCATGGCGAGCAGCAGGTTCGCCGTTGGCGTATCCTGCGCGACGATGTGCCGGTTGCCTTTCATCCGGCCGCATGCGCCGCCCACGATCACCGCCGGCGGACTGTTGCGATCGTGCTGATTGCCGTTGCTCATGCCGCTGCCCCAATACAGAAGCGAGTGATCCAGCAGGTTTCCGTCGCCCTCTTTGGTGGCCTTCAGCTTTTCGCAGAAATCGGCGAACTTCTGGATTTGATACGTGGCAATCTTGGCG
>Ga0213875_10002837_pt1 | contig 10161 bp, 10 predicted proteins | sample BarmaccomBMRX_R8_FD_160105 | JGI IMG/M metagenome (GOLD analysis project Ga0213875, IMG submission 160105) | Root-associated microbial communities from Barbacenia macrantha in rupestrian grasslands, the National Park of Serra do Cipo, Brazil - RX_R8 | ecosystem: Host-associated > Plants > Roots... | reverse complement strand
TCGCTGGCGGGGCGGATCTCGCGCGGCGTCACCCGGGTCGCGGAATCGGAGGTCGTACAGATGGCGATCGGGGAGGCGGCCGCCGCCATCGATGCGGCCACCCTGCTGCTGCATGCCGGGCGCGACGCAAGCACGGCCGCGGTCAGTTCGGGTCGCAAGATTACCGAGGCGGAAGCGCTGCGCGCACGGCGGGACATGGTCTATGCGCAGCATCAGGTGGGCTGGGCGCTGGAGCGCCTGTGCGAGCTGAGCGGCGCCCGCTGGGTTTACGATGTCGACCCGCTGCAGGAAATCCGGCGCGATGCGATGACCATCCTGACCCATCATGCCGCCAGTCGGCAGGCGGCGATGGCGCCCTATGGCCATATGCTGCTGACCCGCGACATCGGGTGAGCGGACACAGCCGAGAGCATCGGGACCGCGTCGGCAGCGTAAGCGACGCTTTCGGCAGGGCCGCCGGCGGCGATCTCTCGGCTCAGCTGTTGCCGGCGGCCGGAAGAGGCCAGCCGAGCCATTTGCATACGGCTTCGCCCATGACGAGTTCCAGGTCGCGGCCCTTGAGCCAGGGCAACTCTTCGGTGAACAAGGTGACGCATTGCCGCCAGGAGCAATGCATGCGGGTGATGTCGGTGCCCCAGAACATCCGCTCCGGGCCGAAGGCGTCAAAGCAGCGATGCAGGTGCGGATGCAGGCTGCGGAACGGGTAGTCGTCCTCGGCATAGCCCGCCTGGCCGGTCGCCTTGACCGCCACGTTGGGGTGCTTGGCGAGCGCCAGCAGTTCCGGCTGGAAGCGATAGGCGGCCTCACCCTTGCTCGCGCGCGGCACGCCCATATGGTCGACGATCAGCTTCAAACCGGGATGACGCTCGGCGATCTTGCCGACGGTCGGCAGGAACATTGCCGCACCGAGCGATACCGGCACCCCGGCGCGCTCGGCGGCGGGCCACAGCCAGTCGAGCGTCCCGTCGGTGACCCAGGATTCCGGGTGGCGCTCGTTGAAGTAGAAGCGCAAGCCGAGCATGCCGGGGCGCTCCTTCCAGTGCGCGACGAGGTCGCGGCCGTTCGGGTCGTCGAGGTAGAACCAGCCCATGATCGCGAAACGGTCGGGATATCTGCGCACCGCGTCCTGTGCCAGCTCGTTGGAGTCCGGGTCCCACAGCACCGGGTGAATCAGCGCCCGGTCGACGCCGGCCGCGTCCATGCCCGCGATGGCCTGCTCCGCCGAATAGGGCTCTTGGCGATGGTGCGCGGAAGGGGTGCCTTTTTCCCAGAGATGAATTTGCGCGTCGACGATCATCATTGGCGCTTTTCCTTTCGGCCTCGTCATACCCATCAACCGCCGCAGGCTCGTCCAAAGCGCGGGCAAACGCTACGCCTAACGGCCGGAACGGGGCGGCGGTGATGAAGATTTCGATCCAGAGCCTGTTGGCGGGGGCCAGGAAGGCGACCGGGGCGGTCGCGGTAATCGATACTTTCCGGGCCTTCACGACCGCAGCCGTCGCGCTGGCGAACGGGGCCTCGCGCATCATCATGGTCGAGACCGTCGAGGAGGCGCTGGCGCTGCGGCAGGCGGAGCGCGGCGCCGTCTGCATCGGCGAGGTCAGCGGGCAAATGCCGGACGGCTTCGATTACGGAAATTCGCCATTCGAGGTCGCCGGCGTCGATTTCGGCGGCAAGATCGTGATCCAGCGTACCAGCGCCGGAACCCAGGGTATTGTTGCGGCAGGCGCTCGCGCCGAGCGCCTCTACGCGGCCTCGCTGGTCACCGCCGACGCGACAGCGCGCGCGCTTCTGGCGACATCGCACGGCCGGATCACCCTCGTTCCGATGGGCGACAACGGCGTCGTGCGCACCGATGAGGACGAGCTCACCGCGATCCATCTGCGAAACCGGCTGCAAGGGCGCGCCGGCGACAAGGAGGCCGTGCGGGCCGTCATCCTGGCCGGCGGCGAGGTGCAGCGGTTCTACGATCCGGCGCGGCCCGGTCACCGCCCGGAGGATGTCGAGATCGCGCTCGACATCGATCGTTACGACTTCGCCATCCGGGTCGTCTGCAGGGACGGTCAAGCCGTCGCCGCGATCGAGCGCCCGGAGTGACCGCGCCCGATCACACCCGCCATCCACCGCCTCAAGGCACCGCCTCAAGGCACCGCGTCAAGCCATCGTGGCAGCGTCGCCGGCGCTGCGCGCGGCATCGAGTCTTGCCGAGGCATCCTTGAATCTGCCATCAACCTTGCGGCAGGGGCTGACCGGCTCGGCCGAGGACCGCGTCGGGTACAGCCCCCTGCCCAGGAACCTTGGTTAGCTCGCGACGGCAACCTTGTCCTGCGTCTTGGTGTCGAAGTCGCCGGCGTCGTGGCGCTCATGCAACTGGCTCGAAGGCTCGCCGGAGAGGCGGTTGACCATGCGCCCGCGCTTTACCGCCGGGCGTTCGAGCAGCTTGTCAACCCAGCGCTGCACGTTTTTGTATTCGTGCACGCCGAGGAATTCGGCGGCGCCGTATTGGTTGAACCTCGCCAACCCGCCATACCATGGGAAAATCGCGATATCTGCGATCGTATACGCCGGCCCCGCGACATATTCGCTTTCCGCCAGGCGGCGGTCGAGGACATCGAGCAGACGCTTCGTCTCCATCGCGAAGCGGTCGATCGCATATTCGATCTTGACCGGCGCGTAGGCATAGAAATGGCCGAAGCCGCCGCCGAGGTACGGCGCGCTGCCCATCTGCCAGAACAGCCATGACAGGCATTCCGCGCGCGAGGCGGGCTCGGTCGGCAGGAACGCGCCGAACTTCTCGGCGAGGTGCATCAAAATCGCGCCGGTCTCGAACACCCGGATCGGCGTCGGACCGCTGCGGTCGACCAGCGCCGGGATCTTCGAGTTCGGGTTGATCGCCACGAAGCCGCTGCCGAACTGATCGCCTTCCCCGATCCGGATCAGCCAGGCGTCGTATTCCGCGCCGCTATGCCCGAGCGCCAGCAGCTCTTCGAGCATGATCGTGACCTTGACGCCGTTGGGCGTGCCCAGCGAATACAGCTGCAGCGGGTGGCGGCCGACCGGCAGTTCCTTGTCGTGTGTCGAACCCGAAATCGGGCGGTTGATGCTCGCGAACCTGCCGCCGCTCGGCTTGTTCCAGGTCCAGACCTGGGGCGGCGTGTACTCGGGCGCGTCGGTCATTCCTTGAGACTCCCTGAAGATTTGCGGGGGCACGCGAACCCGGCGCGCCGCAGCCGCATCTTACACAACCGCGCGACCGCGGCCACGCGCCGTATGAGTCGACCGAACGCGCCGTCTCAGCCGCAAATTGGTGGCCCACTGCTGCCCGCCAGCCGGGATCAGCCCGGCGGAACATCCGGCGTATCTCGCCGGTTGCGCGGACGGGCGCGGAAGGCGATCCAGAACAGCAGCCCCGCAACACCGAGGAGTACGGCCGCGACCATCAGCAGCAACCCGGAAACCACTGTAGAATCGGTCGAGAAAATCGCGCCGAAATAGAAAAAGCAGCCGCCCGGCAACAGCAGCAGCACCGCAAAGATCAGCGCCGCGATCTGGCCACCTCTCAAAGGGCCGCCCTCGCCATCGGGCCGGCGAGCCCTGCGCGATGGAACATGTTGTAGGTATCGAACGGAATGATGCGCTGGTCCGCGGTCACGAAGTGGATGCAGGATCGCTTGACCCCGGCCAGGCAGAAGTTGAAGCGGTCGAGGAAGCTGACGACGGTCACCCGGAACACGCGGTCGTAACCGATCTGTGCCGGCACCTCGACCAGCGGCAGACAGCACAACACCTCGCGCAATACGTTGGCCGATTGCTGCCCGGCGCAGGACAGCGAAAGCAGCTCGACCAGCAGGTTGCGCATCTGCGGGTCGGCTTCCAAGGTGACCGCATTGGGTGCCGTCTGCACCAGCACCTCCTGCGGAAACAGGTGCGTCAACGGTCTGATCTGCGCGCCGACGCGCAAGCCGTAGCCGATCGAGATCGCCTCCGGATTGCACGGCAGCGGGATCAGATCGTCCTCGCCGAAGACGCCCCATTGGTCAATGATCGCGCGCCGGATCTGCGACAGCACGATGCGGTCGCGCCGCGGGTCGAAGTCGTCGTTGCGGCCCGCGTCCTGCACCGGCTGGAAGGTGACGCCGCGCACGCAGGGCCGGCTTTGGGCATAGCGCAGCACATCGCCGATCTCGCTGTCGTTGACCCCTTTGCGGATGACGCAAACCAGCGTGGTCGAGATCCCGGCCGCATCGAGCGCATCGAGCGCCCGTTCGCGCACCCGGCGCAGATCGGCCCCGCGGATCGTCTGCAATGCCGCCGCGGACAGGGCGTCGAATTGCAGATAGACCTCGAAGCCGCGCTTCATTTCCGCCAGGGCGGCGACGAAGTCGGGGTCGCCGGAGAGGCGGATGCCGTTGGTGTTCAGCATCACGTGCCGGATCGGCCGGCGCCGGGCGGCCTGGAGGATATCAAGGATCTGCGGGTGCAGTGTCGGCTCGCCGCCGGATATCTGCAGCAGGTCGGGCTGGCCCTCGCTGTCGACCAGAAGATCGAGCATGGCCTCGATTTCGGCGAGGCTGCGTTGCCCGGTCCGGGCCGGCGACGAGTCGGCGAAACAAATCGGGCACTTCAGGTTGCAATGCTCGTTGACCTCGATCAGCGCCAGGCAGCTATGCTGTTCGTGATCGGGGCAGAGACCGCAATCGTAAGGACAGCCCTTGTCGATCCGGGTGTGAAACCTGAGCGGCACGTCCCCCGGCTTCAGGAAATCGCGGCAGCGCTTCCAGTAATGCGCCTCGCTCGAGATCAGCGTCTTCTGCACCCCGTGCGCGGGGCAGCGCTTAAGGTAATAAACCGCCTCGCCCTGCTCGATGATCTTCGCCGGCACTAACGCCAGGCAGGTCTCGCATAACGAGGTGGTCTGGCCGAGAAAGACATACGGGCGCGATTTGCGCACCGGGGCGGCGGGCGGGGTGCTCAAAGGCGCAAGGGCGGGCGATACCGGCATGGCTGCGACAACTCCCGAAAGGCAAAGATGCCGGCGTAGCCGATCAGCGCCAGTGACAGCAGGTGGAAAAGGTTGAAGGGTCTAATGACCGTGCCATAGGGCTTCAAGAATTCCCACGCGAAGCGCTGCAGTGCATAGACCGCAACGAATAGGTAAAAGCCGGTACGGCGCACGGTCTCGGGCCCGCGATGAAGGAGCGCTACGAAGACGGCCAGAAATGCCGCCATCACCGCCGCCTCGTAAAGCTGCACCGGGTGGCGCGGCACACCGTCGCCGAAATCGACGCCCCAGCGCCGCGTTGTCGGCGTACCGTAGGTCATGTCGTCGAGCCCGGCGAAGAAGCAGCCGATCCGTCCTATTGAGATAGCGGCCGCGAGCGGCGCGACCAGGCGCAGCCCGGTCGAGCCTTCAATCCCGGCCCGCCATTTCAGAACTTCGATGGCGATGACGGCGCCGGCCAGCGCGCCCTCGATGCTGCGGGCGACGCCGCCGATCCCGGTCAGCCAGAGATTGGCCGACCCCGCGAGATAAGCCCCGACGGTCGCGCCGAGAGAGCCGGCCGCGATGTATAGCGGATGAACCCGCCAGGGCTCGGCGGGCAGGCCCCGAGCCCTCACCGGAACAAGCCGGTAAAGCACGACGGCCGCAACCAGCGCAAACGCGTCGAAAATGCTGTGGATCAACAAGATTGGGCAGTGTCCCACCCGAACGAACCCCGCCGCAACCGGTAATTTCCTGCCCCGGGCTGGGCGTAGCCGGGCATTTGGGCATGATTGCCGCGCCCCCGGATTGGACGGCAATGCCGCCGGGCTCTATCGCAGGAAAAAACCGCCTTGGGTTTTTTGCTTGTTGGATTAGCATGCCACGAGATGCCGAGCACCAATCACGACACGGCACAATCGCAACAGGGCTGAGTGACGCAAATAGCGCACCCTCGGGGGAGGCTCACAATGCAAGCGACGTCGGTTCTTGAACGGCAGACCATGAGAAAGGTCTATCTTCGCCTGCTGCCATTCTGCTTCGTACTTTACTTCATCTGTTATCTCGACCGCGCCAATATCGGTTTTGCGGCGCTGACGATGAACAAGGACCTCGCGCTGTCGAGCTACGTCTATGGATTGGGTGCCGGCGCCTTTTTCTGGGGCTATTTTCTTCTGGAGGTGCCAAGCAACCTGATTCTGGAGCGGGTCGGCGCGCGGCGCTGGATCTGCCGCATCATGATTACCTGGGGCATCGTCTCCGGCGCGTTTGCGTTCACCCAGGGGCCGATCAGCTTCTTCTGCCTGCGCTTCGGGTTGGGGCTGGCGGAGGCCGGGTTTTTCCCCGGCATGATCCTCTATTTCACGTATTGGTTCCCGCCCGTGCATCGCGCCCGCATCGTTGCCGGCTTCATGGCGGCGATCCCGGTCTCCCTCGGCCTCGGCGCGCCGGTCTCGACGGGTTTTCTTGAGCTGAACGGGGTTTGGGGCCTGGCGGGCTGGAAGTGGTTGTTTCTCAGCGAGGCGGCGCCGGCGGTGGTTTTCGGGCTGCTTTGCCTGGTGTGCCTGCCCGACCGTCCGGCCTCAGCCACTTGGCTGAGCGACGAAGAAAAGCGCTGGCTCGATGCCGAAATGACGCGCGAGCGGCAGACCGTCACCGCTCACCGCACCTTCTCGGTATTCCAGACGCTGTGGAACCCGCGGGTGTTGGCGCTGGCCGCAATCCATTTCGGCCAGGCCGGCGTCAGCGTCGGGCTCGCGGTGTTCTCGGCCCAGATCATCAAGAACATGGGCCTCACCAACATGCAGACCGGGTTCACGACCGCGATCCCCTATGTGTTCGGGACCATCGGGATGCTCGTGTGGGGGAATTTTTCAGACAAGAAGAACGAGCGGCGCTGGAACCTGACCGCTTCCTGCACCGTGATGATGCTCGGATGCCTGATCGCCGGTGCTTATGCCGGCTCGTGGTGGTCCGTCGCCGGCCTGTCGCTGATGACGATCGGGCTTTATGCCGGCAACGCCCATCTGTTTCCGCTGCCTTCGGTGTTCCTGGCCGGGCCCGCCCTGGCCAGCGGCATCGCCTGGGTGAATTCCGTCGGCATCCTCGGCGGAAGCATATCGCCGCCGGTGATGGGGTGGTTGAAGGACTACACCGGAAGTTATGCCGGCGGCCTCTACGCTCTCGCCGGTTTCTCCCTGCTGGCAGCCCTGGTGTCGGCGATCTGCGTGCGCGAAACCCCGGCTTTGCGGATCGCTCCCGAACCGGCCGTTGCGGCCGGCTGATCCGGCAGCGGTTTCGCCGAAACGCCGGCGCGCTCCGGCGCCGTCGCGGCTTTCACGAGGGGCTAAGCGTCGGCCTCTTCGCGCAGCCAGTCGCGGAACGCCCTGACTTTGGGCCGTTCCAGTGCCCCCGGCGCGGTGACGATGTAGTAGGCGAACAGATCGGGCAGCGCCAGCGAGAACAGACGCACGAGCCGGCCCGCTGCGATATCGGCCGCAGCAATAGCGCTGTAGGCCAGTACCACCCCATGTCCGCCGATCGCCGCCTCGAGCGCGAGATGGTTGGTGCTGACGCTGAGCCCGGAGTTTGTCGGCACGCCGCTGACTCCGGCCGCGCGCAGCCACATCGGCCAGGTCGGCACCAGCGGGTCGCGTTCGACGGCCTGATCGTGGATCAGCGCATGGTGGCGCAGATCCTCGGGCGTGTTCAGCGGCGGTCCCGACTTCAATAACAGCGGGCTGCATGCCGGAAACACTTCGTTGCGCAGCAGCAATTCGACCTCGAGCCCAGGATAGCGTCCGGTGCCGTAGCGGATGGCGATATCGAAATCGCCTTTGGTCAGGTCGACCAGATTGTCGGTGGCCGAGATCCGCACGTCGATCTCGGCGAACCGTTCCTGGAAGCGGTGCAATCTCACCACCAGCCACTTGGCGGCAATCGACGGCGATGCGGTGACCGTCAGGGTGCCGGTGTCGTTGTGCGCGCGCAGACGGCGGACCGAGGCATGGATCCCGGCGAACGCGTCCGTTAGTCCGGGCAGCAGGATGCGAGCCGAGGGGGTCAATTCGATCGATCGGTTGAGCCGGTGAAACAACCTGACCCCGAGATCTTGCTCCAAGGCATGAATCTGATGGCTGACCGCCGCCGGGGTCACGTTCAGCTCGTCGGCGGCCTTGCTGAAGCTCAGGTACCGGGCCGCGGCTTCAAACGCCCGAAGCGCGCTCAATGGCGGCAACCGCTCGATCATGGATGAGAATCCCTAATGCGAGGATGAAAAACTCTCGTTTGCAGGAGGATGCCGCCGGGGCCACCTTCTTCGCAAGGGAGCTTGTCGGCCGCTGGTTGACAGATTTCCCGAGATGAGGAGCTTTCATATGACCGTCACAGAGTTGCACCCCACGCGGGGGTGCCGCGGACGGGCTCGGCATGCCGAAGCCTTGTCCGGACTGAGCGACGCCGGCCAATGGCTGCGCGCGACATTGCGCGAATGGCATCGGCGGATCCGCGACCGCGGTGAACTTGCCGGGCTGAGCGACCGCATGCTGCACGACATCGGCCTCAGCCGATCCGACGCCGTCTATCTCAGCAGCAAGCCGTTTTGGAGGGAGTGATGAATACGAGATCGACAGACCCGGGCCGCAGGTCGATGATAGTGCGTGCTGCAAGGGCGCTCGGCAAGCTATGGTCCGGGGTCGCCGCGGCGGTGACGAAACCGGTGCCCGGAGCCGGCGCGAATGCATGGACCGACTGGCCGCGGTTTCCGCCATTCTGATCGGAGCACCGGGGCCTGCGCTGCCGAACTCGGTTGAGCGCAGCCTTGAATGCAAGACCGGAACAGATCCCCACCCACTTCATGACAAGCGCCGTCGCGACATCCACCAGGACCTGAAAGGACTTCCGCGATGATCACTTATGACACCCTGCCATTCGTCGAGGCCGAACTGAACTATCTCGCGCCGATGGCCGAGCGGCCGCGGTATTACGCCTACGAGCCGCAGGCCGGCGAAGCGCGCTCCAATATGGCGTACGAGCCTCATGCGATGCGCATCCATGACATGCGCCCGATCCAAACCGAAATCGCCCTCGATCGCCAAGGATTCGCGCTGGTCGAGCAGCGCAGTGCGGTGCGCGATTTCTGGGATGACGAGGAGGTGCGCCGGGTTTACTACCCCGAAGCGGAGCAGCTGATCGCCGAGGCGACCGGCGCCAGCCGGGTGTTCATCTTCGACCATACCTTGCGGCGCCGGGTGCCGGGCCTGGCCGATCGCGACCGCAGCGGGCCGCGCCAGCCGGCGACCCGGGTGCATGTCGATCATACCGGCAAATCCGGGCCGCAGCGGGTGCGCGATCTGTTGCCCGACGATGCCGACGAATTGCTGCAGGGCCGCGTTCAGGTGATCAATCTGTGGCGCCCGATCCGCGGCCCGTTGCGCGACGCACCGCTCGCGGTGTGCGATGCCAAAAGTGTCGATCCCGGCGATCTGGTGGCCTCGGACCTGGTTTACCGGGACCGCGTCGGCGAGACCTATTCGGTGACGTACAACCCGGCGCACCGCTGGTTTTATGTCCCGGAGATGCGGGCTGACGAGGGGCTGTTGCTGAAGTGCAGCGACACCAAGACCGACGGTCGCGCGCGGTTCATGCCGCACACCTCCTTCACCGATCCGACGACGCCGGCGGACGCGCCGCCGCGCGAAAGCATCGAGCTGCGGACGCTGGTCTTCCACCCGGCTTGATCCGGTACCTTACGACGATGCAGTGAAGGCGCCACGGCGCCTTCACTGTCTCCTTTCTGCGTCGCTTCTCGCCGCCCAAACTCGACTCGCCGACCGCAGCGTCGGTCGCTTGTCGGAGCGCCGGATCCCGCTTCCGGACGGCGTCGGCGAGTTCCTGTATGATCTGATCCTGCGCAGGCTTTCCCGGCGCGGATGTGGTCGCGAGGCGCAGTATGCAAAGGCGAAGTTTCCTGCTCCTTGCCGGCGCGACGGTGGCCTCGCTGCTGCTGGCGATCATCTCGCTCGCGAGCGGCCGCACTGTCGTGATCCGCACCGAGCCGGGGCAGAAGGCGCTGCCCGGGCTCGCCGCGAAGCTTGGCGAGCTCGCCTGGGTCCGGCTGACGCGGGGTGCGATCAAGATCGATTTCGCGCAGATCGGCAGGAGTTGGCTGGTGGTCGAAA
>Ga0213875_10002835_pt1 | contig 10164 bp, 9 predicted proteins | sample BarmaccomBMRX_R8_FD_160105 | JGI IMG/M metagenome (GOLD analysis project Ga0213875, IMG submission 160105) | Root-associated microbial communities from Barbacenia macrantha in rupestrian grasslands, the National Park of Serra do Cipo, Brazil - RX_R8 | ecosystem: Host-associated > Plants > Roots... | reverse complement strand
GTTTTCCACGACCGCCACCGGGAAAACCGGGAAGAAATCGCTCAGCGCATCGCGAATGAGAATGGCGCCGTCCTTCTACCCTCGTATGACCATCCCTGGATTATCGCGGGACAGGGCACGGCTGCATTGGAACTGCTCAGCGATCACCCCAACCTGGACGCCATCGTCGTGCCTCTCGGTGGCGGCGGGCTGCTCTCGGGCACTCTCCTCGCAGCCAAAGCGATCCGATCCGGTATTCGAGTGTTTGGCGTCGAGCCGGAACTGGCAAACGACTGGTATGTGTCCCTTGATCGCGGACATCGCGTTGAGATTCCGCCACCTGCCACCATTGCGGATGGCCTTCGCACGCCGGTCCCGGGCAAAATAACGTTTCCCATCGTGCAATCAATGGTCGAGCGAGTGCTGCTCGTTTCCGAAGCCGAGATCAAAGCGGCGATGCGTTTCCTACTCACGCGGGGAAAGATTCTGGTTGAGCCGAGCGGCGCTGTCGCGGCTGCTGCGGCATTGCACAAGAAACTGCCTCGAGATGTGCAGACGGCCGGAATCATCCTTTCAGGCGGCAATGTCGATTTAGACGTATTGGCCGGCATCTGCGGGGAAGCAGCCTAGTGAGAGTGCCCGGAAATCCGTGGAAAACCCGATCGTCCCGACTGGCTTATCAGAATGCCTGGATTCGCGTGCGCGAGGACCAGGTCATTCGGCCCGACGGAGGACCCGGCATTTACGGCGTCATCGAAATCAGACCATCCATCGGCGTCGTCGCGATCAACGATCAGGATGAAATTGTGCTAGTCGGCCAATGGCGTTACGCCGTGAACCGGTATTCCTGGGAGGTGCCGCGCGGCGGGTCACACCCCGGAGAAACGAACATGCTGGAGGTCGCGAAACGGGAACTGGCGGAAGAAGCCGGAGTGATCGCGGAGCATTGGGAAACCCTCGGCCCAGTCGATGTCTGCAACGGCGTGGCCGATGATGTGCAGACTCTGTTCTGGGCCACGGATCTTTCGAGCACTGAAACGCGATTTGACCCAGAAGAAGACATCACGGTGGAATGGCGGCCTTTCGAGGAAGCCGTCCAGATGGCGATGGACGGCCGGATCACAGAGGTGTGCAGCGTCGCAGCGATTTTGAGAGTGTCCTGGTTACGGAAAAGCTCCGCACACTGAAAATTCCGCGGTGAGGCGAACCTGCGAAAAAACTTATTTGTGACCTTGGCTTTTATTGTCTTCGGAGGTCCAGGCATTCTGGCCGTATATGTACCGGCCTGGATCACTCGTTGGCGGGTCCCGCCTACTCCTGTAGAATCACGTTTAATAGCGTTCGTACTGATTGCAATCGGACTTGTTCCGCTTGCCGATTCAATTTCCCGGTTCCTTCGTGAAGGACGAGGAACACTCTCGCCCTCTCATCCGACCGAAAACTTGGTAATGCAAGGCCTGTATCGCTACGTTCGGAATCCCATGTACTTGGGCGTCTTAACTCTGATTGCCGGGCAGACTGTCCTATTCCGATGTTGGGAACTGAGCATTTACTTGGTCTGCGTTGCCGTTGGATTCCACTTATTCGTACTTTTCTATGAGGAGCCTACGCTTAGAAGCAAGTACGGCAAAGCTTTTGAGCAGTACTGCCGGAATGTGCCTCGATGGATACCGCGACTTAAATAATCGGCATGACAGCGGCACCTCATGATTCTTGCGTATCATAAGTGAAAGCGACACGTGAGCAAGGTTTTCATCAGTTACTCGCGGCAAGATTCTGATTTCGCTGACAAGCTGACGAAGAGCCTGGAAGAGAAAGGCGTGGGAGTATGGGTAGATCGCTCCGAGATCAAAGGCGGCTCCGACTGGCGCAGGGACATCAGCGACGCGATCCGCAATTGCCGCGCCTTCCTGCTGATCCTTTCTTCCCGCTCGACAGTCTCAGAAAACGTCGACGACGAGTTGTACCTGGCAAAGGAAAAGAACCGTCCTATTTTTCCTGTCCTGTACGAGACTTGCGAGCTCCCGCCCGGCGTCGATCTCGTGCTGAGCCGGCAACAACGGATCGTTTTCGCCGATGTTCCCTTTGAAAAAGCTCTGCAGCAGGTCTTAGACGCGCTCGGGCATGATCTGGGCGTATCGGAGCCGCCGCCACAGCCCCCCGACCCGCCGCTTAAAGAGCTCATATGCGCACGCTGGAACATTGTCTCCGTGGTAGGACGCACGTATCTGGAGATCTATCCCAACGGCACCATGCGCGGGCAATTCACTTCGGCTTACATAAGCGGCAACGTCAGCGGCAATTGGCAAATCATGCCGAATGGAATGCTCTCGCTAATGGGCCAGACAGCAGCGGCGTGGCGGATGTGGCCTTTCATGCTGAACATCAACTTCAACCAAGTCACGCCCGAGTTCTTGACGGGAGTCTGCCTCGACGGCACGGTAGTGACCTGGTATCGGGTAGGCTGACCCGAAATTTTACCGTCTTGTGGGACGGACCTCCTGGTCCGCGGGCGACCTCCCGGTCGCCCATCCCGCGCTGGACCACCGATACTCGCTGGCTTCGTGCACCAAACCCGCTCGGACTGGGTTCTGTTCGATATACGATCGGATGCGCTCCCCTTCTGCTGCGCCTCGAACGAGATGATCATAGCTTTCCTCTTGCCAGAAAGCATTTCCCGTCCTCCCCAGCATTTCGTTTGCCCTCTTAGCGGTGTAGCTTTTCAGAGCTTTCGTAACTTGTGGAAGCGGCACATGCGGACTGACCAGGAGATGAACGTGATTCGGCATGACCGCAAACGCGTGCAGCGTATAGCGCCCCAGCACGTTCGAATTGTGAAAAAGGATCTCGACAACCATGTCCGCAATGACAGCTTGCCGCAAATAAAACGGACCCGTACGGGTCTCCTCAAGCAGCCGATCCAGTATTGCGAATGCTCTGCCAGAGCTGACTGAGGTCTCCGAGAAGCAACGATGAGCCGGCAGACTTCCGTAAAGCCGCCACGTCAAGAACACTGCTTGATCGCCGCAATACCAGTGAGGTAAACGACGACGGTAGAACGTCACGAATCATAGTGGACGGTACCGGCTGAAGTCTCACGCTCACATGTGTTTTCGTTATGGCCTTTGTGGGGTGGACCTCCTGGTCCGCAGGCGACCTCCCGGTCGCCCATCCTGCGTGAGGTCCAGGGAAGGAACGGTGGGCTGGCGAACTTCTCTTAGACCCGCGAGCTCGGAATACTCTCTGTTCGCCGCAGTACCAGTGGGTAAAACGACGACAATAGAACGTCACGAAATAATAGTGGACGGTAAGGGGTGAAGTCCCATCCCACGGAGCCGACCGGGAGGTCGGCTGCAAACCAGGAGGTTCGCCCCACATAACACTAAACTCTTAACGCAATTCCCCGGCACAACGAAAGCCTAAATCGTCGAATCGGATCGCCGGCTCGTACCCGCTACGGTCCGAGACGCGGACGACCCGCGGAACGCTGTACCAGGAGCCCCCGCGCAGCACTCTTCTGTTTTCAGTCGAGGCGTTCGGACCAGACGGATCGATGGAAACATTCTGCCTGTAATAGCCGGAATCGTACCAATCTTCCATCCATTCCCATACATTGCCCAAGGTGTCATACAGGCCCCAGGCGTTGGAAGCCTTCGCAGCCACGGGATGCGTCTGATTCTTGCTATTACCTGAATACCACGCAACCTGATCGGTGGCCGCGTAACGAGCCTCTGTGCTTCCTGCGCGGGCTGCATACTCCCACTCCGCTTCAGTTGGCAGGCGCATTCCCACAGCTTCGCAGTAGGCTTTCGCATCGTTCCAGCTCACATTTTCAACAGGCAGATCGCTGCCTTTGAAATGGCTCGGGTTGTTTTTCATCACACGTTCATAAGCAGCTTGCGTCACGGCCGTCTGGCCGATCCAGAATCCACGCGTGATGTTTACTTCATGAGGCGGCTTCTCATCGTCAAAGCATTCTGAATCGCCGGGCGAGCAGCCCATCATGAACTTGCCCGGCGGAATCCAGACGTAGCGGAGAGTGTCTTTCGGATTTTCCCGCACTTGGCCAGCCGATCTGAGGTCAGGGAAGCGCGGCACGGGTCCAGGGGCGCACGACAGAACCGCGGACACGGCGCGCACCAGTTCATCAAACTCGGGGCTGGGCAGCGTTCCGCGCCACTCAACCAGGCTAGCCGCGTGAATTCTCCTGAACGCAAATGGGATCGTCACCTGATCGAGCAGCGCAGGAACCAGGATGCCCCGGCGCTTCGCTTCGTCAGCCTCGGTCAAAACCCAGTCGGAGGCAATGGAATCCCGAGACACAGGACAACGACGCAGCGAGCGTCGGCTAAGGCCGCCTCGATCACCTGATCGAAGGTCTTTCCCGCGAGAATGGTGCGGTCCCACCAGACGGACCATCCCTGCTGCTGGAGCGCGTTGACCAGAGGTCTGATCCTGGAGCGGTCGGCACTTGCGTAACTGATGAAAATGTCGCTCACTTGTCAGCGGTGAAACATTCTCTCACACTTACGAGTCGCTTTCCCTCCGCGCCCGCACGAAATCCAACCCCCAAGCGTCCTGCTTATGTGAACCAGGCAACCCCTTTCATCCTTTCTTCGTCCTAAAAGGACACGCCTTACAATGAACACGTTCATTCAGCGAAGGAGAGTGGCGTGAAACGCCGTCTGTTTCTGATCGCCTTATCAAGCGCTTTGCCGCTCGCGCCCGCCGGGCCGTCGCGCCGTATCGTTCGGCTGAGCGGCACCGTTGAGGCCGTGCACTCCATGGTCGTTCAGGTGCCGAGAGTCGAAGGGCAAGGCGGCGATCTCACTCTCACCAAGCTCATCGCGAATGGCGCGATTGTGCGCGAGGGCGATGTAATCGCCGAATTTGATCGCACCAACCAGCTCACCCTGGCGCGTGACGCGCGCGCAAAATACGACGACCTTTCGCATCAAGTCGAGCAAAAACAGGCGGAAGATCGCAATAATGCCGAAAAGCGCGCCTCAGACCTCCAGCAGGCGCAGGCCGATCTCGCGAAGGCGCGCATCGATATCCGCAAAGGTCCAATCCTCAGCGATATCGAACAACAGAAGAACCAGATCAAGCTCGAAGACGCCACGGCCCATGTAGCAAGTTTGGAGAAATCGAACCATTCTCACGAGCAGGCCGAAGCGGCTGAGCTCCGCATCCTCGAGTTGCAAAGAGACCGGCAGAAAGTCGCGGTCGAGCGGGCGCAAAACAATGCCGAAAAACTCTCGTTACGATCGCCCATTGCTGGCATGGTCGCGCTTCAGAACGTCTGGCGAAACAATTCGATGGGGCACGCGCAGGAGGGCGATCAACTGTGGCCCGGCAGCCCGCTGCTTCGGCTGTTCGATCCTTCCGCAATGCAAGTCATGGCCTCGGTTGGAGAGCCCGAGGGCGCCTTGCTGGTTCCGGGAGTGAAGGCCACCGTGCGCTTGGACGCCTTCCCGCAATTGCGCCTCACTGCGCGTTTTGATTCGGCCAGTCCGGTTGCCTCGGCGGCATTGGGCAGTACCGTCAAGACCTTCACTGCTCGATTCCTGTTGGATCAAACCGACCCGCGCCTGTTGCCCGATCTCTCGGCCGCACTCGATATCGAGGTATCCAGATGAGCAATGGGCGTGTGCCAAGGAGCCGTAACGCGATATGGCTGCGGTCGGGTATTGTGCTGCTGCTCGTCGCGGGATCCGGTTTCGCCTTACGCCAGATTCGGCGAACCAGTGCCGGCCCGGATCTGCCTGCCGCGCCTGCACGGCAGGGCGATTTCCTGGTAATGGTCCGCTGCCGAGGCGAGCTGACCGCCCGTAGATCGATTCAATTAACCGCGCCGCTCGATGTGCCGGATTTACAAATCGTCTGGCTCGCTCCCGTCGCGTCTCAAGTGAAAGAAGGCGATGTCATCATCCGCTTCGATCCCAGCAAGTCGCTGCAGGAACTGAAGGAGAAGAACGCCGCATTTCAACAGGCACAAGCCTCGCTCGATCAGGCCGTCGCGCAAGCACGCATCACGGCCGACCAGGACAAGCTCGATCTGGCGACCGCCACTTACGCCATGGAAAAGGCGCGCCTGGATGCATCGAAGCAAGCCATCCTCAGTGAGATGGAAGGCCAGAAGAGCACCATTGACCTTGGTCTCGCAGAGGAAAAAGTGAAACTGCAACAGGCCACAAACACGCTGCACAAGAAATCCGACGAAGCGAAAATCGCATCCCAGCGGCGCTTGCGCGACCAGGCGCAAGCAGATGTCGATCTCATCCATCACCGCCTTGCCTCTATGGAGGTGAAAAGCCCGCTGAACGGCGTCGTCAATTACTTGCCGAACTACACGCAGGGATGGATGAATGCCCAGACCTTCAAAGTCGGAGACCATGCCTCTCCGGGTCTCGCCATCGCGGAAATACCGGATCTCAGCACCCTCGAAATGGAAAGCAAAGTGGATGAAGTGGATCGGGGACGCATCGCTTTAGGAGACGACGTGCTCGTGCACGTGGATGCACTGCCTGAAAAAGTGCTCGACGCAAAACTAGTTTCGATCTCGCCTCTCACTGAGCAAAGCATGACGGAGTGGCCGCCGACGCGGTCTTTCCGCGCGTTCGCCCGCATCGCCAAGCCGGACTCGCGGATGAGGCCCGGGATGAACGCTGGCGCCGATATCATCCAAACCAAAATTCCGAATGCGATCAGCATTCCCGCCAAGGCGCTGTTCACTGTCAGCGGCAAACCATCCGTGTATTTGAAGGGAGCTGGAAAATATTCGCCTCACACGGTAACCGTGCTCGCGCGTAATCCCGATGAGATTGCTATTTCGGGAATCGCGGCCGGAACTCTCGCGGCTCTAGCTGAACCTCCGAAGGAGAAGTCATGAGCCAGGTAGTCGCACCGCCTCCGCTTGCGCCAGCGCCGGAACAGCGGCCGAATCCTCCACTCCGGACCCGTTTTCCCAAACTCGGAAAACGTCTGCTCATCGGGATCTCAGCGCTTATCGCGCTCACCGCATGCGTGTTCTTCGGCTGGCGCGCTAATCGCGGGCTGAGTCAATCGAAAGACATCGCTGTTCCAACAGCCAAGGTCGAGCGCGGGAATTTAGCTTTGACGATTACCGCTCGCGGCGAGCTCCGGGGCCGCAACCCCGAAGTGCTGGTTGCTCCCATGATGGGCGGCGCAGAAATGCACATCACCTTTCTTCGCAGGACTGGCGAAGCCGTAAAGCCAGGGGACGTTGTCGTTCAATTCGATACCACCGAGCAGGAATACAAGTTGAAGGAGGCCCAAGCGGATTTGGCCGAAGCCGAGCAGCATTTGCTGCAGGCCAAGGCGCAGCGCGAAGCCGAACAGGAAGAAGACCGGTACGCTTTGCTCAAGGCGAAAGCCGATCTAAGCCTCGCGGAGCTCGATGTTCGCAAGAATCCGCTCGTACCGGCCATTCTCGCAAAGCAAAACGATCTCGCCCTGAGTCAGGCCCGCGATCATCTGGCCCAACTCGAGCAGAACCTAACCAACCGGCAAGCGACGGGAGCAGCCGCGATCGCGATGCAGGAAGCCGGCCGCACCAAAGCGGAAGCACAGGCCACCACGGCCCGGCAAAACATCGAAGCGATGACGCTTCGCGCAAGCCGCGCGGGTTATGTCTCAGTGAAGCAGAATTCGACTGGAGGATTTTTCTTCTACGGGATGACGCTTCCTCTTTTCCAAGTGGGCGACACTGTGCGTCCCGGAATGGCGGTTGCCGAGATCCCCGATTTGAACAATTGGGAGATAGGCGCCACCATCGCGGAGTTGGATCGCGGACATCTCGCGCCGGGCAACCCGGTTGCGATTACGGTCATCGCGGCGCCGCATCAGAAATTTACGGGGCATGTCAGAGATATCGGCGGAACGAACGGCCCTCCCTGGGATCGCCGTTTCGAATGCCACATCACGCTCGACAATCCATCACCGGAGCTGCGGCCGGGCATGAGCAGTCTCCTGGTGATCATCACCGGCGAGCTCCACGATGCCCTCTGGCTGCCCGCCCAGGCGCTGTTTGAGAGCGATGGGCGAACGTTCGTTTATGTACAGAGCGGAAAGAACTTCGCCGCTAAAGACGTGAAGCTGGTGCAGCGCAGCGAGACACGCGCCGCGGTTTCTGGCTTAGCGTCGGGGCAGGTGGTAGCGCTGGCCAATCCGCTCGAGGCCGCGAAAAAGAAGCCGACCTCCGCGAGCCCTCTCGAGACTCTGCCGAAATGACGCGCGAGATGCGCATAGCGCGTTACGGGTCCGATTTCGCGCTCGCCGCCAAGAATTTGTGGGACCAGAAGACGCGCACCATGCTCACCGCTCTCGGAATCATCTTCGGCGTCGGAGCGGTTATCGGAATGTTAGCGATCGGCGCGGGTGCGCGTGAAGAATCTCTGCGCTTTATTGAACAGCTTGGCGTCCACAACCTGCTGATCGAATCGCATCCTGCCATGAGCGATCAGGAGCTGCAGCAGCGGCGGCGCTCGTCACCCGGCCTCACCGAGCGCGATGTCCGCATCCTGCAGGCGAATGTCGACGCGCTCGAGCTGATCTCCGCGCGCAAGACCATGCATCCTGTGCGCATGCTGCCGAAACCTGCTGAGGACATGCCGGAGCTTTACGGCGTTCGCCCGTCTTATGCGTCGATTCACAACTGGAAATTCGAAGAGGGTACAGGATTCGACCAAGCCGCCGACGATACGGCCGCAGCCGTGTGCGTTCTCGGCGAGAACGCGAAAGTGAGTCTGCTCGGGTACGATCCAGCGGTTGGGAAATTCGTGAAAGTGAACGACACCTGGCTGCAGGTTGTCGGTGTTCTGAAGACTCAGGTGAGTTCGGGGTCGGGCCCGCAAGCTCACGATCCGAACCAGGTCATCTATGTTCCTCTCAACACCTTCCAATACAGATTTTTCGATGTGGGTGGCGAGTTGAAAGATGAGCTGGAGGGCATCGACATCCGATTGAAACCAGGGGCGGATAGCAGCACCGCTTCGAAGGTGGTGACCGCAATCCTCAACTCGACTCATCACAACACCGCGGATTTCTCAGTGACCATTCCCGCTGAGCTTCTGGCTGAACAAAAACGGGCGCAAGCCATCTTCACATACGTCATGGTGGCAATCGCCGCAATTTCACTCCTGGTGGGAGGCATCGGAATTATGAACATCGTGCTCGCGACGGTGCTCGAGCGCACGCGGGAGATCGGAGTGCGTCGCGCTACGGGAGCGCGCCGTAGTGACATCGTACGCCAGTTTTTGCTTGAGTCCGTCTTGATCTCGATCGCCGGAGGCATTGTCGGGATCGCGTTCGGATACCTGCTGTCATGGCTCATCGCCAAAGCGGCAGAGTGGAAGACGATTGTCACGCCGCCTTCCATTCTCATTGCATTTGGCGTCTCGGTTGCGGTCGGCGTGATCTTCGGAATCTATCCCGCGCGCAAGGCGTCGCGAGTCGATCCCATCGAGGCCTTGCGGTATGAGTAAATTCGTTCGAAGCTGTATCGCCACTCTCGCGCTCGCCGTCCTCTTGCAGGGTGCTTCTGATCCCGTTTCAAAATACGTCGATTGGCGCTACCGTCCGCAGCGGATTCAGATCAAGAATGTCGAAGGACTTCAGGAGCGGATCGTCGATGGCAAGCTGCACTTGCGTCTCAAAGATTTCTTGATGCTCGTGCTGAAGAACTCGACCGATATTCAGCTTACGAGGCTGGACGTGTACACGGCGGCGGACCAGATTCTCTCCGCAAAAGCGCCCTTCGATCCAACCCTGGCCCTGGGCTATAACACGCTTCGCACCGTGTCCCCGCCCTTTTTCGAAGTGGGCGGGACTGGAACCATCTTGGGCACCGGGACGGGGCAGTCGAGCGGAACAGGAGTAACGACATCACCCGGAGTGACGACATCACCCGGACTTACGCAGATCGGCTTGCCCGAAACGCTCAGCAGCCTATCGTCGAATTCCGTAGCGACTTACAACCAGTTGCTGCCGACAGGGCAAACCGTCACGGCAACTTTCGACGTCAATCGCACCTCGGGCGAGGGCTTGCCAGCGCCCACCCTATTCGGAAGTCTGAATATCTCCCTCACTCAACCGCTACTGCAAAATCGGACAAACATCCAGGCGCGCGGGCCTCTGATGATCGCGCGCACTCAGTTGTTGATA
>Ga0213875_10002833_pt1 | contig 10169 bp, 7 predicted proteins | sample BarmaccomBMRX_R8_FD_160105 | JGI IMG/M metagenome (GOLD analysis project Ga0213875, IMG submission 160105) | Root-associated microbial communities from Barbacenia macrantha in rupestrian grasslands, the National Park of Serra do Cipo, Brazil - RX_R8 | ecosystem: Host-associated > Plants > Roots... | reverse complement strand
CTCAGCGCGGCGGGCTTCGAGTTCGCGCAGTACGTCTTCCCCGTGCTCCTCGGCGCGTGGCTGGTGAGCGAACCGGGCGACGCGGACGACGTCTCGCGCCGCGCGGCGACGATCGTGATCGTGCTCGGCATCGGCGTGGCGGCGTACGGGCTGTACCAATGGATCTCGCCGCCGCCGTGGGACGTGCAGTGGGTCGACAACGCGCAGATGCTGAGCATCGGGTTGCCGCTGCCGATGGCGATGCGCATCTTTTCGACGCTGAACTCGCCCGGGCCGTGCGCCGACTTCCTGACCGTGCTCATCCTCTTCTGCATCGCGCGCGCGAACGTTCGGACGTTTTGGTGGACGGGCGCGACGGTTGCGCTCGCGGGCGGTGCGATCTTGACGACGCTCGTCCGTGCGTCGTGGGTCGCGGTCGTGGTCGGCATCGCCGCGTTTCTCATCGCCAGCCCGCGCCGTCTCAAAGCGTTGCCCTTCGTGTTCTCGTTCGCTCTCTTGATTGCCGTCCTCATTCCGTCGCTGCCGCAACTGCTCGGCTCGCAGTACACGGGTTCGGCGATCGCCGATCGCCTGAACACGTTCAACGACGTCGAGCACGACGACTCGGCGCTGACGCGGAAATCCGAGATCGCCGACACCGTCACCGAGGCGCTCGCGCACCCGCTCGGCGTCGGGCTCGGCTCCTCGGGGGTCGCCACGAAGCTCGCGGCGGAGAGCGGCGGCCTCGTCGTGGTGATCGACAGCGGCTACGCTGCGCGATTCTTCGAGCTCGGCTACGGCGGCATGCTCGCGTATCTGGTCGTCACGTTCGGAACGCTCCTCTATCTCGCGGCGGCCGCGCTGTCGGGGCGCATCCGCTCGTCCGGCACGGGTATCGCGCTCGGCGTCGCCGTCTGCGCGTCGCTGGTGTGGTCGGACGCCGCCGTCGACTCGCACCTCGCGCTCGACGGTGTGCTGTTCTGGCTCGCGGTCGGCGCGGGCTTCCGTGAGATCGCGGCGTCGAACGTCGTGCGCGTGCGCCGCCGCTTCGACGTCGCGGGCGCACGCGGGTTGCCGAGCCCGACGTAACGCGATGCACGTTGCGATCGTCACGCCGAAAGTGACGGCCGACGATGGGCAAGGTCGCGTCAACCTCGAGATCGTTCGCACGCTGATCGAACGCGGCCACCGCGCCACGCTGATCGCCTCCGTGGTCGATCCCGACGTCGCGCGCCTGCCGGCCGTCCGATGGATTCAACCGTACGGCGGATCGCTGCCGACGCAGTTGCTGAGCAGCCAAGTCGTCTCGCGATCCGCGCAGGCGCTCCTCCGGCGCGTGCGCCCGGAAGTCGACGTCGTCACCATCGACGGCGCCGTGACGATCGCCGACAGCGACGTGAACGCGGTGCACTTCGTGCACGGCGCGTGGCTGCGGTCCCCGTTTCACACGCGCCGTCTGCGGCGTGACGCGTACGGCGCGTATCACGGCGTGCTGACGCGGGTGCATCACGCGCAGGAACGCGCGGCGTTCTCCCGCGCGCGCGCGGTCGTCGCGGTTTCGGGCCGCGTTGCCGACGAGCTCGCGGCGATCGGCGTGCCGCGCGAGAAGATCGAGGTGATCTTCAACGGCGTCGACGTCGAGCGGTTCCGGCCCGGCGCGGTCGATCGCGCCGCGATCGGCCTCCCGGACGTCCCGTTCCTCGCGCTGTTCGCCGGCGACATCAAGACGCCGCGAAAGAATCTCGACACGGTCCTCCGCGCGATCGCGCGATCGGCGGACGTGCATCTCGCGGTCGCCGGCTCCGTGGAGCGCAGCCCGTATCCGGCGATGGCGCGGGACCTCGGGATCGCATCCCGCGTGTCGTTTCTCGGTTTCCGCAGCGACATGCCCGCGCTGATGCGGGCAGCCGACGTGTTCGTGTTCCCGTCGCGCTACGAGCCGTGCGGTCTCGTCGTTCTCGAATCGCTCGCGAGCGGTACTCCCGTGATCACCGCGCGGTCGGTCGGAGGCGCGGAGGTGCTCACGGGTGCCGAAGGCGTCGCGATCGATGATCCGGACGACGACGCCGCGATCGCGCACGCGCTCGACCGCTATCGCGCCGACGACGCCGTGCGCCGGCGAGCCGGTGAACACGCACGCCGGCTGGCGTTGGAGCATACCTGGTCCGCCATGGCCGAGCGGTACGTCGCGCTGTACGAGCGCATGCGCCGAGCCGCATGAGGATCGTCCACCTGGCGCCGTCGATGGAGAACGTCGGAAACGGGATCGTGAACGCGACGGTCGACCTCGCCTGCACGCAGGCCGCTGCCGGGCACGACGTGACCGTCGCATCGTCCGGCGGGGCGTTCGTCGGGTTGCTCGCCCGCCACGGCGTGCGGCACGAAGCGCTCTCGCTGCGGCGGACACCCGGGTCGATGATTCGCACGAGCCGGCGATTCGTCGCGCTCGTCAACGCGCTGCGCCCGGACGTCGTGCACGCGCACGTGATGACGGCGGCGCTGCTCGCGCGCGGGATGCGCCCGTTCGCGCGCGCGCGCTACGGCCTCGTCGGTACCGTACACAACGAGTTCCGGCGCGACGCGGTGCTGATGGGTGCTTCGGATCGCGTGATCGCGATAAGCGACGCCGTGTTCACCGCGATGGCGCGACGCGGCATCCCGCGTCGCAAGCTTCGCGTCGTTAAGAACGGCACGCTCGGGTCGCCGCGGCAGACCGCGGCGGAGAGCGCGGCGCCGAAAGCGCTCGCGCGCCCCGCGGTCACGACGGTTGCCGGTCTCTTCGAGCGAAAGGGCATCGCGGATTTGATCGACGCATTCGAAGCGCTGTCGCGTCGGGACGCGCACCTGTACGTGGTCGGCGACGGCCCGGAGCGCGCGCGCTTCGAGGCATACGCGCGCGCCGCGTCATCGCACGACCGCATTCATTTCGAAGGCTTTCAGCCGTCGCCGGCAGCGTATCTCGCGAGCACGGATGTCTTTGTCCTCGCCTCGCGCGCCGAACCGTGGGGGCTCGCGATCTCCGAGGCGCGCGAGGCGGGCTGCGCGATCGTCGCCACCGCCGTCGGCGGGATCCCGGAGCAGCTGGAGGGCGGGCGGGCCGGTACTCTGGTCCCGCCTCGTGCACCTCGCGCCCTCGCGGCGGCGATCGACGCGCTGCTGGACGATCCGGCCGCCCTCGCGGACGCGCGTCTTCGTTCGGCGCGCGATCTCGAGCCGTTCCGCGTCGAGCGCGTGATGGCGCAGACGGTCGACGTGTATTCCGAGCTCGTCGGGCTAGGCGGACGCGCCGGCGCAGCGCCGTAGCGTCGTGACGGTGCGCTCGATGGCGAACCGCTCGCGGTAGAGCGCCGTCGCGCTTTCGCGCAGCCGTGCGCGCCGAGCCGCATCCGCGAGCAGCGCTTCGACGGCGTCCGCCAGCGCGGCATCATCGTCGGCGCGGACCAACGCGACCGCGCCGCTCTCGCGCCACAACGCTTCCGTGAGCGGACCGTCGGTGGTGACGATCGGCGTACCGAGCGCCAAGCCCGCGATCAGGCTGCCGCGTCGCGCCGTGACGCCTTCGCCGTACGGTTGGACGAGCACGTCGAGCGCGCTCAGCGATTCGGCGAGGCGATCGGGCGGCAGCGCCCCGGGGCCGATGACGCGACCGGCCAACGACGGGTGGGCGGACGTTACCGACTGCGCGAACGCATCGCCGTCCCGGCCGAGCACGACGAAAGCGCGTGTGCGGTCGCGCAGCACCGTCGCGATCAGGCGTGCGATCGCGTCCCGCGTATCCGCCATGCGATAGCTGCCGAAGTGACCGACGAGCGACGTGACGCCGTGCGCGCGAAGCTCGGCGCCGCGCGTCACGACACGCGCCGCATCCGCGACCGTTGCGACGTTGCTGCAGACCGGCGTCCAATCGATCGGGATGTCGCTGCGCACGCGCCGCACGAGCGGCGTCCACGCCGGCGTCGAAACGAATGCGCGCGTGCTGGCGCGAACGGCCTGCGCCGCGATGCGGCGCGTGATCCATGCCAACGCCCGGCGCGCCGCGGAGAACCGGCGCTCGTCGGCGATCGCGAACTCGTGGAACATCGTCCAGAGCGGGTAGTGCTCGAGCCGGCGCAGCGACGTGCCGAACAGCACGTTCGCGCCGCGCGCCCCGAACGACTGCACCACGAACTGCAGCAGCGCGACACGCGGGCGAGGCAGGGCGTGCAGCTCGCGAATCAAGCGCGCGGTTCCGCGCGCCCCGAACATCCGCGGAACGCGGTGCACCTGCACGCCGCCGTCCACGGTATCGCCGTCGCCCGGCGCAAACACGTGTACCGCGTCGCCGTGCGCGGCGAGCGCGCGCGCCAGCGTGAACGTGTAGTCGGCGACGCCGCCGGGCTGCGGCGGATACTCGCCGGTGATCAGCGCCCAGGTGATTCGCTGCATCGCTCGGAACCGTTTTCGGAATGCGTTCGTGCGGTTCTTGCCGGACGGCATCCTGATGCGCGTTCTGCACGTGATCGAGTCGACGCTCGGCGGGACGCGGCGCTTCCTCGAGGACATCTTCGACGCGCGCGCCGAGTGCGACGATGCGCTCGCGTTCGCGACGGAGCGCGCGGATGCCGGATTCGATCGTCTCCTCGCACGGATCCGCGGCTCGCGGTGGACGACGTATCCGCTCGACCTGACGCGCCCCGTGGCGCCCGCCCGTGACGCGGCCGGCATCGTCGCCCTGCGCCGCATCGTGCGGCACGCCGCGCCCGACGTGATCCACGCGCACAGCTCAAAAGCGGGCGCCGTCAGCCGGTTCGCCAACGCGACGCTGCGACGGCGCGTCGCCCTCGTATACTCGCCGCACGCGGTTGCCGCGCACATGGGCCGCGTCTATCTCGCGATCGAGCGCGTCCTCGCGCCGTTCGCCGACGTCTTCGCCGCCGTCTCGCCGAGCGAGCGCGCCGAAATCGCTGCGCTCGGCCTCGCGTCCGGTACGCGCATCGCGGTGCTCGTTCCGACCATCCGCCCGGATCGCTTCGTATCGGGCGACCGTGCGGCGGCGCGACGCGCCCTCGCGATCGCGGATGGCCCGCTGGTCGTCGGTATCGGACGGCTCGTGCCGCAGAAAGATCCGCTCGCGTTCGTCGAGGCCGTGTCCCGACTCGCCGCGCACGTCCAGGGCGTGCGCGCGATCTGGGTCGGCGACGGCGATCTCCGCGGCGCCGTCGAGCAGGCGATCGACGTGCACGGTCTGCGCGAGCGCGTCACGATCGCGGGCTGGTGCGAGGACGTGCGGCCGTATCTCGCCGCGTGCGACGTCTTTCTGAGTACCTCTGCCTACGAATCGTTCGGGTACGTGACCGCCGAGGCGTTCGCGATGGACCGGCCCGTCGTTGCTTCACGTATCACCGGCACGGTCGACGTCGTCGTCCACGATCGCGATCGCGTGCTGTACCCGCGCGGCGATGCCGACGCGGCGGCCCGCGCCGTCGCGGCGCTGCTCGCCGACGGCGATTCGGCGAGTCGCATCGCGGCGCGCGGTCGCGCGCACGTCCTCGAGACCTATTCGCCGCAGGCGACGCGCCGCGCGCTCGACGAGGCGTACGCTGCGGCGCTCGCGCGCCGCGGCGCCGCGCGCTAGCTCTTCGGCAGCGCCTGATACGCGGCGAACGCGGGGCGGCGATTGCCGTTGACGTCGACCAACGCGCCGCCGTAGAACTCCGTGCCGACATACTGCTGATCGGTGTCGACGTTCATCCAGAACGCGCCGTCGATGGTCGCGTTCTGGCGTGCGAGCGTGAAGTCGTCGCTCAAGTACTTCGCTTGGCCGTTCGGCCCATAGCCTCCCTGCGCGATCGTCTGCGCCGTCACGCCGAATTCCGTCACCATCAGGTGTGGAACCGGATCGCCGTGCGCGGTCGCGACCGCTTGCAGGTCGTTCACGTATTGCCAGCGCCAGCCGACGCCTTGCGTGAAGCCCGGCGACAGCGCCTGGCCGAACAGTTGCGGATACTCGCACGTCGCGCACGGGTTGGGATCGAGGAAGAGGCCGTGGATCGACCACGCGTCCCAGCAGACGCCGGTGCGGCAGCCGGAGGCGTAGAGCGCGTTGAGGTAGGTGATGGAGTCGTTCGGAGGCGGGATGCCGAGCGCGAGCTCGCCCGCATACACGGTGGCATTCGGGATGACCGCCTTGAGCGCGCCGTAGCAGCTCTTCATGTACGGCGCGAGGATCGCTGCGGACGAGTTCGGGCCGGAGTTGTTCGGCTCGTTCTCCGGGATGCCGAACATCGCCGGAACGGAGGTGCCGATCTGCGGATACGTCGCGCGGACATGGTTGGCGACCGCGGTGCACCACTGTCCGTAGTCGGACGGCGAACGATAGCGGTTGTTCGTGGTGCCGGCGTCCTGCACGACGTTGTCCGAGACGTCGATGTACGGCACGATGTTGTTCGCGAGCATCCAGGAGATCAACCGGTCGTCGCGCGCCCACCCCTTCGGATCGTATTGCGGGTTGTTCGGATAGGACCCGAACATGTAGGTGAGATCGATGAAGAACTCTTCGTAGCTCGTCCGCGCGATGTTGGTGCCGAGCGCGACGAGGTTCGACTCTTGGCTCGCCAACGCGCCATCGCTGTCGTCCGGCGACGGCGCGAACGCGCCGTAGTAGAACTTGTGCGAGCCGATCGCGAGCGTCGCGGTCTGCGCCGGAACGTTGCTGTTCGGCACGGCGGCCATGACGTGAACCGCGGCCGTCGCCGTTCCGCCGTTGTACGACAGCGTCACCGGCGCGCTCGGCGACGTCAGGGTCTTCGTCGATAGCGAGGTCGTGCCGGTGCCGTCGTCGCTCGAGAGCGCGATCGGCGTCGTGTACGCATCCGTACCGACGATCACGTTTCGACCGGCGTCGCGCGCGACGACCGTCACCGGCGTGGTCATCGCCGAACCGCTGACCACGCTGCTCGTGCCGAGCGAGATCGCGAGGCTTGCGATGACGCCCCCGAGCGACAGGTTCAACGAGTTGGTGTTGCCTTGCGTGATGGTCGCCGTCGTCGAGCCGGTGGAGAGCAGATCGCCCGTCCCGTTGGGGCCGTCATAGAGGTTGACGGTGAAGGTCACATTACCTGGCGCAACCGAGAGCGTCATGTCGCAGGACGCCACGCACGCCGCCACCTGCTGCTGGTTCTCGTACTGCACGACAACCGATTGGGTCGACGGCGAGATGTACCTGACGCGCCGCAGATGCGACGACGTCGCCTGCGGGATCGTGATGGTCAGCGCGACGGACGCCATGCCGGACCCGCCGACGTGACCCGCCCCGACCGAGGACGGCGTGAGCGAACTGCCACCGCCCCCGCCGCATCCGGCAAGGACGGAGCAGAGTGCGAGCACTAGCGGTACGGAGGTGCGTGAACGCTCGGGCGTGGGCATCGATGTGTGGGGTCCCTGCGCGATGTGCGGAATGCGACATTTTCCGTTCCGTTACAAATGCGGAGCGGTGGTCACGCCCTGGTCATCGGGCCCCCCACGAAGCGACGTGAGCCGATTTGGGGGCATCGGACGGACCTGTGCGTTGCATCACGCCGATTTTCGTGCGGTCGTCGTCGACGAAGTGCCCAGAGCGCTGATGAGACGAACGTCCTAGTCCATGCCGGCTGTGCGTCCGCGGCATCCGTTCACCGCGCTTTAACGTTGAGAAAACGCATACTTCCAGGTGCGGCGCGGGTACAAACGGAACACTCAGTTCTGTTCCGGCGGGGTCAGTTTTTCTTCTCTAGCGACGTCGGGGTATTTCCATTACCGTGCTTACCGTCGAAGAACAATATCCTTCGATGATAGACTTCTCGAAGAGCGAAGGCGTTCACACGCAGATCTCGCGTCGTGCCGACGTGGCGATGATCATCGTGGACGACGAATGTCGCGTCTTGTTCGACACGCTGGCACGATCCGGGTTCGCTTCGGATGCCATTCTGACGGCCGCGCGCGATGCGTTGTCCAGCGGCTTTGAGAGCGTCGTACGACGGCTGATCACGAACGGGAGCGCGCGTCCCAACGACAAGCAAGCGTTGCTCGCGATGATCTCCTCGCGTTGGTTCGTGCGGCTGCAGCCCTTGCGCGCGACGGTCGCGCTGCGCGCGCTCGGTCCGAATCTCTTCGTGCTCACGATCGAGTCGCTCCGCAATCGTGACGAGCTTTCCGACGCCGTGCGCCGCTTTTCGTTGACGCGCCGCGAGGGCGAGGTGCTGCTGTTGATCATGCAGGGCCTCAACGCCGCCGAGATCGCCGAAGCGCTGTATCTCGCCGAAGGAACCGTGCAGAGCTATTACAAGCGGCTGCTGCGCAAGACGAACTCACGCAATCGCGTCGCGATGGTCGCAGCCGTGCTCGGCTGGGGCGCAACCAGTTCGGGGTCGCGCGCGCGAGGCTGACCCTGGAGGTCCTCTGTCTTCTCTAGTCTCGCTCGCGCACGACGAGGTGCACGTCTGGAGCGCGAGCGTTCACGCCCTCGCCGGTGAGCTGGAGGCGCTCGGTTCGATTCTCGACGCGGCCGAACGAAGCCGTGCAGAGCGCTTTCGGTTCGAGCGCGATCGCCGGCAGTACGTGACCGCGCACGGCGTCGCGCGCGCGGTGCTCGCGGGGTACGCCGGCGGCGATCCCGCCGCGCTGCGATTCGACGTGGGACCGTTCGGAAAGCCGTCGCTGGCCGGTGCACCGGTAGCGTTCAACCTGTCGCACTCCGGCGACCGCGTCGTCGTCGCCGTGGCGCGTGACGAGATCGGCGTGGACGTCGAGCAGTGGCGCGACATCGAGTGGATGCGCCTCGCAACGTCGTTCTTCTCCGCCGCGGAATGCGCGGCGCTGCGCGCCGCTGGGGACGACGACGTGCAAGCCGCGTTCTACGCGTGCTGGTCGCGCAAGGAGGCCTATCTCAAGGCGCTCGGCGTCGGGATCGGCAACGGATTGGACTTCTTCGACGTGTCCGTCGGTGCCGAGTTGCCCGCGCGCGTGTTGGCGGACCGCCTCGATCCGCGCAACGTGCTGCGCTGGCGTCTCTTCACGCTCGACGAGGGGACGGGATATTCCGCCGCGTTGTGCGCGCCCGCCACCGTGCGCCGGGTGCGCACCGTTGCCGCCGAGGACTCGGTCGCCGTACGCGCCGCCCTCGCCGGCGACCGCTCGGCGGCGGAGGCAGCTTCCCAGGCGAGTCTTACGCAAGTTTCGCAGTCGACGCGCGCCGGCACCGGGGCGCGGGTGCGCGCGCGCAGAATCATACCGGTTCGGAGCCGCGTATGATACCCGTCGATACCGTTCGCGCCGCCGGGCCGCTGCTGGCGGACGGTCAGGTGCGGGCCTCGTTTCTCGATTCCTCGCACCGTTTTCCGGTCGTCCTACGGCCGGCCGCCTGGGACGTCGACCTGCCTGCACTCTGCGGCGCGAATCGCGCGGCGATCGACGCGCTGCTCGCGCAGCACGGCGCGATCCTGTTTCGCGACTTCGGGCTGACGATCCGCGATTTCGAAGCGACCGCGCGCGCCGCCGCCGGCGACCTGTTCGCCGACTACGGCGATCTGCCGCGCAACCGAGCCGGCGAGAACATCTACGAGTCGACGCCGTATCCGCCGGATGCGATGATCCTCTTCCACAACGAGAGCGCACATCTCGCGTCCTGGCCGATGCGGATCAGCTTTCACTGCGTCGTCCCGCCCCAGGCCGGCGGATGTACGCCCGTGCTCGACGTGCGCGCGATCGTCGATGCGCTCGACCGGGCCGTGGTCGCCACCTTTCGCGAGAAGGGCTTGCTGTACGTGCGGAATTTCTCCGCCGGCATCGATCCGACGTGGCAGGCGTTTTTTCACACCGACGATCGCGCGACGGTCGAGCGGATGTGCCGCGAGGCGGGAAGCACGTTCGACTGGCGCCCCGACGGATCGCTGCGCGTGTCGAGGCGCGCCGACGCCGTCCGCGCGCATCCCGACACCGGCGAGGCCGTGTTCTTCAACCAGATTCAGCACCATCACCTCGCGTGCCTCGACGAGGAGACGCGCGAGGGCATGCGCGCACTCTTCGATGAGGGCGACTTTCCGCGTGCCGTCTACTACGGCGACGGGACGCCGATCCCGGACGAGGTCATGGCGCACGTCGGCGAGACGTACGAGCGTCACGCGCTGCGGTTTGCCTGGCAGCGCGGTGACATGCTGATGCTCGACAACATGCTA
>Ga0213875_10002832_pt1 | contig 10169 bp, 9 predicted proteins | sample BarmaccomBMRX_R8_FD_160105 | JGI IMG/M metagenome (GOLD analysis project Ga0213875, IMG submission 160105) | Root-associated microbial communities from Barbacenia macrantha in rupestrian grasslands, the National Park of Serra do Cipo, Brazil - RX_R8 | ecosystem: Host-associated > Plants > Roots... | reverse complement strand
ACTCGCTTTAGGCGCTTGGCCAAAGACTACGAACGCTTGCCGGAAACCGTCAAGGCACTCCATCTGCTGGCTTTCGTTTGCCTTATGCTCACTAATCTGTTCCATTAAGTTCATAACACGCTCTGAGTTGGCATATAAAAGTGGTAAGTATAAGCGATTCAATTAGAGAACGCCAAATGTTATTTGCCTCGCGTGTTTAGCTTTAAAGTTTTGTGGGAATACTTTAGTCAGTGGCCCCAGGTCGCCTAGAGTTAGCTATCAAACTGCGACAAGTTCCGTCAGGAATTTTAGGGGTTCACCAAACTCGTGTTAATAATCTCTTAACTACAATCCTGCTTAATAAAATGGGTTGAAGTTGGTGGAACATAAGCTGCGAGGGTAGGTCTAACGGCCTGGCTCACAGAAGTATAGAAATATCGTGGCGCAGCCCGAAGGGGGGCATCTATGAGACGACCTGTTTTTCTGATTTTTACGAACGCGATGATTTTGATAGTTATCTTCGCGCTCTTGACACAATCGTTGGTGATTGTTCAACGACTTGCCACTCCCGTGAAATTGCAGGGGTTGGTGGAAGTGCAACGGAGTGGCAAAGGTGATTTCACGCCCCTCTCGAACAATACCCCGATCAAGACGGGGGATGTGGTGCGCTCCGGCAAGGACGGCATCGCCGAATTTAAATGGGTAGATGGCACGCGCTGGAAAATCATGCCCAACACAGAAATTATTGTTAAAAAGGCAACTGCGAACTGGATTAAGAAAGCCGATACCAGTGAATTAGAACTCACAACTGGTAAGGTATTTATCCGTATTATGAAGGAGTTGACCCCAGCTTCTAAGTTTGAGGTGGAAACCCCAACCGCGGTGGCTGCCGTGCGCGGCACAATTTTCAGTGTCGAAGTGGCTCATGGCCAAACCCAGGTCGCGGTTTTTAAGGGTCATGTTAAAGTCACCAGTGGCGACAGTCATCATGAGGCTATGATTAACCCTGGACAGGCGGCGGTTTCCGCACAAGTAGGCGCTCTGGAAACGATTTCTTCCGCAACTGCCGATGCCCAGTTCGCATCACAACCGACCATTATACAACCTGAACTCACGGCCCGTATTACTCAAATCGGCACTGAGAACAAAGCTTTGGTTAGGGGCACTACCGAAGCAGGTGATATAGTTACTGTTAACGATAATCCAGTTCAGATACTTTCTAATGGGCTGTTTAATCATCGCGTTACGTTGCAGCCAGGCCAGAATATTTTCAATGTTGTCACCTTAGATCGCCACGGAGTTAAGACTACAAAAGTTTTGACTTTCACGATGCCTAAGGAAATTTGCAATTAGCCGCAGCCTGCGCATAATAATTCTTAAGCATCAAGCATAACCCAATAACAGGTTCCAACAGCACGCCACGCTATAATCTGGCGTGCTGTTGTGTTTTCCTGTCCTAGCCGCTGACAATGATAAAATAGAAAGCGCAGCAGCCCAACTCACGCTAAGGCTTGATTCTAGGGGCACTGCAACTTACCGCCCTCATTGCAACGAACTTTTCATGGCCGTAATGGCCTGCCGGAGATTTCATGGAAGCTCCTTACTTAGCTGGCACTAACCCTGTGCTGACACGCGAGTTACGCGTCTCCTTGCGCACGGCCCGGACGTTTCTCTTACTGGCGGTTTATGTCGCCATTTTAGGAGCTATCGTAGTGTCACAGTTTCCCTCCGACACCGCACTATATGTTGGCCGAAGTGGAGCCGCCGTTGCCGATATGGGCCAAACGGCAGCACAGAGAGGCAAATCCCTCTACTGGAGTTTTTGTGAAGCCCAGGCTCTCCTCGTTCTGGTGTTGTTTCCGGCCCTGGCGACAGGTATGCTGGCTCAGGAGCGCGAGCGGCGCACCTTGGAGCCGTTGCTGCTAACCCCGCTGACACCTCTCCAGATCGTTTGGGGTAAAGCCGGTGGGGTGCTTTCACTCGCCGTGCTCTTATTATTGAGCACTTTGCCTCTCACTTCTCTATGCTTCTTATTAGGTGGCGTTTCGCCCCAGGAACTTATCTCGGCTTACGCCGCTTTGTCGGGGCTGGCCCTGTTGACGATTAGCCTTGGTCTCTATTGCTCTGCTAAATGGACAAACACCACCAGAGCCACGCTGTACAGTTATCTTTTTCTGCCTTTTCTCTTGCCCTTTGTGGTTATTTTCGCGGGGGTCGGTATGTTTGTCGCGGGCCTCTATTTTTCACTTGGCATCTTTTACAAGTTCTTTCAACTGTGGAAATACTGGGGCAAGGCACCTTTGCCGCAACGCTTCAAAGTTGGTTGGTGGCTGCTCTTTGGTATTCTCGCGGCGGCTTTAAGTTATTATCTGCTGGCCTTACTCACCAACAAAGACGCCTCTATCGTTTTCCTCAGTCTGTGCATTACCTCGTATCTGGTCTACATCTCTTATCTGGGTTTGCAGCAAGCGGCGCGCGAAGTGGCTCAACGCCCCGATCCGGTGGCACCCCTGCCAGAGCGGATTCACGACTTTAAAACGGAGTGGCAGCGTGCTGTCGCTCCTCCACCAGTGGTTTATCTGCCCTCGCCCACTGGCAAATACACCTATACACCACAAGCCACTGCCGCTCCTGCCAAAGCCCCACCCCCCACTTATGGCGTGCAGCCCTTTTTGCCGGATGGCGTGAATCCGGTTTTTGCCAGGGACTTGCGAGCTGGCTTAGTCGGCAAGTTCGCCTATCTACTGCGTTTCTCTTATGTGGCAGTCATCGGCACTGAACTGCTGCTGCTGGCGATTTTGCTGCTGCAACCCGATATTTCCGAAGAGAGCGTGCAGGGTTGGTTCACGGCCTGGGCCAACTTGCACATGCTGTTGCTTATCACGGTCGGAGCCTGGCTGGGCGGTCGCTCCATCGCGCCAGAACGCGAGCAACAGACTCTCCCGCAGCTTTTGACGACCCCACTCACCGCCCCGACTATTGTGTATGGCAAAATGATGGCAGTGATGGTTCATACCTTTTACGTGTTTGTGATGGGCGTGCCCCTGGCCTTATTTTTACCGGGGTTAAAACTGATACCGTGGGCGATGGCACTCTGTTTTATCGCCCTAGAAATGGTTTATGGGGCCTGTGCCGCCGCGTGGGGACTCTTTTGCTCGGTGCATGGTTATACCGTGCGACGCGCCCTGGGACTCGCTTTAGGCGGAGTGCTAATTTTAATGATGGCCAATGTGCTATTAACACCCTTTATTGACTTTGCGGATGTTTATGCCCTGCCCTTGTTCCCATTCAAGATAATGCAAATCGCTCTTAATAGTGGCATAGCTTCTAATGGTTACAATGCTGGCTACGCCGGGTCACCAATGCCGAGCCACACGCCTTATTTAGTGCTGGAAACGCTTTGTCTATATGCTGTAAGCACTCTATTGTTGTTGTTCCTGACCGCACGCGCTTTTAAACATTATGCGCAAACCCTCTAAATAGGCTGTTGCATTCTGAATTGCAATTCTTTTTGCTTACCGTGTGCGGTTTACTTTCGAGTCTTGGTTAATTAGCTGTCTTTGCCATTGTGATACCTGGCCCAACACTTAAGAAATCTGCTTTTCGGCGTGCCCCGACCGATTGGCGGCAACGCGCCACCTGGGGCATGACGGTCGGGTTGATCACAGCTATTGCCACGCTATTGCTTGTCAGCCATCTCCCCTTCGGCTCGGCCCTGGAATATGACACTCTCGACTTTTGGTTCCGACTGCGGGGTGCCTTGCCATCACGCGATGTGGCCATTCTCGCCGTTGATGAGGCGACCGTGCATCGTTGGGGCGGACGCGCGTTTGACGCCGGGGACATGGGCAAACTGTTGCTGTCCTTGCGGCAGGTCAGGGTGCGTGCCGCTGCGCTGGCGTTTTATAGCCTGACCAATCGAGATTTAATTTCCTCCTCGCCAGCTTCTATTAAGTTGCTGACCAGGGACATGCAAAAGGCGGGCATCGCTCACTTGCCGTTAGGTGTGTTGACTCTCTCACCGGATGCCTCCGCACAACCATCGTCTTCCTCTACACCGACAACTAACAAGTTATCGAAACCATTCCTAACCCGTTTCGCCGTTGGCCCAGCGGTTCAAAAAAATGGTGCCGCGTTGGGTGCAAGCCATGAAAATCAATCCTTCGTCTTGCAACTGCCCCCGCCAGAGATTCTTCAGGCGGCTAGAGGAGCCGGGCATTTGGCTTTTGGACTCGATAGCAGTGGGCGAGCGCGCACCATGCCTTTGGCTTTGCCCTATCAGGGCCATCTCTACCCCGCCCTGGGGTTATCGGCCATCCTCCAGGCCATTGGCCTGGAGCGGGCAGCCGTATTGCCGCTGGATGGGGACAATCATCCTACCAATGTCCAGAACAGCCGCGCCTTTGCCCTCGGCAATCGGGAGTTTCGTGTCCAGCAAGGGGCTATTCTGCTCAACTACCCTTATGCGCCGCTCACAGACACTTCCGCTAGAACCCCTTCGCCTTTTATCAAAATCTCTATTGTACAGGCTTTAACTCACCCGGAAGTACTAAAGAACTTACAGGGCAAAATTGTGGTGATTGGCCCCACGGCCCCTGGCTGGACAACTTTATTTTCGACTCCGACTGGCCAGCGGGTGCCCGCCGTTGAATTACACGCTATCGGCATTGACAACCTTTTAACGGGCCGCGCGCTGGAACATGCTCCCAATCCCTGGCTTTGGCTTTTAACCATTTTGCTCTGCGTGGTGGTGGGAGGATTAGTCGCGGTGCGCCATCCCTGGTGGAGTGGACTGGTGACTTTATTAGCTCTAGCGGCGGTGACCACGCTCTCCCTCGGCTTATTCGTGCAAAATATCTGGATGGATGTTTCGGCCCCCTGGCTGGGCATTGGCCTGACCTTCTTAACTGGGGTGATTGGCCGCGCCCGCCGCGAAACCCGCGAAGCCACGCGCATCGCCTCGACCATTGAAGCCTTAACCCAGGTCAGCGAGATTATCACGGCTCAAACGCATCCCCAACAATTATTAGATCGCGTGTTGCAATGGGCCGAAAATGTTATGCAAGCAACGGGGGCATCAGCCCTGTTGCTGGACGAAACGGGGAAAACGCTGCATTTCGCTGCCACCACCGGCCCCAAAGCCGAAGAGTTGCTGCCCTTCACGCTTGAAATAGGCCAGGGCATCGCCGGTTGGGTAGCCTTGCATGGCAAACCGGCCATTGTTAACGATGCCGGGCACGACCGCCGCTTTGCCCAGAACATTGACCAGCGCATTGGCTTTTCGACTGAATCGGTTTTGTGCGTTCCGGTGCGGGTGCGCGATAAGATGTTGGGCGTTATCGAAGTGATTAATCGCGTGGATGGCTCGCCTTTCAACGAAGCCGATGCTGAGTTGTTAATGGCCGTGGCGAATCAAGCGGCGGTGGTGCTGGAAAACGCCGGTCTTTATGAGATGTTGAATAAGCGCGTGGTGCAATCGGAAGGGGAATTGGAAGTCACCAATCGCCGCTTAGAATCCGAACGCAACCTGCTGCATACGGTGCTGCAAAGTATGACTAACGGTATCACTGTCGTAGATGATGAAGGCGTTATTCAACTTGTCAATCCGGCGGCGGCGGCTCTTTTTCCAGAACTAGAACAAGATGCCAAAGGACGCCTTTTAGCCGAGGTTCTGCCGGAATTTGGGAGTCCGGCCAGACCCGTCGCGCCTGATGTTGTGACGGCCCAACTCGAACGGGGTGATGTGGATGCGCCACGCCTCATTGAAGCCCACGCGGCACCACTGCAAACTGCCAGTGGTGTCTCGGCAGGGAGTATCATTGTCTTCGATGATGTAACTGAAGAGCGCAAAGTCGAGCAAATGAAAAGCGACTTCGTTAGCTTTGTCGCCCATGAGATGCGTTCGCCACTCACTTCCATCTCCGGCTTTTCAGCCATGCTCCAACGCAGCGAAAGCACCGCCAGTGGCGGCAAGAACACATCGCCTGCCGCTGCCTCACGCGCTCGCTACTTGACTATTATTCACGATGAGAGTGAACGGCTAACACGGCTCATTAACAATCTGCTGGATGTTGCCCGCATCGAAGCCGGACATGACATTGAGTTGCATCGAGAAGCCTTTGATTTAGCTCCGGTGGCAGCCCAGGCTGCTGAATCACAGCGCGGCTACTCACGACGCCATCAAATCGTATGTGCTGTAGATTCTACTTTGCCCGAAGTCTTTGCCGACCGGGATAAAGTGACTCAAGTTCTCATTAACCTCGTCAGCAACGCTCTGAAATATTCCCCTGGCGGTGTTGTTACTATTACCGCACAGCAGGACGCGGATTCGCTTTGCATCCGCGTCCAGGATGAAGGCCCCGGCATCGCGCCAGAATACCGCGAACGACTATTCCAACGCTTTGGTCGTATTGGGCCACGCGCCTCACCACCCCGCAGTTCCGGGGCTGGCGAACGGGCTAAACCGACTGGCACGGGACTAGGACTGTTCCTGACCAAGCACTTAGTCGAAAAGCATGGCGGTCATATCTGGGTCGAAAGCGAGCCAGGGCAAGGAGCAACTTTCAGTTTTACTCTGCCACTGGCACACAATGTAGGTGGCGGCAGCCCAATGGCTATGGCTGAGGCCATAACAACACCTGTTGCAGCAACTTAAACTAAAGTAATGCGCGAGGGGTATCAGCAGATTATGTGCTGATACCCTTTTATTTTCTTAAGGGTGGCGATGGTAGTCACCATTAAGCGATTAGACTGTGGCTGAGAATCGTGCGGGTTAGGGGTATCGTGGCTTAAAAGGGCAGGAAACGCTTATAATAGTAGGCTATACCCATGACACCCAAAGCTAAGTTTCTAAGTCTCTGCATCGTGCCGGTGCTGCTCTTTATTGTGCTGGCGCGAGTCGCTGACATGCGCGCCAAGGAAGCTGAGAATCACTTAGTTATTGTCAATGCTTCTGGACAAGTGGTGAAGCAACTGTCAGTCATGTTTCTTTCCTTTCCATTCAATGCAGGGCCACAAAAAATAGTCCTTTCCCCTGGACATAATCTCTTTAACTTCACCAATATCCCCAAAGGGAGCCAGGTTGACATTCAATATGAGTGGCTTCCCATGCATTCTCCTACCTACTGTCAGGTGAAGAGCCAATTCGCAGATGGCAGAAAAATGGACAAAGCAACTGTCTTAGACTATGGGACCCGCAGGATACGACCTCGCAAAGGACAGCATGGTGTCGTTATCATTTGCCCCAATCAGATACTAATGCCTCACCGTGGCCCCTTCCGCCCACCGTGGGAGATGTAGAATCACCATAAAAGCAAAGTTTGAAAAGTGGTGTGGTAGCGATTTAAGGCTTGTCCCTCGGCTCACGGAGGTTCAGATGAATGATGACACTTGGGAAAAGATAGGGAAGTGGATTAGCTGGTTATTAAAAGCGTATACAATAGCGTATTTGATATGGCACGCACCAAGATTGGTGCCGTGGCTGCTTCAACCGAAGGTTCTCCTGCATACTGTAGTGACAACTTGGATAGGAACCAAAGTCGGTGGAGTTTTATTTAAACGGCTCAATGAGACCGACAATAGGTTCACCGTCATAATTATGTTTGGTTTTATGATTGTGTGGTCTTTTAGCATATGGCTAACGGGGCGCTGGTTAGGGATTTATTAGTGGTGAGGTTCTCCGCAGAATACCGTTTACTTGATAATTTCCTTGCTACAGATAATGCGTGTTAGTGCATCAAAAACGAGATGCGCTGTGTCCATGTTGCGCTAAGCCAGTGGCTGTTGTTTTATCTACTGTTAGCGTAGTTGATTCGCGTTTAGGTGCCAATCAGCTTAAAATAGAACTTATACGAACTGTCTCTACCTTCGCACACGGGCGATTTAAGTAGAGGCGATTCAGCAAGAACTCTCAGGAGCCATATCATGGAGCTTAACTCTACATTTGACGCTGACAAAGGTTTGCTTTACGCCACGCTGGCGGGACGATTTTCTTTATCCGGTGCCAAAACCACATTTATGGAAATTCTGGATGCGGTAGTGCAACACCAGGCGCTCCGGGTCTTGGTGGATGCTCGCGCCTTAACCGGAGCGCCTATGCCAATGGAAAGGTATTATTATGGCGCGTTTGTAGCGGACGCCACTAGAGGCATCGCAACAAAACACCGCGTGCCCTCCATGCCGCATTTCGCTTACGTGATGGTCGAGCCTATCGCAGACCCCCAGCGCTTTGGGGAGACGGCGGCTATCAATCGAGGAATGATTACGAAGGTGTTCCCTAACATAGAGGAAGCGGAGCATTGGCTCGAAATAAAATAAGACCCTATTCTTGATTGACTTGTTCGAGAAATAACAGCGAAGTGTCTATTCGCTCATCTTTAAAATACACATTGAACCGCCCGCCATTTTTGCTTAAATCAACTAAAAACTGCTCAGTGCGATAGGGATGATGCAGTTCTACTACTAAGTTACGAACGCGCTTGATCCAGGGTTTACAATCGGCAAAGACTTCAGCTTCGGCTCCTTCAATATCGCATTTCAGCAGATCAATAATGAGGTCTTCCCGATCTCCTATTAGCTGTGGGAGCGTCATCGCTTGGATGCGCTCAGAAGATTGACTATTCGTTGCCTGGATTTTAAATTGCCACTCTCCTTCAGAGCGGTCTAAAGCGACCAGGCGCGGCTTCCCGACCGCACAAGCCTGTACAAACTGCACAATACCATACCGAGGCCCCGCTAACGCATTGCGGGCGCATAGGCGCATATTTGCAGCATCTGGCTCGACGGCAATAATAGCCGCTGTCGGGTAAACCTGCTGCCATAACCGCAATGAAAAGCCAACATTGGCTCCTAAATCCACAATGCACTGCACATTTTGCAACTTGCGGTGGATCAGCGGCGCATACTCGCCCCGAATAAAAATATCTTCCAAGACATACCAATCCGACGTGCCAAGGCGCACATAAAACGGCTGGCGGATACCGCTCAAGCGCACTCGTAAAATGCGGTGACGCCTGGCTAAGGGCCAATTCGGATAACGCAGCAATAAACGATGATAAAAGCTGAAGAGCCAGTCACGCCAGTGACCATAATGGTGGCGTGCTGACCACAGGCGCAACGCGACCTGGTAGCATCGGGTGATTTTATTCATGCCGCTAATGAGTAGCCGGATCAAGTGTGCGCCACCGATACCAATCCCACGCACCCTTTAACTTTTGTCCTAAGATTCTTGGGGAGTCACTGGCCCAGACCTCGCAACGAGAAAGCAGTAAGGGGTCACGTTCCGGTTGGTTAATGTCGAAATGGCTGCACCCACCTCTGGTGTAACCTGCCTCTTGTGCTGCGTCACGCACCCGGCGATTTGCCGAGCCATTGGGATAGGCCAAAGTGGTCACGGGTTTGCCAATTACATCTTCAAGGTAACAACGACTGCTATAGAGTTCCTCCTTTAAGGTCATATCGTCGCACTCGGCCAGCGGCGTATGCGTAGCTCCATGCGCGCCAATCGTGACACCGGGACAAGTCGCCAATTCTTTTAATTCATCGGGCGTGAGATATTCAGGCGAGCCGCTTTGAATAAAAGAGGAGGTAACAAAAACTGTAAAAGGAATTTGATATTTCTGTAGAATGGGCGCAGCGGTATAAAGGTTATCTTTATAACCATCATCAAAGGTGACGGCCACTTGCAGCGGCTGATTGACAGGCTCTATGTGAGCAAAACTAATCGGACTTAAAGAGTGGCTTTTTGAGAGCAAGCGCATGTGCTGCTCAAATAAACCCGGCCTGATGCTTAAACCATAATTGTCGAACGGCAAATGTGAGCCAACAGCATGATAGAGCAGCACCCGAAAACCTGAACGAACCTTGCCGCGTTGAACGAGGACAACCATATCCGCTATGGTTCTGGTGATGAGTCGTTTCCCGGTCATAGCTGTTCCGAATTACAATTGACTTCCACGATACCAGACAGCCAGATTTAGGGCATATCGCAGCCAGCTTTGGCTGGCCCATTCCCATTCGCCTAAATACTCAATCAACTCTCCGCCAAAGCCGCGCTTAAACTGATTCACTCCGGCTGCCGCAGACGAACGAGGGTCAAGCCCACCGAAATCAAACTCAGTTATACCGTGCTGCTGTAAGTATTCCACTAAGTAATTGACGAGGGCATAAGAGGCTCGCATGGTTCGTCCCTG
>Ga0213875_10002831_pt1 | contig 10172 bp, 7 predicted proteins | sample BarmaccomBMRX_R8_FD_160105 | JGI IMG/M metagenome (GOLD analysis project Ga0213875, IMG submission 160105) | Root-associated microbial communities from Barbacenia macrantha in rupestrian grasslands, the National Park of Serra do Cipo, Brazil - RX_R8 | ecosystem: Host-associated > Plants > Roots... | reverse complement strand
GGCGACGACCAGGTCACCGGGGTGCAGGTCGGCGGTCAGGCCGGCCGCGACACCCATGACGGCCAGCTGGCCGAACGAGCCGGCTTTAAGCTCTCCGGCCCGGTCCGCCGACCGGCGGGTGCCATAGCCAGTCCGGAGCACCCGGGTCGCGCCGGTGCTGTCTCGCTGTGCTGAGCTGGCCAGGCCGCGGCGGATCGCGCGGGCCTCGATGCGCATCGGGGCACAGATGAGCAGGTCCTCTGTCATGCAGTACCTCCATGGACGTAGCGGCCTAGCGCGCTGACCGGGAAGGACAGCCGGTAGAGGTGGTAGTTGATGTAGAAGTCGCCGGGGAAGCCGGTGCCGGTGAACCAGGGCTCGTCCCAGTTGCCATCCGGCCGCTGGGTCTGGGCCAGCCAGCGGACACCCCGTTCGACGGCGACCCCGTTGCGCTCGCCCGCGGCCAGCAGGGCGAGCAGGGCCCAGGCGGTCTGCGAAGCGGTGGACGCACCGCATCCGGCGAGCGTCTGGTCGTCGTAGCTGCGCAGGTCCTCGCCCCAGCCGCCGTCCGGGTTCTGGTGCTCTTCCAGCCAGGCCACGGCCCGGCGGATGGCCGGCGCGGACGGCTCGACACCGGCTGTGACCAGGGCCGGCACCACGGCCCCTGTGCCGTAGAGATAGTTGGCCCCCCAGCGGCCGAACCACGAGCCGTCAGGCTCCTGGTTCTTCAGCAGCCATTCGACGCCGCGGCGCGGCGCGGGCGCATCGGCCAGGCCCTCGGCCGCGAAGGCCTCGACGATGTGCGCGGTCACGTCGGCCGACGGCGGGTCGATGACCGCGCCGAAGTCGCAGAACGGCAGCTTGTTGATCAGCGCCCGGGTGTTGTCCGCGTCGAACGCGCCCCAGCCGCCGTCCCGGGACTGCATCCCGGTCAGCCAGGCCAGCCCGCGGTCGATAGCGGCCTGGTCTTTGGGGCCGGCCCGGCGCAGCGCCAGGACGACCTCGGCGGTGTCGTCGGTGTCGGCATAGTTGTCGTTGTCGAACTCGAACGCCCAGCCGCCGGGGGCCAGGTCGGGACGGCGCACCTGCCAGTCGCCCGGGCCACCGATCTCTTCCTTCAGGGTCCAGCGCGCGGCGCGGGTCAGCGCGGAGCTCTCGGGCGGCAGGCCGGCGTCGGCCAGCGCGATCATGGCCAGGATGGTGTCCCAGACCGGCGACTGGCAGGCCTCCACGCGGCGCACCGGACCGCCCGGGGCCTCCTCGGTGATGGTGAACCGGCTCAGGCCAGCCAGGCCCTTGGCCACGACCGGGTGCTTCAGGTCATAGCCGAGCAGGTTCAGCGCCATCAGCGAGTACACCCAGGGCGGCTGGATGCCGCCCCAGCAGCCGTCGTTCTCCTGCCGGGCGATGATCCACTCGGCGCAGCGCCGCAGGGCGGCCCGCCGGACCGACCTGAGCGGACGGTAGTGGTGCAGGGCCTTGTCCAGGATGACGAAGACGCGGGACCAGGGGTCACGGGTGCTGGTCAGGCCGCCGAGCGGGCGGGCGTCGGCGCTGCGGCGCGGGCGTGGGGCACGGCCGTGCGGGCCACCGGTCTTCAGCTCGTCGATGGAGATGCCGATGGGCCGGGACGGCCGGAAGGACTGCACCACGGCCAGGGCCACGATCGTCTGCCTGGCCCAGCAGCCCCAGTCGTAGATGTTGAGCGGGAACCAGGACGGCAGGTAGATCAGCTCGGGCGGGATGACCGGCAGGTCGTCCCAGGACCACAGGCCGGACAGGGCCAGCCAGATCCGGGTGAACACCCGGCTGGCCTCGACCCCGCCCTGCTCGATGATCCAGTCCCTGGACTGTTTCATATGCGGCGCGTCCGGCTCGTCGCCGTCCAGCCGCAAGGCCAGGTAGGCCTCGACCGTGGTGGACAGATCGGCCGGGCCGCCGTAGAAGTTGGCCCAGGTGCCGTCGTCGCGCTGGGTGTACCTGATCCAGCGCGCCGAGGCGGCGATGACGGCCTCGTCGTGCAGGCCGAGGAACTCGCGGAGCAGCAGATCCTCGGCGTCCATGGTGACGTTGGTCTCGAGTTCGCCCTGCCACCAGCCCTCCGCGTGCTGGAGGCCGAGCAGATGGTCCCGGGCCCGGTCCAGGGTGGCACGGGCCAGGTAGTCGACGTCGAGATCGACCTCCGGGCCAGCTACCATTGCCGGGCCGTGATGAACTCGGCGATCGCGGTCAGCTCGGCGTGGACGTCGGTGGCCAGGTCGATGTCGGCCAGGCTGGCGTTGGCCGCGGCCAGCTGGGCGTCGGCCTCGTTCTCGGCCCAGTCCTTGCCACCCGCCGCCACGACCAGGTCGGCCGCGCGGACCAGGTCGTCCTCGCTCAGCGGCTCTATCCGGGTGAGCAGCGCGCGCAGCTCCGCCGCCTCCGGCTTGCCGCTGTTCAGCGCGGCCACCACCGGCAGCGACTTCTTACGGGCGCGCAGGTCGGCGCGGACCGGCTTGCCGGTGACCTGGGGTGCCCCCCAGATGCCGAGCAGGTCGTCGGTGAGCTGGAAGGCCAGGCCGACGTGCGCACCGAACCCGGCCAGCCCCATGGCCAGGGTCGGCGGCGCGCCCAGGTGCACCGCGCCGATGCTGCAGGCGCAGGCCATCAGCGCGGCGGTCTTGTCGCCGGCCATGTCCAGGCACTCGGCCAGGCTCACGTCGTCGCGCTTCTCGAAGGCCAGGTCCGAGCCCTGCCCGCCGATCAGCCGCTGCACCGCCGCGGACAGGCAGCGGGCGGCCCAGGCGCCCTTGAGCGTGTCGTCCTCGAGCAGCAGGTCCTGGGCCAGGGCGAGCAGCGCGTCGCCGGCCAGGATGGCCGGCCCGACGCCGAACACGGTCCAGGCCGTGGGCCGGTGCCGGCGCTCATGGTCGTTGTCCATGATGTCGTCGTGCAGCAGGGAGAAGTTGTGCACCAGCTCCACCGCGACCGCCGCGGTCACGCCCCGCTCGGGGGCCGCGCCCGCGGCCCGGGCGGACAGCAGGGCCAGGGCGGGGCGCAGCGCCTTGCCGCCGCTGCCGTTGCCGGTCGGGCGGCCGTCAGCGTCAGTGAAGCCGAGGTGGTAAGCGGCGACGGCGCGCACGTCCGGGGTGAGCCGGGCGATCGACGCTTCCATCGCGGGACCGACCAGGTCCCGGGCCAGGGCCACTCCTTCAGGCATAACTGCAGTCACTGACGTTCCCCAATCGTTGTGGCGGAAGTAGGCAAGCTCCGGCGCAGTTCGATGGCCGCGGTCAGGCCGCTGCGCACCGCGCCCTCCATCGTGTCGGGCCAGCCGGTGTCGGTCCACGCACCCGCCAGGACCAGGCCCGGCAGCTGTGTCCGGGCCGGGGGCCGCAGCGCGGCGGTGCCCGGGGCCTGGCGGAACGTGGCCCGCCGCTCCCGGGTAACGAAGAACTCGGCCACCTGCGCGTCGCGGGCGGCCGGGAAGAGCTCGGCCAGCGCGGGCACGAACTGCTCGCGCAGCTCGGCCGCGGGCACGTCGGCGTAGGAGTCGGCCGCGGACAGCGAGATGGCCAGGTACTGGTGACCAGGCCCCGCCTTCGACGACGCGGTCAGCCCCGAGATCTGCGTGCGGTCGAAGACCCACTGCACCGGGGAGTCGATCGCGGCGGCGAACGGCAGGTCCATGACGCGGCGGTCGTAGATCACGTGCACGTTGACGATGGGCGAGGCCCCGAGCCCGGCCCAGGCGCCGACGGTATCGGCCGGCAGCGCGCCCGGCGGCATCAGCGGCGCGGCCTTGTCGTGCGGCACGGCCAGCACGACCGCGTCGGCGGTGAGCTGCTCGCCGGAGTTCAGGGTGACGCGGAAGCCGTCGTCCGGCTCGATGGCAGCCACCTTGGCGCCGATGGTGACCTGGGCACCCAGCTTGGTCAGCAGGTTCGCGCCGGCGTCGCCGTGCAGCTCGCCCAGCGGCAGCCCCGCCACGCCGATGTCGGCCGCGCTGCTGGCGCCGAGCAGGCCGGTCTTGACCACGGTGGCGGCCAGGGACAGCGAGGCGTCGTCGCCGGCGATGTTCAGGGCGGAGACGGCGAACAGGTCCCACAGCGCACGCCGGGTGCGTTCGTCCTGGCCGTGGGCCGCGAGCCAGTCGCCGAACCGCTGGGTGTCGGTGGCGGGAGCGGCCGGGTCGAGGAAGCGCATGGCCATGGCGGGACGGCTGACGCGAGCCCGTTCGGCCCAACTCAGGAACGGGTACCTGGCCAGGGCGGGCAGCATATGCAGCGGGCCGGGGAGCGCGGTGCGGCGGAGCCTGGCCGGCTTACGGCCCGGGGCCAGGACGGTCACGTCGAAGCGGTCCTGCACCGGGGCGTGCTCGGTCATGCCGAGCCTGGCGAGCAGGCCGCGGTAGGCGTCGCAGCAGCCCAGGAACACGTGCTGGCCGGTGTCGACGACCAGGCCGTCCCGGTTGAACGAGCAGGTGGCGCCGCCCAGGCGGGGCCGGGCCTCGAGCAGGGTGACGCCGTGGCCGGCCTCGGCCAGCGCGATGGCGGCGGTGATGCCGGCCAGCCCGCCGCCGACGACGATGGCCTTCACTGGAATCTCCCGGCCAGGGCCTTGACCGCGACCATGAGCTTGGCCTGCGGCGACAGCGACACCCGGCGGGTCAGCACGGCCGCGGGGTCGGCGGCGATCTGCTCGAGCAGGCGGCGGTAGATGCCGGCCATGGCCCCGGTACAGGCGGCGCTGCGGCGGTCCAGCATCGGCAGCAGCTGCCACCCGGTGGCGTACCACTCCCGGGCGCGCCCCACCTCGAACTCGACGAGACGGGTGAAGGACGCGGCAGGCTGGCCCGGCTCGGCCAGGGCGGCCACGTCGCAGTCGAACTTGGCCAGGTCCTCGGCGGGCAGGTAGACGCGGCCGTTGCCGTAGTCCTCGCGGATGTCGCGCAGGATGTTGGTCAGCTGCAGGGCCACACCCAGGTCGTCCGCCAGCTGGATCGCCTCGTCCTGACCGTGCTGGCCCGCGGAGGCTCGGCTGCCGAAGATGCCGAGCGAGAGCCGGCCGACCGAGCCGGCCACGCAGCGGCAGTAGTGGTGCAGGTCTTCGAAGGTCTCGTAGTGCGTACCGCGCACGTCGGCCACGCAGCCGTCGATGAGCTCGCCGAAGGCCTCGATCGGCACGAGCGGGAAGTTCCGGCTGGTGTCGGCCAGTGCGAGCAGCACCGGGTCGGTGCCGTCCTGCTCGTCCAGGTGGAGCACGTCGTGGCGGGCCCGGTCCAGGTCGGCGATCTTCTGCTCGGCGGGCAGGTCACCGTCACCGATGTCGTCGATGCGCCGGGCGAACGCGTACAGGACGGCGAGCCCGCGCCGCTTGCCCGGCGGCAGCAACCTGATGCCGTAGGCGAAGTTCCTGGCCTGTGTCCAGGTGATCCGCTCGCATTCGCGATACGCCTCGCTGAGTTCCACGTTCCGCTGCTCACCTCCCTCTCACGTACGCCCGGGCCAGCTCGCCCGCCAGCCGTGGCTTGCGTGGCCGCGGGGTGCCCCGCAGCACGTCGTACTTCTGGCCCCGGATGGCGGCCAGCGCGGCGCGCCCGCCGCCGATGTATCCCGCCACGGCGAGCCGGGCCGCTCCCCGCAGCGTCCCGACCAGAGGTGCGCCCTCGTCGAGCAAGGCCGAAGCCCGGCCGACCTCGAAAACCATCAGGTCCCGCACGCACCGCCCGGCCGCGGGTGCGGCCAGATCGGCTTCCGTGCAGCCGAACCGATCCAGATCTTCGCCCGGCAGGTAAATCCGCCCGTTGCCCAGGTCCTCGGCCACGTCCTGCCAGTGCTCGGCCAGCTGAAGGGCAGTGCAGATGCTATCGGACAGCCTGATTCGTTCAGCGGTAGCGACGCCGAAGATATACAGCACGATTTGGCCAACGGGATTGGCGGACAGCTCGCAGTACTGGACCAGATCGGCAAAGGTGGCGTAGCGCGTGACCACCTGGTCCTGCCGGTTCGCCTGGATCAGCGCGTGCAGCGGGCCGGCCGGCACGCCGCATTCCCTGACCGTCACGGCCATGGCCTGCATAACCGGGAAGGACGGCTCACCACCCGCGTAGATGACCTCGACGTCGGCGGCCAGCTCGTCCAGCAGGCGGAGCCGGAGTTTGACGGGATCCTCGCCCTTGGCGCTGACGTCGCGGGCCTCGTCGCCCAGGTCATCGGTCAGCCGGGCGAAGAAGTACAGGTTGGTCAGGTGCTTGCGGTGCCGGGCGGGCAGCATCTTGAGCGCGACCGGGAAGTTCTCCCCCGACGCGCTGGCCACCACTTCTTCGGCACGCGTATGCGACGGGCGGACATGCTCACGCATCCCCGTCCGTGCGGTGCCGCTCGTATCTCGGCCGCCCCCAGTCACCCAGATATTTTCGAGGTAATGCGTAAACAATTGCAAACAATGACGCGTGCGTCACCTGACGGTCGCGTCGGTTAGCGTCAGCCTTTGGCTGCCCCGCGCCTTGCTCTATGTCCCTCTGCGCGACGCTTTCATTACTGTTCGCACAAGTTACCGGCACGTTAGCGCAGGTTACGGGGCTGAAAAATAGATTGCGCCACTGCGGGGTGTTATGTCATTGCTAATACCTGACGGTCACGTCAGTAAACGGAAAATACTGTCACGGAATCACATCTAAGAGCGCCAGATCAGCACCAATGCACAGTCATCGCCGCTGCCGATCTGTTGTTGCATAGCCGTTACCAACGCGGGCGCGCCGGTGCGGAAATCTCTGGTCAGCCTGCGTTCGGCCTCACCGAGCAGGCGATCGGTCCCCGCGTCGATGTCCCGCCCGGGAGATTCGACCAGCCCGTCGGTATACAGCATGAGACCGTCGCCGCGCTGCAGCACACCCCGTTCGGCCTCGGACGCGGCCCCGCGCAGATCGGGGACGACGCCCAGCACGATCCCGTGCGCGCTGGTCAGCTGCCAGCGGCCCGAGGCACCGTCGTAGTGCACCGCGGGCGGGTGCCCGGCCGAGGAGATCACGTACTCCCCCGAGGTCAGGTCGAGCCACAGGTGAACCGCGGTGACGAAGCCCTCGTTGGCGTGGCTGCGGCGAAGGTAGGCGTTGCAGGCCGGGAGGAACTCCTCGCGCGGCACCGAGCCGAGCAGGCCACCGAAGGCTCCGGACAGCAGCAGCGCCCTGGTGCCCGCGTCGATGCCCTTGCCGGACACGTCGACGAGCGCAACCTCGAGGATCTTGCCGTCGCTGAAGGAGACCACGAAGTCCCCGCCGAACGACGCGCCGCCGGCCGGCTTGAGCACCAGCGAGGAGCCCCAGCCCTCGCCGAGATCGGGCAGCTTGGCCTGGGCCCGGATGCGGTCCCGGAGCTCGACCAGCATCCGGTCACCGCGCAGGCCTTGCACGCCGAGTTTCTCCCGGGTCCTGGACGCCGCGTCGGCGAAGATCGCGGTCAGCACGATCGTGGCCACGATGCCGACCCCGGCCTTGCCGTCCACCATGTCGTAGATCAGCGAGCCGGCCGCGAACACGAAGAAGATGCGCAGCGCCCGCGGCCACAGCAGCAGCCCGCCCGCGAGGATGGGCAGGATCATCACCCCGGGTGAGAACCACCACTCGGACAGGTGCACCGAGGCGACCGCGATGGCGATCGTGATCAGCGACAGCACGAACGCCAGGCGCCGGTTCCTGGTGATGAACTGTCTGGTCAGCTGAGTGCGCAGGTCACGCAGCAGTTGCCTGGCCCGCCGCACGCCTGCTCCGGCCGGCTTGCGGCGCCCCTGGCGCGGAGCCTGGGGTCCACTCGGGCCGGGCGCGGCCGGCTGCGGCGCGGAAACCATGATGCGGGCACTGTATTCGATCAGGCCCCGGGCAGGCTAAATCAGTCGCGCCGCCGGCGGGGCGCGGGGTACGAACTGTTACATGACACATTCTGGGCCCGCATCTGGCGCTCCATCCGGCGCTTCGGCTGGCGCTCCGTCCGGCGAGACGGCTGGCGCTCCGTCCGGCGGGACGGCTCCAGCGCCGTACCCGATCCGGCCGGTCGCGGCGGAGGAGTTCGACCGCTTCCACCACGTTGACCAGCACGCCTTCCACGGCAGCCCGCTGACCGCCGCCGACCGCGAGGTCGTCACCGCCAAGCTGGAGTTCGACCGGACCCTGGCTGCCTTCGACGGCACCGAGCTGGCCGGCACGGCCGCCGCCTACAGCTTCCAGATGAGCGTGCCGGGCCCGGACTTGCTGCCCGCGGCCGGCGTGACCTGGGTGTCCGTGCTGCCCACCTACCGGCGGCGCGGCGTGGTGACCTCGCTCATGCACCGGCAGCTGGCCGACGTGGCCGCCCGGGGCGAGCCGCTCGCCGTGCTGTGGGCCTCGGAGTCGGCCATCTACTCACGGTTCGGCTACGGCCGGGCCAGCTGGTATCTGGCCTTGACCGTCCACCGGCTGGAGGGGCGGCTGACGCCCGCGGCGGCCGCGAGCGCCGCGGGGGTTCGGCTGCGCATCGCGGAGCCCGCCGACGCGCTGGCCGAGCTGGCCAAGGTCCACGACATGGTGCTGCCGTCACGACCGGGCTTCTTCGCCCGTAACGACGCGTGGTGGCGCAGCACGATCTTCGACTCACCCGAGGACCGGGACGGGCAGAGCCCGCTGCGCTGTCTCATCGCCGAGGACGACAGCGGCCCGCGGGGCTACGCGCTGTACCAGGGCCGGGACCGGTGGGACGACTTCGTGCCGCAGAACGTGCTGACCGTGCGCGAGCTCATCGCGGCCGACGCTGCGGCCAGCGCCGCGCTCTACGGCGACCTGCTCAGCCGCGATCTGACCAGCGAGTTCAGTCTGCCGCGGCGGCCGGTCGACGACCCGCTGCTGTTCCAGCTGGCCGACCCGCGGCGGGCCCGGCCGCAGGTCAACGACGCGCTGTGGGTGCGGATCGTGGACCTGCCCCGCGCGCTGGCCGGGCGGAGCTACTCGGCCCCGGTGGATCTGGTGCTGGAGGTGCGGGACGGCATCCTGCCATCCAACGCCGGGCGGTGGCGGCTGAGCTCGGCTGGTGGGGACGGCGACGCGATCTGCGAGCCGGCCACCGGGCCCGCCGACCTGGCCCTGGACATCACCGAGCTGGGCGCGGCCTACCTGGGCGGCACCCGGATCGGCACGCTGGCCGAGGCGGGCCTGGTCACCGAGCTGCGTTCCGGCGCTGTGCGGCGGCTGTCGGCCGCTATGGCGTGGGACCCCGCACCCTGGTGCCCGAAGGTCTTCTGATCACCGGAGCGCCAGCTGGGTGACGGCCGGGTCGATTTCGCTGACCGCCTGGCCGCTCTACAGCAGCAGGAAGTCCCACTGGGTACGGCGAGCTGTGGGAGGCGGCTGGGCTGGGGTGGCCCGGGGGTGGCCGGGGGTGGCTTTGCTGGCGTGGCTGGGGTGAGGTCCGGCGCGGTGCGGTGGCTTGTCAGGAGGGGCGGCCGGGTATGACGCTAGGCCGAGGAGGTGGGATGCCGTGCCAGCGATGAAGCTGACGCCCAACGCGGCCATGCGCGCCCGCGACGTGTCCCGGCCCCGGCCGGACCAGCTCGCCGAGGCCGAGGCGGCCGAGGAAGGCCTGGCGGGCAGCGCCCGGCCGGGCGGAGGGCGGCCGGTTGGAGAGCAGCCGGGTGGAGAGCGACCGGGTGGAGCTCGCGGAGGGTGGTCTGGCGGCGCTCGCGGAGGCGACGGGACCCGCGGGGATGGCGGCCACGGGACTGGCGGCCGTGTGACTGGCGGCCGTGAAGATGGTGGTCGCGGCGGCCATGCTGGCGACGGTCCGGGAGCTCGGGTGGGCGCGAGTAGGGGGAGCGGGAGCGGCGGGAGCGGACGTAGTGGGAGCGGACGCGGCGGGAGCGGACGCAGCGCGTCCGCGGAGCCGGAGGCAAGCGGGGAGGGGCAGGCTGGACGGCGCCAGGCCCCGCGGCGGCGCCGGGAGCCGCGGGACCCGGAGCGGCGCGGCCGGCCGTCCCGCTAGCCGGCTGTCCCGCTAGCCGGCCTTCTCGCTAGCCGGCCTTCTCGCTGGCCGGCCTTCTCGCTGGCCGGCCAGGGAGGCGCCGAGGGTCCTGACGCACGGGTGGATGGCGGCTGGGCGTTGGCCTGCCGTCATTGTGGGGTTCTGCACCCCTGGGCGGGGGTGCAGACATCCACGATGACGGTTTCGCGGAGGCGGGGCGGCGATCGG
>Ga0213875_10002830_pt1 | contig 10172 bp, 9 predicted proteins | sample BarmaccomBMRX_R8_FD_160105 | JGI IMG/M metagenome (GOLD analysis project Ga0213875, IMG submission 160105) | Root-associated microbial communities from Barbacenia macrantha in rupestrian grasslands, the National Park of Serra do Cipo, Brazil - RX_R8 | ecosystem: Host-associated > Plants > Roots... | reverse complement strand
TCCCCTTTGTCGGGAACCTCTCGGACAAGATCGGCCGCATGCCTCCGATCATCATCGGTTCGCTCGCGGCGGGCCTCCTCTCCTTCGCCTATCTTTACGCGATCAGCATCAAGAACGTGCCCCTGGCGGTCGTCGTCTCGCTCTTGATGTGGGGCGTGGTGTATCAAGGGTACAACGCCATTTTCCCGAGCTTCTACCCGGAACTTTTTCCGACGCGCACGCGTGTCACGGCGATGGCGATCGCGCAAAACATCGGGACGATGATCACGGCGCTGCTCCCGGCGTTGTTCGCTTCGGTCGCGCCTCCCGGCTCGACGGATGTTCCGCTGAAGATCGGCGCGCTTGCGTTCGGCATCACCATCATCGCGGCCTTGGCGGCCTGGAGCGCCCGGGAAACCTACCGCATCCATCTCGACGATCTCGGCAACGACGCTGCCGTTCCCATGAGCCAGGGAGATTACGAGCGCTTGCGGGCGGAAAGTCTCGCAGGAGGCACGAGCACCGCACCAACGGGTCTCGCTCGGTCGTAGCCGGGAGGTTCGATGCGCAAGGCTTCCGCAGTCAAGGGTTCGTCGTTCAAGGGTTCCAAAATCGGGCCGAGCAAGGTCGGGCCATCGAAGCCCGTGCCGTCCAAGGCCCGAAGTGCGAAGGCCAATAAGGCCTCTTTGAGCGAAGCGCCGGGCGTTAAGATTGCTGCCCCTTTTTCGTTCCGCGGTGCCGGGAGCGAATGGCCACAGCTCGATCGGGACGGGCAAGGGGGCCGAATGGCGCACCGCTCCGGTGAGACCGGCCGCTCGATGCCGGACGCCGAATTCCATCAGCGCGATCGTGGCATTCATCCTCCTGCTCATACGCCCGTCTACAAGACGAGCGTCCTGCGCTCGCCGCGCATTCCCTTGTGGTCGCTCCAGAACTCGCTTTCGGAAGTCACGGGGCCAACCTTCTCGCCGGACGAACTCGGCGCGCTCGACAACGATCTTTTGCGCAACTACGCGCATGATGGGGAACCGATCGGCGAGCAGATCATCGTGCATGGATACGTGCTCGACGGCAATGGCACGCCCCTTGCGGGCACTCTCGTGGAGGTATGGCAAGCCAATGCCGGAGGCCGATACCGGCATCGCAACGACACTTACATCGCGCCGATCGACCCCAATTTCGGCGGTTGCGGCCGGATGATCACCGACGAGCGCGGCTATTATTTCTTTCGCACAGTGAAGCCCGGCGCGTATCCGTTTCGTAACTACGTGAACAGTTGGCGGCCCGCCCACATCCATTTTTCCGTGTTCGGCACCGCATTCGCGCAGCGGCTCATCACGCAAATGTATTTCGAGGGCGACCCGCTCATCCCTCATGACTCGATCATCGCTACCGTTCCCGACAAAACGGCGGCCGAGCGTTTGATCGCGCGGCTCGATCTCAATGCCGCCTTGCCGCTCGAATGCCTGGCCTATCGTTTCGACATCGTCTTGCGCGGCAGCCGCCAGACCTTGTTCGAGAACAAGCTTCAGGGAAGCTGAGATGCAAAGGCCTCCTTTCGGATTGGCGTACCTCCCCGAAACCCCTTCGCAGACCGCGGGGCCTTACGTGCATATCGGCCTCATTCCGAAGCAAGCCGGGTTCGACATCTTCGAGAATAATTTCGGCGGCGACATCGCGGGGCCGGACGTCCCGGGGGAACGCATCACGATCGAAGGGCGGATTTTCGACGGTGCCGGCCATGCGACGAGAGACGTGCTGGTCGAGACCTGGCAGGCCAATGCCGCGGGCCGATACAACCACCCCGCCGACAGCCAGCGCGGCGCCCTCGACAAGAGCTTCCGCGGATGGGCGCGCACGGGAACCGATTTCGCGACTGGCGTCTATACGATTCGAACGATCAAACCGGGCTCGGTCGTGGGTCGGAAGAACCGCCGTCGCATGGCGCCCCACATCAATTTCTGGCTCGCCTCGCGCGGTATCAATATCGGCCTCGCGACACGCATGTATTTCGGCGATGAGGAAGCGGCAAATGCCGAGGACCCCGTGCTGAACATCATCGAGCAGGCGGAGCGGCGCAAGACCTTGATCGCGCCGCGCTCGGAGCGTGGCGGCAACATCATCTATACTTTCGACATCCATCTACAAGGAGAGCGCGAGACGGTGTTCTTCGATGCATGATCATCGAAAGGGGATCGTTCGTCAGATCGGGTTTGAGAGGAGCAGGGTTCCTCGCGGATGAGATCGGCAATGCAGGGCGAGTGTCGAGAGACGATGTCGCCCGAACGAGGCCGGCAGAACGGGAGGTCGAGTTGCTGTCAGACGCAGAGATTTTGGCGTCGGTGAAGCGCGGTCTGCCTCCGCCCGACTGCCCCGTGCTCGGCACCTGGAGACTCCTCTCCTATGTTCGCGAGCGGCTCTCCGACGGCCATCGGCACAATCAATTCGGCGAAAATCCCGACGGCTATATCGGCTACGCGCCGGACGGCCGGATGTACGCGATCTTCGTCCGCCATGACCGCATGGCGCCGCGCGATGTGGTGCCGACCGACGAGGAAGGCGTGCAGCTGCTTGGCACCATGGTTGCCTACGCGGGCACCTTTTCGCTCGGAACGAATGTGGTCGTGCATCACATCGACACCTCCTGGAACCAGGCTTGGACGGGCACCGATCAGATCCGTCACTTCATCCTCGAAGGCGACATGCTCGAGATCACGACCGCGCCTTACAAAAGCTACCTCGACGGGACCTTGGGCCGCTCGATTCTCGCGTGGCGACGGGTACGCGCATGACCGGCTTAGGCGAAAGCGAGAGCGAAAGAGTGCGAAGCTGTGAGAGGAGCCTCTCATGACCGATCCTTTTTCGCTCGACGGCAAGCATGTGCTCGTCACCGGCGGGTCGAGCGGGCTCGGACGATATTTCGCGGCCTTTCTGGCAAGCCGTCGCGCGAGGGTGACCGTCGCGGCAAGACGAGCCGAGGCACTTGCGAAAACGGTCGAGGAGATCGGCGCCGCGAAAGGGACGGCCCACAGCGTCGTCATGGACGTGACCGCGCTCGAGAGCATCGAATCGGGCCTCGAGACCGCACAGTCCAAGTTCGGGCCGATCGAAGTTCTCGTGAACAATGCCGGGGTCACGCAAGCCAAGCCCGCTCTCGACCAGGCCGAGAGGGATTGGGACAAGGTCATCGACACCAACCTCAAAGGGGTGTGGCTCACCGCTCAGGCGACAGGCAGGCGCATGGCGGGGGCGAAGACAGGCGGCTCGATCATCAACATCGCATCGATCCTCGGCTTGCGGGTCGCCGGCGCGGTCGCTCCTTACGCGATTTCGAAAGCGGGCGTGGTGCAGATGACGAAAGCGCTTGCTCTCGAATGGGCGCGTCACGGCATCCGGGTCAACGCGCTGGCTCCGGGCTATTTCGAGACCGAACTCAATGATGAGTTCTTCAACAGCGATGCCGGCAAGGCGCTGGTCAAGCGGGTGCCACAACGACGCCTCGGCGAGCTTCGTGAGCTCGAAGGGCCGCTGCTGCTGCTGGCCTCGCGAGCAGGCTCCTACATGACCGGAAGCGTCGTCGTCGTCGACGGCGGCCATCTGGTCTCGTCGCTGTGAAAGGGGAGCTGCCGGCGAGGGTCTGAAACGGGGGTGGTGAGGGAGAACGCAATTCAGGCGCGCTCGCGAGCGCCGCGATGACGGAGGATACGATGAACCTGCAAGGCTTGAACGCCTTCGAGATTGGGCTCGACGCCAATCCCGCGAATTTCGTGCCGCTCTCCCCGGTGAGCTTCCTCACCCGCGCGGCGAGCGCCTTCCCGAGCAAGGTCGCGGTCATCGATGGCGATCGGCGTTTCACTTATCCGCAACTTTACGAACGCTGCGTGCGTCTCGCCTCCGGCCTCGCCAATCTCGGCGTCGGTCACCTCGACACGGTGGCGATCATCGCTTCGAATATTCCCGAGCTCATCGAGGCCTTTTACGGCGTGCCGATGCTCGGCGCCGTCCTCAACCCGCTCAACACGCGGCTCGATGCCGCCAATATCGCGTTCTCGCTCAATCACGGAGGCGCGAAGGTCATCATCGTCGACCGCGAATATGCTGCGCTCGTGGCCGCGGCCCTCGAGAAAGTCGATCACGAGATCATCGTCATCGACATCGAGGGGCCAGGGACGACGAGCGCGCCGGCCGAGGCGCTTCGCTACGAGGAGGTGCTCGCCGAAGGCGATCCGCAATTCGATTGGCCGGGCATTGCCGATGAGTGGCAATCGCTTTGTCTTCTCTATACCTCGGGCACCACGGGCGATCCCAAGGGAGTGGTGTACAGCCATCGCGGCGCCTATCTTTCGGCGCTCGGCAACGGCTTCAGCTTCGGCCTCACGTTCGAAAGCGTCTATCTTTGGACGCTGCCAATGTTCCATTGCTGCGGCTGGTCCTACCCGTGGGCCGTCGTCGCTGCGGGGGGCACGCAGATCTGTCTGCGCAAGGTCGATCCGGCGACCATCTTCCAGCTCATCGCCGAGCACAAGGTAACCCATCTTTGCGGCGCGCCGATCGTGCTCAACATGCTGGCGCATGCACCGGCCGAGCAGCGCGTGCCCTTCGATCACAAGGTCACCATCGCCACGGGAGGCGCGGCGCCGCCATCCTCGGTCTTTCGCGCGATGGAGGCGATCGGCTTTCGCGTCACCCATCTTTACGGCGCGACCGAAACCTACGGGCCAGCCACATCTTGCGTGTTCCAGCCCGAATGGGACGAGCTGCCGTCGGAAGATCGCTTCGCCCGCATGGCCAGGCAAGGTGTCGCGTATCCGATGGTCGAGGCGGTCATGGTCGCCGACCCGCAAACGATGCAAGCGGTGCCGCGCGATGGTGCGAGCGTCGGCGAGATCATGGTTCGCAGCAACACCGTGATGAAGGGCTATCTCAAGAATGAGGCCGCGACGGCAAAGACCCTCGTCGACGGCTGGTGCCTCTCGGGGGACCTTGCGGTCTGGCATCCCGATGGGGCGATCGAGATCAAGGACCGCTCGAAGGATATCATCATCTCGGGCGGCGAGAACATCTCGAGCCTTGAGGTCGAGGAGGTTCTCACCCAGCACCCCGCGATCATGCTGGCTGCCGTCGTCGCTCGACCCGATCCGACTTGGGGAGAGACGCCTTGCGCATTTCTCGAGCTCAAGCCCGGCGCCGACGCGCCGCATGATGCGGAGCTCATCGCCTTTTGCCGTGCCCGCATGGCGCGCTTCAAGGTGCCGAAGACCCTGATCTACGGCTCACTGCCGAAGACCTCGACGGGGAAGATCCAGAAGTTCGTGCTTCGTGAAAGAGCGGGTGCGTTATGAAGGGCGCCAGAAAGGCACGCATCCCATCCGCCGAGGCGAGCGCAACGCCGGAAAAGAGCGAAGCTCCGACGGATCAACTCGCCGGACTGAACGAAGCGTGGAGGAGCGCGATGAGCCCTTGGCTCTCCTGGTACGGGGCGCTCGATTCGGCGGTTCGGTCGCGCGCGACGCCCGTCGCCGAAGCCGCGGCCAAGCTCTGGACCCACCCGGACCGAATGCTCGAAAACCTCGCACCCATTTCCGATGGCCTGCGCGAGATGGCGGGATTTCCCGAGCTCGCCGACATGCCGGGTATGGGGCTTAAATCCCTGCCCTCCATAGAGCCGGCGACGGAGCTGATGGCCGTGCTCCAGCAATATTTCCGCGTCGCTGCCCCGATCTGGATAGAGGCGTGCCGGAGATTCGAAAGCGAGGCGGCGCGAACCCGAGGCGAGGGGAAGAGCTTCGACAGCGCGAGCGAAGCGCTCGAGTTGTGGAACAACACGCTCGATCGCACGCTCATGGAGTTCAACCGCTCGTCCGAATTCGCCGAGCTGCAGCAGCGCTATCTGCGCGCCGCCATTCGTCAAAGGCTGGAGACACGGCGCTATTTCGAGCAATTGGCGAAGGCGGTCGACGGGCCGACCCGCCCGGAGCTCGACGACATCTACCACCGCCTGCACGAGCTTCGGCGCGAACTCGTTGCGCTCCGGCAAAAAGTCGACGGAGCAACACCGGCGTCGAGCAAAAGAGGGCGTGCGCGCGAGCCCGCCGGAGCGCAAGCCCCGCCAAGCGGCGGGAGAAAGCCTCTTGCTAACCTTTCTGCCAAGCCTTCTGCCAAGCCTCTTGCCAAGCCTCTTGCCAAGCCTCTTGCCAAGCCTCTTGCCAAGCCTCTTGCCAAGCCTCTTGCCAAGCCTCTTGCCAAGCCTCGAGCCCCGCGAAGGAGTGCCCGCCGATGAGCAACGCCTTTGCCCAGATTTCCCCTTTTGCGGAATTGAGCCAGTTCAGCGAGCGGGCCGCGAAAGCTTCGAGCCTTTTGGCGCAAGTGCACGACGAGGATGTGCGTCTCGCTCAGACGCCGCGTGAGGAGATCGCGCGAATTGGCGGACGCGTGCTCTACCGGATTGCGCTCGAAGGACCTCGGCGCGTGGCAACGCCGGTCTTCGTCGTTTATGCGCTCGTCGGACGCTGGACGATCCTCGACCTTCAGGAGGATCGCTCGTTCCTGCGCAATCTAGTCGAAGCGGGATGCGAGCTTTACGTGCTCGATTGGGGTCACCCGACGCCGGCCGATCGCTATGACGATTTCAGCGACCTCGTGAACATCTATATGGACGGCTTCGTCGATGTGATCCGCAAGCGTGAGAAGGTCGACAAAGTCAATCTCCTCGGCATTTGCCAAGGAGGCGTGATGTCTTTGCTCTACGCCGCCTTGCATCAGAACAAGGTGCGCAACCTCGTCACCTTGGTGACGCCGGTCGATTTTCATGCCGATCAAGCGCAAGAACGTCTCGAGCAGGGTTTCATGAATGTCTGGATGCGTGGCCTCACGCATGAGGATGTGGACCGTCTGATCGATGCGATGGGGAATATCCCGGGCGAGATCGGGGGGGCCATGTTCTCGATGATGACACCCTTCCGCAGTCTCGCGAAATACAATCTCACGCTTTTGGATGTCGGGCAGGATCGAGAGAAATTCTTGAACTTCCTGCGCATGGAGAAGTGGCTCGCCGATCGGCCGGCCCATCCCGGCGAGGCGGCTCGCCAGTGGCTGAAGGACCTCTATCAGGACAACAAGCTCGTGAAAGGCGAGCTGGTGGTCGGGGACCGAAAGGTGGAGCTCAAGAACCTCACCATGCCTGTGCTCAACATCTTCAGCGAAACCGACCACATCATTCCGGCGCCTTCGAGCCGCGCACTTCGGAAAGCCGTGGGCACGAAGGATTATTCGGAATCATCCGTGAAAGGTGGCCATATCGGCATTCTCGTCGCGCGTTCGCAGGAAAAGCTGCGCGAGGAGATTGCCGGCTGGCTCGCCGCGCGATGACGCTGCGCCGCGCCCATGTGAACGGCATCCAACTCGCCTACGAAATTCGAGGCTCGGGTCCGCCGCTCGTCCTCGTGATGGGCTATCGCCTGAATTCACGCGCCTGGCCGTCGGAGTTCATCACGGCGCTTGCCCGGCGCTTCACGCTTATTTTGTTCGACAATCGAGGGACGGGCATGAGCGACAAGCCGACTTCGGGCTACGCGCTCGCGAACATCGCAAAGGACGTCTGCGGCCTGCTCGACTTCCTGAACGTTCCCCGCGCTCATGTGCTCGGATATTCGATGGGTGGCGCGGTGGCGCAAGAGCTGGCCTGCCGTTACCCCGAGCGTGTCCACAAGCTCGTCTTGTGCGCGACATTGTGCGGCGGGCCGCGTACCGTCTATGCCGGGCCTGCCGTCACTTCCGTGATGCGCAGTCTCGTGGGGCTTTCTGCGCATGAAGCGGCGGAGCGTATCGCGACGGTCACCTACGCGCCCGCTTTTCTCGCGCAAAACCGCGAGCGCGTCGAAGAGCAGATGCTTCGTGAGATCGCCGAACCCACGCCGCTTCATGCGGCGGATCTGCAATTTCAAGCCTTCGTCGATTTCGACTCGTCTCGCGCGCTCCCTGATCTTCGCGCGCCGACACTCGTCCTCACCGGAGACCAGGACCGGCTGATCCCGCCCGGCAATTCGAAGATCCTCGCGAAGCTCATCCCGGATTCTCGCCTCGTGATCCTGCCTGGCCTCGCTCACCGCGCCCTATGGGAAGCGACCGAAGAATGCGCGTCGCTCATCGAGGATTTCCTCGTCGAGGCAAAAGAGAAGCCGCAAGCGGATGAAGGGAAGCGTCAAGAGGCGAGGGCGAATGCCGGATAAAAGCGCGCGCGGCGGCGAGCGGCGGTCGCAAAGCCATTTTCGACGCTCGAGCTTCCATAAAGCCGGCCGCTTCATCGGCGAGACGCTTGGCACTTTCGGCCTGCCGTTCTTCTGGCCATACGCATCGATGCGGGTTGTCGCCGAGCTCATCCTCAATTCCGCCGATCCCGTCTATAGAGGTCACGATATCCGCTACGGCGACGGAAAGCCGGTCGTGCTCGTCCCTGGCCATCTTGGCGGCGATGTCACCTTGACGCCGCTCGCCATATGGCTCGACGCCATCGGCTACCGCCCGGTGAAGGCGCAGGTGACGATCAACCTCGATGACCGGGCCCTGGACGAGCCGCTCCTCACGGCGCTCCGAGATGCCGCGCGCCGCATCGGGCGAAAGGCGGTGATGATCGCCTTCGACACGGGTGTGCGCGCCGCGATGCGCGTCGCCGCGATCGAGGGCGAACATGTTTCGGATGTGATCGCGGTCGGACTTTCCGATCATCTGCCGCGCGTTCATGCCGATGTGCGGCTGCACGTCATCGAGACATCGCGCAGGGTCGCGGCCGCGTGGCGAGACGATATCCACATCGTGGACGGCGCCCGCACCTTGCTCGCGGTGAATCCGGCCGTGTTGAAGATTCTCTCCGAGATCCTGCGCGAGATACCGATCACGCTGCTGCCCGCGCAGCAAAGCTGAGATCGGAACTTCTCGCTTCAGGCGTATGGCTTGCGCTGGCGCAGCTGCGCCAGCGCCGCCATGCGGACGGGCGCATTGGGCGCGCCATAGAGGTCGTAACCCGCCTTTCGCTGCAGGATCTCGAAATAGAAGCGGTCCTGGAAAGGCTCGGTATAGGCCTGGAGCAATTCTCCGTCGCCGATCTTGTCGTAGAGAAGATCGTTGAGGCGGAGCCTGTCGACGAAATCGTCGGAGAGCGGGTAGCGAGCCGCAAGGTCGTCATAGTAGTTCGACGGGATGGCGAGGAGCCGCAGTCCGTTTTGCCGGAGCTTTTCCACCGTCCTGAAAATGTCGACGCTCTCGAAGGCGATGTGGTGCACACCCGCTCCCGCGAGCGCCGAGACGGAGCGCGCCGTCGCCGTGTTGCGGCTTTGTGAGACATTGAGCGGGAAGCGCAAGCTGCGGTTGGCGCTCGCGACGGCCCGACTATGCACGAGCCCGTAAGGGTCGGGCAGCTCGAAGGGCGCTTCAGGCTCGAGGCCGAGCACCGAACGGTAGAAGAGTATCCAGGAATCGAGCTGGCCCTCCGGCAAGGCCTGGGCAATGTGATCGATACGGGTCAGGCCGGCATCCGAGCCTGACCCCTTGGCAGCATCTTCCAAGGCGAAATCCTGGTCGAGCGCGTGGGCGGGCTTGCCATTGTCGGCAACGAAATAGAGAAGCCCGGCATCAGGAGCGCGAACGGCAGGGATGTGAAGCTCGTTCGGGCCGACGCGCCCTTCGTAACGCTTCGCGCCGAACGCCTCGGCGCGGCTCGCCGCCTGAATTTCGTCGTCGGTGCTGAGCCCGATGGCGCAAACCGAGGCGCCGTGCATGAGGAAATAGGAATGCGCGAAGGAATCCCTTTCGGCATTCACGACGAGATTGATTCCGCCTTGCTGAAAGAGCACCACGTCCTTGCTGCGATGCTGCCCGGCCCGCGAAAAGCCCAGCTCCCCGAGGAGCGCGCCGAGCGCGAGCTTGGAATCCGCATCGGCGGTGAACTCGACGAAGGACGTGCCGGCGAACTCCGGCAGGGGAGGCGGGTCGAAAAGCTCCACATGCGCCTTGCGTGCTTTGCCGGCGGCGCGCGGCTCGTCTCTCGTCGGCCGCGCGGTCATGAGCCGCTCGCGCGTCCTCTCCTCGGCGAAAAGAAGGGAGCGCATCCCGTCGCTCGCGGTCTGCCGCGTCGGGGCGGCGCGAAAATCGTCGTTGAAGATCTCGAGCGAGATCGGCCCCGAATACCCGGATTCGAG
>Ga0213875_10002829_pt1 | contig 10174 bp, 10 predicted proteins | sample BarmaccomBMRX_R8_FD_160105 | JGI IMG/M metagenome (GOLD analysis project Ga0213875, IMG submission 160105) | Root-associated microbial communities from Barbacenia macrantha in rupestrian grasslands, the National Park of Serra do Cipo, Brazil - RX_R8 | ecosystem: Host-associated > Plants > Roots... | reverse complement strand
CCCCGCCCGTCACCGGTGACCCACCCGAATCACCTTGGCCGCGTGCACCGCTGCTCCGAACCCGTTGTCGATGTTGACCACCACCAGCCCGGGGCTGCAGGAGGCCAGCATGGTGGCCGCCGCCGCCATCCCGCCGGCCGCCACTCCATAGCCGACGCTGGTCGGCACCCCGATCACCGGCGCGCTGACCAGCCCGGTGACCACGCTCGGGAGGGCACCGTCCATCCCCGCCACGACCACCACGCAGTCGGCCGCCCGCAACTCCTCCAGCCGGGCCAGCAGCCGCCCGAGCCCGGCCACCCCCACGTCGGCCAGCAGGTCGGCGCCCACGCCGAGCACCGCCAGGGTGGCCGCGCACTCGCGGGCGACCGGCAGGTCGGTGGTGCCGGCCGTCAGCACCAGCACCCGGCCGCGGGCCGGCGGCAGGGTCCCGACCGCGACCGTGCCGGCCGCGTGGTCGGCGTGCACCGCCTCGCCCGGGAACCGGGCCGCCGCCTGGTCGAGCACCGCGGCCGGGCAGCGGGTGGCCAGGGCCGGTGCCTCCGGGTCACGGGCCCGCAGCTCGGCCAGCAGCGCGAAGATCTGCTCGGCCGTCTTACCCTGGCCGAACACCACCTCGGGGACCCCGGTCCGCCGCCGCCGGTTCACGTCCAGCAGCGCGAACTCACCGAGCGGGACGCCGCCGTCGTCAGCCGGCCTGCCACCAGCCGGCCTGCCATCAGCGGGCATGGCTGACGGGGGTGATGTCGAGGTTGAGCGAACCCGACCGCAGCGGCTGCTCGTCGATCTCCGCGCGCTGGTAACCGGCCGCCCGCACGCAGGCCAGCACGGCCGCGCGCTCGTCCGGGTGGGCCGCCCGCGGCAGCTCGGCCGCGCTCAGCTGGACCCGGCCCAGCTCCCCGAAGTGGCGGACCCGCAGCTCACGGTAGCCGCGCTCCTTGAGGCTGAGCTCGGCCCGGTCGACCTGGGCGAGCACGTCGGCGCTGACCGCGGTGCCGTACGGCAGCCGCGACGCCAGGCAGGGCGAGGCGGGCTTGTCCGCGCTCGGCACCCCGAGCCGCTGCGCCAGCGCCCGCACCTGGGCCTTGCCGACCGACGCGGCCAGCAGCGGATGCTGGACCCCGTGCTCGGCCGCCGCCCGCAGCCCCGGCCGCCAGTCACCTTCGTCGTCGGCGTTGGCCCCGGACAGCACGGCCGCGTACCCGCGCCGGGCGGCCAGCGTTGCCAGCTGGTCGTACAGCTCGGTCTTGCAGTAGTAGCAGCGGAACCGGTCGTTGCGCCGGTAGTCGTCACGCTCCAGTTCGGCGGTGCTGATCACCTCGTGCCGGACCCCGACCGCCCGGGCCACCGCCCGCGCCCCGTCCAGCTCGCCGGCCGCCAGCGCCGGGGAGACGGCGGTGACCGCGAGCGCGCGGTCGCCCAGCGCCCGGGCCGCCAGCGCGGCCACCAGCGAGGAGTCCACCCCGCCGGAGAACGCGATCAGGGCGCTGCCCAGGCTGGCCAGCGAGCCGGTCAGCCGGCCGATCAGGGTGTCAAGCTCGTCCGCCACACCCTCGATCATAGGATTGAGACCGAACGCACCTGTCTTGGCTACCCGGGAGGTCTCATGCCCATCGCTCAGGCCGAGTTCGGCCGCACCGGCCACCAGAGCACCCGGGTGGTCTTTGGCGGCGCGTCGCTCGCGCAGGTGGACCAGCGGACCGCCGACCAGACCCTGGACGTGCTGCTCGAGTACGGCGTCAACCACCTGGACGTGGCCTCCGAGTACGGGGACGCCGAGGTCCGCATCCGGCCGTGGCTGCAGCGCGAGCCGGGCCGGTTCTTCCTGGCCACCAAGGGCGACGAGCGCACCGCGGCCGGGGCCCGCGACGAACTGCACCGCTCGCTGGACCGGATGGGCGTCGACCACGTCGACCTCTGGCAGCTGCACGCGCTGGCCGACCCGATCGAGTGGGACATCGCGCTCAGCCCCGGCGGCGCCCTCGAAGCCGCGATCGAAGCGCGCGAGCAGGGCCTCATCCGCTGGATCGGGGTCACCGGCCACGGCGCTCAGATCGCCGCCACCCACCGCCGCAGCCTCGAGCGGTTCGACTTCGACTCGGTGCTGCTCCCGTACAACTACGTCACCATGCAGAACCCGTACTACGCGGAGAACTTCAACGCCCTGGCCGACACCTGCCAGCAGCGTCAGGTCGCGGTCCAGACGATCAAGTCGATCGCCCTGCGCCCCTGGTCGGGCCGCGAGCACACCGCCGACACCTGGTACGAGCCGCTCCAGGGGCAGGACGACATCGACCTGGCCGTGTGGTGGGCGCTGGGCCGTCCCGGCACCTTCCTCTGCAGCACCGGCGACACGCGCCTGCTCCCCAAGGTCCTCGACGCCGCCGCCCGCTTCTCCGCCGCCCCGCCCGACGAGGGCCTCGCCACTCTGGCCGCCCGCACCGCGGCCGAGCCGCTGTTCGTCTAGTCGGCCCCCTCGTCTAGTCGGCCGCCGCTAACGCGGGCAGGCTGCGCGGCTTGGCCGCCCGTACGGCCGGCCGGGTCGCGGCCGGGCCGCGATCGGCCCGGGCACGATCAGGCGGGGGCCCGCCCGCGAGGCGGTACCAGGCGTGCGTGTGGGTCTTCTTGACGTTGACCGGGACCCGGGTGTAGCCCTCCGCGCCCACTGAACCGCACCGGCCGTGAATGAAGTTCTGGTAGACGTAGTCCGAGGTGATGAGCGCGAGGTCGGCGCGGGAGTCCGCCAGCTCCCGCTTCACCGCCGCCGCCTCGAGGATGCGGAACAGCCGGTTGGCCTCCGGCCCGGCGAACCCGTGGTCGTCGAGGGTCACCAGGCCGGCGTGCAGGGCCAGCCGGAGCTGGATCTGGGCCAGGCGGCTCGACATCTTGTTGTGGTGGCGGAGCCCGGCCAGCAGCGGGCCCGGGAGCCGGTTGATCAGCAGTCCGGTCGGGATGTGGGGCATGAACACGGCCGTCATGCCGTCACCGCGATCCTCGCGGTGGAGGTCGCACGGGCCCTCCCAGGCCACCCCGATGTCGCGGAACGCCCGTCCGAAGATCTCGTACAGCGATTTCCGCAGGTACAGCTGGAACTCCTCATCCCGGGCGGGATTGCTGAAGTCGGCGATGTCGGCGGCAATCAGCGAGCAGTGCTGCTGGTACTGCTCAGCATCGAGCGGGGTGACCCGGGTGGGTTCCGCAGGCTCGGGCCCGAGCGGCAGGCTGCTCACCGACACGGCTAGCCCCCGCCCCCAGATGGCAACTGCACGGACGAGCCCCCCTTCGGCTCGGGGCACCGCAGCCCGGCCTCACCAAGCTGGCCGGCGTGTCAATCCATCAATCCATATGGCTGATAACACCTGGCCATAAGCTACAGTACCGACGTGAACATCTCACATAGCTGACAGTACGTCAGCCAGGTGGCTGAAAGCCATAGGGCTGGTTAGAAGTCATCGCCATCTTGTAGAACACCTAGAAGAGGTTGGGCCAGGCATGGCTGAAGTTCAGGGGTCCGTGATTCAGCGGGGACGACTGACACGGGAGTTGCGCCGGATACGCAAGGACGCCGGGTTGACCCAGGAACAAGTGGCCGCCGCGATGGACTGGAGCTTGTCCAAGCTCATCCGGATCGAGGGCGGCGGCGTCAGCATCTCCGTCAGTGACCTCCGGTCCCTGCTGACGCAGTACAAGATCAGCGACGGGGACCAGGTCGAAGAGCTCGTTGACCTCGCCCGGGCCGCCCGCCAGCGGGCGTGGTTCAGCGCCTACCGCGACATAACGTCCCCGCAGTACGTGATGTTCGTGGGTTACGAAGCGGCGTCGTCGGTCATCCGCCAGTTCGAGCCCACGGTCGTACCCGGCCAGTTGCAGACCGAGGAGTACGCCCGGGCGGTCACGCTCGAATACGCGGCCGATCGCGTCGACAAGCTGGTCGAGCTGCGGATGCGCCGCCAGGAGCTGCTGGAGGAGTCCCGGCGGCGGTTCCACTTCATCCTCGACGAGGCGGTGATTCGCCGTCGGGTGGGGGCGCCCGGCCATCCCGGCATCATGCGCCGGCAGCTGCGCAAGCTCGTCGAGACGGCCCGCCAGCCCAACGTCACCATCCAGGTCGTGCCGTTCAGCGCGGGTGTTCACCCGGGTTTGAAGGGGCCGTTCACCCTGCTCGAGTTCATCGGCGATGACGAGGACGTTCTTTATCTTGAAAATGCCTCGAACCCCAGCGTGGTGCTGACCGGGGAGGACCTGCAGATCCTGACCTATCGGGAGGCGTTCGAACGGCTGCGGGAGCAGTCGCTCAGCGCGCAGCAGTCCATTGAGCTGATCAACCAGATCGCGGAGGGCATGACGCTGGGCTGAGCCTTCGGCGGCGGCTAGAATTGCTGGAATGTCGTGGCGGAAGAGCAGTAAAAGCTCGAAGGAAGGGTGTGTGGAAGTCGCGTCGGCCACCAGATCAATCCTGGTTCGCGACTCCAAAGACCCGCATGGTCCGCTGCTGACGTTTTCCGGCCCGGATTGGACGCGGTTTGTGGGCCGCCTGGACCAGCCGCCGCGCGTTCGCTGATAGTTAGCGGTATGACCACGCCGAAGGCCGACCCGGCCCAGTGGAAGACGGTCGACGAGGGCTGGGGCCGCCAGGTCGCCGACTTCGCCACCCTGAGCGAGCCCAGTAACTGCCGGGAGTACGTCTACGTGCACCACCGGCTGGGCGTCGACGACGGCGACCGGCTGCTCGACGTGGCCTGCGGGTCGGGGCTCTCGATCGAACTGGCGGGCCTGCGCGGGGCGACCGGGGCCGGCCTCGACGCCTCGCCGCGGCTGGTCGCGGTCGCCCGCGACCGCAACCCGGGCTGCGACATCCGGGTCGGCGACATGAGCGCGCTGCCCTGGGATGAGGGCTCGTTCGACGTCGCCACCAGCTTCCGCGGGATCTGGGGTACCACCCCGGCTGCGGTGGCCGAGCTGTTCCGGGTGCTGCGCCCGGGCGGGCGGCTGGGGATGACCGTGTGGGGTCACCTGAAGGTCTCACCCGGGGTCTGGTCGCTGGCGCCGTTCACGCTGGCCACCACCGAGAAGATCGGCAACCAGGCGGCGATGGTGTCGCTCGGGCGGCCGGGCGCGGGTGAACAGCTGCTCGAGGCGCACGGGTTCACCGCCATCGAGCGGGCCGCGGTGCCGTTCGCCTTCGAGTTCGCCGACCCGGAGCTGTACGCGCGGGCGCTGGCCTCGACCGGCCCGGCCCACGAGGCCATCCAGAACGTCGGCGAGGCCGAGTTCCGCCGGGTGGCCGTCGAGTTGGCGCAGGCCCAGGTCCGCGACGGCCTGCCGCTCCGGGCCCAGCTCAACGTGGTCGCCTACCTGGCCCGCAAGCCCTTGGCCGGCCAGCCGGACCCGGATGCCGGTGACGACGTCAGTTGATGTCGAACTCGTTACCCTCGGGGTCCCGCATCCCCACCGCGTACCAGTCGAGCCCCTCCGCGTCCAGCGCCCCCGTGCAGGTGGCCCCCAGCCCGGTCAGCCGCCGCGCCTCCGCGTCGACCCGCTCCCGCCGGGTCGCCAGCGGCACCGACCGCCCCCCGCTGACCCCGATGTCGAGGTGCAGCCGGTTCTTTACCAGCTTGGCGTCGGGCACCGAGTGGAACCAGATCCGCGGCCCGGCCCCGGCCGGATCGACGATGCTGTCGGCCCCGAGACCCAGCTCGCTGTCCGGCAGCCCCAGATCCCGCCGCCAGTCGTCCCAGGTCGCGAACCCTTCCGGCGGCGGCTCGAGCACGTACCCGAGGGCCGCCGCCCAGAACCGCGCCATCCGCTCCGCGTCCCGGCAGTCGATCACCAGCTGAAACCGGGCCGCCATCAGGCGGCCAGGTGGCGGGCGCTGCGCAGGGCCAGCGCCATGATGGTCAGGACCGGGTTGAACCCGCCGTTGGTGACGTGGACCGAGCCGTCGGCGATCCACAGGTTGTCGTGGCCGTGCACCCGGCCCCAGCGGTCGGTCACCGAGGTGGCCGGGTCGTCGCCCATCCGGCAGGTGCCGGCCTGGTGCTGGCCGGCCAGCAGATCGGCCGGGTAGGGCAGCGACCAGGTCCGGCGGGCACCGGCCGCGGTCAGCCACTCGGCCGCCTTTTCAATCAGCAATTCGGCGCTGCGGGCGTCCTCGGGATGGTGGTGGCCGGTCAGCCGGGCGACCGGGATGCCCTGAGCGTCGCGGATCCCGGGGGCCAGCCGGACCCGGTTGTCGGCCCGGGGGATCTCCTGGACCGGCCCGTAGAGGTGGCTGGTCCGCCGGTAGAGGTGGCGCATCGCGTCCTTACCGGCCCGCCCGGCCCGCGGCGCGTCCGGGGGCAGCGCCCAGTTCCAGTGGACGATCGGGAGCTTGAGGATCTCGTTGGCCAGCACCCCGCCCAGCACCCCCGGCCGGCGGTGCAGGTGCTCGCAGGTGGCCAGCCGGGCGTTCGGGCCGGCCCCGTCGATGACCGGGTCGTCGAACGTCCCGAACGCGCCCACGTAGCGGTGACCCTGCAGGTGACGGCCGACCTGGCCGGTCGCGTTGCCGAGCCCGCCGGGATGGTGGTCGGAGGCGGAGTGCAGCAGCAGCCGGGGGGTCTCGATCGCCGAGCAGGCGATCACCACCTGCCCGGCCGCCACCTCGGTGACCAGGCCGCTGACGGTGTCCATCAGCGCCACCCCGCTGACCCGGCCGCGGCCGTCGGTGCGGATACGGACCGCCCGCGCCTGGGTGGCGACGGTCAGGTCACCGGTCGCCTGGGCCTCCGGCAGCACCGAGTTGTAGGGCCCGTTCTTGGCGCCGGTCGGGCAGGCGAAGCCGACGCACTGCCCGCACTGGCCGCAGCGCCCGCGGCCGTAGCGCGGCTCGGAGTTGATCAGCATCGGGATCGGCCCGGTCGTCCAGCCCAGCCGCCCGGCCGCTGCCCGCAGCACCTGCGCCTCGGTGTTGTCGGGCAGCGGCGGCATCGGGTAGTCGCGCGAGCGGTGGCCCTGGTTGCGGTGGGCGGCGCCGTCCCCGCTGACCCCGACCGACCATTCGATCTCGGTGTAGTAGGGCTCCAGGTCGTCGTAGCCGATCGGCCAGTCCGCCAGCGAGCTGCCGTCGGGGACGCCGTAGCGGGTGGCCAGCGCGAAGTCGGTGGGCAGCAGCCGCCAGGCCATGCCCTGGTAGACCCGGGTGCCGCCGCCGATCGTCTGCGGCAGCGCCGACCAGCGCGAGTCCCACGGGTCGGTGACGACCTGCTCGTGGCCGCCGGCGCCGGCCCACACCCGCGCGCCCGCCGCGGCGCCGGGCGGTGCGTTGTGCCCGTAGCGGGACAGCCGGAAGTTGCGCAGGTGGTCCTGGCCGATCTGCTCGTACGACAGCAGCTCGCCCCGGTCGGCCGCCAGCACCGTGAGACCCCGGGCGGCCAGCTCGGCGGCGGCCACGCCCCCGCCCGCCCCGACGCCCACCACGATCGCGTCGTAGCCGGCCCGCAGCTCGTGGACCCGGTGGGTGACCAGCGGGCGGGCCTCGCCGGCGGCCGCCTGGCCCGACCGGCGGACGGCGGGGGAGTAGCCCACCAGCGCCCAGCCCGCCGCCCCGCTGCTGCCGTAGTACTGCTCGGCCGTCACCCGCACCAGCTCGGCCCAGAATTCTTCCGCGCCGACCGCCCAGCCGGATCCGGTCTCCCCGCGGCTCAGCCGCTCCAGCAGTTGATCCAGCTCCTCGTCGGTCACCCCGTCCAGGTCGCGCCCGCCCAGCTCAGCGCCCAGCTCGGCGGCCAGCGCCGCGAACCCGGGCCCGAGCAGCCCGGCCCACAGCGCCCGGTTGGCGCCCCCCGCCCCCTCTGCCAGCCGCCCGGCCACTCCGGCCTGGGCCGCCGACGGGAAGTCGTCGGCCGGGACGATCCGGTCGACCACCCGGGTCACCAGCGCCCAGTCCACGGCCACGGCCGGTGACGGCTCGCTCATCGGGCGGATCCTCCTGGTCTCGGGGCCTCATGATCACCACCATCCTCACCCGCGACCGGGGGGTGTGAACAGCTCGGCCAGCCCGTCCTTGAGCGAAGCCGGGGCCCGCCCCAGCAGCTCTTGCAGGTCAGTGCTGGTCTCGTCGAGCTGGTGGTCGCGGACGTCGGCGAAGAAGCCGACCAGGTAGCGGGCCATCGGCTCGGGGATCCCCTGCCCGATCGCGTGGACGACGAAGTCGCCGTCGCTGACCGGGGTGTAGGCCACGGGCGACCCGGAGATCTCGCTCAGCGCCCGCGCCACGTCATCGAACGTCGAGGCCCGGGGCGCGGCCAGCACGTAGGTGCGGTCGCCGCCCGGGGGGCCGAGCATCGCGTTGGCCGTCGCTTCGCCCAGCTCGCGGCGGAGCGCGTAGGCGACCGCGCCCGGCCCGGCCGGGACCCGGATGCCGGTGCTGAAGACCGCCGGCCCGCCCAGCGAGACCGGCAGCGTGTCGAGGTAGAGCGCGTTGCGGAAGATCACCGCGGGCAGGCCGCTGGCGCCGATCCGCGCCTCGGTCTCGGCGTAGTCGCGCATCGCCGGGTTCCCGGGGGCCGCCATGTCGCGCAGCGACCGGCTGGTGAAGCCGAACAGCTCGACCCCGGCCGCCCGGGCGGCGTCGATCACGTTCTGGTGCTGCTGCACTCGCTGCTGGAACTCGCTGGAGGCGATCAGCAGCACCCGGTCGACCCCCTTCATCGCCCGCGCCAGCGAGCCCGGGTCGGCGTACTCACCGGGCCGGACCGACACGCCCTGCTGCTCCAGGCCGGCCGCCCGGCCGGGGTCGCGGGCCAGCACCGCGATCTGGGCCGCGCTGGTCCGCGCGAGCAGCTGGCGGACGACGGCGGTGCCCAGCTGCCCGGTGGCTCCGGTAACGAGAATCATGGCGACACGACCTCCTGGATCGTTGATATGAAAATGACGTATCAACGATCCTAACGGCGGTTGGCGATATTCGCTATCGTTGATTCATGGAAGACGACGAGCTGCGCGGCCGGATCGTCCACGGCGCCGCCGACCTGCTGGCCGAGGGCGGCCGGGGCGCGGTCACCACCCGGGCGGTGGCCAGCCGGGTCGGCGTCTCGCCGCCGACCATCTTCCGGCTGTTCGGCGAGAAGAACGGCCTGCTGTCGGCCGTCGCCGAGTACGGCTACGCCCGCTTCATCGCCGCCAAGAGCCCGCTCCGGCCGACCGACGACCCGGTCGATGACCTGCGCTCGGCCTGGTCGCTGGCCGTCGATTTCGGCCTGGCCCAGCCGGAGCTGTTTCTGCTGATCTACGGCGAACCGCACTCCGCGGCGATGGCGGCCGCGGTCCGCGGCGGCACCCAGCGCATGCACGCCCGCATCGAGCGGGTCGCCGCGGCCGGCCGCCTGCGGGTCGGGCCGGCCCTGGCGGCCGACATCATGCAGGCCAGCGCCCGCGGGACCGTTCTCACCTGCCTCGGCCAGCCCGGCGGCCATTCCGGCCACCAGCCCGATCCCGCGTTCATAAGCGCGATGCGGGAGGCGATGATCTCCGCCGTCACCACCGAGCACGCCGCCGTGCCGGAGCCCGGCCGCGTGGCCGCGGCCCGCACCCTCAAGGCCAACCTGCCCGGCCAGACCAGCCTGTCGCCCGCCGAGGAGCACCTGCTGACCGACTGGCTCGACCGCCTCGCCGCCGAGCCGTCAGACCACCTCAGCACCGAGCCATCCAGCCGCCTCGCCGCCGAGCCGTCAATCGGTTAGTCCATCGCGATGGCGTTCGTTTTCCTTGCCGCGAGCTGTTCGCTGACTGGCTAGCGTTTCGCTCAGCCGCTGTTTAGTGCTGAGGAGGCTGGTCATGGCCGTCGAGGCGGAGTGCCAGCCGGTGCAGCGCTCGGCGTGCACCCCGGCCACACCCTGCGCGCGGACTAGCCCCAGCGGGGCCAGGCCTCCAGGCCGCTAGTGACCGGCCGCCACCTGGGCGAGCTTGAGCGCGACGATGACGATCGCGAACACGATGTAGCCCCGCAGCGTCAGCAGCCCGATCCGGCGGGCGGTGCTGAGCTCGGGCCGCGGCAGCGTGTCGAGCGGCGGCATCCGCCAGGACGCCCGCCGCTCGCGCAGCACCGTGCGCCACTGACCGCGGCTCATCCCGGCCGGCCGCTGAACGTTGCCGGCCGCCTCGTCGGCCGCCCCATCGCCCCCATCGCTACCTT
>Ga0213875_10002828_pt1 | contig 10179 bp, 7 predicted proteins | sample BarmaccomBMRX_R8_FD_160105 | JGI IMG/M metagenome (GOLD analysis project Ga0213875, IMG submission 160105) | Root-associated microbial communities from Barbacenia macrantha in rupestrian grasslands, the National Park of Serra do Cipo, Brazil - RX_R8 | ecosystem: Host-associated > Plants > Roots... | reverse complement strand
ACGCTGGTGATGTGGCCGTCGCGCTGCGGGAGAGCATGGGCCTGCTGCTGCGGCGGATGCGCCAGCTCAAGGCCGACGACGACCTCACGCTGCCCGAGAACGCGGCCCTCACCCGGCTGAACCGGGGCGGCCCGACCACCTCCAGCGCGCTGGCCAAGCTCGAGCAGATCAGCCCGCAGTCGATGGGCGCCACGCTGGCCGGGCTCGAAGCCAGGGGCCTGGTGGCCCGCGACCCCGACCCCGAGGACGGGCGCCGGGTCGTGCTTTCCCTCACCGAGGCCGGTCGACAACTCCTGCAGGACAAGCGCAACACAAGGACCGCGCGGCTGGCCGAGGCCCTGTCGGCCAGCTTCACGGCCGACGAGGTCCGCCTGCTGGCCGCGGCCGCGCCGCTGCTCGAACGCCTCGCCCAGAGCTTCTGACCCAGCTTCTGACCCAGAGCTTCTGCCCACAGCTTCCAACCCCAGGGGGGTCCAGCCCGAAGTGCCCAGCAAAGCCAACCAAGCCACCAAAGCCAGCGCCATCCCGGACGACCGCTACAAGTGGGTAGCCCTGGCCAACACCACCGCCAGCATGTTCATGGCCACCCTGGACGGCTCGATCGTCATCATCGCGCTGCCCGCCATCTTCCGCGGGATCCATCTGGACCCGCTGTCGGCCGGCAACATCAGCTACCTGCTGTGGATGATCATGGGCTACCGGCTGGTGCAGGCGGTCCTGGTGGTAACGGTCGGCCGCCTGGGTGACATGTTCGGCCGGGTCAAGATCTACAACGCCGGCTTCGTGGTGTTCACGATCGCCTCGATCCTGCTGTCGTTCGACCCGTTCATGGCGGGCGGCGGCGCCGACTGGCTGATCGGCTGGCGGATCCTGCAGGCGGTCGGCGGGTCGATGCTGATGGCCAACTCGGCCGCCATCCTCACCGATGCCTTCCCGGCCGAGCAGCGCGGCTTCGCCCTCGGCACCAACCAGATCGCGGGCCTGGCCGGCATGTTCGTCGGCCTGGTGGCGGGCGGCCTGCTGGCCGCCATCGACTGGCGGTGGGTGTTCTGGGTCAACGTGCCGGTCGGGATCTACGGCACGATCTGGGCCTACCTGCGGCTGCGCGACAACGGCGAGCGCCACCCGGCCAAGATCGACTGGTGGGGCAACATCACGTTCGCGGTCGGCCTGAGCGCGGTGCTGATCGCCGTGACCTACGGCATCCAGCCCTACGGGGGACACACCATGGGCTGGACCAGCCCCTGGGTGCTGGCCGGCCTGATCGGCGGGGTGGCCCTGCTGATCGTGTTCGCGGTCCTCGAGACCCGCATCGCCGAGCCGATGTTCCAGCTCAGCTTGTTCAAGATCCGCGCGTTCACGTTCGGCAACCTGGCCGGCCTGGCGGTGGCGATCGCCCGCGGCGGATTCCAGTTCATCCTCATCATCTGGCTGCAGGGCATCTGGCTCCCGCTGCACGGTTACAACTACAGCGACACCCCGCTGTGGGCCGGCATCTTCCTGCTCCCGCTGACCGCCGGCTTCCTGGTCTCCGGGCCGGTGTCGGGCTACCTGTCCGACAAGTTCGGCTCGCGCGGCATCGCCACCTCGGGGATGGCGGTGTTCGCGGGCAGCTTCGTCGGCCTCATGCTGCTGCCGGTGAACTTCCCCTACTGGGCGTTCGCGCTGCTGATCGCGGCCAACGGGATCGGCAGCGGGATGTTCGCCTCGCCCAACTCGTCCTCGATCATGGGCAGCGTCCCCGCCCGCCAGCGCGGCGCTGCCTCCGGCATGCGGTCGACCTTCCAGAACTCGGGGACGGCCCTGTCCATCGGCGTGGTGTTCTCGCTGATGATCGCCGGCCTGGCCAGCTCGCTACCGAAGACCCTCACCGCCGGCCTCCAGGCCCAGGGCGTCACGCACGGCGTCGCCCAGCAGATCGGCTCCCTGCCGCCGGTGTCGTCGCTGTTCGCGGCGATGCTGGGCGACAACCCGATCGAGCATCTGCTGTCCGACGCCCACGTCCTCGGATCCCTGCCGGCCGCGCACCGGGCGGCGCTCACCGGCCGGGCGTTCTTCCCCAACCTGATCTCCGAGCCGTTCCACCACGGGCTGGTCGTGGTGTTCCTGTTCGCCACCGCGCTGTCGGTGCTGGCCGGCCTGGCCTCACTGCTGCGCGGCGGCCGCCCCACCCCGCCCGTCACTCCGGCCATCCCGTCCGCTCCGACCGAAGAATCCCTTTCGCCTGAGAGGAAAAACTAAATGACCGACCCGACCCCGGCCATCGACCCCCGGCGTACCGCGCTGCTGGTCATGGACTACCAGAACGCGATCATCGGCCGCCTGGAGGACGCCGAGGCGCTGCTGGCCCGGGTGGCGCACGCCATCGCCCTGATCCGCCAGCACGGTGGCCACGTCGGCTACGTGCGGGTGGCGTTCGACGACGCCGACTTCGACGCGATCCCGCCCACCAGCCAGTTCGCCGGCCTGGTGGCCCAGACCGGGCGGGCCATGCACGCCGATTCGCCCGCCACCGCGGTGCACGAATCGGTCGCCCCCGAGCCCGGCGACATCCTGGTCCGCAAGACCCGGGTCGGCGCGTTCTCCACCACCGACCTCGACGACCAGCTCCGCGCCCACGACATCGACACGCTGATCCTGGCCGGGATCAGCACCAGCGGGGTGGTGCTGTCGACCGTGCGGGACGCCGCCGACCGCGACTACCGGGTGTTCGTGCTGGCCGACACATGCGCCGACCCGGCCCCGGGCGTGCACGAGTTCCTGACCGAGAAGATCTTCCCGCGCCAGGCCAAGGTCTTGCGCCTGGCCGAGCTGGAGCAGCTGCTGGCCGCCGCCCCCGCCACCTCCTGACCCACAAGCCAGCCAAGCCAGCCAGAGACAGCAAGGGGCCCCGGGACTCGAAGTCCCGGGGCCCCTTTAAATATCTGCTGACCGATCAGTGCTTGAGCAGCGCCAGCCCGAGGAAGAAGGCCGGGCCGTTGGGCGTGCCCACACCGGTCTCGTCGTCGTAACCGGGCGTGTCGTGCAGCGTGGTCTGCTGTACGTCGATCGTCTGCAGCTCGTAGGACAGGCCACCGGAGGCGTCCACGCCGTTGACGTAGTTGGTCCGGACCTGGGCCTGCGGGGACTTCGGCGCGGTGATGTCGTGCAGCGCCGGGGTGTCGAGCAGCTTGTAGTACAGCGGGTTGACGAACCCCAGCGACTTGTGCGCGAACTGGTCCGCCACCGCGACCATGCCGGCGATCAACGGCGAGGACAGGCTCGTCCCGCCGATCCGGTACTGGTCCCAGTAGGTGCCGTTCGCGAACGTCTGGGTCTCGCCCACCTCGAAGCCGGTGTTCGGGTCACCGTTGGCCGAGATGTCCGGCACCGCCCGCATCGGGGTCTTGCCGAAGTACTCGGACACGCTGGCCGGCACCTTGCCCTGCTGGTACCAGGGCTGGGCGAACAGCACGCTGGTGCCGCCGCCACCGCCGGAGCTGTAGGTTCCGGGCGGCGCCGGGGTCCAGGCGCCGTTGGTCAGCTGCGAGTAGTCGGTCTGCCAGCCGTACTCGGCCAGTTGCTGACCCTTGCTGCCGATGTAGACGCTGGTGCCGCCGACCCCGGTGACGTAGGGCAGGTCGGCCGGGAACTCCACCGTCTTGGCGGCCAGGTCGGTGCCGCCGCTGGTGTCGTCGCCGGAGTCACCGGAGGAGAACTGCACGGTGATCCCGGTCAGCGCCGCCATCAGCGAGTACTGCTGGTAGAACTGCACGTAGGACGAGCCCAGCAGGGTCACGTCGTCGGTGCCGCTGTTCCACGAGTCGGTGATGACGTTGGCCACGTGGTTGTCGATCGCGCTGGCCCAGGCGTCGTCCAGGGCGCTCTCGCAGTCGGCCGCCCCGACGTAGGTGACGTTGGCGCCGGGCGCCATCGCGTGCACGGCCTCGACGTCCAGGGTTTCCTCGCCGTACCAGCCCTGCGGGCCGCAGGCGGCCTCGTCGTCGTAACCGTTGGCAGCCGGGGTGATCTGCTTGAACTGGCCGGGCGCGAACTGCGGCTGGTCGTGCACCTGGCTGTACTTGTTGGCATCGGCCAGGATGGTCGGGGCCGCGTAGGCGTCGATGATCGCGACCGTGACGCCCTTGCCGTTCACGCCGGCCCGCAGCAGCGAGCTCTCGCCGTAGGCGGACTGGTACTGCTGCGGCACGTACCCGCAGACCGCGTACGGCTGGTGCTTGCCGTACGCCTCCGGCTGGGCGGTGGCGATCTTCTGGCCGTAGTAGGCCGAGCAGGGCTGCACGCCGTAGCGGGCGCCGGGCGGCGGCCCGGGCAGCGTGTCGGCGGGCTCCTTGAGCGCGAGGCCCTGGTCGATGCCTACGATGCCGGCGATCGCCCCGGTCACGGTGGCCGAGGTGCCGGCCGGCAGCGACAGCTCGCTGCTGTTCGACCGCACCGTCTTGCCCTGGTAGGAGTAGTTGTTCAGGGTGCTGCCGAACGTCTTCTCGACCTGGGCGGCGGTCCCGTCGGCCTCGACGTACATGCCGCTCGGGAGCGTCGTGCTGACCGTGAAGCCCTGCTGGCGCAGCCAGCCCTGGACCGCGCTGACACTGCTCGCGGCGGGCGCGTACTGCTGGTCGAACGCCTGGTTGGACAGCCACTTACCGTAGTCCGCGCTGCTCGGGTCGGAGATCGCTTTGAGCGTCGCCTCCGCCCCGGCCTGGTCGCGCATGTTCAGCAGCACGCCGAATCCGACCTGTTCGGACGAGGAGGTCGTGCCTTCGCTCTTGGCCTGGCCCAGCCACTTGGGTGTGCTGCCGGCCAGGTAGTGCCGGGCCGCGGGGCCGGACGCGGACGCCGTGCCCGCCGCCGCAGCCAGCCCGCCGACGACGGTGGCGCCGCTGATCATCGCGGCCAGCACTGTCCGCCGGACTTTTCGCATGGATGCCATTCAGTAACCAGATTCTGTGAGAACCGCACCGAAACCAACTTGAACAGCAAACTCCCGCGCTGTGAAACGGTCAAGAGGGTCACGCCAACAGCAACACGCTCGAAACATAACGCTACGTAACAAATATGCTCAGCCCGGACAGGCGGCACATTCGGTCCTGACCAGGACATTATTACCCTGAGTGATTTTGATTGCTGAGTGTAATCCCGCCATCGGGTCCGGCCTACCGCAGCAGACCCTGGCGATTCCTCTGATCGAACGCTCAATCGGTTATCGGCCCGCCCAATTCGAGGTGGCAAATGGGCCGTCCGGCCGCGCTCATACCGCGCCGCCGATACCGCCGCCCGCCGTACGCTGGCCGCCTTTTCTCATCTTTAAAGGGCGTTGGATTGAGTCGCCCCGATCGCGGCGGGCCCGCCATTACCCGGGCCGCCGGGCCCATCCACGGCGCAATCCGGCCGGGAACCATGCGCGGTTCCCGGCCGGATTACGGTGTCAGCCGATTACTCGTGCGCGGTCACCGCGCCCCAGCCGCTCAGCTTGGGCGGGTAGGTGGACCAGTTGCCGGTGGCCCGGTAGACGTTGCCGTCGGTGCCCTGGCCGGCCGTGTAGGTGCCGCTGCCGGCCGCCGCCGCGCCCAGCCCGGAGGCGAACTTGCCGCCCATCGCGTGCCAGCCCGGCGTCGTGGACACGAACTTGTGGTAGTAGGCGACGTTGTCGGTCCCGCGCACGAAACCGACCACCGAGCCCGGGATCGAGGCCAGCCCCGGGGTCGCGGTGGTCAGGCCGCCCGCCCCGGAGAAGCCGGTCAGCCCGGCCTTGGCGATGTAGAGCTGCTTGTTGGTCCCGACGACCAGCAGGTACACGCCGTTGTCGGCGGCCGCGGCCGGCCCGGTCCCGGCCAGCAGGTTGCCGCCGTCGGAGTGCCAGGCGCCCCAGCCCGCCGACGTGTGGTCACGAGCCCAGACGGCGCCGTTGGTGCCGCGGGCGAAGACCGCGTAGTCGGCCGCGTTCGGCCCCTCGAAGGCCGCTCCCGGCTGGGAGGTGAGGGTGCCGCCGAGCGAGGTCCAGGCGCCCCACTTGCCGCCGCTCTGGGTGGCGGTCCACAGCCCGCCGCCGCTGGTCACCCCGAACACGACCTGGGTGGTGCCGGCCACGATGGCCGCGGGCGCGGTGGCGATCCGGCCGGTCCCGACCTGCGACGGCGTGCCGCCGCCGCCCGGCACCGTGAACACGCTGCCGTCGCTGGCGGTGTAGTACACGGTGACCGCCCCGGTCGCCGTCTCGGTCACCGACGGGTTGAGCCCGGCGGCCGGTCCGGGCGGGGCGGCCGAGGCCATCGTGGCCGGAATGACCGTGGCCAGGCCCACCACACCGACCGACGCGGCCGCGGCGATGGTCCGCCGGAACCGCTTACCTGCCATTTCTGTCGTTGTTCCCGGCGCGGAGTCCGGCTTGTTTTTGGCATGCGTGAATAGCACTGGCTGGTTCCCCTTTCCCATCCCAAGGGGTCCAGCACCCCGGCGCACCAGCCCCCTCAGACACCTTCACACATTGCACAAAAAAATCAAGATCACCACGCTAAACAATCGTGAGCAATGCTCATTATTCATCGCTCGGCAGGCCGAGGGTCATGGCCGTAAAAACGCGTAGTATTTAACGCACTACAACGAGTTATCACTGACCGTATGACACCGCCCGGCCCGGTCACGGAGCCTGGATGACGCCTTGTGATGAGATCTGGGCGGCGCTGGCGCCGAAATCCTCCCGCGACAGCTGGGCGATGAACGACGTCGCGTCGCCGCCCGGGGCCGGCCGGTTCTCGCTGGTGAGTTCCAGCGGGTAGAGGCGGCCCCGGGTGAACTGCCCGGAGCCGGACAGCGTCACGTGCAAGATCGCGCTCAGCGCCAGCTCGCCGGTGGTCCCGAAGTTGGTGTAGCCGGCGAAGTTGCCGAGGCTGTAGGCGATGAGGTGGCCGCGGTAGAACTGCATGCCCCGCAGCACGTGCGGGCCGCTGGCGATCACCAGGCTGGCGCCGGCGTCGATGGCCATGTGCGCGAACGCCTCCGGGTTGCCCCGGTTCTCCCCGACGTAGGTCTCGTCCTGCCCGGTGACGTGGTCGGCGTCGGCCCCTTCGGCGCCGGCGTGCATGTAGACCACCACCACCGGGGCTTCCTTGCGGGCCTGCTCGATCAGGGCCTGGCCGGCCGGCCGGTCGAGCAGGCTGGCGGTCCAGTTGTAGGGGGCGAAGGCCACGAACGCGACCTTGGTCCCGTTGGCGGTGACCACCGTGACCTCGCCCGGCAGCCCGGTCTGGGCCAGCCCGGCGCCGTGGATCGTCTGCACGGTCTGGGTCAGCCCGGCCGGGCCGAAGTCCATCGAGTGGTTGTTGGCGTCGTTCAGGATCGTGAACCCGGCCGCCTTGTAGTAGTTGATGTAGCTGGGCGGGTCCCGGAACGCGAAGCAGGTGCCGCCCGACCCGGCCGACCCGCACTTGCTCCCGTCGGCCGTGGTCAGCGTGCCCTCGAGGTTCCCGAAGACGATCTGCGCCCCGCCGGTCAGCTCACTCCTGACCGGCTCCAGGTAGCTGGCCGGATCCGGCGGCAGGTCGGGCGTGTTCCCGAGCATGGTGTCGCCCACCGCCGCGATCGTCACCGGCCCGCCCCGCGCGGCCACCGCCGCCGGCGTGGCCGACGGCTTGGCGCTGACCGGATGGGCCGCCGTCGAGCTACCCGCCGTCTTGCTGGCGGCCGGCGAACCAGAAGATGTCGTGTTGGCCGCGGGCGAAGCCGACAGCGAGCAAGCCGCCAGCCCCACCGCCCCCACCGCCCCCGCGAGGACGGCCCCCCTGCGCAGTCTCACCAGGCCATCGTGGCGTCTGACCAGCCCGGACGCCAGCAAACACGCGGTTCGGGCGTGCTGTGTACCCTAAATGCACTCAATGGGGTGGATGATGGGATTCGAACCCACGACCCCCAGGACCACAACCTGGTGCTCTAACCAACTGAGCTACACCCACCATGGCCGCCCACGCGGCGCGGCACAGAGAACTTACCAGCAACCGCGAGTTCCGGCGACTTCGAGGATACCGGGCCGCCGGCCCTCGCCTGCTACTCGGGCGCCGAGTCCGCGGCCGCGCCGGCGGCCGGGGCGCTGCCGTGCCGGGCGGCGATCTCGCGGGCGGTGGCCGAGTCGGGGCCGGGCTCGGGCACGAAGATCGCCTCGCGGTAGTAGCGCAGCTCCCGCACGCTCTCGGTGATGTCGGCCAGCGCCCGGTGGCCGCCCCGCTTGATTGGGGTGGCGAAGTACACCCGCGGGTACCAGCGCCGGGCCAGCTCCTTGATGCTGGACACGTCCACCATTCGGTAGTGCAGGTAGCCGTCGAGCTCGGGCATGTCGCGGGCGATGAACCAGCGGTCGGTCGCGATCGAGTTCCCGCACAGCGGGACCTTGCGCGGCTCCTTGATGTGCTGGCGGACGTAGCTGAGCACGATCTCCTGGGCCTCGCCGACGGTCACGCCCTGGCCCAGCTCTTCCAGCAGGCCGGAGGTGGTGTGCATGGTGCGGACCACGTCGCTCATCTGGTCGACGGCCTCGGCCGGCGGCTTGATGATGACATCGACGCCCTCGTCGAGGATGTTGAGCCCACCGTCGGTCACCAGGCACGCGATTTCGATGAGGGCATCGCGTTCGATGTCGAGGCCCGTCATCTCGCAGTCGATCCACACCAGGCGTTCGTTCATTGTCCCAGGTTAGGCCCTTATCTGAGCAGGAGCGGCCAGGGTCGAAATCATTTGGACACGTTTCGTTCACGCGCCGGTGGCTCGAGCGGGGGGTCGAGCCGGCCGGCCGGGTAACCGCTGATGTGCCTGGGGACGGTGATGCCCGGGCGCAGGTCCGGGTCCGGTACCGGCGTGCCGAACGTCACCGTGGCCGGCAGCACCCCGGCCCACACGTCCAGGTCCAGGTCCTCGGGCTCGTCGGCCGGCCCGCCGGTCCGCACCTTGACCGACGCCTCGGCCAGCGGCAGCGCCAGCACCGCGGTGGCCGCCAGCTCCTTGCCGGTCGGGGAGCGGGCTGCGTCCCACTGGCCGGGCACCAGGTGCTCGACGATGGCCCGCAGCGCGTGCAGTCGCTCGCCGGAGTCGCGGACCACGGTGGCGGGGCCGAGCACGATCGCGCTGCGGTAGTTCACCGAATGGCTGAACACCGACCGGGCCAGCACCAGCCCGTCGAAGTGGGTCACGGTCACGCAGACCTCGTGGCCGTCGGCCGCCCGGAAGCCGGCGTTCGCCGACGAGCCGTGCAGGTACAGCGTCTCGCCGTCGCGGGCGTAGGTGGTCGGCAGCACCCGCGGGGCGCCGTCCACCACCACCCCGAGGTGGCAGATGAGGCCGGCGTCCAGCACCTCGTACAGGTCGGCGCGGTCGCTGCGGCCGCGTTCCCGGTGCCGTCCCAGCCGGGTCCGCTCGGTGGCCGACAGTCCGGTTTGCTCCGTGGGCAACTCCATAGGGGCCAGTAAAGGGCCTAGTACCGGGCGTTGGCCAGCGAGGCGACGGCGGCCGGGGCGGTGTCCTCGTCCAGGCTGGACTCGAGCACGTGCAGCGCCACCGGGCGGGTGTGCCGCAGCGCCCCGTCCCGCCCGGCCCCGCGCCCGGCTCTCGGCGCGCCCAGCAGCTCGATGTCGATCGCGCCGGGGCCGGCCGCGTCCCAGCCCGGCACCTGCGAGGCGCCGAAGTGGCCGCCCAGGGCCCACTGCGCGCGGCTGCGGGCCGCGGTCCGGGCCAGCACGAACGGGGCCGGGCGGCCGGCCGGCCAGCGCGGCGGCACGCCCCAGGAGGCCAGCCAGCCGAGCAGGCCGTCGACGCCGTGCAGGGGGCCGTCGGTGAACGGCTCCCAGGCCCAGCCGACCACGCCGATCTGCACGCACAGGCGGCCCTCGCGGTTGGCCGGGTGCAGGCCCGGCGCGGCCCCGTACTCGTAGCCGTTGGTCCCGTAGCCAGCGGAGTAGCCGCCGGACCGGTACTCCAGTCCTTCCGGGCCGCCCAGCGAGCAGGCCGCCCGGACCACCGGGATCAGCTGGATGACGTCACCGGACAGCGGATTCCAGACCAGGTGCGGCGGCCGCCGGTCGGCCACCAGCCGTTCCGCCGCCGAGCAGGCCGAGATCAGCCGCGGATCCGCATTCAGTGCCTGCCAGACCACCCGCGGCGCGCCACCGCACAGCGAGCCGCCGTCCGGCCGGCCCA
>Ga0213875_10002827_pt1 | contig 10180 bp, 10 predicted proteins | sample BarmaccomBMRX_R8_FD_160105 | JGI IMG/M metagenome (GOLD analysis project Ga0213875, IMG submission 160105) | Root-associated microbial communities from Barbacenia macrantha in rupestrian grasslands, the National Park of Serra do Cipo, Brazil - RX_R8 | ecosystem: Host-associated > Plants > Roots... | reverse complement strand
AGCCGGTCGGCTTGAGCGCAAAGTGAAACAGCGGGATCACCCGATCCTGCAGCTCCGGGCCGAGATAGATCAACAGATTGCGGCAGGAGACCAGGTCCAACCGCGAGAATGGCGTGTCCTTGACCAAGCTGTGCTGCGAGAACACGCAGGCGTCGCGCAGCTCGCGCGAAACAGCGTAAGTGTCGCCCTGCTCGATGAACCAGCGCGCGAGGCGCTCCAGCCCGACATCCTGGGCGATGTCGCGCTTGTAGCGGCCCGCCCGGGCGGAGGCGAGCGCGCGTCCGTCGAGATCGGTCGCGAAGATCTGTATGCCGGGCGGCGCCTCCAGCTTGGCCGCGAACTCCCGCAGCAGGATGGCGATGGAGTAGGCCTCTTCGCCGGTCGAGCACCCGAGCACCCAGATCCGTACTTGGTCCTCCCTTCCCTTGCCCTCGAACAGCCGAGGCACGACCTCGCGCTCCAGGAACTCGAACTCACGCGCGTCGCGGAAGAACCGGGTAACGCCGATCAGCAGATCGTTGAAGAGAAGCTGTGGTTCGTCCGGCCGGGTCTGCAGCGCATTGAGATAGGTGTTCAACGTCTCTGCCCCGAGCACTCCCATCCTGCGCTGGACCCGGCGCAGGAAGGTCGGGCGCCTGTAGCCGTGGAAGTCGTGCCCGGTGCGCTCGCGTAGCAAGGTCGCGATCCGGTCGAGCGCGCCGGCCGCCTCGGCGGGGCGTGCTTGCGGCTCGGCGTCAGCGGCCGAATGCTCGGCGAGGTGCTGGGCATGCAGCGCGATCCGCCTCGAGAGCTGGTCAGCGGGGAGCACGAGGTCGACCAGGGCGGCCGGGCTGTTGGAAGAGGCCAGTTCCGCTGCGCCGGTACCCTCTTCTGCCTCGGCCAGCGTGAAGCCGCCGGCTTCTTTGATCGCGGCCACCCCCAGCGTGCCGTCCGCGCCGGTGCCCGCGAGCACGAGGCCGATCGCGTGTCCGTCCCCATCCGTGGCCATCGACAGGAACAGGCTGTCGATGATGGCTCGTCCACCCTGCTCTCGCTCGGCCGATCGGGTCCGGAACCGCCCCTCGTTCAGGGTCACGATCACGTCGGAGGCGGGCAGGAAGATGCGCCCGGCTTCGAGCGGCACGCCGTCCGCGACAGGCACGAGCGCGCCGGCCCGCTCGCCGAGGGCGCGCCGGAGGCTCTCTTCGTCCATCGCCTCGCGGTGCTGCAATGCCAGCACGACGGCCAGCCCCGCGTCTTCCGGCAACCCCGTCAGCACGCGCACCAGTCCGCCTGTCTCCCAACCAGGCGCGCCGATGCCCAATATCACGGGGGAGTGTGGCCTAGCCGCGCCCGTCGCCCGCTTGCCGGTCGGGTTCGTGAGATTATCGTCTGTGCTGCTTTCGGCCGCCACCGGAGGCAATCCCGTCCAGAATGGGTATCGCGCACACATATAGGCCTGCACGCCCGGCGGGAACGCCCCGGCGCCCGGCCCGTTAGGACCCGCCCTGGTCCCCTTCCTGTCCGCCCTCGTCGTACCGGGGCGCGGCCGGCGCCATGGACCTCAGCACGGCCCGGCGGATGGTATCCGCGTAGCTCCGGTATTCCACTGCCCGTTCCTCGTACATCTCGGCCACCGAGGGACGGGCGGAGTTGCGAGCGTCCCCCGCCATCCGCGTGACCAGCTCGGCACGTTCCTCGATGACGCGGAGGGCCACGCGGAGCGCCTCGTCGACGGCGCCCTCCTGCCCCTTGGCGAGAACCTCGGCGGTCATGGCGTGCCCGACTTGGCAGCGGAAGCGCATCGGCTTGCCCGCCCGCACGACGGACATGACGCCGTGGCAGTTGGGACAGGTGATCGGGGCCGGGATCGCGAGCTGCCCGATCACCTGGCTGTCCACGCGTTCGCCGGCAGCGATGTCCACTTCCAGCCGGATATCCGGCGGCACCGGCAGGCCCGGCCCGGCGGGCTCGCGCACCAGATCGGACAGCACGTCGCCGATGCGAGCGGAGGGCACGAGCAAGTCCACTTCCGTGGCCTGCATGGCGCTGCGCGGCATCTCGCCGGCGATGGCATCCGCCGGGTCCTGAATTACCGAGAAGCCGCCGCAGCGCTTGATCGCTTCCAGTCCGGCCGCCCCATCGTTGAGGAGACCGGACAGTACGACCCCGATGACGCGCGAGCCGTACGCCGCCGCAGCGGAGCGGAACAGCGGGTCGATTGCCGGCCGGGCCATGTTCTCCCGCGGCCCCCGGCCGAGCTTCAGGTGGCCGCGGGTCAGGATGAGATGATGGTCGGGCACGGCGAGGTAGACCTTGCCGGGCTCGATCTCCATGCCGTCAGTGGCCTGGAACACAGGCAGATGGCCGGCGGCGGAGGCGACGGTCGCGAGAATGCCGATACTGCGCGCCGGGATGTGCAGGACGACGAAGACCGCGGCGGGCAGGTCGGCAGGCAAGGCGCCGAGGATCGCCTTGAGCGGCGCCGTCGCCCCGGACGAGCCGCCGATGCAGACGATGTCACGGTTCACGATGTGGCCCATTCGGGAGTTCTCGCGAGAGTTTATAAGGGTGAACGGTGGTCTGGGCCGTTCGTTCCTCGGCTCGCCTCGTTATAGCCGGGGCGGGCGACGCAACCCGCTGCAACCCGGGCTGAGGCGCTTCGGGCTTCAAAACGGTTCAGATCGCGGCACGAGAAGCCGGAGGGAACGCCATGTCGAACCTGGAGGACGAACGGAGGCACCTCGCCCAGGCGGAGGCCGACATCGTCGATGGCGAAAGGCGTGTCTCTGCGCAGGAGCTGCTGATTGAGCAGCTTCGCCGGGGCGGGCATGAGACGAGAGAGGCGGAGGTCCTGATGCTGACCCTGCGACAAACTCTGGACGTGTGGCGTGGCCACCGAGGATCGATCTTGCAAGAGATCGCCCGGCTTGAACGCGCTCGAGGGTGAGATGATCGCTGTTCCAGCGAGCGAGCGGCACGCTGCGGCCAAGCACGCGTCCCGCGGCCCGCCTGGCGCGGCGGACGGCATCGGGCATGGTGGAGAAGGATAACGGGGTGATCGGGGCGGGGGCGCCAAGTGGCGAAGAGCGTGGATTGCACAGCGAGGGGACGCTGCTGATCCGCAGGCTGGAACGCCTCGCGCCACTTCACGATGACGATCGCCGGGCACTCCTGGAATTGCCGATCCGGGCAAAGGCGCACTATGCCGACCAAGACATCGTGCGTGAGGGCGACCGGCCTACGGAATGCGGCTTGGTCCTGAAGGGATTCGTGTTCCGGCACAAGCTGGTGGCCGATGGTCGGCGGCAGATCGTGTCGTTCAATCCGGCAGGCGAAATACCCGACCTGCAGAGCCTGTATCTGCCGAGGTTGGACTACAGCATCGGCACCCTCGTCCCTACGAGGATGGGGTACGTCCCCCACCAGGCCCTCAGGGCGCTCGTGCAGAGCAGGCCTTCCATCGCGGCTGCGCTGTGGCGCGAGATCGTGGTGGAAGCGTCGATCTTCCGGGAGTGGATGGTCAGTCTTGGCCGCCGATCCGCTTACCAGCGCGTCGCCCACCTACTTTGCGAGATCGGCCTGAAGCTGGAGATGGCCGGACACGGCACAAGGTCGGAATACGAATTCCCGGTTACCCAGTCGGAGCTGGCCGATGCGCTCGGGATATCGACGGTGCACGCGAACCGGGTCGTCCAGGAGCTGAGGCGGACAAACATCGTGGTCTGGCGCGGATCTTCCGTAACCATCCTGGACTGGCGAGCCCTCCAGGAGGCGGGCGAATTCGATCCGGCGTACCTCCACATTCAGTAGTGTTCGTCTCGAACGCGATCAAGGGGCGTCAGCTCGAGATTGCCTGCCAGCGGTAAGCGGATCGTGCAGTGAAGGCCTTCGGGCGCGAAGTTGAGCGACGTCTCGGCCGCCAATTCATAGGCCAGCATGCGCTTGATCAGCTCCGTTCCAAAGCCCTCCCGCCGGGGAACGTCTGGCAGAACGCGAGAACCTGTCTCGATCCAGTCCAGCCGGAGGAAGCCTTCCGATTCACCTCCGCTGTCAGCTGGTTCAATGCCCCAAGTGATCGCAATCCGGCCCAGCGCGCTGGATAGCGCGCCGAATTTGACCGAATTGATGGCGAGTTCGTGGAACGCCAGTCCCAAGGACACCACCGCTGCGCCGCGGAGTTCGACTTGCGGACCGGAGAGATCGACGAGGTGGCCCTCGTGCGCACCATGCGCCAGCAGCTCCTCCGCCAGGAGGAATTCGAGATCGATGCCTCTCTCCGCGCCCATCAGTACAGCCAACTTCTGGCCGCGGCTGATGGCGGCGATTCGGCCTTCCAAGTGGGTCGAATAGTATTCCAGCGTCTCACTGGTCCGAGCCGTTCGGCGCACGACCGACTCGACGATCGCAAGCGCGTTCCGCACCCGACGCTGCAACTCCGCTTGCAGCAGGCTGCTCCGGCGCTCCGCTTCTGCGAGGGCGGCCTGAAGACGGGCATTCTCAATTCGGAGATTCTCCGCCTCGCCGATCTCGCTTGCGGCCGGCTCGGAGACTGGCGGTCGTTGAACGCTCACCCTGGGTCTCCCACAACGAGGGAATTGTTTCGCGACAATGCGGACTGACGTATATCGTCCACGTTAAAGTCTACCCATTGCTCGACGATGTGATCGTGCGCTTTCCTCACCGGCAAGACACTGAGGCGCTCGGGTGACAGACAAGGAGCAGGTATGGCCATGAGAGCGCGAGCGTCGTCATGAGTGCATCAGAGCGCGGCTTGCTTGAAGGACGGCGAGTCCTCGTCGTCGAGGACGAGTATTTCCTGGCTGACGACATGGAACGCGCCCTGCGTCAGCTTGGCGCCGAGGTAATCGGTCCCGTCCCCACAGCTGAAGCTGCAATGGCTGCGTTGGAACGGGACCAGCCGATCGACGCGGTCGTTCTGGACATCAACCTCCGTGGCCAGATGGGCTTCTCGGTTGCGGATGCGTTGTTGGCCCGAAAGATACCGTTCGTGTTCGCCTCCGGCTATGACCAGGCGATCATTCCGTCCGGCTACAGCCATGTCGGACACTGGATGAAGCCTTTCGATGCCCGCGAACTCGTGCGCACCTTGCCCACTCTCATCCGGGATAAGCCATAGGGCTTGCGAGACGGCACGGTCCTTGATCACGACGCGAGCGACCTCGGGGGCGAGGTCCAGGCCGCATCGGCCCAAGTGCTCTACGTGACGCTGACCGTGACCTCGATGTTGCCGCGGGTCGCGCGGGAATACGGGCATACCGTTTCGTGGGCCACTCGGGCGATCTCTTCGATCTCCGCCGGCTCGCGGCCGGGTACCGAGACGACCAACGCGACGGTGAGATTGAAATAGCCTTGCTCGTCGCGACCGATGCCGACATGAGCGGTCACAGTGGACTCGCGGATCGGTGCCTTGCGTTCCCGCGCGACACGCAAGACGGCGTTCTCGAAACAGGCGGCGTAACCGGCGGCGAACAGTTGCTCGGGATTCGTCGCGGCGCCGCCGGCTCCACCGAGTTCCTTGGGCAAGGCAAGCGGCGTGTCGAGCACACCGTCGGCCGATCGCACATGACCCTGCCGCCCGCCGGTCGCAGTGGCGGTCGCCGTATAAAGGATTTCCATCGTTCTCCTCCATTCCTCCTGAACGCCATTTCTTCCGCCCGACCTTGACCCGCGCCGTGCTATCGCGCGGGCAGTCCAAGCATCTCGCGTGCGTCATCCGGCGTGGCGATCTCGCGCCCCGCGCTGCGGGCGGCGTCGGCCGCTAGAGCGACCACCCGCTCGTTGGTCGGGTAGCCTAGCGCCTGGTAGGCATAGTCGCCGATCCCCGGTGCGATGTGGCCGCCCCGCTCGGCAGAGATCTGGGCAAGTGCGAGCAGGTCGCCGCCGACGATATTGCTGGCCCATTCGAGCCGCCGCCCCGCGGGAAGGAAGCGCAGATGCGCGTCGAGTCCATCGGGCGTGCCGGGGTGGCCGGTGATGTATGGGCCGTCCGTCATGTTGAGCAGGAAGTAGGCAGGCTCCTGCACCAGGCCCATCTCGATCAGCGCCGCTGCGCGACGGGTAAAGCCGATCGACCAGGTGACCAGCACGGGCTTGATGCAGGCTGCGGCAAACGCGCTTGCATAGTGCTCCAGGGTGTCAGTGGCGTTCCTGTAGACGCGGTCGGCGTGGGCGATCGTCCGCGTCGCCGGGTCATAGGTTTCCAGATTGACGCTGCCGGTGTCGATCGGGGCGAAATCCGGCCTGGTGCTCCGGTCTTTGGCCAGGGTCGTCACGCAGTCTATGCGCCCGGCCGGGTCGGCGTCGTTGGAGAACCAGCCCAGCGTCGGGTGGATCAGGATGTCGCACTTGCTCCTGATCTTGCGGATGATGTCGGCATAGGCCTCGACGCTGTGCAACGGTGAGCCGTCGGGAGTGCGCGCATGGAAGTGCACGATGCTGGCGCCTGCCTCGCGGCATCTTGCGGCGCTTTCGGCGATCTCGTCGGCGGTCCAGGGGACATGCGGGTTCTCGTTCCGCATGGCGTATTCGTTCACCCTGGCTTCCAGGATCATCTTCTTCATCGGTCAGACCACGCTGTGTTCAGGCCGGAGCGGCATCTCGCTTGAACATCAGTCCCGCCTCGCGGAAGCCGCCATCGACATTCAGCGTGTGGCCGTGCACGTAGCGGCTCTCATCGGAGCAAAGGAACACCGCGGCGTCGGCGATTTCTTCGGGCGTGCCGTAGCGCGTCATCGGGATCAGGTAGCTGTAGGCGGCGCGAGTGGCGCGGTCGTGCGCGAACTTCGCCATCTCCGTCTCGATGGCGCCGGGAGCGATGTTGTTGACGTTGATGTTGTGCTCGGCGAGCTCCACCGCCATCACCTTGGTCAGCAGCTCGAGGCCCGCCTTGGACGCGCCGTAGGCCGCCCGGCCGTTGCCGCCGCGCTGGCCGGAGAGCGAGGCGATGTTGACGATCTTGCCGCCGCCGCCCCGCACCATTTCGCGCGCGCAAGCCTGCGCCACCATGAAGGCGCCGGTGAGGTTGATGCCGATGATGCGGTTCCAGTCCTCGAGGCGGGTCTCCAGGAACGGCGTATTGCCGCCCACGCCCGCATTGTTGACCAGGATGTCCAGCCGGCCCTGCGCCGCGATCACGGCGTGCACCATGGCGGCGACCGAGGCCGGATCGGCGACGTCGACCCCGATCGCCATCGCTTTCCCGCCGGCGTCTTGCAGTTCCTTCGCGACCGCCTCGGCACCCTCGCGATTGAGATCGGCGACGGCGACGATCGCGCCCTCGCGCACAAACGCCCGGCATATGGCGCGCCCGATCCCGCGCGCACCCCCGGTCACCAGAGGCACCTTGCCGGCCAGCCGCCGCATCATGTCCGCCGTCCGCCCTGCTTGACCGCGAGGAAGTAGTCGGGCTCTCCGACCTGGCCGCCCTTGAGCGCGATCTCGAAGCCATCGAGCCCGCCATCCCGCGCATGGGCGCGGCAGAGCGGCGAGCCGGGATCGACCGGGGCGATGGCGGTGAGCGCGTCGATCCCGAGCATGGCGGCGGCGCGCCCGGACGTGTCGCCGCCGGAGATCACCGCCCGCGACAGCCGCGCCTGCCCGATCACATCGCGCAGCACGCGGCCGAGGCCGGCCCCGAGGCGCTCGTTGACCGTCTCGTCCGGTAGTCCCGCCGCCGCCGATGCCTCGCGAAAAGCGGCAACCGCCGGATCATCGGGTCCGCTGGCGCTGAAGACGAGCGGGTCGCGCCCGCGGCCGAGTGCCGCGAGCGCTGCGGCGCCGGCCCGCCCGAGTTCCTGCTCCCAGGAAGCGGCGTCGACGATGCGCGTCGCGTCGAGCCGGATCGCCACGAAGCCGTGCGCTTCGGCGAAGGCGATCTGGGCCGCGGTTGCCGGCGAAACCGAGCCGGAGACCCCGGCGATCTGCGCCACCGGGCGCGAAGGCTCCGACTTGCCCTCGACCGGAATGAGGCCGCTCGCCTGCCAATAGGCGACCAGCGCCGCCTCGAACCCCTGCGAGCCGAGGCCGAACACCGGTCGCCCGCCGCGCTCCCAGATCAGCCGTCCGGCCTCGATCAGGGTTTCGCGATCGAGCACGTCGAGCGAGATGATCTCGGCGCCGGCGGCGAGCGCGCAATCCAGCTGCGCCTCGGCCTGGCCGCGCTTGGATGCCACGAAGTCGACCAGCCCGAGCTTGCGCCTTGTCTGACGCGCGAGGTGACGGTTGAGGTCCGCCTCGTCCATCGGCGTGGTCGGATGCCGCGACATGGTGGGGTGCCGGTCCAGCCGGTAGCCCCGGCCATCCGCCATCGCGAACAAATGTCCGAAGCTCTGGTAACGACCCATGCCGGGATCGGCGACCACCATCGGCACCCAGGACGGTGTCAGCGCGGCAATGGCGAGGTCGGCGGCGTGGCCGATCGAGCCCACCTCCGGCGCCGAATCGAATGTCGAGCAGACCTTGTAGTGCAGCACCGGCGCATCGAGCGAGGCGAGCAGTTGCAACACGGGCGGCAGATACGCGTCCATCCATGCCGGCGAGCGCGACCGCGCGGTGCTGGCGATCCCGATCGCCCGGTGCGAGCGGAACGCGGCCAGCCGCTCGGGTGATGGCGGCTCCAGGAACAGCACGGTCGGCAGCCCGGCGAAGGCCAGCACCTCCATGGAAGCCGAGGCGCCGGTGAAGTCGTCGCCCAGGAAGGCGACGAGCGGCCCGTCGGGCAGTGCCGTCGCCGCGCTCATGACGCCATCTCCAACGCACACGCCAGCGCCGGATGGGTGCGGGCGTGATCGGTGAGGGACACGCCGGCGACCGCTGCCTCCCACGCCTCGCGCAGCGCGCTGACGCCGGCGGCCGGGCCGTCCGGATGCGCCATGATGCCGCCGCCCGCCGTCACCAGCAGGTCCGTCGAGCCGAGCGCGGCAAAGGTGCCCGGCGCCTGTCGCACCGTCTGCCCCGACGAGAACACCGGCATGGCGAGGCATGGCTTGCCGGGGAAGAGCGGCGACAGGCATTCGCGCGCCGAGCGGATCACACTCTCGTCGGCTTCCGAGAACTTGTTGGCGAGGCCGTTGACGTGCATGTGGTCGGCTCCGGCGAGGCGCCAGATCTTCTGCCAGGCGACATAGGACCAGCCGAGCAGCGGATGGCGCGTCAGCGCGCCCCAGCCGTTGCGGTGGGCGTGGATCGGCAGCTGGCTGAAGCGCCCCAGCTCGATCATCCCGACCAGGCCGACCGAGTTGATGCTGGCCATCACGCAGGTGCCGCCTTCGGCCAGCAGCAAATCGTGACGGCGGCGCATCTGGTCCAGCTCGCCGGTCAGGTTGAAGGCGTACATGACCTTCTTGCCGCTGCGGTCGGCATGGGCGTTGATCACCCGCATCACCGCGCGCACCCGCGCCTCGAACGGGCAGGACGGCCCGTCGGATTGCAACTCGTCATCCTTGATGAAGTCGATGCCGCCCTCGCACAGCGATTGCACGAGCGAGGCGGTTTCCTCCGGACCGAAGCCGACGCTCGGCTTGACGATGGTGCCGATCAGCGGCCGGTCCGGCACGCCGGCGAGCCGGCGCGTGCCCTCGATGCCGAAGCGTGGGCCGGGATAGGCTTCGGCGAACGGGTCCGGCAGCCGGATGTCCTCGATCCGCAGCCCGGTGAATTGCCGGAGTTCGAACAGGTTTCCGGCAATGGTGGCGAGAAGGTTCGGCAAGGACGGGCCGAGATTGCCCATCGGCCAGGAGAGCGTCAGCCTGGCTCGGCGCAGGCTGCCGGGCTTGACGGAGGCGGTGGTCGGCAAGGAGGGTGCGTCAACCGCTCCCTCGACCAACTCGAGCCGGTCGACCCGCGCGGCGGAGCGCGCCTTCAGTTCCGGCGTCTCGCCCGGGACCGGAACGAACGTGCCGCTCGACTGCTCGCCCGCCATGATCTCCGCCGCTTTGCGCGGATCGATCATCGTTTCGATGAGGTAGTCCGCCTCGATGCGCTCCACCGCCTGGTATTCGCGCGCCATGGTCACGCCACCCGGCACGACAGGCCGCCGTCGACCGGCAGGCTGACGCCGGTGATATAGGCGGCCTCGTCGCTGGCGAGGAACAATGCGGCATGGGCGATGTCCCAGGCGGTGCCCATCCGGCCGGTGGGGCAGGCGGCGTCGCGCGCCCGCACCATCTCGTCCGCATCA
>Ga0213875_10002826_pt1 | contig 10181 bp, 11 predicted proteins | sample BarmaccomBMRX_R8_FD_160105 | JGI IMG/M metagenome (GOLD analysis project Ga0213875, IMG submission 160105) | Root-associated microbial communities from Barbacenia macrantha in rupestrian grasslands, the National Park of Serra do Cipo, Brazil - RX_R8 | ecosystem: Host-associated > Plants > Roots... | reverse complement strand
CGTTAAACGAGCGGAAGGTCAGCGCCGATCAGATCATCGCGCGGCTGCGCCCAAAGCTGAATCGCGTCCCCGGAGTCACGCTGTTTCTGCAGGCGTCGCAGGATCTGCGAGTCGGCGGACGGCAAAGCGCCGCGCAGTACCAATACACGCTGCAAGACGACAACTTGGCGGAACTGACGCATTGGGCGCCGCTTCTGCTCAACCTCATGAAGCGCATGCCGCAATTGGCGGACGTAAATAGCGACCAGCAGAATCACGGGCTTGAGGCAGACCTCGTGATCGATCGACCAACCGCGGCGCGCGTAGGCATCACGCCTCAGACGCTCGATAACGTCCTTTACGACGCGTTCGGTGAACGCGAGATCGCGCGCACCTATACGTCAATGAACCAGTATTACGTCGTCATGGAAGTCGCCCCGGAATTCTGGCAGAACCCCGACGGCCTGCGCCAAATTTACGTGAATTCGACCACGGGCGGGCAGGTTCCGCTCGCTACGTTTACGCGTTTTCAACCATCAACGGCGCCGCTAGCGGTGAATCACTCGGGCGTCTTTCCGTCGGTAACAATCTCGTTCAATCTCAATCCATCCGTTTCGCTCGGGCAGGCTGTGAACGCCATCAGCGCGGTCGAGCAGAAAGCCGGCATGCCGACCACCATCAACACCACTTTTTCCGGCACTGCGCAAGCCTTCCAATCTTCACTCGCAAACGAGCCGCTCCTCATTCTGGCGGCGCTCGCCGCGGTCTATATCGTCCTCGGAATTCTCTACGAGAGTGTGATCCACCCGATCACCATTCTGTCCACGCTTCCCTCCGCGGGCGTCGGCGCGCTCCTCGCGCTTCTCATCACGCACACGGATCTAAGCGTCATCGCGCTCATCGGCATGCTGCTTTTGATCGGCATCGTCAAGAAGAACGCCATCATGATGATCGATTTCGCGATCGCGGTGGAGCGCAGCGAGCACAAATCGCCCCGCGATGCGATTTTCGAAGCCTCGCTGTTGCGGTTCCGCCCGATCATGATGACCACAATGGCCGCCATGCTCGGCGGCTTGCCGCTCGCGCTCGGAACCGGCACGGGATCGGAGCTGCGGCGGCCGCTCGGCATCACCATCGTCGGTGGCCTGATCGTCAGCCAAGCTCTCACGCTCTTCACTACGCCCGTCATTTACCTCTATATGGACCGCTTCAGTTTGTGGCTGGAACGAGTGTGGCACGGAAGGCTGCCCGACGCCCCCGTCGAGGCGGTCGGACCGGCAACTTAGGAAGACCATGGACGCCCCGTACAAAATCATTCGTGCTCCGCATCCGGAGAATCAGTCGGTGACGCTCTTGCTGAACGGCAAATTCAGCGAAGGCGCAATCCAAGATCTCAATGAATCTATTTCCAGCGCGCGATGCGCCAACCAGCATGTCTATATCGATCTCAGCGAAGTGACGTTAGTCGATCGAAAAGCTGTCCAGTATTTCTCAGAGCAAGCTTCCGATGACGTGAAGCTTGTCAACTGTCCCATTTACCTCCGCCGTTGGATTACTCAGGTGAGCGATGAATACGATAAGTAAAAAGAAAATTCAGCATATTCGGCCTCTGATCGGGATCACGTTCGCGCTCGGGATGCTTTGCGCCTGCAATCCCGGGCCGAAGTACGCCAAGCCGCCCGTACAAGCGCCGATCGCCTACAAAGAATCGGCTCCGCAGGAATTTAAGGAAGGAAGCGGCTGGAAAGTCGCGCAGCCGGGCGACGACAAGATCCGCGGAAAGTGGTGGGAGATATATAACGACCGCCAGCTAAACGCGCTTGAAGAACAAGTGCAGATCTCGAATCAGAGCATCATCGCTGCCGAGGCGAATTACCGGGCGGCCGCGGGACTCGTTGTGAGCGCGCATGCGAACCTCTTCCCGACGATCACCGCATCTCCTTCCTACACGAATTCGCGTTTTTCATCGACTTCGCGCGGCGGAGTCGTTTTGGGAAGCACGACCGGTTCCACCACAGGAGCCACAACCACGGGAGCGACAACCACTGGAACGACAACCACCGGAACAACAACCGGTACGACAGGGACCACGACGACAAGCACCGGAACCTCGGGGGTTTCGGGGGTGGCGGGAGTTGGAAACGCGGGCATCATAAACACCTTTTCGCTGCCGTTTCAGTTTTCCTATGAAGTCGATTTGTGGCACAAAGTGCGCAACACCATCGCGCAAAACGCGTTTTCTGCGCAGGCCAGCGCAGGGGATCTCGCGACTGCTCTGTTAAGTACCCAGGCGCAACTTGCCCAGGACTACTTCCAGGTTCGGGCTCTCGATGCCGAGCGGAAGATCTTGGAAGACACGGTGACCGCGTACCAGCAAACGCTCGATCTCACGATGGCGCAGTTCCGCGGCGGAACGGCTTCCGAAGAGAATGTCGCGCAAGCTCAGACACAGCTTGAGACCGCGGAAGCGCAGCAGACCGACCTTGGCGTATCGCGCGCGCAATATGAGCATGCGATCGCAATGCTCATCGGGCGTCCGCCGGCGAACTTCGCACTCGAAGTCGCACCTTTAAATGCGAATCCTCCGGCCGTGCCGGTGGCGTTGCCTTCCGAATTACTAGAACGACGGCCCGATATCGCCGCGGCCGAGAGGCGTGTCGCGGCAGCGAACGCGGGCGTCGGCATTGCGCGCGCTGCGTACTATCCGACCTTGAGTCTTAGCGCGACCTTAGGGCTCCAAAGCTCAAGCCTCGCGCAGTGGTTTACGTGGCCCAGCAGGTTTTGGTCGCTCGGGCCGCAGCTCGCGCAAACCCTATTCGATGCCGGCGCGCGTCGCGGAGCTACGCAGCAAGCGGAAGCGCAATATGATCAGGCGGTCGCCAATTATCGCCAAACGGTACTAACAGCGTTTCAGGCCGTCGAAGACAATCTGGCCTCACTGCGCATCTTGTCACAGGAAATTGAACAGCAACGCAAGGCGGTTCAGGCCGCCACGCACTACCTCGATCTTTCTCTTGCCCGATATAAAAGCGGCGTCGACAGCTATCTAAACGTCATCACCGCGCAAACTACTGTTCTGACGAACCGCGAAACGCAGCTCCAAATCGAGCTGCGCGAGATGACCTCGAGCGTGTTACTTGTGCAGGCGCTAGGAGGAGGCTGGGATGTAGCCGAATTCCCGAAGACTCAAAACATGCTCGCAAAACCTGCTAAATGGACGCCGGCAACAGCTCCCGCGCAGAAGTCTGCTCAACCTGTTGCACCCGCAAACCCACCACCATTAAGCGGCACGCCGGCAAATCAACCTGGCGAATCAACAAACCCGTCCCAGAATCCAGGCCCGCGGTAGGTCGCATGACACGACCGACCACCTTGGCGATTTCGCCATTCTTCATCGTTAGCGATGTCGATCAAGCCATCGCCTTTTATGGCGGGAAGCTTGGTTTTGAAACGAGGTTACAGGAGCCGGACCAAAATCCTTTTTTCGCTATCATCGGTCGCGACGGAGCGCAACTATTCGTCAAGTCCGACAAAGACGTGTTGCCGCTGCCGAACCCGAAGCGCCATCCCTCTATGCGATGGGACGCGTATGTCTATGCGCCAGATCCCGATGCACTTGCCGCCGAATTTGCCAATCATGGCGTAACGTTCAGCGAACCGCTCAAGGACACGCACGATGGTCTGCGCGGCTTCGAGATTAGCGATCCCGACGGCTACGTCCTGTTCTTCGGACGACCAAGATAAGGAACCTTCATGCCTTACGACGATTCCCTGCTCCGCAAGCTGCTGATTGACGCCATGCGCGGCGATCACGCTCACATCGACTTCGAATCCGCGGTCGCTGATTTCCCCCCGGATAAGCGCGGAGCAAAACCTGCGGGCGCGCCTCACAGCGCCTGGGAGTTGCTCGAGCACATGCGGCTTGCGCAACACGATATCCTCGAGTTTTCGCGGAATCCGGACCACAAATCGCCGAAGTGGCCGGAGGGCTATTGGCCTGAAACGCAAGATCCGCCGAATGCTGGAGCATGGGGTGACAGCGTAAAAGCGTTCGAGAAGGAGGCGCGAGCGCTCGACCGCCTTATGCGGGACAGCGACCAGGACTTATTCAAACGATTCGAGCATGGCAAAGGTCAAACGCTGTTGAGGGAAGCGTTACTGGTTGCGACGCATAACTCGTACCATTTGGGTCAGCTCATGTTCCTGAAGAAATCAGTGTGACCTCGCCGGCGACCGTTGTCCGTCCGGCGGATCGCATAGACCCGTCTCTGGTTCAGCGTTGCCGGGCGCTTGGATCGAGCGCGTAGTCTAGCGCCCTGCTCCAGCTCGTGAACCGGTACACTCGAACGCCAGGGACCCACAAAATCCATGTAGGGCCCTTCTTATAAATCTTCGGCTTCATGGGACTCAGGGAATCAGTGGCCGGTCGCACCGCTTGTTCTCTCTCACGAATTTCGCCACCTGCATGTAGAATCGGCTCATGAAGGCGGTCGTTGCTGATCCGGTCGGCGGTCCCGAAAACCTGAAATATGTGGACGTGCCAGATCCGCACCCGGGCGAAGGCGAGGCGCTCGTCAAGCTCGAAGCGATCGGCGTCAACTTCATCGACGTCTATTTCCGGAAAGGCTTCTACAAAGCGCCTGAAGCGCCGGTAAGACTCGGAAGTGAGGGCGCGGGTACGGTGGTCGAGACTGGCCCGGGCGTCACGCTCGCTCCGGGAACGCGAGTTGCGTATGCGATGGCGCGCGGCTCTTACGCCGAGTATGCGGTTGTGCCGGCTGCGCTGCTGGTCGAAATCCCCCGGAGCGTCAGTTTCGAGGACGCGGCCGCCGTCATGCTGCAGGGCATGACCGCACATTACTTGACGCACTCCACGTTCTCGCTGCAGCCCGGACGAACGTGCCTCATACACGCCGCTGCGGGAGGTGTCGGTCTGCTCCTTCTTCAAATGGCTAAAATCATCGGCGCAATTTCCATCGGCACCGTTTCCACCGAAGACAAAGCGCGCCTAGCGCGCGAACACGGCGCGGATCACGTCATCCTATACACGGCCGAGGACTTCGAGCCTCGCGTGAAGCAGATCACCAACAACGCGGGCGTACACGTCGTCTATGATTCCGTCGGCAAAGACACTTTTGAAAAAAGTCTCAATTGTCTTCGCCCGCGCGGCATGATGGCCAGCTTCGGCCAATCCAGCGGCGGCGTCGGCCAAATCGATCCGTTAATCCTGTCGCAAAAGGGCTCGCTTTTCCTTACCCGGCCCTCGCTCGCCAATTACGTCAGCGATCGAAAGGAGCTCGAGTGGCGAGCGCGCGACATCTTCGGCTGGATCGCCGAAGGACGGCTGAAAATCCGCATCCACAAAGTGTATCCGCTTGCCGCAGCAGCCGACGCCCATCGCGATCTCGAAGCGCGGCGAACAACAGGCAAGTTGCTGCTCAAGCCCTAGGGCGCAAAGTTGCTCGCCTCGATCGAACTTTCTCAGCGCCGAGAGCGCCTATTACCCACTCTCCACCGCCTGAAAGTCGGTGCGTTCCTGGTTACCGCCCGTCCGAACGTTCGGTATCTCAGCGGTTACACAGGCAGCAACGGAATGCTCCTGCTTACCCGAGATCGCAGCGTTCTCTTGACCGACCCTCGCTACGGCGTGCAAGCCGACGAAGAATCCGATTGCGAGGTCAAGGTAGTCCGCGGAGATCTCAGCCTCGAAGCAATCAAGTGGCTGACCCGGGCGCGCATACACACGGTCGCAATAGAAGCCGAACGTATCTCCTTCGAAACGTATCGGAAGCTTCGCGATACCGGCAAGCTCCGACCCGTGCCGGCTCACTCCGCAATCGAAGAGCTACGCATGGTCAAGAGCGCCGCCGAGATTGATGCCATCAGGACCTCCGTCAAACTCAACTCCGCTGCGCTCGGAGAAGCCTTGCGTCGGTTTCGGCCCTCAATGACCGAAACAGATCTGGCGGCGGAAATCGAATACCGCATGCGCCGTTTAGGAGCAGACGGGCCGGCGTTCGAAACTATTGTGGCCGCGGGAGCGCATAGCGCTTTGCCGCACGCGCGACCCTCCGCAGACCGCATTCGAAACAACCAGTTGGTATTAGTGGATATGGGCGCGAGTGTCGCCGGATACTCGAGCGACATGACGCGCACCTACGCCATCGGCAATCCTGACGCGAAGATGCGGCGAACGTATCGAGCCGTTCTTGAAAGCCAATTGGCTGCGATCAATGCGATTAAACCAGGCATTAGCGCGGGAGCAGTGGACCGTGTGGCCCGCGACACGCTGCGCAGGTTCCGCCTAGAACAGACGTTTATCCATTCGACTGGACACGGATTGGGACTCGAGATACATGAGCGGCCTCGACTAGGCCGCAAAGAAAAGACGAAGCTGGCGCCCGGCATGGTAGTCACCGTGGAGCCGGGCAGCTATTTTGAAGGCTGGGGTGGTATCAGGATCGAGGATACGGTTTTAGTAACGGCCCAGGGTTGCGAGATTCTAACACCGACGGCCAAGGAATTGACCGTGTTATAGAGTTGTTGCGACACGCCGTCTTTTGGGCACACGATGACTATTAACGAGATAAAAGATCTAATTCACGTGGTGCGGGAAACGGGCATTATGGAGCTCGAGGTCAAGCGCGGCGACGAAAGCGTGCGGATTCGCTCAACCGCGGCCAACGCGCAAGATGTCCTTGTTCCGACCGCGCCCATCCCGGTGTCGGTTATTCCTGCGGCGCCGATAGTTGCCGCCGCGCCCATTGCGCCACCGGCTACACCCGCGATTCCCGCTGCTCCTCCCGCGCCGGCGCCTGCTCCGCCGCCTAAGGAGGAAGAACAGAATGTACTCGTTAAATCGCCCATCGTCGGCACCTATTACGATGCGCCTTCGCCTAACGCGCCGCCATTCGTTAAAGAAGGTGACACTGTAGTGCCGCGGCAAGTGCTGTGCATCATCGAATCGATGAAACTGATGAACGAAATTGAGGCCGAAATCGGCGGGACCGTAGTGGCAAAACACGTCGCCAACGGAATGCCGGTAGAGTACGGCGAATCGCTATTCACCATTCGACCTGTATGACACGGCCCGCCTGATATGTTTCGCAAAATCTTGATCGCGAATCGAGGGGAAATCGCGCTGCGCGTCATCTGCGCTGCGCGAGAGCTCGGCATTAAGACGGTCGCCGTCTACTCCGAAGCCGACCGCCACAGCCTGCACGTTCGGTTCGCCGACGAAGCCATTTGCATTGGTCCTGCCAAAAGCTCGCGTAGTTATCTTGACATCCCGTCGGTCATCAGCGCCGCCGAAATCACCAACGTCGACGCCGTACATCCGGGATACGGATTCCTTAGCGAAAACGCCGACTTTGCCGAGGTGTGCGAAATATCAGGCATCAAGTTCATCGGCCCTACACCTGAGGTCATTCGGCGAATGGGCCTCAAACAGCGTGCCCGAGCGGCGATGGCGGAAGCGGGCGTACCGGTGCTGCCTGGCTCGCGTGACGTTCTCGGTAGCCCCGAAGAAGCCGTTAGCATGGGTCGGGAAATCGGATTGCCGGTGATGTTGAAAGCCGCAGCGGGCGGAGGAGGCCGCGGCATGCGCCTCGTGCGCTCGGAGCCGGAACTTGCGCATATGTTCGCTCAGGCTCAAGCTGAAGCCGCAGCCGCGTTTTCCTGCGGCGATATTTACATGGAGAAACTCGTCGAATCGCCGCGCCATATCGAGTTTCAGATTCTCGCCGATGAGCATGGCAACGTCGAGATCCTAGGTGAGCGCGAGTGCTCCATACAACGCCGCCACCAGAAGCTGCTTGAAGAATCGCCCTCACCCGCGGTATCGCGTGAGCTGCGCGGTCAGATGTGCGACCGTCTGCGCGATGCGGTTGCGTCCATCGGGTACACGAACGCCGGCACCGCCGAATTTCTCATGGATGAGAAAGGCAATCTCTACTTCATCGAGGTCAACGCCCGTATTCAGGTCGAGCATCCCGTAACGGAATTCGTCACCGGCATCGATCTCGTCAAGTCGCAGATCCGCATCGCAGCCGGGGAGCGACTCGACGAAATCATCGAAATGCCGATCACGACGTCGGGACACGCCATTGAGTGCCGCATCAATGCAGAAGACCCTGTGACCTTCGCGCCTTCGCCGGGACGAATCACCGGGTTAAATCTGCCCGGCGGCATCGGCGTCCGCGTAGACACCGCGGCCTACACGGACAGCGTCATCCCGCCATACTATGATTCCTTGATTGCAAAACTCATCTGCCACGGCCGCGATCGCGATGAAGCAATCGCACGGATGCAACGAGCGCTCAGCATGTTCGTGGTCGAGGGCGTGCACACGACGATTTCACTGCACGAACGGATCCTTTCCGATCCGGATTTCGGAGCGGGCAAATTCGACACCTCATTTCTATCCAAGCTAAATGACCGCAGATCCACCAGCGCTGCAGCGGACTAAGCAGCGTATGCAACCGGAATTGCGCCTAAGGAATCAAAAGGTACGAAAAGCTTGCGACGAAAGAACAGTGCCCGTAACATAACCGACGTGAACGTAAACGCGCTAACAAGCGCAGTAATATTCAAGTACTACATCCACGACGCGATCGACGTCTGTCGTCTTCAGCTGATCGGTAACTTTACGCAAGCCAACATTCGGGACATCTCAGGGTGCTCGCGCACGGCAAAAACGACACTTGGAAATCGGCCGCTGATCATTGATGCCGAAGCTCTAAGTTCGACAGACTCCGCTGCACGCGAGTGGCTCGTCGCCATGATTGCGGAAGGAGCGCTACTGAAGCCCGAGGGATATCTCGATGGGCGCTCAACGCCGCATGCAGAAGCAAAGGTTCGCAAACCTAATGGCTGGGTTTCGCGCCTGCTCTCGTCTACACCAACACCGTAAGCGCTGATTCATCGCGCGCTACTGGCCGATAGGACGTATCGCGCTCCACCGGCTCGCGCCCTGCCTCGCGAATGAGGCGTAATAGATCCTGACGCCGCAAATGCTGCGCCGTAGTCGCGCCCGCATCGTGATAAATCTTCTCTTCGACAACCGTGCCGTCGATATCGTTCGCGCCAAATCGTTGCGCAATCTGCGCCACGCCCGGCGTCATCATGATCCAGTACGCCTTGATATGCGGAATGTTGTCGAGCATCAGCCGCGCTATAGCGATCTGCTTCAAATCGTCGAATCCGGTGGTCTTCGGCAAATGCCGCAGAGCCGTATTTTCGGGATGAAACGCCAGAGGAATGAACGTCACGAACCCTCCGGTTTCATCCTGTACCTCGCGCAGGCGCACCAGGTGATCCGCGCGGTCTTCCGCCGTTTCCAGATGCCCGTACAGCATCGTGCAATTGCTCTTTAGTCCGATCGAGTGCGCAATCCGCGCAGTCTCGAGCCACTCGCGCCCGTCTATCTTGTGATCGCAAATGATGCGGCGGACGCGCTCGGAAAAAACCTCTGCTCCGCCGCCCGGCAAAGAATCCACGCCCACCGCCTTCAGGCGCTCGAGTGTCTCGCGTGTGGAGATCTTCGCGCGCTGCGCAAGATACGCAATCTCGACCATCGTGAACGCCTTCAAATGCACGCCAGCGTAGCGTTCTTTCAAGCCCGAGATCATCTCGCAAAACCAATCGAGCGTTAACTCCGGATGCAAGCCGCCGACAATATGAAACTCGGTGACCGCTTCCGAATAGCCTTTGCCGGCCACCTCCCAAACCTGCTCGAGCGACATTGTGTAGCTCTTAGGATCTTTCGCTTTTTTGCCGAAGGCGCACAGCCGGCAGCTCGCGACACAGACATCGGTCGGATTGATGTGCCGGTTGACGTTGAAGTAAGTAGTGTCGGCGTGGAGCCGCTCGCGCGCCAAATTAGCCATGTAGCCAATCGACAGCAGATCGTTACTGCGGAACATCGCCACGCCGTCGTCGTAACTCAGCCGCTGACTGGCTTGCACTTTCGCCCAAATGGGCTCGAGCCGCCGGTCTTCAAAATTGTGTCGATTCATTTCCACCTAAGCAAGTCTGCGGTGAATACATATGTCCGCCGCCCAAAACGCGAAAAACAATAAGCTGACGTATCCGTTGACCGTAAAGAATGCTGCATTGACGCGCGAGAGATCGTTCGGCTTCACCAGCCCGTGCTCATAAACCAGCAGAACAAGACTGGATGCAATTCCGGCGAGGCTCAGCGC
>Ga0213875_10002825_pt1 | contig 10182 bp, 11 predicted proteins | sample BarmaccomBMRX_R8_FD_160105 | JGI IMG/M metagenome (GOLD analysis project Ga0213875, IMG submission 160105) | Root-associated microbial communities from Barbacenia macrantha in rupestrian grasslands, the National Park of Serra do Cipo, Brazil - RX_R8 | ecosystem: Host-associated > Plants > Roots... | reverse complement strand
CGCGATCGGTCCGATGACCAGCGGATACTATAACACACTTCGCGCGATCACGGTTCCCCCGCCGCCGTCGCCTCGGCCGGGGAGCCGAAGCCGTCGCGCCGCAGCAAGCCGGTGAGATCGGCCTTGATCGTGGACACGAGCCCCATGCCGCCGTACACCAGCCCCGTGTAGAGCTGCACGGCCGACGCCCCCGCGCGAAGCATCGCGTACGCGTCCGCGCCGCTCGCCACGCCGCCGACGCCGATCAGCGGCACGCCGGCGCCGCGCGTCATCGCGGCGGTCCTCCGCAGCATCCCGAGCGCCATCGGGAAGAGGGGCGGGCCGGATAGACCGCCGGGCTCGAAGGCGTGCGGGCTCCGTAGGCCGGGCGGACGACGGCGCGTCGTGTTGGCGACGACGATCGCGTCGATGCGCGCCGCCAGCAGCGTCGCGACGAGCCGCTCCAGCACGTCATCGTCGATATCGGGCGCGAGCTTCGCCGCGAGCGCCGGACGGCGCTCCGCCCACGGTACCGCGTCGAGCCGCGCGAGCAGGTCGGCGAGACGCGCGGGGTCGAGGAACACCTGGCCGTTCTCGGTGTTCGGGCACGACACGTCGAGCGTGAGGTAGTCGCCGTACGGCGCGAAGCGCGTCGCGAGCTGCACGAAGTCCGCCGCGGGATCGCGGCTGTCGACGTTCGACGCGAGGTTCACGCCGAGCGGAATGCTCGCGCGACCGGCGCGCCGCAGGCGCGCTTCGACCGCGACGGCACCCTCGTTCGGAAAGCCCATGCGGTTGATCACGGCGCGGTCGTCGGGCAGCCGGAACACGCGCGGTCGCGGGTTGCCGCGCTGCGGCCGCGGCGTCACGCCGCCGACTTCGACGAATCCGAATCCCTGCGCGGCGATGCGGTCGTACACGCGCGCGTTCTTGTCGAAGCCGGCGGCCAGCCCGATCGGGTTCGTCATCGTGCGGCCGAACAGCGTCGTCGTGAGGACGGGATCGTCGCGACGGCGCTGCGGCGGAACGACGTTCGCTTCGAGCGCACGCAGCGCGAGCGCGTGCGCATCTTCGGGATCGAGCGCGTGGAGGAACGGTCGCGCGAGCCGGTACGGATCGAACGCTATGCGCGACGCTCCGTGCCGCCGGTGAACAGCGACAGCAGCCATGAGACGATCGAGAGCACCAGCGCGCCCCAGAACGCCGACCAGAAGCCGTCGACCCACAATCCGACGTGCAGTGCTCCCACGAGCCAGAACAGCAGGCCGTTGATCACGAGCGTGAAGAGCCCGAGCGTCACGATCTCCAGCGGCAGGCTGAGGACCACGAGGATCGGCCGCAAGATCGCGTTCACCACGCCGAGCACGAGCGCCGCCACCAGCGCGCCGATCACCCCGCTCACGTGAATGCCGCCGATCACGTGCGCGACCACGATCAGCGCGATCGCGTTGACGATGACGCGTACGACGAAGCCCATCGTGCGCACGTTCGCCAAAACGGCAAGGCCGCCCCGCGCTGCGGGACGGCCTTGGATCGAACCGGGTCGATCGCGACGAGAAGCTAGCGGTGCCGTTCCTCGGCGCGCGGTGCGCGCGCGTCGCCGCGCGGATAGTATCCGCCGCGCTCGGCGGGAGCGACCCAGTCGCGTCCGCGGAACTCACCGCCGACGTACACGCCGTGCGGACGCCACCAGCCGGCGTTTCCGAAGAAGAAGCCGAGGCTGATCGACGGACCCCAGTAGTACCACGGGTGCCCGCCGTACCACGGCACGCCGCCGTAGAACGTGTACGGCGTATCGATCTCGTTGGCCGCGAGATACGAGCCGGCGTTGTAGCCGAGGACGCTCACGACCATGCCCGGCTGCAGCGTCAGACCCGTCGGGTTGATGATCGTGCCTTGGTGCAGCTGAACGGTGTCGACGTAGCCGCGGTCGTCGCGGACCTGGAGCGCGTACGCGCCGTCGAACGCCACGATGCGTCCGTGAACGTTCTCCTCACCCTGCGCGTACGACGGCTGGCCCTGCGCGTACGACGGGACGTCTTGCGCCTGCGCCGCGAACGGTAGCGCCACGAAAAGGGCGGCGGCGAGCGCCGCGAGGTGCTTGCGTACCATCACGGCCGTCCGCCGTGGCCGCCGCCGGCGTGTCCGGAGACGTGCGCGGAACGGCCGCTCATCGGAGCGCGCGACGTGCGCCCGTAGTAGCCGCCGCGTTCGGCGGGAGCGACGTACGAGCGGCCGCGGAACGCGCCGCCGCCGTAGAGCGGGTGCACGACGGCCGGGCGATAGACGCGTGCCCCGCCGTACCAGCCGTACGGCCGGCCGAGGTAGCCGCCGTGCCACCAGCCGACGTTGCCGAAGAAGAATCCGAGACTGATCGACGGGCCCCAGTAGTACCACGGATGCCCGCCGTACCACGGCACGCCGCCGTAGTACGTGTACGGGGTGTCGATCTCGTTGGCCGCGAGATAGCCGCCCGCGTTGTAGCCCAGGATGCTGACGATCATGCCCGGCTCCAGCGTCAAGCCGGTCGGGTTGATGATCGTCCCCTGGTGCATTTGGACGTTGTCGACGAAGCCGCGCTCGTCGCGCACGCGCACGTTGTACATGCCGTCGAACGCGACGATCCGGCCGTGTACGTTCTCTTCTCCCGAGGCGTACGACGGCTGACCCTGCGCGTATGAAGGCATGCCCTGCGCCTGAGCCGCCAGCGGCGCAGCGATCAGGGAAGCGGCCACGAGGGCCGCGAGGTGTTTCGAGAACATGGCATTCATTCAACGGTACGGCCGCAGCGATTGTCGTTAAAACTTGCTGTGAAACCGGTTCGGCCCACGGCACGCCGGTTCAGCCGCCCAGTGCGACCTTCACCTGGGAAGCCAGCGTCGGAGTCATACCCTTGACGGCGGCGATCTCGTCCACGGACGCGTTCCGGATCGCCCGCACCGAGCCGAACGCGGTGAGGAGCCGCCGCTTCCGTACGGGCCCGACGCCGTCCAGGGTGTCGAGCACCGACTTCGTCATCGCCTTGCCGCGCTTGTTGCGATGGTGCGCGATCGCGAACCGGTGCGCCTCATCGCGGATGCGCATGACGAGATGCAGCGCCGGCGAGCCGGGCGGAAGCACGATCGGCTCGGGGTTGCCGGGGATGTAGAGCCACTCGTGCTCCTTGGCGAGGCCGGCTACCGGGATGCCCCACATGTCGAGCTCGTGCATCACCTCGACGACGGCGCCGAGCTGGCCCTTGCCGCCGTCGATCAGCAGCAGGTCCGGCTTCTCGTGGAACCGCTCGCGCTTGCGCGCCTGCGCCTCGATCGCCGCCGTCGCCGCGTCGCCGTCCGCGACGGGCGGACGGTCCGCGTCTTGGCGCAGATAGCGCAGGCGGCGGCGCAGCGTCTCCTGCATCGAGGCGAAGTCGTCCGGACCTTGCACCGCCTGGATCGTGAAGTGGCGGTAATCGCTCTTCTTCGGGCGGCCTTCGATGAACACGACCATCGACGCGACCGAGTTCGTGCCCTGGATGTTCGAGATGTCGTAGCACTCGATGCGGTGCGGCGGCGAGGGGAGGTCGAGCGCCGACGCGAGCTCCGTCAGCGCGCTCGCCGATGCGGTTTCCGTCGCCTCCTGGTGCACGAGGAACGCGCGCAGGTTCTGCTCCGCGTTCTGCTTCACGAGCTTGAGGTAGTCGACGCGCTCGCCGCGCTGCGGCTCGAGCACGCGCACGCGCACGCTCTTGATCTCCGTGAGCCACGCCTCGATGACGCTGGCGTCGTCCGGCAGCGACTCGACCAGGATCTCCTTCGGCACCGCGGCCTCGAAGCCGCGGCGGCGACGCGCGCGCGCCTTCTCCGCGACCGGCGCTTGCTGGTCGCGCGCGGCGCGCAGCGCGAGCGGTGAGCCCGTTCGCTCGGCGTCGGACGCCGCGTCCATCCCGAAATTGCCGGTGCGCGACGTGTAGAACTGCTTGATGAAGTCGGACACAATCTCCGCGTCGTCGCGCTCGGACGTTCCTTCGACCATGAAGAACTCTTGCGCGAGCAGCTTGCCGTCGCGCACGAGAAAGACTTGCACGCCGGCCTGACCCTGCGCGCGCGCGAGCGCGATCAAGTCGACGTCGATGCGCGAGCGCCAGACGACCTTCTGCGCTTCGATCGTGCGCCGCACGGCGATGATGCGGTCGCGCAGGCGGGCCGCGGCCTCGAAGTTGAAGTGCCCCGCGGCGTCGGTCATCTCGTGCTGCAGGCGCTCGATCAGCGGGTCGTAGTGGCCCTCGAGAAAGAGCACCACCTCGTCGACAAGCCGGTCGTAGTCCTCTTCGGACTGGTACCCGACGCACGGCGCGAGACACCGTTTGATGTGGTACTGCAGGCACGGGCGCTTGCGGCGACCGTCGATCGGCTCGCTGCACGTGCGCAGCGGAAACACGATGCGCACGAGATCGATCAGCTCGCGCAGTCCGTGCGCGTTCGTGTACGGCCCGAAGTAGCGCGCGCCGTCGTCCTTCACGACGCGCGTGAAGACGACGCGCGGAAACGGCTCGTTCGTGACCTTCAAGTACGGGAAGCGCTTGTCGTCGCGGAGCCGCACGTTGAACGGCGGCTGGTGCCGCTTGATGAGGTTCGCCTCGAGAATGAGGGCCTCGACCTCGTTGGTGACGACGACGGTGCGGACGTCGGTGACGCGCTCGACCATCTTCTGCGTGCGGTACGGGTGCGCGGCCGAATCCTGGAAGTACGAACGCACGCGGTTGCGGAGCGAGACGGCCTTCCCGATGTAGAGGATGCGGCCGTCGGCCCCGATCATCTGGTACACGCCGGGCAGGTCGCGAAGCTGCGCGAGGGTGCGCTCAAGACGCGCCGGTTCGGCGTCCATCGTGCTTCAGTATCGGGACGTCACGAACTCGAGACATCGATCGCGCAGGACGTACCGCTTCGGATCGCTACGCCGGTCACCAGTCCGACGATTGCGGAACCGTACGCCCGCGCGAGGCGAGCGAAGAACACGCGCGACATCCGTTGCGCGAACATCACACCCGGCGACGCCTCCGCACCGTCACGATCGCCGCCGCGATCAGCACGACCAGCGCGACCACGATCAGCAGCGCCGCCTTGTGCAGCCCCGCGAGGATCGCGTCGAGGTTGTGGCCCGCCATCTCGCCGAGGTACGCCAGGCCGAAACAGAAGATCGCCGAGCCGAGCAGCGTGAACGGAAAGAAGTAGTGCGCTTCCATCCGCGAGATGCCGGCCGGCAGCGACGAGATGCCGCGGAGAAACGGGACGAACCGGCACCAGAAGACCGTCGCCTTCCCGTAACGCTCGAAGAACGCGTGCACGCGGTCGTACTCGTGCTCGCGGAACCGGATGTACTTGCCGTACCGGTGCACGAACGGCAAGCCGCCGTAGTAGCCGATCGCGTACAGGATCGACGTGCCGATCAGCTCGCCGGCGGTCGCGACGATCGCGACGCCGATCCAGCCCGCGAGCGGACCGAACGGCGGCAAGTGTCCCTGCGCCGCGAGGCCGCCCGCCGTCGGCACCATGATCTCGAGCGCGGCCGGGAAACCGAGGTTGCCGAGGAGCACGACGAACAGCAGGCCGACGTAGCCGAAGTGCACGATCAGATCGTGCAGCGTCGCGGTCAGGTGCTCCACGCGCGCCTCAGGATGTCGGCCGCGAGGCCGCCGCCTTCCTCGCGAATCGCCTCGAAGAGGTCGATCGGCTCGACGTCACGGTCACCGGCGCGCCGCTCTGCGATCTCGACGATCTTGCGCACGCGCGGCGTCACCAGAATGCCCTCCCACGTGCGGCCGTCGCCGGTGCCGAGCGCGCGCTTCACCTCGGCGTGCACGCGCGCCGGCTCGATGCGGCTTTCCGCGAGCACCCGGTCGATGCCGCCGTCATGCTCCTCGAGGAGCGCGTACAGCATGTGCTCCGCGCCGACGTAGTAGTGGTTGTGATTGCGGCACTCTTGCTCGGCCGCGCGGAGCACGCGGCGCGCGGCCGGACTGAAACGTGAGAACAACCGCACCTTCCGGGGTCGTGGTCGGGGCGGCAGGATTTGAACCTGTGACCTCTGCGTCCCGAACGCAGCGCTCTACCAAGCTGAGCTACGCCCCGTAGCCGACCGAGCCCGTCGAAAGACAAAACCCGCAAGTTCGGAGAGCCCGGAGCCTCTCCTCCCCGCGGGAACACCTCGCAGCACACCGAAACAGCGAGCGTTTCCATGAGATACCTGATCGTCGGGTGCGGCCGCGTCGGCTCGACGCTCGCGAAGTTGCTCGTCGCCGACAAGCACGACGTCGTCGTCGTGGACGAGAACCCCGCCGCGTTCAAGCGGCTCGGAAACCGCTTCGCCGGACAGGTCGAGGTCGGCACCGGAATCGACTACGATGTGCTCAAGCGCGCGGGCGCCGAGCGCGCGGACGGCTTCGTCGCCGTGACGGACGGCGACAACCGCAACGTGATGGCGGCGCTCATCGCGCAGAAGATGTTCCGCATCCCGAAGATCGTCTGCCGCATCTACGATCCTCCCCGTGGACAGCTCTACCGCGAGCTCGGCGTCGAGACGTTCTCGCCGACCACGCTCGGCGCGCAGATCATCCGCGACCGTCTGCTCGAGAACGCGTACGCGTCGCTTCCGGCGTTCGACTACGGGCGTCTCACCTCGCTCGTGGCGACCGTTTCGCGCGCGCAGGCCGGCAAGCGCGTCGCCGACGTCGACCGCGACGGCCTGCTGCGCATCGCCGCGATCCGCCGCCTCGGCAGCGTCTCCGTCGCGTCGCCGAACGACGTGCTCACCGAGGGCGACGAGATCAACGCGATCGTCGCTCCCGAAGCGCTCTCGCAGTTCGCCGCCGACTTCTCCACCGCGCGCCCCGAAGCAAAGCTCTCAGCGTGAGAGCGCGTCTTGCGATTCGGCGCGACGTCGTTGCGCGCGCCCCAGGGGAACCGCGCACACGCGAACATCGCGAGCGCGCGCGCCGCACGGGGGCCCCACGCGCACGGCGCGTGGGGGGCGCGGAGCCGGGGGCGGAGCGCCTGTAAAATGTTCGTGCTGATCGTCGGCGGCGGCAAAGTGGGGACGTATCTCGCGCGCGGGCTCATGAAGCAGCAGCACGAGGTCGTCGTCATCGAGAAGGACGCGCGCAAGGCGCAGCTGATGACGAACCTGCTGGAGACGGACGTCGCGATCGTCGGCGACGGCTGCGACCCGAACGTGCTGCTGCAGGCCGGCGTGCAGCGTGCCGACGTCGTCGTCGCGGACACGGGCGACGACGAGGACAACCTCGTCGTCTGCATCATCACCAAGAAGCATTCGACGGCGCGCTGCATCGCGCGCGTCAACAACCCGAAGAACAAGCTGATCTTCGAGTCGCTCGACGGCGAACGGCCGGTGAGCGTCATCTCCTCGACCGAGCTGATCCTCGCGATGATCGAGGAGCGGGTGAACGCCGGCGCGCCCTAGCGGCCGCGCGCGAGCGCGTGATGGAAGGGCCGACACCCTTCCGTCAGGAGACGCGCATGATCCAAACGCAGTGGCCCGGGCTCGGCCCGAACTTCGACGTCTCGTCGCTCGATGCGCCGGCCGGCGGCGGGCCTGCGCTGTGGCAAGGCGACAGCCCGGTGCGCGCCACGCCGATCCCCGCCAGCGGTGACGGCGTCGGGCGCTCTTGGTGGAGCTGCGGAACGGCGAACGCGAACGTCGGCAACCTCGGGACGAGCGGGGGCGGATACGGAAACGCGAGCTCGCTGCTCGGCTCGTTCTCGAGCATCCTCTCGGCGCTGCAACAGCTCGCGGGCGCGCTGCTGAACGGGGCGAACGGCGGGACGCAGACGGCGACGCCGCAGCAGTGGGGGCAGGGTGCGCAAGGCGGATGCCAGGCGCCGCAGCAGCAGCAAGGCGCGTATCAGTCGCGCACGCAGCCGGAGCAACGCTTCAGCGACGTCGACGTGAGCTCCACGGGCGATCCGCACATCGCCGAAGTCGGGACGCGCGCGGGGCACGGCGCGAACACCACCGTCGATTCGCACTGGGACAGCATGACGTCGCACGACGACCTCGTGCACACCGACTCCGTCGAAGGCGGGTACCGCGTCTCGACCGCGGTGACGCAGCGCGGCGCGAACGGCGTCACGTACAACCAGTCCGCGTCGGTGCACGCGAACTTCGGCCAGGACGACGTGACGATGAACCGCGACGGATCGTACCGCATCTTCAGCGACGGCCGCGCGATCACGCTCGGCAAAGGTGAGTCGGCGACGCTGTCCGGCGGCGAACGCGTCGACATCGGACAGAACGGCGCGCTCACCGTGAGCGCGGGTCAGGGCGCCGCCACGATCTCCACGACGCTGACGAGCACGGGCGACGGCGTCGACGTCGCCACGCACGGCCACGACATCGCGCTCGGCGGCGATGCGATCGCGCACGGCTAATGCGTGTGCGTGAAGTTGCCGAGCGCGACGCCGGCGCGCTCGATGCGCGCGAGCGCTTCGCGCATCCCGATCGGGTCCGCCGGACGTCCGACCTGCGCGAAATAGCGCTCGGGATCGATGTTCAGCGTCCGCGTCTGCACCATCGCGACGCGATGCGCGCGCAGGAACGCTTCCAGCGCCTCAATCTCGTCGCGATCGTCGGTCACGCCGGGATGCGTCAAGTAGTTGAGCGACACCCGCAGCCCGCGAGCGACGGCGAGCGCGATCGACTCGAGCACGTCATCGAGCGCATACCCCGTCGGACGGTAGTACGCGGCGTACACGCGAGGACGGAACGAGTTCAGGCTGACGCGCACCGCCTGCAGGCCGACGTCGATCAGCCGCGCGAGGCTCTTCGGCAGCGAGCCGTTCGTGTTCAGGTTGATCGTGCCGTTCGAGCGCTCCGCTCGGATGCGCGCGATCGCGCGCTCGATCGTCGTCACGCGGAGCAGCGGCTCGCCCTCGCAGCCCTGTCCGAACGACACGATGCCGTCGGGCACGCGTTCGAGGTGGCGCATCGCGATCCGTGCGACGTCGTCGACATCCGCCTCGAACGCGACGCGCGCCTGCGGCGACGGCATTCCGGCATCGGCAGGCAGCTCGGAGATGCAGCCGACGCACGCCGCGTTGCAGCGCGGCGAGACGGGCAACGCCGCTTCGCCGCGTTCGAGGAAGACGTTCTGCGCGGTGAAGCAGCCGTACTCGCGCGCGCAGATCCCGAGCTGCGCCAGCGTGCGGTTCCGCGGATCCGCGGCTTGGCGCGCGCGCACGCGCGTCTCGAGCTCGCCGCCGCCGAAGTAGCGCGGCGTCCAGTCCTCGCTCTCGTCGGTTCGCATCGCGGCGACGTGCAGCGCGTCGTCGACGACGCACGCGAACGTGTACCCGAAGAGCGGCAGCGCGGGTGCGCCGGGCCTACTGCGGTATGCCGGCAGCAGCAGCCGCGTGTAGCCCGACGGCAGCAGCGCGGCGAGCGCGACGCGGCGTGCCGCGACGCCGCCGGCACGCAGCAGCGGCATGCGGCCGGGGAGCATCGACGTGACGGTGCCGGGCGGCGCCGGGATCAGCTCGACGGCGCGAGCCTCGCGCTCGACGCCGCCGTCCGCGAGCGGCGTCCGCGTCTCGTCGTAGTAGATGCGACCTCGCGCGTCCGTGTACGCGAGTCCCGTCATGGGACGATGCGCTCGAACTCCATGACCGCGTCGCCGACGAGCGTCGCGCGCCGCCCGGGCGTCCAGGCGACCTCCAGCACACCGCCGGGAACGTGCAGCACGACGGGCGACGTCCCCTCACCGCCGGCGATCAGCACCGCGCCGACGGCAACCGCGCCGGTGCCGCACGCCTGCGTCGCACCGGCGCCGCGCTCCCAGTGGCGCACGTGCCAGCGGTCGTGGTCCCGCGCGACGAAGTGCACGTTCGTGCCGCGCGGATACCGTGCGTCGCGTTCGATGCGCGGGCCCGCGACGGCGAGCGCGACCTGCGTGATGTCGTCTACGCGGATGACGACGTGCGGGTTCCCGAGGTCGACCGGAACCGCGCGAAAGCCGCCGACGAGGTGCGGCTCGCCGATTCGCGGCTCGCCCATGTCGACCGCGACGCGGTACGGCGCGCGCGAAAGGATCGTCGTGCCGATCGGGCCTGCGAGGGTCTCGATCGTCGCGGACGCGCGGCCGTCGTGCTCGTCGAGATAGCGCGCGACGCACCGCATGCCGTTGCCGCACATCTCCGCCTCGCTGCCGTC
>Ga0213875_10002824_pt1 | contig 10185 bp, 7 predicted proteins | sample BarmaccomBMRX_R8_FD_160105 | JGI IMG/M metagenome (GOLD analysis project Ga0213875, IMG submission 160105) | Root-associated microbial communities from Barbacenia macrantha in rupestrian grasslands, the National Park of Serra do Cipo, Brazil - RX_R8 | ecosystem: Host-associated > Plants > Roots... | reverse complement strand
ATCCTTCGAACCTCAGCGTGCCGCGCACGATGCGCAACAGCATGGCGCGCCGTATTTCGCTGCGGCGGCCGAAGGCGGCCGACATCGAGGCCATGCGCGAAGCGGTCGAGGAAGCGCGCGAGCACGGGACGGAGGAGGAAGCCGAAAGCCTGGCGCGCGATCTCGAACGTCACGAGCGGCGCAGCAAGATCATTCCCTACATCGATCCGATCGACGTGCGCTATCGCCGCTTCGAGCGCGTGCCGCGGCCCAACACCGAGGCCGTCATGTTCTGCTTGATGGACGTCTCCGGCTCGATGACCGAAGCGATGAAGGACCTCGCCAAGCGGTTCTTCATGCTGCTTCACGTTTTCCTGACGCGGCGCTACCGGCATGTCGATGTCGTCTTCATCCGGCACACCAGCACCGCGGAGGAGGTCGACGAGGAGACGTTCTTCTATAGCCGCGAGACCGGCGGCACGGTGGTGTCGACCGCACTCGAAAAGATGCTGGAAATCGCCCGCGCCCGCTATCCGACCGATCGGTGGAACATCTACGGCGCGCAGGCTTCCGACGGCGACAATTACGGCGCCGATAGCGGGCGCTGCGTCGCATTGCTCGGGCAGGAGGTGCTGCCGTTGTGCCAGTACTTCGCCTATGTCGAGGTTGGCGATGGCATGGCGGGCAGTCTGACCGGGTTATCGCGCGACAGCGATCTGTGGCGCGCCTATGGCGAGGTTGCGCCGGCGCACGCCCATTTCGCCATGCGTCGCGTCGGCGATCCGGCGCAGATCTTCTCGGTCTTCCACGAACTGTTCGCAAAAGGCGGTGTCCGTGCTTAATCCGCTTTCGGAGCGGCCGGCTCAGCTGAAGGCGTCCGAGCCGCTATTCACTGGGCCCAACTGGGATTTTGGCGGTCTGCGCCAAGTCTACGACGCGATCGAACGGATCGCGTTCGACGAACTCGGGCTCGATGTCTACCCCGTGCAGATCGAGGTCATCACCTCCGAGCAGATGCTCGACGCCTACGCATCGGTCGGCTTGCCGCTGATGTATCGCCATTGGAGCTTCGGCAAGCGGTTCGCGTACCACGAGACGCTCTACCGTAAAGGGCTTCAGGGGCTCGCCTACGAGATCGTCATCAACTCCAACCCGTGCATCTGCTACATCATGGAAGAAAATTCCATGACGATGCAGACGCTGGTCATGGCGCATGCGGCATTCGGCCATAATCATTTCTTCAAGAACAACTATTTGTTCAGGCAATGGACCGACGCCGACGGCATCCTGGACTATTTGAGTTTCGCCCGCGACTACGTCGCCAAATGCGAAGAGAGGCATGGGGCCGAAGCGGTCGAACGGGTGCTCGACGCGGCCCATGCCCTGAAGGAGCACGGGGTCAACCGGTACGCGCATCGCGGCAAGCCGAACCTCGCCGAGGAGCGCCGGCGAGGCGAGGAGCGGCGGGCCCATTCGGAAGCGACCTATAACGACCTCTGGCGCACCGTTCCGAGCGGGGAAAAGATCAAGGAGGAACCGGGTCTTGCCGCGGCGCAGCGCGACGAGCTGCGCCGCCAACTCGGACTGCCCGAGGAGAACCTTCTCTATCTGATCGAGAAGCGCGCGCCGCGTCTCGAAGATTGGCAGCGCGAACTGGTGCGCATCGTCCGCCACGTGTCGCAATACTTCTATCCTCAGAAGCAGTTGCAGCTGATGAACGAAGGCTGCGCGACCTTCGTCCATTACGAGATCATGCATCGGCTGCACGATCGCGGGCTGATCACCGAAGGGTCGATGCTCGAGTTTCTCCATTCGCATTCGAGCGTCGTGTTCCAGCCGGGCTTCGACGATCCGCGCTTCAGCGGGCTCAACCCCTACGCGCTCGGCTTTGCGATGATGTCCGACATCCGGCGCGTCTGCGAGGAGCCGACCGAAGAGGACCGCGCTTGGTTTCCCGATATTGCGGGCAGCGGCGACCCGTATGGCGTGCTCCGCCATGCGTGGGCGAATTACCGCGACGAGAGCTTCGTGTTGCAATATCTGAGCCCGGAAATCATTCGCCGCTTCCGCCTGTTCCAGATCGCCGACGACAGCGGCAAGCCTTCGCTCCGGGTCGATGCGATCCACGACGATTTCGGCTACCGCCGCATCCGCAGCGGTCTGGCGCGGCAATATGATCTGTCGCGGCGCGAGCCCGACATTCAGGTCGTCGATGTCGATCTAACCGGCGATCGGTGTCTCGTCCTCGCGCATTACGTGCATGACGGCGTGTTGCTCGAGGAGAAGACCTGCCGTTCGGTGTTGCGCTATACCGCCTCGCTGTGGGGGTATTCGGTCAGGCTGCTCGAGATCGAGGCCGCCACCGAGAAAACCCTGAAGACCTACGAAGCCGGCGAGGCCGGCTGACCGGGCCTAATCCCGTCTTGTCGGCGGCCGCTGAGGCCGCCATTTCCGCTCCATGATAGTGCTCGGGATCGAGACGAGCTGCGACGAGACCGCCGCAGCGGTCGTCGCCTGCGATGGCGACGGGCCGGCGGTCATCCGCGCCAACCTGATCCAATCCCAATTGAGCGAGCACGCGCCCTACGGCGGGGTCGTCCCCGAGATCGCGGCGCGCGCCCATTTGGCCTATGCCGATTCGCTGGTCCGGCGGGCTCTGGCGGAGGCGGAAGTCAGCCCCGACGACCTCGACGGCGTCGCAGCGGCTACCGGACCCGGTTTGATCGGCGGCCTGATCGTCGGGAGCATGATCGCAAAGGCTCTGGCCTGGGCCGCCGGGAAGCCGTTTCTGGCGATCAACCATCTCGAGGCACATGCCCTGACCGCGCGGTTGACCGACTTTGTTCCGTTCCCCTATCTGCTGCTGTTGATTTCGGGCGGGCACACGCAGTTGCTGGTCTGTGCCGGCGTCGGGAACTACCGCCAGCTTGGCACCACCCTCGACGATGCCGCGGGCGAGGCGTTCGACAAGGCGGCAAAGCTGATCGGGCTCGGCTATCCCGGCGGACCGGCCATCGAGCGCGCCGCCGCGTCGGGCGTACCGGGCCGTTTTCCGCTGCCGCGCGCCCTGCCGCGTCCGCTTAAGGGCCGCAACGGCTGCGATTTCTCGTTCTCCGGTCTGAAAACCGCATTGCGGCGAGCCGTCGAGCAAGCCGGCGCGCTCGGTCCCGCAAGCGTTGCGGATCTCGCGGCCGAAATCGAGCTTGCCATCTGCGAGGCGCTGGCCGACCGGACCGCCAACGCGATCGAGTGCTTTCGCCAGCAGCATCCGGAAGGAACAAGCCTCGTCGCGGCCGGCGGGGTGGCGGCCAATACGCGGCTGCGGCGAACGCTGGCGGCGCTGGCGGAAGGGGCCGGGCTGCGTTTCGTGGCGCCGCCCGCCGCCTTGTGCACCGACAATGGCGCGATGATCGCCTGGGCCGGCATAGAACGCCTGCGGCTCGGTTTGACCGACGGGCTCGACGCGCCGGCGCGGCCGCGCTGGCCGCTCGATCCGCACGGCATCGGTTCGCCCCGGCTCGCTCGCGACCTGACAGCCGCCGCCAGGTGAAACGGGTCGCGATCATCGGCGGCGGGGCGTGGGGAACCGCGCTCGCCACAGTGGCGCGGCGATCCGGCGCCGCCGTAAAACTTTGGGCGCGCGACGCCGCGATCGTAGACGCCATCAATCGCCGTCACGAGAACCCCGTCTATCTGCCGCAGGTGCCGCTCGACCCTGCAATCGTTGCGACGAGCGACCCCGTATTGGCCACCGAAGGGGCTGAGGGCGTTCTGCTCGTCGTCCCGGCGCAGCATCTCCGGGGGGTGATCGACCGGTTCGCGGCGGTCCTGAGGGCAGGCTTGTCGATCTTGATATGTGCCAAGGGAATCGAAACGCGCTCGCTGCTGACCATGTCGGAAGTGGTCACGCAATCGCTGCCCGGGCGCCCTTTGGGCATATTGTCGGGCCCAAGCTTTGCGGCCGAGGTGGCCTGCGATCTGCCGACCGCGGTGACAATCGCCTGCCGCGATGCGGCGCTCGGCCAATCCTACCTGGAACTGCTCGCAGCGGGCCGGTTCCGTCCCTATCTATCGTCCGACACCACCGGGGTCGAGATCGGCGGCGCGATCAAGAACGTGCTCGCCATCGCTTGCGGAGTCGTCGCCGGGCGCGGGCTTGGGGACAATGCCCGTGCCGCCTTGATCACGCGCGGGCTCGCCGAAATGACGAGGTTCGGGGTGGCGAGAGGCGCGCGTGCGGAGACCTTTGCCGGGCTGTCCGGGCTCGGCGATCTGGTGTTGACTTGCAACGCCGCACAGTCTCGCAATTACCGGCTCGGGCTGGCGCTCGGGCGCGGGGAGAGCCTGGGAACGGCGCTTCGGGCCGCCGAGCGCTCGGTGGTTGAGGGCGTGGCGACCGCGGCGGCGGTGGCCGAATTGGCCGGACGGCTTGGAGTCGAGATGCCGGTTTGCGAGGCGGTCGATGCGGTGCTGCATCGCGCTGCCGCGGTCTCGCAAGCGGTGGACGGGCTGTTGAGCCGGCCCTATCGCAACGAGTAGGCGAATGGCTTCGGCGCCGGTTCGCAAGCAACGATTAAGGCTTTCCGGCGAGGCTTTGTCGGGGAACGAACGGCGGTCGGCGGCTGTGAAAGAGCTTCCCCGGACGCCGCCAAACCCAATATCATGGGAGAGCGAGATCCTGATCGGCTCGGATCGGCAATGAGCGACAACGGAAAGCGCGGCGAGGAAGGACCGGGTACCGGCGTCATCGTCAAGGCCAAGCCGAAGACGAAAAAGCCTTCAATGTACAAGGTGTTGATGCTGAATGACGATTACACGCCGATGGAGTTCGTCGTCCACATCCTGGAACGGTTTTTCAGCAAGACTCGGCAGGAAGCGACACGCATCATGCTTCACGTTCACCGCCGCGGGGTCGGGGTGTGCGGCGTTTACACTTACGAGGTGGCGGAGACCAAGGTGACGCAGGTCATGGACTTCGCGCGACAGCATCAGCACCCTCTACAGTGCACGTTGGAAAAAGACTAGTTTAGGCAAGGAGGAGAGCGGGCGTGCTCTCACGCAATCTCGAGAAGTCCCTGCATCGCGCACTCGCTTACGCGAATGAGCGGCGGCACGAATACGCCACCCTCGAGCATCTGCTGCTCGCGCTGACCGAGGATCAGGATGCGGTTGCGGTGCTCCGCGCCTGCAGCGTCGATGTCGACCGGTTGCGCCGCGAGGTGCTGACCTATGTCGATAACGAGCTCGCGAACCTGGTCGCGGCGCAGAACGAGGACGCCAAGCCGACCGCGAGCTTTCAGCGGGTTTTGCAGCGCGCCGCGATCCACGTGCAATCCTCCGGCCGCGAGGAGGTGACCGGCGCCAACGTGCTGGTGGCCATGTTCGCTGAGCGCGAAAGCCACGCCGTCTATTTCCTGCAAGAGCAGGACATGACGCGCTTCGACGCGGTCAACTACATCTCGCACGGCATCGCCAAGGCGCCGGGCCGCTCCGAAACTCGCCGCGTACAAGGCGCGGAGGAGGAGGAGCGCGGCGAAAAGGGGCAGAAGCGCAGCCACGACGCGCTCGATGCCTATTGCGTCAATCTCAACAAGAAGGCGAAGGGCGGCAAGATCGACCCGCTGATCGGGCGCGAGGCCGAAGTCGAGCGGACGATCCAGATCCTGTGCCGGCGTTCGAAGAACAACCCGCTCTATGTCGGCGACCCGGGGGTCGGCAAGACCGCGATCGCGGAAGGCCTGGCGCGTCGCATCGTCGGCCGCGAGGTGCCGGAGGTCCTGCTCAACGCGACGATCTTCGCCTTGGATATGGGGGCCTTATTGGCCGGGACGCGGTACCGCGGCGATTTCGAGGAGCGGCTGAAGGCGGTGCTGTCCGAACTCGAGCAGCAGCCTGGCGCGATCCTCTTCATCGACGAGATCCACACCGTCATCGGCGCCGGCGCGACCTCGGGTGGCGCGATGGACGCCTCGAACCTGCTCAAGCCCGCTCTCGCCGGCGGCGCGATTCGCTGCATCGGCTCGACCACCTACAAGGAATACCGCAACTATTTCGAGAAGGACCGGGCGCTGGTCCGGCGCTTTCAGAAGATCGACGTCAACGAACCCACCGTCGAGGATTCGATCAAGATCCTGCGCGGGCTGAAGCCTTATTACGAGCGCCACCACAAGGTCCGCTATACCTCGGACGCTCTCAAGGCGGCCGTCGAGTTGTCGCATCGCTACATCGGCGACCGCAAATTGCCGGACAAGGCGATCGACGTGATCGACGAGACCGGCGCGGCGCAGATGCTCGTTCCCGAGAGCCGGCGGCGCAAGACGATTACGGCCAAGGAAGTCGAGGCGGTCATCGCCACGATGGCCCGCATCCCGCCCAAGAGCGTGTCGCGCGACGACCGCGAGGTGCTTAAAAACCTGCAGCGCGACCTGCAGACCATGGTGTTCGGCCAGGACAAGGCGATCGACGCGCTGGTCTCGGCGATCAAGCTGGCGCGGGCCGGGCTGCGCGACCCGGAGAAGCCGATCGGCTCCTATCTGTTCTCGGGCCCGACCGGCGTCGGCAAGACCGAAGTCGCGCGCCAACTCGCCCGTACCTTAGGCATCGAGATCACCCGCTTCGACATGTCGGAGTATATGGAGCGGCACACTGTGTCGCGGCTGATCGGCGCGCCGCCGGGTTATGTCGGCTTCGACCAGGGTGGGCTTCTGACCGATGCAATCGACCAGCACCCGCACAGCGTCCTGCTGCTCGACGAGATCGAAAAGGCTCATCCCGACCTGTTCAACATCCTGCTGCAGGTCATGGATTACGGGAAGCTGACCGATCACAACGGCAAGATCGTCGATTTCCGCAACGTGATTCTGATCATGACGACCAACGCCGGCGCCTCCGACCTCGCCAAGCCGGCGATCGGCTTCGGCAGCGGCGTTCGCGAGGGTGACGACCAGGAAGCAATCAATCGCATGTTCACGCCGGAATTCCGCAACCGGCTCGATGCGGTGATCTCTTTCGCACCGTTGTCGCCCGAGACGATCGGCCGCGTCGTCGACAAATTCGTCCTGCAATTGGAAGAGCAATTGGCCGATCGCAACGTCACGATCGAACTCGATGCCGCCGCCCGCGCGTGGCTCGCCGAAAAGGGCTACGACCAGCATTTCGGCGCTCGCCCGCTTGGCCGTGTCATTCAGGAGCACATCAAGAAGCCGCTGGCGGAGGAATTGCTGTTCGGCCGCCTCGCCAAGGGCGGCATCGTGCGCGTCAGCCACGACAAGGATACGGACAAGCTGACATTTGCGATCGAGGAACGCCCGCCCGAGCCGGTCAAAGAGCCAGAACTGGTCGAGTAAACCCGGTTCGTCTTACGCCGCCAATCAGCCGCGGGTGTTGGGAAGGGATAACGTGAAAATCTCTGAAGGTCGCGCGTGCTCGGTCGCGATTACTTGAGCACCCGCATCGAGGTTCCGAACGTGGGAAGGTCTTCGGTGGCCGTAAGAGACGAGTCGACGGAGGGGGGGGGGCGAGGGTCGAAGCTGCCCATGTGCTAGCTGGGGCGCGGTCAATTACCTCCAGGTGCCTGCTAGATTGGCGGACCCGGCGAGATTCGAACTCACGACCTCTGCCTTCGGAGGGCAGCGCTCTATCCAGCTGAGCTACGGGTCCTGGCGCCTGGAATAGGCGGCCTGATTACCGTCTTGCGGGTGGCGGCGCAAGCGGGTTCCGGCCCGCGCCTTCGGCTTTACCCCGAGCCCGGATCCTCGCTTCGATGCGGCGGCCACGGCCGGCGGTCCTCGGCCGTATCGGCGCCGGAAGGAAGCGGTGCCTGCGGGCGCAATACCCAGCTGGCAACATCTTCCGCAACCTGCGGGCCCGCGAGGTCGCGCAGCAGCATGTGATAGCCTTGCGGGTAGAACGCCAGCCGGCGCTCCGTACCGGCATCGGCCCCCGCACCCTCGGGCAGGGCCGCGACGAAATCGCGGACCGGCTCGCGCGGCACGAGCTCGTCATGAGCGCCGTACATGACCAGCACGCGCTGGCTCAGGCGCGGCGCCGAAGCCAGCGCCGCGTCCATCAAATCCACCAGCCCGTAGATCGCATCGATTCTGGTCGATTTGAGCACCAACGGATCGCGGCCGAGCGCACGCAGCATCTGAATATTGTCGGACGCCGTGATACCGAGCCCGCGCCCGGTCAGCGACAAGGCGGGGAAGACCCTGACCCCGGCCCACAGCGCAAGCTTCGGCAGGAGCTGCATCGTCGCGCGCCCCCATACCGCCGGCGCCGCGAGCACGAGCCCGTCGACCTCCGGCATCGGGGTGCCGCTCTCGCCGGTGGCGGCCACCACGGCAACCGCGCCCCCCATGCTTTCGCCGAGCAGATAGAGGGGGCGCCGCGGATAGAGCTGGCGCAGCACATGGGAAGCCGTCGCGGCGTCGGCGGCAAGGGCGGCTCGGCCTGCCCAATGCGCCCGCCCCGGCGCGCCGCCAAAGCCGCGCTGGTCATAAGCATAGGTCGCGATGCCGGATCGCGCCCAGATCGTCGCCGGCGCATCGAAGGCGTTGCTGTAGTCGTTGAAGCCGTGCAGCGCGAGAATGACCGCCTTGGCCTCGCCCGAGGGCAGCCATTTGCGCGCCGGCAAGCGCTGCCCGTCGGCGGCGAGAAAGCTGGTCTCGGCAAAATGCGGGACCGGTTTCGGATCCGGTGCGGCGCGGGCCGTCCCGATCCCGGCGACGCGCACATCCTCGTCGATCGCCGGCGCACAGGCCGCGACGCACAGCAGCGCGACCGCAGCGGCGAGCGCGCGCAGCGGCCGCGGGCTCAGGCGCCTCTCCCCGGGCGAAAGCCGCATTCGGCGCAAGGACAGTGCATCATTGATTGCCGCCCACCATCGCGTATCATCCGCCCCGTCGCGCGGTCAACCGCGCCATCCTCCGCATCCTTGCGGCCTCTATTCCGACCGGATCTCGATTGCGCATGGGGCCTTTCGAAACCATTTACATCGACGAGATGGTCGCCGCTTGCAACGGCGGCGGCGGGCCGCTCGGCCATCCGCGAGTCTACCTGAACCTCGCGCCCGACGGGCGGGTCGAGTGTCCTTACTGCTCGCGCCTGTTTGTTAACCCGGCGATGCCGTCGCGAACGATCGGCGAGAGCGTGGTGACGCCGTCCGCCCATGAGCCCGGAGGCGAGCGCGGCAGCGAAAGTCCGGCGCCGCGGCAGCCGCCGGCGCCAGGCGCCGGCCCGGGCTCATCCGGATAGGAACAGGCCGGGGCGGCAAATCCGCCGCTCGCCTGACCCGCCCAGCACCGGCACAGCGCCGCGTCGGGAGAGCAAGATATGGATGACATCACCGAAACCTTGGTCGCCGAGCCCGTCGAGCATCCGCTGCCGCGTGCGCCCTCTGCCGCGCCGCACCACGTTCTGCTGATCGACGGCTCGGGCTTCATCTTTCGCGCCTATTTCGCCCGTGCGCGCGATCCCAAAGCGGAGCGCTTCCAGCGCAAAGCCGACGGCATGCCGACCGAGGTCGTCACGATTTTCAGCAATATGCTGGACAAATATCGTCGCGAGACCGACGCCGACCACATGGCCGTCATCTTCGATGCCTCCGGTACCAGCTTCCGCAACCAGATCTACGACCAGTACAAGGCCAATCGCCGCGAAATGCCGGACGATCTGGTCCCGCAATGCGAGCATGTCCGGCGGGCAGCGGAGGCGTTCAGCATCTGCCGGATCGAGATGGAGGGGTTCGAGGCCGACGACCTGATCGCCACCTATGCGCGCCACGCCGTCGAAGCCGGGGCGAGGGTGACGATTCTCTCGTCCGACAAGGATCTGATGCAGCTCGTCGGCGACAACGTCACGATGCGCGATCCGATGACGGACCGCCCGATCGGCGAGGCCGAGGTGCGCGAGAAGTTCGGCGTCGGACCCGACAAGGTCATCGAGGTGCAGGCGCTGTGCGGGGACAGCACGGACAATGTCCCCGGCGTGCCCGGTATCGGCGTGAAGACCGCCGCGGAGCTGATCAACGCCTATGGCGACCTCGAAACCCTGCTGGCCCGCGCCGGTGAGATCAAGCAGCCAAAGCGCCGGCAGTCGCTGATCGAGAACGAGGCGAAGGCGCGGCTCTCGAAGGAGCTGGTCAAGCTCGACGACGACGTGCCGCTGCCGTGCCCGCTCTCGGCGCTTCGGGTCAAGCCGTACGAT
>Ga0213875_10002823_pt1 | contig 10185 bp, 8 predicted proteins | sample BarmaccomBMRX_R8_FD_160105 | JGI IMG/M metagenome (GOLD analysis project Ga0213875, IMG submission 160105) | Root-associated microbial communities from Barbacenia macrantha in rupestrian grasslands, the National Park of Serra do Cipo, Brazil - RX_R8 | ecosystem: Host-associated > Plants > Roots... | reverse complement strand
TCGGGAGCAAGGTGACGCTGTTTCCCCGTAGGCCTTAATGGCCTTGGACGAAGCATGTGCGGCGCCGCCCTCCCTCCAAATCGATGCCTCGCCAAAAGAAGAGCCCCGGCACAAGGCCGGGGCTTTCCGTCAGATGTTGGACGTGATCAGAACGACCGCGAGATTTTCAAGCGGCTGAGCCAAGCGGCATCGCCATTCGCAAGGAAGGGATAGCCGCGATTCGGATCGAAGTGGCGATGCGCGTCGTCGTTCGCCACGTAGATGACCTCGACGCCGATATCAAGATTCTTGACCGGCGACCAGGTGACGTTCGTGCCGACCTGCCACTGCGCACCATCCGTGTAGAATGGCGAGAACGGATTGAAGTTCGCCCCACTCGCGGTAGTAACCGTCCCGATGCATGTCGGGCAGGCGGCACCCTCGGCGAAGCCGGCAGCCGAACGAATCCCGTTGCCGTAGCTCTGCCTGTAGTAGCTGCCGAAGAAGGCTTCTCGAATGGTCGGCGTCCAGTAGTGCAGATAGTCGGCCATGACCGACCAGCTGTTCGTCAGCTTGAGCTTGCCTGCCGAGTTGACGATCCCGTCATAGAGGTTGAGCGTGCTCGCCCCAAACTGGTTGGCCGTTGCAGATCCCTGACCAGGATAACCACCGTTGGTGTAGGTGGTTGCGCCATGCGAGTAGGCGCCTTCGAACCAGATGTCGTCGCCGGGCGCGATGAAGGGAAGGTTGACCTTCACGCCACCCTGGACGGCCCAGCCCTCTTGCGTCAGCGCGCCGAAGCCGCCGTTGACGCTGCTCGCGCCAGGAGCCGTCGTGATGACGCCTGCTGGTGAGACCGTGAAGGCGTTCGTGACCGATCCTTGCGTGCTGACATGGTGCCAAGCGCCCGACAGCTGAGCGGAGCCCCAAGCCTGATCGACACGCAGCGCACCGATGACATCGGGCGTGTTCTGGCGCTGCCCGGGATCAAACGCAGAGAAGGCGCCCGGGAAGGCCGCTTCTGAAGCGAAGATCGGGTTGTTGGCCGCCGGGAACGTGAGGGCAAAGTTTGTGGCCGCCGCACCGGTGAACACAGACGGGAAAATTGCGCCTCCCGCAACCGTACCGACGCTCCCGACCACGTTGCGACGCTCGGCGCCGTCCTCGATCGCCACCGTCGCCGAGAACCCGTTCCCGAAGGCGTAGGTGTAGGCGATGCCCTGCGTCGTCGTGTCCGAATCCCCCATGCCGTGGTAGTTGTCGTTATCGGCATAGAAGTCAAAGAAGGACTGGAAGCGACCGGCCGTCAAACCACCCCATTGAATGAAGGCTTTGTCGGCATTGACGCTCGATTCGAGCTGTACGCCGTATGATGGGGAGAAGCTATTGACTCCGGCAAAGCTCGAGAACCCGTTTCCTGGGTTGACGCCGCCGCCATAAACCACGCCGAAGCCTTGACGCGCCGAAGTGCCGGAGCCGTACCAGGCGCCGGTGCGGCGACGGATGTCGATCTGCACGAAGGCACGCAGCAGGCCCCAATCGGTCGCGGTCCGCGCGTCCAAATTCACGCGCGCCGTCGCGTTGTAGCCGATTGTGGGATCGGAATGAGCGCGCGGCTCGTCCCATTCGAGATCGAACTCGGCCTTGCCGCCAATCTTCAGGCAAGTGTCAGTGCCGGGGATGTAGAAGAAACCCGGTCCGTAGACGTTACAGATCCTGACATATTCCGCAGGTGCCGCCTTCTTCGTGGGAAGATCGGCGGCCTGCGCCCCGGCGACCGCGACGAGACCCGCGGCGGACCCGAGGAGAAGGCTCTTAACGAGCTTCATTTAGACCTCCAAGGTTGAAGCACTAGTATCCCTAGGATCGGGTGTCACGACCGAGTTTCCCGAGGAAAACGCGTCCATTCGCATCCCTACCCAGACCCGCTATCGCCGCTTGCTCCGCTAGGGATAAGAAGGTCGACGACGGAGGTGGCAGGACTCTCCTGCCACGCCCGCACCATACTCATGGCGAATGCGTGTTCAATCTAATTCGATCCAATTCGCAAAGCCCGCGCGCCTTTTTGGCCCTTTGTTGCAAACGCGCAACAAGACGCTTCTTCGCGTGGCTAATGTTGCATTCATGAATATATTAGCTTATCAGTGGGCGTGAGCGTGTGACGACTAAGAGCAGTCGCTGTCGTGCTCTCAATCGATGGTGAGACATGATCTTTTGAGAGAAGGCATTCGACTTCTCCGAATCATGCTCCATGCACCAAGCTGTTTGGACGCGCTATGGAAACCAAGCATCAGGTCGCAGCCTCCCAAATCGTCAATGTCCTGCCCTTCGTCTCCATGCCGGAGCAGCTTTCGGTCGTGCGGCTCCGGATGGCCTTACGCCTGAAGCCGCCGAGCGTGGCGTTGTCGCAAGTGGGCACTTTCATCCACAACGGTGATGAAATCTGGAGCTTCACGCCGCTGCCGATTCTCCTTTCCTCGTTGGAAACGATCATTGATCCGAGCTTGAGCCGATCGCGTCTTCGATGCGAGATCGAGGCGGGGAGCTTGGGACGCAAAGTGTTGTCCTGGCTTCTGCGCAAGCATTTCGAGCGCTATTTGCAGCGTTTCGGCGCGCAAGGCCTGTTTATCGAAGGCGATCCCAATGCGCCTAGAGCCTATTTTCACGGGCAAGACGGCAAGGCCCGCAGCCTCTCTTACCCCACGCGCGACTCGGCTGAGGCCTGCCGGAACGTCGTGGTGCAGCGCTGCGGGGGCCGCCGTCCCTGGTTCAAGAACGAGGGGCTCGGCTATCAGGTGATGGCGCTCGGCGGCGTGTGGGGAGTATCGATCGATCCGTTTTATATCTTCACCGGCTCGGACGCGAAAAAGCCTTTGCCGTTCGCGGCGCAAATAGAGCGTTCGAATCGCTGGAATGGCCGCGATGCGAAGACCGGAAGCGGTCACCTGACCTTCTGGGAGGATTTTCTCACCCTGGGTGCGCCGCTCGTCGACCTGCGGCAAGACAATGTCGACAATCTCTTCCTTGGAAGATCCTTGCTTCAACTGCCTCGTCAGCTCGCGATCTGACGGCTCTGCTTCCTTATGGCGCCATGGCAGGAAGTCGGAATCGACGCCCCGTGTCCGCGCCGCTCATGTTCCGCCAGTATCGGCAATTGCAGTCAGGTGACACGCTTTTCGGGTCTTGGTCGGGTCCGGCCCCGGCCACCCAGGCCTTTCTGGAGGAGCGGAGCAAGGGAAGTAGGCGTGGACAGCCGCACAGTGCGGCGATGACGCTCTATCACGATTACCCCCTTTTACGATTCTAAGTACCCGGTATGGCTGCGGGCAGGCGCTTTCGGCGGAGCGCACCGACATTTTCGGTTTGCCTCATGTCGTCGGGGGCGCCTCGCGCACGATTCTCACACTGAGAGTCGCCGCGAAGAGCAGGGCACGCACGCTGGACAAAATTTTCTCAACCGGAGCGCGGCAATGTCGAACGCCGCCGGACGGATGATCTAAATTTTTGCAAGCCGATAGTTTTGGAGTGCGCTTGCCACATGCGACGCCACGGAGGGAGCCACGAAGTCGCAGATCCCAGAGTGCACGTCCGTTGCGGAATCTGCCGAGCCTCTTTGACGGCTCTAATAAACGGTCCAACCGGCACCATAAAAATTTGCACTGACGATAGCGCGGGCTGGCGTCGGAACCATAAATTTTGCTCAGCGCCGTGGCCGCGCTGATAGATTACGCATGTACTTGTCTAGTTTCCTTACCACCTAATCTATCGCGTACGGATGGCTACTTTGCGAGATCATATCGTTTCCTTCTGATTCGATCAGAAGGGCCCAAAATGTTCTTGCTTCCGACCGCGCCTGCCTGGGAAAGTCGCCCGCGACGATATTGCAGGCGTTCGTGTTCAGCTCTTCCGGTCTTCGCTTCGACAACCAGAAATTGTTTTGATTTGAATGGCTTAAGCATAATGCTGCTTTGATCCTGAGTCCCGCGTAGAACGTTATCTGCGACAATATCGAAGTAAGCCAGTAAATTAGCTTGATCACGGTTTCGTGATCGCGTAGGTTTCGCTCAGTTGAGGGCTCGTGGAAAAATCCCTTCATGAGACTTTTGTCGCGCTTCGGGCGGATCACTCTGTCGAAGTCGTAATGTTCAATCGGCTGGTGCCACAATTCGAGGATGGACGATGAAGAAGAACCGCGAACGGAGGGTCGCTTACAACAGTGTCATTCAGGATCTCTACGCGAAGCGAGTGCAGCTCAACCAGGCCATCGAGGCGCTCGAGGCAGTGGTGAATGAAGAGTCTCGCGCAAGAGGCTCCGCTACGAGCCAGGCTTTCGCGGCCGCCGAGCACAAGGTGAACGGCAGCTCGCGTTCGGATAGCGATGAAACGGGTGGGACCCTGATCGCCGCGATAAAAGCTGTCCTGCGTCGAAGCGACCGGCCTCTCGGGAATGCAGAAATCTTCAGGCAGCTCAAGGCCGCAGGGGTCAAATTCCGGTCCAGCAACCCGCAGCTTTCCGTCTCGCAGGTTCTCAGCAGGAACTCGAAGACCTCTGGTGCTCCCGTGCGCGTCGGGCGGGGAAGGTGGGCCCTCCAGTAAGACGGCTCGACGGGCGAGGCCTTCCGAAGGCCTTCGGGGTTCACGTGGGGCTCAGCATAGCGGCTGGGCGCTCACTTAGACTCGAAGCATCCTTCCGGCCGGATCGATTCGGCGGATGGTCGCAGTTGCGGGCAAGATCGATCCACCACACCAGGATGGCAGTCAGGCCTGACCGGGCCACCAACCGCGAAAGCGCATCCGCGTGAACGCGGGGGAGCTGCCTCGACTTCGCTCAAATGGATTGAGAGTTGCCCGAGGGAGGGCTATCGGCCGCTGTTTCCTTCACGCGGCTCGATGGCCAAGGGCGCACCGGGCGCTCCGCCGCCACCTCCGCCTCCAAAGATTGAGAAGAAGCTGCGGGTCGGCCGCGCGACCGGGGCCTGAACTGGAACTCCGAGCTCGGGCGGCGGTGCGATGCGCCCGTTATTGGCAAGGGCGGGCGCGAGAATAGATTTGTCCTTCGACGGGGCGGGCTTGTTGAGGCTGCCCTTCAGCTCAGGTTCGACGGGCGCCTCTTCCTCTTTCGCCTCGACGATGACGTCCTTTCCGCCCTTGCAATCGGTGAGCCAAATATCATAGATCGGATGCTCGATGGCGTGCAGGCCAGGGCTCGAGGCAAACATCCATCCCGTGAAGATCCGCCGGTATTCGTTCGAGAAGGTCACTTCGTTGACCTCGATGAAGGCCGTCGAATTCGCGGCTTCTGTCGGCGGGCGAGAGTAGCAGACGCGAGGCGTAAGCTGCAGAGACCCGAATTGCACCGTCTCGCCGACCGCGACGTCGAAAGAGATGATGCGCCCGGTGATCTTGTCGAGCCCCTCGAAGGTGGCGCTTGGATTGGAAATCTTGTCGGCGCGCGCCGGCATCGCCGCGAGCCCGGCGGCGATAGCGACTGCGGCAGTAAGATGTCGCGGCGTCATGAGCCTCAAGCGAGGGTCCTTTGCTTCGAACACAGCGGAACTCTTCGCGCCCATAACACCAGGAAGGCGGCGGAGAGATGGCGAGCCTCAGGCGATGGGCTTGATCTCGATTTCGACGAAGGCCATTGGCGCCTCCCCGCCATTGACGACGTTGTGCTCGACTCCCCTGTCGCGACTGTAGGCGGCGCCAGCCTTTTGCATCACGCGCGTCTCACCCGAGGCGCTCTCGATGAGGAATTCGCAGTCGGTCAAAGGGACGACCACATAGGGCATGTGGTGGACGTGCCAGCCGGTTTCCGCCCCGGGTGCGAAGTCGTAGCGCGTCACGCGCGCGCGGCAATCCTCGCAAAGCACCGAGGCTGCGGCTGGCTCGCGTGCGGTGAATTTTTGCGCCATCGGCTATTCGCCGGGGCTCCAGGCATCGTAGTCGCCGGTCGCAGGCTGGCGAACGCCTTCTCGCAACACGGATCCCTTCGGACGGTAGGCGAAAGGCGTGCCCGTGAGGTTCGGCTGGTGCGGCTTCTGCCATTCGCGCGGCGTGTATTTCTCTTGCGAAGGCGGCACGTCGACCGTGTGGTGAAGCCAGCCGTTCCAGCCTTCCGGGATCATCGAGCCTTCCGCCTCCCCGGCATAGATCACCCAGCGTCGCTCGATGCGCAGGGCCGGATCGAGCTTTCCGCCCTTCGTCCGATAATAGACATTGCCGAGATGATCTTCACCGACCCGCTCGCCGTAGAGCCAGGTCGTCAATTGCGTGCCGAAAGTCTGGCGATTCCACCAAGTGAAGAATTTCAAGAAAAAATGTTTCATGTCCAGGTCCGAGGGCAGGTGCCGATCACGGCCCTTCCTCAAGCGTTTTGCCCTGCAGTCGCCCGCTTGTCCAGAAGCCGCAAAGTCGGTTGGCGCTCTCCTCGTGCGAGTTCGATGCCAATGCAGTGCCCAGGCTCGACGGCGACCGAGGGACGATCGCCGGCGAAGTGCTTGTCCCAGGATTGGAGACCCTCTCGGCCTCACTTTTCGATTGATACCTTCTCCATATCGAAGAACATCTGCGTCGGGTTGAGCGCGAAGCCCTTCACCTCCTTGCGGATCGCCCGCACCTGCAACACCGAGTTGACGAAAATCCACGGCGCATCGTCGAGAATCTTCTTCTGAATGTCGCTGTAAAGAGCAAGGCGCTTCTGAGGGTCGCTCTCACGCGCGGCCTGATCGAGAAGCTTGTCGACCTCGGGGTTTTTGTAGCGGGGCGTATTCGTGACCGGAATGCGGCTCGAGTTGAAGAGCTCGCCGACGAAATTGTCCGGATCGCCATTGTCGCCCGTCCAGCCGACCATGAAGATGCCCTGGTATTTGCCGGAGCGGATAGTCGCCAGATTGGCGCCCATATCGACCTTTCTGACATCGGCCTCGACGCCGACCTTGGCGAGATAGCCCTGGATCGCCGTCGCGAGATCGGGGCCTGCGGGATTATAGCCGCGCGGCGAGTTGTAGGTCAGGAACTCGACCTTGAGCGGGAGCTTCACGCCCGCATCGGCGAGCATCTTCTTGGCCATGTCGGGATCGTATTTGTAGCCTTGAACGGACTTGTCGAAGCCCCATTGGCTCTCCGGCAAGGGCGAGGTCATCGGCACGGCGAGGCCTTGGAAGAGCGATTTGTCGATCGCGTCCACATCGACCGCGTGGTTCAGCGCTTGGCGCACCCGCTTGTCGTTGAAGGGAGGCACATCGCAGGGAAGGCCGACGCCGCTGATCGCCAGTCCGGGCTGGGTCACGATCTGAATGTTGGGGTCGCCGCGCATCGCGGGCACGAGTTGCGTCGACACGTCACCGAGGATCTGAATGTCGCCGCGCTTGAGCGCCAGCAAAGCCGCCTGTGGGTCGGGGTATTCCTTGAAGACCAGGTGATCGACCTTCGGCTTGCCTCCCCAATAATTCGGGTTGGCATCGAGCGAGACCTGGTCCCGCTGGCGCCAATCCTTGAAGATGAACGGGCCCGAACCCACCGGGTGATTGCGGAAATCCTTTCCGTATTTGGTGACCGCGGTCGGGCTCACGACGCCGTTCCACACCATGGCGAGGCTTGCGAGGAATGCCGCCGAGGGCTGTTTCAGCTTGAACTCGACCGTGTCGTCGTCGACTGCCCGATAAGAGGCGACATCCTCATAAGTGAAGTCGATCATGCTCTCGACGGGCCCGGTATTGAAGATCGAGTCCGGGCTCTGCTTGTTCAAAAGGCGATCTATGCCTTGCACATATGCCTTGGCGTTGAAGGGCGTGCCGTCCTGGAAGGTGACGCCCTTGCGCAAATGAAACGTGTAGGTGAGGCCATCCGGGGAGATATCCCATTTCTCAGCGAGCCCTGGGCCGACTTCCGTCGTGCCTGTCTTATAGTGGGTGAGGCCGTCATAGACCGTGGCCATCACGAAGCCGGAAGTGTTGTTGAGCACGGCCTCCGGGTCGAAGCCGGTCGGGTCAGCCGCGATGCCGATGACGAGCGTCGTATCGGCTCGCGCCGGAGCCGAGGCCGCGAGCAAAGCCGACGCGGCGCAAGCGGCCGCGTAAAACCAGGATTTTTTCATTGTGCGATTCCTCCCGTGAACAGGACAGCGGTCGTCTTTTCGCGCTGTCAGGGCCGCAAGTCCATAGCAACGTTAGCACCCTTGAGCCGTGATGTCGTGACACCGCCCGGAGGCTTCCGGGCAAGGCTCAGGCATTCGGCGCATCAGCGAAGCGTGTGCCGAGCGAGGTTGTCGAAACGCTCAAATCGCGGCGACAAACCCGTCCCGGCGCGGATCGCAAGCGCCCGCGAGCACGCCTGTCTTGGTGTTGCGCGTGATGCCGTGCATGCCGCCGACCGCCATGGTCCAGGCAAGCGGCGTTTCGACCTCGTGCCCGCGCCCGCGCAACTCATCGAGCGTTGCGGTTGGAAGCCGCGCCTCGATCTGAACGCGCCGCCCGTCCCAGAGACGGGCGCGCGGCGCGTCGATCGCGTCCTGGAGCGGCAGGCCGTAATCGAGATGCTGCACCATCACCTGCGTCTGCGTTTGGCAGATGCCGTAGCTTCCCGGCGTTCCGAGGACGAGGGTGAGCTCGCCGTCGCGCGTCGCGATCGAAGGCGCGAGCGGCAAGGCGAGTTCGGCCTTTGGCGCGAGATGATTGCGGCCGCCCGCGACGACTTCGCCCCAGTTGAGGAAGTTGTTGAGGCAGATGCCGTGCTCGGGCACGACCACGCCGCAGCCGAACGGCGAGCCGAGGCTTTGCGTGATGCAGACCGCATTGCCCTCACGGTCCGCGGTCGAGAACGAGGTGGTGTGTTCATGCGCCATCGAGACGGGTTGCGGCACCATGAACTGTTCGGTCGGCCCTTCGATCGGCTTGCCGTCACGAAGACGCTGGCGGAGGTGGTCGACCTCGGCGTCACCGAGGATTTCTTCGAGCAGCTCCGGATCCGGGTTGTTCTTGGCGATGCGAACTCCCGCGGCCAGCCTGATCGCGCGATACATCGTATCGAGATGGTCGACGCCGTTGCGCTCGAGCCTGTTGAAGTCGATGCCGTCGAGGATGCGCAGCGTGAGAAGATATTGAAAGGATTCGGCGGGAGGTGGAAGGGTGTGCACCTCGAGGCCTTTGTATCTCGACGCGATCGGATCGAGCCAGCGCGGCTCGAAAGCCTCGAGATCCTCGAGGCTGAGGCAACCGCCGGTCTTTTCCGATTTCGCCACCACCGCGCGCCCGAGCGTGCCGCCGTAGAGATAACCCGGCCCTTCCGAGACGATCGCCTCGAGCGTGCGCGCCAGCGCCGGTTGGCGCAGCACGTCGCCCAGGCCAACGCGCTTGCCGCCATTCATGTAAAGCGAGGCCCATTCGGTGACGAGGTCGGTGCGCGTGCGGGCAAATTCGGCATTCACCTCGTTGATCGTCGCGACATTGTATTCCGCCAGCGGAAAACCCTCGCGCGCGAGCTTGATCGCGGGCGCAAACACCTCCGACAGGGTTTTTTTCCCATGCGCGCGCACCAGCTCGCACCACCCGGCAAGATTGCCGGGGGTGCCGCATCCTTGCGCACCGCGCGCAAGCTCGGATCGTTCCTTGTATTTCCCCTGTGGAAAGCGGCTTGGGACGCGTGTGACAAAATCGAGTGTGCGGATTTTGTTCTCGGCGGCGATGCGGCAGGTCGCCATGCCCATCCCGGCAAGGCCCGACATGTAGGGCTCGACGACATTGAGCGCTGCGGCGGTGGCGGCCGCTGCGTCGAAGGCGTTGCCGCCTTCGGCAAGCAGGCGCGCGCCCGCGAGCGCCGCATGCGGGTGCGCGGCCGCGACGATACCGTTGAGCGACGCGACTGTCGGACGCTTGCCATCCATGGTTTCCTCCAGTTGTGATGATGTTTCTATTCAGCCTCAGCCGACCAAATGGCAGGCCACTTCATGACCGTGACTCGGCTCGGTGATTCTCGGCCCCACCGTGCGGCAGATCGCCATGACATGGGGGCAGCGCGTGTGGAAGCGGCAGCCCGTCGGGGGATGAAGCGCGCTCGGCACGTCGCCCGACACCCGCGCACGGGCAGCTCGCGCGCTCGCGCGATCGGCCGGGTGGGCCACGGGAACCGCGGCGATCAGGGCCTGCGTGTAAGGATGCAGGGGGTTGGCGTAGAGCTCACCTTTGTCAGCGATCTCGACGATCTTGCCGA
>Ga0213875_10002822_pt1 | contig 10186 bp, 7 predicted proteins | sample BarmaccomBMRX_R8_FD_160105 | JGI IMG/M metagenome (GOLD analysis project Ga0213875, IMG submission 160105) | Root-associated microbial communities from Barbacenia macrantha in rupestrian grasslands, the National Park of Serra do Cipo, Brazil - RX_R8 | ecosystem: Host-associated > Plants > Roots... | reverse complement strand
ATCCACCACCCGGACTTCCAGGGGCTCGAGAGCGCGTGGCGCGGGCTGAGCCACCTGGTCACCAACACCGAGACCGACGAGTTCCTGAAGATCAAGGTGTTCAACATCTCCAAGAAAGAGGTCGGGCGCACGCTCAAGAAGTTCCGCGGCACCGCCTGGGACCAGAGCCCCATCTTCAAGAAGGTCTACGAGGAGGAGTACGGCCAGTTCGGCGGCGAGCCGTTCGGCCTGCTGGTGGGCGACTACTATTTCGACCACAGCCCGCAAGATACGCAGCTCCTTGGCGACATCGCGCAGGTGGCCGCCGCGGCGCACGCGCCCTTCATCACCGCGGCGGCGCCAACCGTGATGCAGATGGAGAGCTGGTCGGAGCTGTCCAACCCGCGGGACCTCACCAAGATCTTCCAGACGCCGGAATACGCGGCCTGGCGCTCGCTGCGCGAGAGCGAAGACTCCCGCTACATCGGGCTGACCATGCCGCGCTTCCTGGCCCGCCTGCCCTATGGCGCCAAGACCGAGCCGGTCGAAGAGTTCAACTTCGAGGAGGACACCGGCGCCGGCGAGAGCGACAACTACACGTGGTGCAACTCCGCCTACGCGATGGCCACCAACATCACCCGCGCGTTCAAGCTCTACGGCTGGTGCTCGCGCATCCGCGGCATCGAGAGCGGCGGCGCGGTCGAGGGCCTGCCGTCGCACACCTTCCCGGATGACGAGGGCGGGGTCGCGCAGAAATGCCCGACCGAGATCGCCATCAGCGACCGCCGCGAGGCGGAGCTGGCCAAGAACGGCTTCATGCCGCTGGTGTTCAAGAAGAACTCGGACTTCGCCGCGTTCATCGGCGCGCAGTCGTTGCAGAAGCCGCAGGAGTATCTCGACCCGGCCGCCACCGCCAACGCGAACCTCGCAGCCCGGCTGCCGTACCTGTTCGCGACCTGCCGTTTCGCGCATTACCTGAAGTGCATGGTCCGCGACAAGATCGGCGCGACTAAGACCAAGGCGCAGCTCAAGAGCTGGCTGCAAAATTGGCTGCTGCAATACGTGGACGGCTCGCCGGACTCCAGCACGGAAGAATACAAGGCCACGCACCCGCTGGCCGATGGCGCCGTGGAAATCGAGGAGAATGAGGAAAACCCGGGCTACTACAGCGCGAAGTTCTACCTCAAGCCGCACTACCAGCTTGAGGGGCTGACGGTATCGCTGCGGCTGGTTTCGCGCATGCCGAAGTAGGTTTCCTATAACGTCTTACCAAGGGGAGAGGGTAACATGGCAGTCGATGGCTATATGTATTTCGAGGACTACGACGGCAAACTGCTGAAGTCCGAGTCGCAGGTCGACACCTCGGCGAACAAAGGCGGCATCTGGGACGACTCGAAGAACTTCAAATGGAAGGATGCAGCCAACAAGGTCGACGGCAAATACTCCAGCCTGTTCGAGATCGAGGATTTCAGCTTCGATATCGAGCAGACGCTGAACATCGGCAGCCAGAGCACCGGCGCCGGCGCCGGCAAGGTCACGTTCAACCCGTTTCAGATCAATCGCAAGATCGACGTCTCGTCCGCCTCGTTCTTTGCCAAGGCGTGCTCGGGCACGCCGTTCATGAATGTGGCTCTCGGGCTGCGCAAATCCTCTGGCGGCGACACCTCCGGCCAGATGTTCCTGGCCTTCAAGTTCAAGCTGGTCGCGGTCAAGACCGTGAGCTGGTCCTATGACGACGAATCGCCCAAGGAATCCGTCACCTTCGAGTACGGCGGGCTTCAGGTGTTCTACTCGCCGCAGAACCCGGACGGCACGATGGCTGCGGTCCAAATGGACGGCTGGAACCGCGTGCGCAACCTCCGGGACCAGACCGAAACGCCCATCAAGTAGGGACGGCGTTTGAACGCGCGGGAGCTGCTTCGCGAGGGCGATCTCCGGCAAAGCCTCGACCTGCTGAAGGCCGAGGTGCGCCGGGCCCCCCGGGACCCGAAGCTGCGCATCTTCCTGTTCCAGATGTTCTGCGTCACGGGCGAGTGGGACCGCGCGCTCACTCAGCTCAAGCTGCTCAACGACATCGACAAGCCATCCGAACCGATGGTGCAGACCTACACCTCGGCCATCCGCTGCGAGGTCCTGCGCGAGAAGGTGTTCCGCGGCGCGCGCTCGCCCACCGTCTTCGGCGACCCCGGGGACTGGGTGCCGCTGCTGATCGAGGCCACGCGCCTGCTAGCCAGCGGTCAACCCGGCGAAGCGGCCAAGCTGCGCGACGCCGCCTTCGAAGCGGCGCCATCCGCGCTCGGCTCGCTCAACGGCGCCGACTTTGAATGGGTCGCCGACGCCGACCCGCGGCTCGGCCCGGTGATCGAGGCCGTGGTCGAAGGCAAATATATGTGGATTCCGTTCCACCGCATAAAGCAGCTCAACGTGGAGGAGCCAGCCGACCTGCGCGACCAGGTCTGGATGCCGGCCCGCTTTACCTGGAGCAATGACGGCGAGGCGGTCGCCCTAATCCCGACCCGCTACCCGGGCTCGGCCGCCTCGGCCGACCCGGCCATCCAGCTCGCGCGCAAGACCGACTGGCTCGAACAGGATGCGGACTGGTCGCTGCCGATCGGCCAGCGCGTGTTCATCACCGACACGGACGAGACCGCGCTGATGGACGTGCGCAAGCTGTCCGTCGTGCACGCCCCGGCGGAAGCCGGCGCGGCTTAGTCCATGACAACAACACCCCGTAGGGCGGATAAGCGCAGCGCAATCCGCCACGCGGCCACCGCCGGCGGATCACGCTGCGCTCATCCGCCCTACAATCCGCCCTCGAGAGCCTAGCCATGTCGGGGCTCAAGGGCCGCGAGAGGCTGCAGCCGTCGCTGCTCGACCGGCTCACCGACCACGACCCGGCGGCGCGACGCGACGGCCCCGAGCAGCAGGCGCTCACCCTCGCCCAGCTCCGCGCCGCCGTGCTACGTGACCTCGCGGCGCTGCTGAACACCTCGAACCTTGCCACCCTGCAGGACCTCGAGGACACGCCGCTCGCCGCCAAGTCGGTAGTGAATTTCGGCATCCCGGGCTTCGCCGGGCTGCTCAGCTCGTCGAGCCGCATCTTCGCGCTGGAAGACGAGCTCGCCACCGCGATCCGCACCTACGAGCCGCGCATTCGCAGCGAAACGCTCAAGGTGCGCACCCGCGAAACGGACGAGCAGACCGGCCGGCCGACGCTGGTGTTCGAGATCGAGGGCGAGCTCTGGGCGCAGCCCGTGCCGATCCAGCTCTTCCTGGAGACGAAGATCGAGATCGAGACCAGGCTGGCGGTCGTGACCGAAGCCAAGAGCCCGCGCTGATGGACCCGCGGCTGCTCCGCCACTACGAAGGCGAGCTCCAGTTCATCCGCGACATGGGCCAGGAGTTCGCGGCCGAGTTCCCGAAAGTCGCCGCCCGGCTCGACCTCGGCAGCACCGAAGTCGCCGACCCCTACGTGGAGCGGCTGCTCGAAGGCTTCGCGTTCCTGACGGCGCGCATCCAGCTCAAGATGGAAGCGGAGTTCCCGACCTTCACGCAGTCGCTGCTGCAGATGGTCTACCCGCATTACCTGGCGCCGACGCCCTCCATGGCGATCGTGAAGATCACGCCGGACCCGGCGCTGAAGGACGCGACCGGCGGTGTCATCCTGCCGGCCGGCACCGAGCTGCGCAGCCTGCTCGGCACCGAGGACCAGACCAACTGCGTGTTCCGGACCGGGCACGCGCTGCAGTTGCTGCCGATCGATGTGGTCGAGGCCGAATACCTGGGCAACCCGGCCGGCGTCGCCGCGCTGCAATTGCCCGAAACCGGCGGCGCCAAGGCGGCCATCCGCCTGAAGCTGCGGACGATGAACGGCGCCCCGGTCGGCAAGCTGGCGCTGGAACGGCTCACCTTCTTCCTCGGCGGACCCGAAGGCTCGCGCACCCGGCTCTACGAGCAGCTCTCCGCCAACGTCGCCGGTGTCGTGGTCCGGCCCGGCACGCGCCCGCTCCCCTGGCAGGACCGGCTCCCGCCCTCCTCCGTGCAGCCGGCCGGGTTCTCGGAACAAGAAGCGCTGCTGCCCCGCGCGCCGCAGGCCTTCGACGGCTATCGCCTGCTGCAGGAATACTACGCGCTGCCGGAACGCTACCTGTTCTTCACGCTGCGGGACCTGGATCGCGCGGCGATCCGCTGCGCCTCGCCCGACATCGAGATCATCATCCTGCTGGAGCGCGGCGAGCCGGCGCTCGCCGCCTTCGGGCCGGACTACATGCAGCTCAACTGCACGCCGGCGATCAACCTGTTTGCCAAGCGGAGCGACCGCGTCAACCTGAGCAGCCGCGACGCCGAGCACCTGATCGTGCCGGACCGCATGCGCCCGCTCGACTACGAGGTGTTTTCGGTCAACGCCGTCGAGGGCTTCCCCGCCGATGGCGGCCCGGCGCAGCCGTTCCTGCCGTTCTATGCGGCCAACGACCTCAGCCGCAATCCGGGCCATCGCAGCTACTACATCCTGCGCCGCCAGCCGCATCTGCTCTCGTCGCGCGCCCGCGTGCGCGGTCCGCGTTCGAGCTATATCGGCCATGACGTGTTCATCTCCCTGGTGGACGGTGACAACGCGCCGCTGCGCGACGATCTGCGCCAGCTCGGGCTCGAGCTGATGTGCACCAACCGCGACCTCGCCATCTCCATGCCGGTCGGCAAGAAGCACACGGACTTCACCACGGCGGTGAACGCGCCGATCGCCTCCATCCGCTGCATCGTCGGCCCCACCACGCCCCGCCCGTGCCGCGGCGACGGCGACTACGCCTGGCGCTTCATCTCGCATCTCGGCCTGAATTACCTGACCCTCGCCGACACCGACGTCGCAGGGGGCGCCGCGGCGCTGCGCGAGCTGCTGGGCCTCTACGTGCCGTCCAACGCCGCCCTGCCAGCGCGCCAGCTCGAGGGCTTGCTCTCGGTCAGCTCGACCCCGATCGTCCGCCGCATCCCCGGCGCCGGCCCGCTCTGCGCCGGCCGCGGCCTGCAGATCACGCTGACCATGGACGAATCGCCCTTCGGCGGCTCCGGCAGCATCCTGCTCGCCGCGGTGCTGGACCGCTTCTTCGCCAAATACGTCTCGATCAACGCCTTCACCGAAACGGTGATGCGCAGCCCGGACCGCGGCGAGGTCATGCACTGGCCCATGCGCCTGGGCTCGCGCCCGGTCCTGTAGGCCATGTCGCTCGCCCTGCCCGAACTGGACGCGCCGGAACCGGACGCCGCCCCTGCCCCTGCCCCATTCGTGCCCGCGCTCGCCGGGTCGCCGCATCTGTTCGGGTTCTATCAGGTCATGCGCCTGCTGGAGGCGCTGCATAGCGAGCGCCGCCGCTTCGGCAAGACGGCGCGGCCCGGCGACGACCTGATCCGCCTCGCGCAGGAACCCTCCGTCACCCACGCGCCCGCTTCGCTCGCCGGCTACGAGCCCGGCGCGGACGGGCGCGCCGACCGGCTGCTGGTGCATTTCTTCGGCCTGTTCGGCACCGACGGGCCGCTGCCGCTGCATCTGACCGAATATGCCCGCGACCGTCGCCGCAACCATGGCGACCCGACGTTCGAGCGCTTCGTCAACCTGTTCAACCACCGGGCCCTGTCGCTGTTCTACCGCGCTTGGGCCGATGTGCGGCCGACCGTCAGCTTCGACCGGCCGGAAGAGGACCGGTTCGGCGACTACATGGCCTCGCTGATCGGCCTGGGCGCTCCAACCCTGCGCAACCGCGACGCGATGCCGGACCTCTCGAAGCTGCACTTCGCCGGGCTGCTCGCCGGCCAGACGCGGCACGCCGAGGGGCTCGCCTCCATCCTGACCGCGTTCTTCACCGTGCCGGTCCGGGTCGAGAGCTTCGTCGGCGCCTGGCTCACCATGCCGCGCTCCGACTACACGCGCCTGTCCGGCGGTGCCGTCACGGCGGCGCTCGGCACCTCCGCCCTGCTCGGCGCGCGCGTCTGGAGCCGGCAGCACAAGTTCCGCCTGCTGTTCGGGCCGCTCACCCTCGCCGAGTACGAGCGCCTGCTGCCGGGCGGCCTCAGCTTCCACCGCCTGATCCCGATCGTGCGCAACTACGCGGGCGACGTGCTGATCTGGGACGTGAACCTGATCCTGAAACGCGAGCAGGTCCCGCCGATCCGCCTGGGCCGGCAGGGCAAACTCGGTTGGACGACTTGGCTGATGCCGCGCCGCGCCGCCACCGACGCCGCCGACCTGCACCTGGACGCGAGCGCGGACAGCCACGCTTCGGTCATCGACAAACGCACGGAACACATGGGGGAACCGAAATGACGCAGATCAGCCGCGCGACCCTGTTCGGCAAGCTGAACCCGGTCGCCTACCGCGCCATCGAGGGCGCGACCACGTTCTGCAAGCTGCGCGGCAACCCGTATGTCGAGCTGGTGCACTGGCTGCACCAGATCCTCAACGCGCAGGACAGCGACGTGCATCGCCTGGTCAAGCAGTACGAGATCGACCCGTCGCGCCTGGCCGCCGACATTACCGCTGCCCTCGATCGGCTGCCGCGCGGCGCCACCTCGATCTCCGACTTCGCCCCGCAGATCGAAGATTCCGTCGAGCGCGGCTGGGTGCTGGCGACGCTGATGTCCGGCGTGAACCAGATCCGCACCGGGCACCTGGTCCTCGGCATGCTGCAGACGCCGACGCTGCGCAACGCGCTGTTCGCTACGTCGCGGCAATGGGAGAAGATCAAGCCCGACACGCTGACCGCCGAGTTCGACAAGGTGCTCGGCAGCTCGCCCGAAGCAGCCATGGTGTCCGCCGACACGGTCGGCGGCACCGCCGGACCCGGCGAGGCCAGCGGCGCCCTGGCCCCCGCGCAGATGGGCAAGCAGGAGGCGCTGGCCAAGTTCTCCGTCGACCTGACCGAGCGCGCCCGCGAAGGCCAGATCGACCCGGTGACCGGCCGCGACGCCGAGATCCGCCAGGTCGTGGACGTGCTGATGCGCCGCCGCCAGAACAACCCGATCCTCACCGGCGAGGCGGGCGTCGGCAAAACCGCCGTCGTCGAAGGCTTCGCGCTGCGCATCGCCGCCGGCGACGTGCCGCCGCAGTTGAAAGACGTGACACTGCGCACCCTCGACGTCGGCCTGCTGCAGGCGGGCGCCAGCATGAAGGGCGAGTTCGAGCAGCGGCTGCGCCAGGTGATCGAGGAGGTGCAGTCCTCGCCCAAGCCGATCATCCTGTTCATCGACGAGGCGCATACGCTGATCGGCGCCGGGGGCGCCGCCGGCACCGGCGACGCCGCCAACTTGCTGAAGCCCGCGCTGGCCCGCGGTACGCTGCGCACCATCGCCGCGACCACGTTTGCCGAGTACAAGAAGTATTTCGAGAAGGACCCGGCGCTCACCCGCCGCTTCCAGGTCGTCCAGGTCGATGAGCCCGACGAGCACAAGGCGATCCTGATGATGCGCGGCATCGTCTCGCCGCTGGAGAAGCACCACAAGGTGCAGATCCTCGACGAGGCGATCGAGGCGGCGGTGCGGCTCTCGCACCGCTACATCCCGGCGCGGCAGCTCCCGGACAAGTCGGTGAGCCTGCTCGACACCGCCTCCGCCCGCGTCGCCATCAGCCAGCACGCCGTGCCGCCCGCCGTCGAGGACACGCGCCGGCGCATCTCGGCACTGGAGACGGAGCGCGAGATCATCGGCCGCGAGGAGGCGGTCGGCATCGACGTGGGCGACCGCGCCACCCAGGTCGCCAAGGGCCTCGAGGAGGAGCAAGAGACCCTCAACGGGCTCGAGGCGCGCTGGGAGAAGGAGAAAGGCCTGGTCGAGAAGATCCTGGCGCTCCGCGCGAGCCTGCGCGAGGCCGGCATGGCGGTGGATGCGCAGCCGACCGGCGATGCGGCGACCGCACCGCCGGACCGGGCCGCGCAGCTCGATGAGCTCCGCCGCCTGCAGGCGGAGCTGGCCGAGCATCAGGGCGAGAACCCGCTCATCCTGCCGAGCGTCGATCAGCAGGCGGTCGCCGCCGTGGTCGGCGACTGGACCGGCATCCCGGTGGGCCGCATGGTGCGCAACGAGGCACAGGCCGTGCTCAACCTGGCGGACACGCTGGCGCAGCGGGTGGTCGGCCAGGACCACGGACTCAAAATGATCGCCCGCCGGGTCCAGACTTCGCGCGCCGGGCTGGACAACCCGGTCAAGCCCGTCGGCGTGTTCATGCTGTGCGGCCCGTCCGGCGTGGGCAAGACGGAGACGGCGCTGGCCGTTGCCGAGGCCCTCTACGGCGGCGAGCAGAACCTGATCACCATCAATATGAGCGAGTTTCAGGAAGCCCACACGGTCAGCACGCTGAAGGGCGCGCCGCCCGGTTATGTCGGCTACGGCGAGGGCGGCATCCTCACCGAGGCGGTCCGACGCCGGCCCTATTCGGTGGTGCTGCTCGACGAGATCGAGAAGGCGCACCCGGACGTGCACGAGATCTTCTTCCAGGTGTTCGACAAGGGCCAGATGGAGGATGGCGAAGGCCGGCAGATCGACTTCCGCAACACGCTGATCCTGCTCACCAGCAACGTCGGCACCGACCTGGTCATGAACATGACAAGGGACCCGGACCTCATGCCGGAGGTGGAGGAGATCGCCAAGGCGCTGCGCGAGCCGCTGCAAAAGGTGTTCCCGCCGGCCCTGCTGGGGCGGCTGATCGTGATCCCCTACTTGCCGCTGAGCGACCAGGTGATGCGCGGCATCATCCGCCTGCAGCTCGGTCGGATTGCCAAGCGCGTGCAGTCCTCGCGCGGCATCCCGTTCACCTACGACGACGGCGTGGTGGACCTGATCGCCAGCCGCTGCACCGAGCCGGAGAGCGGCGGCCGCATCATCGACAACATCCTGACCAACACCATGCTGCCCGACATCAGCGGCGCCTTCCTGACCCGCATGTTAGAGGGTCAGCCGCCCAGCAAGGTGCAGGTCGGAACGAACGAGGGCGGTTTCACCTACACGTTCGATTAGTTCCCAATCCGTACCATGTAGGGTGGGCTTCAGCCCACCAACGCGACGGTGGGCTAAAGCCCACCCTACGACCGCTACGTCAAGCCGCCAGCGGGTGCCGCACCAGATGCGGCAGGGCGCGGCCGGCGTCGTCGAACACGTGGCAGCCCGCCGGATCCACCGCCAGGCGGACCGCCTGGTGCGCCGCGGTCGCGTCGGCGCCGTCCGTCTGCACGGTCATGGCGCCATCCGCCGGGCTATCGACGTGCAGCAGCGTCAGCCCGCCCAGCCGTTCCACCAGCCGCACCGTGCCGGCGATCGCGCCCTGCGGATCGGGCCGCAGCGCCTCCGGCCGGATGCCGAGCGTCACCTGTCCGCCCGGCTGCGCGCCGGCCGGGTCGGCGGCAACCGCGACCCGCGCGCCCGAGGGGAGCGTCACCGCAACGCCGCCGGGCTCCACGCCGGCCACGGTCGCGGGCAGCAGGTTCATCCGCGGCGAGCCGATAAACCCGGCCACGAACAGGTTGGCCGGATGATGATACAGCTCGAGCGGCGAGCCCACCTGCTCCACCCGCCCCGCCTGCAGCACCACGATCTTGTCCGCCATCGTCATCGCCTCGACCTGGTCGTGGGTGACGTAGATCATCGTCGCCTGCAGGTCCTCGTGCAGGCGCAGCAGTTCGACCCGCGTCTGCGCCCGCAAGGCGGCGTCCAGGTTGGAGAGCGGCTCGTCGAACAGGAACACCTTCGGCTGGCGCACGATGGCGCGGCCGATCGCCACCCGCTGGCGCTGGCCGCCGGAGAGGTCGCGCGGGCGCCGGTCCAGATACGGGCCGAGCTGCAGGATGCGCGCCGCCTCCTCGACCTTGCGGTCGCGCTCGGCCCGGGGCACGCGGGCCAGCCGCAGCGCGAAGCCCATGTTCTGGCGCACCGTCATGTGCGGGTACAGCGCGTAGGACTGGAACACCATCGCCAGCCCGCGATCCGCCGGCCCGACCTCGTTCACCCGCTTGCCGTCGATCGCCAGCTCGCCGCCGGTGATCTGCTCGAGCCCGGCGATCATGCGCAGCAGCGTCGATTTGCCGCAGCCCGACGGCCCCACGAAGACCACCAGCTCACGGTCGGCGATGTCGAGGTCGATGCCCTTGATCACTTCGACCGGGCCATAGGCCTTGCGGATGCCGCGCAGGGTCAGCGTCGCCATGAGGGGGCTCCTATTTCACCGCGC
>Ga0213875_10002821_pt1 | contig 10191 bp, 5 predicted proteins | sample BarmaccomBMRX_R8_FD_160105 | JGI IMG/M metagenome (GOLD analysis project Ga0213875, IMG submission 160105) | Root-associated microbial communities from Barbacenia macrantha in rupestrian grasslands, the National Park of Serra do Cipo, Brazil - RX_R8 | ecosystem: Host-associated > Plants > Roots... | reverse complement strand
GTGTGGTTCCTGCTGTTCGGCGGCCTGCGGCCGGTGCTCGAGCTGATCCGCAGCCGCAGCCGGACCCCGGCCGGCACCTGGAACCGCGGCGGCTATGGGAACCGCGGCGGCGGCCGGCGCCCGTACCGCTACCGCAATCCGGCGGGCGTCTCCGACGCCGACCAGCTCGCCCGGCTGACCGGCGTCCCGGCGGCGGCCTGGATCACCCTGTTCACCCTGGTGGCGGTGGCTGCCCTGCTGGCCGGCGCCGCCCTGCTCATCCCACCGGCGTGGCACCTGTAGGCCAGGCCGGCGATGCATTCCCAGTGCTCGCCCAATTCCACCGGCCGGGTCCTTCGATGACCACTGGCGATAAATTTGATGCGAATTAGGCACATATGTCAATGTCGTTGACCCTGTACGATCGCGCCCGCTATCATCTGCCGATAGTAACGTTCTGATTACCCGAGAAGGGCCAAGAAATGGCCAGGGCGTCAGCGGTCAAAATGCCACCGGAGGCGAGCGCCGCCCACGGGTGTGAAGGTGCGCGTCGCGTGCTCGCCCTGATGCTCGCGTTCTCCGCCGACCGGAACACCCTCACCGCACGCCAGCTCGCCACCGAAACCGGCATCGCGCTGCCCAGCGTCTACCGCTACATCACGCTGCTGCGCGAGACCGGCCTGCTGGCCGGGGACGAGCGCGGCACCTACCGGCTCTCGGCCCGGCTCATCGGCCTGGCCCGGGCGGCCGAGGCGGCGGAGAGCATCATCGAGTTCGCCGATCCGGTGATGCGGGACCTGGCCGCCCAGACCGGCGAGACGGTCATCTTGATGCGGCTGATCGGCCGGGCCGCGGTGTGCGTGCACCGGGTGCAGTCCGCGCAGCGGCTGCGGATCGAATACGAGCCGGGCGCCACGCTGCCGATCGAGCAAGGCGCCAGCTCGCGGCTGCTGCTGTCCGGCCTGGCCCCGCACGCCCGCAAGGAAATCCTCGCTCCCCTGGCCGAGCGTGACCCGGCGGCGGCAGCCACGCTGGAAGCGCGCGTGATCAAGGCGGGGGAGCAGGGCTACGCCACCAGCGAGGAAGAGATCTACCAGGGCGTCTGGGCCGCATCGGCCGCGATCGTGCAGGGAAAGAAGACGGTGGCCGCTCTCACGGTGCCCTCGCCGCTGGTGCGTGCCCCGGCGGAACAGCAGCGCCAGCTGCTCGGCCAGGTCCGCGCGGCGGCCCGGGCCATCAACGACCAGCTCCGGGCGACCCGCCGCTAGCATCCCTGCTGGCACCGCCCGCTGGTGCCCCCACTGCCGCTGGCCCGCAGGGCCGGTCGCACCGTTATTCTTCCGGCATGCCGGATTTCCGTGACGTGATACCGGGAACGCAGCTGAGCCCTGGGCAGGTGTCACTGGACGGGCTGCAGCACGCGCTGGCCGGCGGGTCCCTCACCTCGGCCGCGCTGACCGCCTTCTACCTTCAGCGCATCGACCGGCTTAATCCCGCTCTGCACGCCGTCATCACGGTGAACCACGACGCCGCGGCCGAGGCCACGGCCAGCGACGCCGCCCGTTCGTCCGGCGGGCCGCGCGGCCCGCTCGAAGGCGTGCCGGTGCTGGTCAAGGACAACATCCAGGTGGCCGGCATGCCGACCACCGCCGGGTCGCCCGCGCTGCTGGGCTCCGAGCCCGGGGACGCGTTCCTGATCTCGCGGCTGCGCTCGGCGGGCGCGGTGATCATCGGCAAGGCGAACCTGTCCGAGTGGGCCAACTTCCGCTCGGTCCACTCCACCAGCGGCTGGTCCACGCTCGGCGGCCAGACCGCCAACCCGTACGCCCTCGATCGCAATCCGTCCGGGTCGAGCTCGGGCTCGGCCGCCGGGGTGGCGGCCGGGCTGGCCCCGCTCGCGATCGGCACCGAGACCGACGGCTCGATCCTCGCCCCGGCCAGCGCCTGCGGAGTCGTGGGCATCAAGCCGACCAACGGGCTGGTCAGCCGCCGCGGCATCGTGCCCATCTCACCGGTCCAGGACACCGCCGGGCCGATGGCCGGGTGCGTGGCCGACGCGGCCGCGCTGCTGGGCGTGCTGGCCGCCGCCGATCCCGAGGATCCGGTCTCGGCCGCCGAAAACGAGCTGGCCGAACGAGCTGGTGTCAGCCCCTCCGGAACCTCCTACGCCGGCTCGCTGGACGCCCTGGCGGCCGAGGGAGCCCGGATCGGCGTCTGGCGTGACGGCTCTGGTGCGGCAGGGCCGGCCACCGCGGCCGTGCTGGACGAGGCCGTGGCCCGGCTGCGCTCGCTCGGCGCGATCATCACCGACCCGGTCGAACTGCCCGGCGTGGACAAGATCGGCGAGCCGGAGGGCAAGGCGCTGCGGCACGAGTTCAAGTACGGCATCAACGCCTACCTGGCGTACGTCGCGGGGTTCAGCCCCGGCGGCGCCGTCCCAGGATCGCTGGCCGAGCTGATCGACTTCAACAAGCGCAACGCCGGCCTGGTGCTGTCCCGGTTCGGTCAGGAGATCTTCGAGGCGAGCGAGGCGACCAGCGGTGACCTGGCCGATCCCGATTACCTGGCCGTGCGGCGCGACGCCACCCGGCTGGCCCGCACCGCCATCTTCACGCCGCTGGCCAAGCACGGCCTGGATGCCATCGTGGCGCTGACCGCCAACCCGGCCTGCCTGACCGACTACGTGCTCGGTGACCACCACGTGTTCCACACTTCGGGCCCGGCCGCGGTGGCCGGCTGCCCGTGCGTCACGCTGCCGGGCGGCTACGTCTCGGGCCTGCCCGTCGGCGTGTCCTTCTTCGGCCCCCGCTGGACCGAACCCCGCCTGATCGCCCTGGCCTACGCCTTCGAGCAAGCCGCCCCGCCTCGCCAGCCCCCCACCCTCCCCGCCAGCATCCGCTAACCCCACACCAGCCGGCCGATGCCGCAAGCCCCAGCCCGGCCAGCCCCGGCCAGCAAGCCCCGGCCAGCAAGCCCGGCGACGCACACCATCGGGCGCCGCCGGGCCTGGCTGGTACCTCCGCCGCCGTGCGTCGGCACACCGGCGGAATGGTCGCTACCTGCCGTCGCGGCGCAGGTCGGCGTCGACGTCGGGCTCTTCGATCTGCTCCTTGCGGATTTGCTCGTTGACCTCGTGTTCTTCGGTGACCGTCTCGGTGCCTAGCCGGACCCGCTCGACCGGGACGGCTTCCTTCTCGACCACCGGACGCTCGGCGCGCAAGGTGACCTCGTGCTCTTCCTCCGTGATGTCTGCGCCGGACAGGGCGGCGTCCCGGTTGGCCTCGGTGATCGGCTCCCGCTCTAGCCGGACCTCCTCGTGGCTGACCGGCACGGTCTGCGTCACGTTCTCGGTGACGACGTACTTACGCAGCCGGGCCCGGCCTGCCTGGACTTGCTCGGTGCCGACACGCAACCGCTCCTCAGAACGGGTCATCGCGTCATCGGTGTTCGGCCCGGAAAGGTCGCGGCCCTCACCGCGAGTTCCGCCGGCGTCGGCGTACTCGGTTCCGGTACCTGCGGTGCCCGCGTACTCGGTTCCGGTACCTGCGGTACCCGCGTACTCGGTTCCGGTACCTGCCGTGCCGGCGTACTCCGTTCCTGTGCCTGCGGTGCCCGCGTACTCGGTGCCGCGGCCGGCATTGCCGGCGTACTCCGTGCCGGCGCCGTCACTTCCGCCGCCGGCCGTGTTGAGATAGCCGGCGTAGTGCTGGTAGAGCGCATCGATGTCCGATTCATCCAGATGGCCGTCGGTGTCGATGTTGGGCGCGTCCTTGACCTGCTGCTTGGTCACAGCGAGGCGAAGCTCGCCCTCACCAGGGTTGGCCCCGTGCAGCGGGGCGAAGCTCTCGTTGGTGCCGAACAGGCCGGTGCTGACAGTCACCCATTCGGGCTGGCCGGTCGCGTCGTTCAGGTAAATCTGCCCGATCTTGCCGACCTTGTCCCCGTTGGCGTCGACGGCGGTGGATCCGATCAGGTCATTCCATTGGTCTGGCATCGTTCTTGATCCTCTTCCGTAGGGATTTGCGCCAACCGTGCCCACGCCGAACACCGCTCGCGGTGACGCAGGCAGGCAGGAAACCTCGTCGCTCCAGCGTGAAGGACTCCCGGGTCGCATCCTTCAGTCGCGTTCTGTCTCAGAGCGCGAGACCGACTACCCGGCTGTTTTTGACACATTCCTTATTAGGCCGACTTAGCGGGATTTTTCCGCGCTGGCTACCCAGCCGACACCGGCCACCAGCTCGGTCGTACCCCGCCAGCCTCACCCGTGCGACCCGCGAGCTTCACCCCGCTGAGCCGGCCAGCCCCTCCTGCGGTCCCGGCCGCCGCTCTGACTCCGCTCGGCCACCATGATCGTGTGCAGAAGAGCGCCACAATCATGATCATGTGCAGAAAGGCGTCGAAACTGACGCCCAACTACACGTGATCATGAAAGCGCCGCCTCTCCTCACCGCCACCCCTAGCCATGCCCCAAGCCCCGCATCATGATCATGGGTCAAAGAGCGTCAAAGCCATGATCTTGGGTCGAAATGCCCGGGAAACGGTGCACGGCGACCCATGATCATGAAAGCGCCGCTCTACTCCCCATCTCCTGTGCCCTATCGATCGCAGCCTTCCCAGGTTCCGCGTCGCCGGGCTCGGCCAGCGAGCTTCCGCAAGGGGAGTGTCAGGCACCTGACCCGCCGCCCAGGTGGGCATTGCCGGGCACAAGCTGCACGATAATCTGACCACCATGGAGTCATGGCGCCGCGCAGATGTTCCAGTTCTCCCCGGGAGCGGGCCGGCGCCCCGGCTGCGCGACACCGCCACCGGCGACCTGGTCCTCGCCTCGTCCGGCCCGGAGGCGACGCTGTACGCCTGCGGCATCACCCCCTACGACGCGACCCATATCGGGCACGCCGCGACCTACACCGCCTGGGACCTGCTGATCCGGGCCTGGCTGGACGCGGCGCCGGAAAGCACGGAAGGCCAGGATCGCTACCGCGTCCGGTACGTGCAGAACGTGACGGATGTGGACGACCCGCTCCTCGAGCGGGCCGAACGCGACGGCCAGGACTGGCAGGAGCTGGCGCGCCGCGAGACGCAGCGCTACCGGGACGACATGGAGGCGCTGCGGGTCCTGCCGCCCGCCTACCTGATCGGGGCGGTGGAGGCGCTGCCCATCATCGAGCGGTTCAACGCCCGGATGGCCGAACGCGGCGCGCTGTACAACGTCGACGAGGACGTCTATTTCGCCAGGTCCGCCGACACCGGCTTCGGGGCGCTGTCTGGTCCCGGCACGGCCAGTGACCTGAGCCCGGCCCAGATGGCCGGGCTCTCCGCCGAGCGCGGCGGCGACCCGGATCGTCCCGGCAAGAAGGACCCGCTCGACGTGCTGGTCTGGCGGGCGGAGCGACCGGGCGAGCCGGCCTGGGAATCCTCCTACGGGCGTGGCCGCCCCGGGTGGCACGTCGAGTGCGCGGCCATCGCCACCGAATACGTCGGTGACGCCTTCGACGTCCAGGCCGGCGGCTCTGACCTGGTGTTCCCGCACCACGAGATGAGCGCGTCGCACACCCGGGTCGCGCTGGCCCCGGCCCAGCCCGTGTTCGCCCGCGTCTACGCCCACGCCGGGATGGTCAGCTACCTGGGCGAGAAGATGTCCAAGTCGCTGGGCAATCTGGTCTTCGTGAACCGGCTGCTGGCCGACGGGGTCGATCCCATGGCCATCCGGCTGGCGCTGCTGGCACACCATTACCGGTCCGACTGGGAGTGGACCGACGCCATCCTCGGCGACGCGCAGGCCCGGCTGGAGCGCTGGCGCTCCGCCCTGGGCCGCGCCCGGGCCGTGCGACCCGAGCCGGAGCCACCCGCGTGGGCCGGGCCGGCCGACCCGGACGCCGCGACCGACCCGGACGCCGCGACCGGCCTGGAGGCCGAGTTCGGCGCCCCGGGCGCGCGGCCCCCTGGTCCGGGCAACGAGGTGCTGGCCGGAGTGCGGGCCCGCCTCCGCGACGACCTCGACGCCCCCGGCGCCCTCGGCATCGTCGATCGCTGGGCGAACACCCTGCTCGCCCAGGCTCCCACTCGTATCTCGGCTGCCGACGTGGCCGGCGCCGAGCTCGTCAGCCAGACCGTGGACGCCCTGCTCGGCATCCGGCTCTGACGCTCACCGTCGCCGCGACCCGCCGCACCGTCAACCGGCCTGACTCACCTGTGGATAACTCCGACTTATCCACAGGTGGGCCACGTCGCTCCTGCTCAGCACCTTGCCGTCGCAGGCTGGGTGCATGGTACAAACGCTCGCCGCGGGCGACGACAGCCCGCATTCCGCACAGAACCACCAGGCCGCCGGCGGCCGCGGCGCCGCGGATCTCCCGCGGCTCCCGGATCAGGAAGTCCGTATCCGCCCCGGCTCGCTCGGCGAGATGCTCGCCACGGTGCCACATCTGCTCGGCTTCCGGCCGCAGGCCAGCCTGGTGGTGATCGGGACCGGGCCGCCCCGGGACCGGGTCAGGGTCACGCTCCGCTACGACCTGCCCGACCCGCCCGGCGAGGGCGTCTCCGCAGACATCGCCGCGCACGCCGTCGGGGTCATCGGCTCCCAGCCGATGGCGGCGATCACGGCGGTCGGGTACGGCCCGCAGACGCTCGTCGACCCGCTGGCCGAGGCCTTCCAGGCCGCGACCTGGAAGGCCCGGCTGGACCTGAGGGACTTCGTCCGGGTCGAGAGCGGCCGCTACTGGTCCTACCTATGCCGCAACGAGGCCTGCTGTCCCGGTGAGGGCACGCCGTTCGACCCGGACGGCTTCCCGGCCGCGGCCGCTCTGGACCGCTCCGGGCAGGGCGTGCTGGCCGACCGGGCCGCGGTGGCCGCGCGGGTCGCGCCGCTCGGCGGCATCGCCGCCGTGTCGATGCGCCAGGCCACCCGCCGAGCCGAGGCCCACGCCCGCCGGCTGCTCAAGAAGGTACGCAGGTCCAGCCGCCTCGGCGCCGCCCGGCGGATGATCGCCGCGGACGGGCTGAACGCGGTCAGCACCATGATCGGCACCTACCGGGCCGGCGGCCGCTACAGCACCGACTACCAGATCGCCTGGATCACCGTGGCCCTCAAAGACCTGCGTGTCCGGGACGACGCCTGGGCCCGGATGGACCCCAAGTTCACCGATGCGCACCGGCGGCTGTGGACCGACGTGACCCGGCGGGCACAGCCCGGGCACGTGGCCGCCCCGGCCTCTCTGCTCGCCTTAGCGAAGTGTCGCTATGATCAGGTTATGGTACCAAAGGCCGATGATGACAGGTCGCAGCCTGTTCGGGCAGGTGTGTACGAGCGTGTGTCCAAGCTAGCCAGCGCTCAGGACGATCGCGAGGTGCGGCGGGCACGTAGCATCGAGGAACAGAACAAGGCCAACAGCGCAGAGTGCGAGCGGCAGGGCTGGCAGATCACGGCCCGCTACGCTGATCCAGGACTGTCAGCCTCGCGGTTTGCCACAAAGGACCGGCCCGAGTACAAGCGCCTCCTAGCGGATGTCGAGGCAGGTAAGCTCGACGTAGTGGTCTTGTGGGAATCGTCCCGTGGTGGCCGAGAGCTGGCGGCGTGGGCGCAGTTCCTGAATGCGTGCCGCGAGAATCGAACTGGGATCTACATCACAACACACGGCCGGTTGTATGACGTGGCCAACGGAAGGGACTGGCGAAGTCTCGCGGAAGATGGGGTCGATTCCGGCTATGAGTCGGAGAAAACCTCAATGCGAATTCGACGGCATGTCGCCGCTGCAATGCTGGCTGGCGCACCTTTCGGGCATTGCCCGTACGGCTATGAACGCGATTACGACCCAAAGACCCGTGAACTGATTGAACAACGGCCAAGCACGGAACCGGCAAAGCCTGGAAACGAAAACAGAATGACTAAAGCCGATGTCGTCTGTTACATTTTCCGGGAGTTGTCTAAAGGCACTCCAATTAGTGTGATTCGCCGATGGCTTAATGAGAAGAAAATACCGGCACCGGAAGGCGGCGAGTGGGGTCGCAGCATTATTCAGCGAATCGCCAGAAACCCAGTGTACATCGGGAAACGGACATGGCTACATCACGAAGGACTGCTAGACGGCAACTGGGCGCCGATCGTTGATGACCCGACCTTTTGGGCAGTACAGCGCCTCCTCAATAACCCTAAGCGGCTAACTACCAGGGCGGGCGGCGTCCGTCATATGCTCTCTTTTCTTGCCAAGTGCGGTCAATGCGAACAAGAGCTCGTAGCGGCTGGGCCAAGCAAGAAAAACACCACCGACATATACCGATGCCCGGGAGGTCATGTGCATATCCGGGCTGACTGGCTCGACGAGTACATCGTCATGGTGCTCGCCGAGCGGATTTCGAGGCAAGACGCCTATACGCTCACCGCAAACAGCGATGGGAAAGCTACCAGCGCTCGCGCAGAGGTTGCTGAGCTAAAGGCTCGGTTGGATGAGCATACCGATCTGGCAGCCGATGGCAAGATTACGGCACTGTCGTTCTCGCGTATCGAACAGCAGCTACTAGCGAAAATCGCGGCTGCTGAGCATCGCGTTGAACTCTCGGAAGTGCCCGCCGTATTCCGTGAAGTCGCGGGGGGAAAGTATGAGGAAGTTAAGGCAAAAATTGATGGACTGGCAGTGGCCGGACGCAAGGAGCTGTGCCGATCGGTATTCGCGCAAATTAGCGTGAACCCGCGTCTTAAGTACCGTCGCCCCAGGCCTCACCGTGGCCGGTTCGATGTCCGCTTGACCGTGGGCGGTAAGGATACATTCTTCGGCAGTTACGCCACTATGGCGGAGGCAATTGAGGTCCGCAACGCAAAATATGCCGAGCTTGGAATTCCGGTCCCAGAAGATGGTGAAAGCACACCATCGTGGCGTGGTTTCAATCCGGAACGGGTGATAGTTAAATGGCGAGAGGAACTTCAAGCAGTAGCGGATTCCTCCATGTGATCCGGACCAAGCATGACCCGAATCAGGTCTTGGGCCTCGGCTGTGAGTGGCGGAGGGCTGTCGCCGACCACTCTTACAGCAATATAGCGCCGCAGGCGGTCACGTTCCTGCACCGTCATTATCTCACGGTGAACAAGCGAGCGGCCATCTTTCGGCGCTGTGCTGTCCGCTATGCCCATCGGCCTGACCCCTTACCAGCTACTTCACACACGTTCCTTCGATAAGGGGGAAAGGCTTAATACTCGCATCCCCAGGCCTACCGTGCTCATCCGCACTCCTTGCGGCGGCTTATGGCCTAATCTTGTATTGACGTTTAAATCGTCAGGAATTTAGATAGATCTCACGCGGCTTGGCTATTCATGGTCTCGGCGTATTCGTCGCCGAGCTGATCGTGTCCGGCTTGGCGACGTTTGCGGGCTTGGTTGGCGGCGGTGTTGGCGAGGAGGGCGTCGCCGCTGGTTTTCCATCCGCTGGCGGCGTAGCTGAGCGTGTTGACGATCAGGATGGTGTCGTCGTTGGTGTGGTCGGCGGTGCGGATGGGGCCGTGGTCGGGTCCGGGGTTCTGGTGGCGGCGGTAGGTGATGCGGGCTTGGCGCAGGTCGGTGAAGCGGAGGGAGTAGCGGCGGGCTTTGGTGAGGAACTGGCCGCCGAAGCCGAGCATGTGGGCCCAGCGGCGTAGTTTCCACCAGTTCTTGTGGCGGCCGAGGGTCCAGCAGGTGTGGATGAGCCGTTCGGGGTGGGTGCCGTCCGGCCTTCCGTACAGGCCGATGGTGTCGGCCCTGATCCGGGCGGAGGCGTGGCCGGTGGCCTCGGTGCCCTTGGTGGAGTATTTGGCCAGGTAGCTGGCGACGGCCAGGTCGGTGAGGTCGCCGGTCATGGTGATGACGCGGACGTCGGTCTGGGTGCCCCAGCCGATGACCCAGCCTTGGGGCCGGTCGGGGTGGCGGCCGGTGGAGTAGCTGATGGTCTGGGCGGCCCAGTGGGCGGCGTCGTGCAGGTCGGCGACGGTCAGGCCGGGGGGTGGGGGAAGGAGCTGGCCGGGGTCGAAGGGGTTGTAGCCGTCGAGGCGGAGCAGGGTGTGGAAGTGGACGGCCCCGCGGGCCTGGTATTCGGCGGCTTTGCCATGCGCGATGCGATAGGGGGAGACCCACCGGTACCGGCCGTCACCGCAGGGCACCTGGTAGAACGGCACGCCACGCTGGCGAGCGAGGTGGGCCAGGTAGCGCTCCATGGCCTGTTTGGTGCGCCGCCATAGTTCCCCGGCCTG
>Ga0213875_10002818_pt1 | contig 10202 bp, 8 predicted proteins | sample BarmaccomBMRX_R8_FD_160105 | JGI IMG/M metagenome (GOLD analysis project Ga0213875, IMG submission 160105) | Root-associated microbial communities from Barbacenia macrantha in rupestrian grasslands, the National Park of Serra do Cipo, Brazil - RX_R8 | ecosystem: Host-associated > Plants > Roots... | reverse complement strand
AGTCAACTCAGCCAGGCGGGAAAAGCCCAGGCCCAGCACACGCGGAGTCGGCGCGAAGAGCCTGCCGCGGGTGGTGACATAGCCGAGGTGGTCGAGAGTGATCAGCGCCCGGCGGGCGGTCGCACGGGTAAGACCGGTGGCTCCCGCAATGGCGGTGAGCGAAAGCCCGGGGTGGTCGTGGCCGAAGGCGGTGAGCACGGTGAGACCGTGGGCGAGTGATTCGACGAACTCCGGGCCCAAGGCATGCTTCGAGGCCCGGGCCCAGGAAGCATCGGCAGCAACCGGCGGAGGAACGGAGGTGCCGGTCACCGGCGTGGCGAGCGCTTGCTCCATCTGTTGTACCGTCTCCCTCACCGGGCCCAGGACGGATTCGCGCAGCGAGCCGGTGTCGTGGCGGCTGGTATGACTCACCACGCTCACTGCGCACACCCGCCGGCCCTCCGCGTCACGCACCGGCGCGGCGATGGCCACAAGACCAGGCTCGATCAGCTGGTCGTCGAGCGACCAGCCGTCCCTGCGAGCTGCGGTGATGCGCTCCTCGAACGTGGCAGCGGCGTCCCCGTTGCCATGCGGCACGACCGGGAAGCCGGTGTCGTCCGGATCCCGCTCCCGGCGCTCCCGCCACCGCTCCCACTCCCGCTTGCCCCATGCGCCGGCGAAGAGCGCGCCGGGAGCACCCCGCTCGGCGGGCAGCAGATCGCCGATACGGAACGCCAGCGACATCGCACGCCGTCGTGGCGCCTGGTGGACAAAGCGCACCCCGTCCCCGTCCGGCACCGCGAGCGACACCGACTCGTCGAGGGTGTCGGCGAGCCGGTCGGCGAACGGCCCGAGCAGATCGGTCAGCCGGCAGGCGGCGAGGTAGGCGTTGCCCAGCTCCATCAGGCGTGGCGCGAGCACTGCCTCGCGGCCCTCGACCCGTACGTACCCGATGCGGGCGAGCGTGCTGAGCACCCGGTCGACGGTGGCCCGCGCCAGCCTGGTGGCGCGCGCCAGTTCGCTCACCGGGCGCCGTCCTTCCTGCACGGCCAGCTCGCGCAGCACGGCCAGGCCCCGGATCAGCGGGCCGACCGCCTCGGGCGGCGGCGCGGCGGCACCGGCACCGGCATGGGTATGGGCACTGACATCGGTTGTCACCGTTGACACAGCCTCTCGTACGTATGACACTCAGCCGCGAACATTCTATGAACTAAAGTTCACTACGCGAACAAGCCGGGACGGAGCTCATGGCAGTGCCGAAGATCCGCACCCTCCACGACGCGGTGGCGGAGTTGATCCATGACGCCGACACCGTCGCCATGGAAGGCTTCACCCACCTCATTCCGTTCGCCGCCGCACACGAGGTGATCCGGCAGGGCATCACCGACCTCACCCTCGTGCGGATGACCCCCGATGTGATCTACGACCAGCTGATCGGCGCCGGGCTGGTCAAGAAGCTCGTCTTCTCCTGGGGTGGCAATCCGGGCGTCGGATCGCTGCACCGCTTCCGCGATGCCGTCGAGAACGGCTGGCCACGCCCGCTCGAAGTCGACGAGCACAGCCACGCGGGCATGGCCAACCGCTATGTCGCAGGCGCCTCCGGGCTGCCTTTCGCTGTCCTGCGCGGCTACCGCGGCAGCGAGATCGCCAGCCGCACCGACACCGTCTCCACCGTCACCTGCCCCTTCACCGGCGAGGAACTGGCCGCGGTCGCCGCTCTCAATCCCGATGTCACCGTCATCCACGCCCAACAGGCGGACCGCGAGGGCAATGTGCAGCTGTGGGGTCTGACCGGTGTGCAGAAGGAAGCTGCGCTCGCCGCCGAGCGGGTTTTGGTGACTGTGGAGGAAATCACCGACGAACTGCGGCCAAGGCCCGGCGGCGTCGTCCTGCCTTCCTGGGCCGTCACCGCCGTCGCCGAGGTCCCCGGCGGCGCCCATCCCTCATACGCTGCCGGATACTCGGTCCGCGACAATGACTTCTATCAGGCGTGGGACGCGATCTCCCGCGACCGCGACACTTTCCGTAGCTGGCTCGACGAGCACGTTTTTAAAGGAGAGCACAGCTTTAAAGGAGAGCACAGCCGTCGTACCGAGGAGGCCGCCGCCCGATGACTACGACCGCCCCCCGCACCTGCGACTGCACCCCCGATGAGCTGATGACCGTCAACGCGGCCCGCGCGCTCGCCGGCGCCCGCACCTGCTTCGTCGGCATCGGCCTGCCCAGCACCGCCGCCAACCTCGCCCGCCACACCGTCCGCCCCGACCTGGTTCTGATCTACGAATCCGGCACGCTTGGCTCCAAACCCACCCGGCTGCCGCTGTCCATCGGCGACGGCGAACTCGCCGACACCGCCGACGCCGTCGTCTCTGTCCCCGAGATGTTCAACTACTGGCTGCAGGCCGGGCGGATAGACGTCGGTTTCCTCGGTGCCGCCCAGCTCGACCGCTACGCCAACATCAACACCACCGTCGTCGACCGCGGCCCGGGCAAGCCCCAAGGCCGTCTCCCGGGCGCGGGCGGCGCACCCGAAATCGCCGCCAACTGCGGTGAAGTGCTCATCGTGCTGCGCCACTCGATCCGCAACTTCGTGCGCCGTCTCGACTTCACCACCACCGTCGGCCACGGCTCGGGCCCCGGCGACCGCCAACGCCTGGGCCTGCGCGGCAAAGGGCCGACCGTCGTCATCACCGACCTCGGCGTGCTCCGCCCCGACCCGGCGACCGCCGAACTCGTCCTCACCGAGCTGCATCCGGGTGTCACCGTCGAGCAGGCGCGAGCTGCTACCGGCTGGGAGCTGAAGACCGCCGATGCGATCGGCACCACCACTGCGCCCACCCCCGCAGAGCTCGCCGCACTGCGCGCCCTCAAAGCTGCTTGAAAGCAAGGACGCTTGAAAGCAAGGGAGTTGATCTGATGCAGTCGCACGATGTGTATATCGTCGACGCGGTGCGTACACCGATCGGCAAGTACGGAGGCGCCCTCGCAGGCGTACGCCCCGACGACCTCGCCGCGCATGTCGTACGCGCCCTGGTCGATCGCACCCCCGGCCTGGATCCGACCCGCATCGACGATGTGTTCTTCGGCAACGCCAATGGCGCGGGGGAAGACAACCGCGATGTGGCGCGGATGGCCGTGCTGCTGGCCGGACTTCCGGTCACCGTACCCGGAACCACCGTCAACCGGCTGTGTGGTTCCGGCATGGAGGCTGTCATCCAGGCCGCCCGCGCCATCGCCGTCGGGGACGCCTCGATCGCCCTCGCCGGCGGCGTCGAGTCGATGTCCCGTGCGCCGTGGGTTTGCCCTAAGCCAGAGCGGGCCTTCCCCGCAGGCAACCAGGAGCTGTATTCCACCACCCTCGGCTGGCGCATGGTCAACTCCCGTATGCCCAAGGAGTGGACCATCTCGCTCGGTGAGGGCGCCGAGCTCGTCGCCGATCGCCACGGCATCACCCGTGAGCAGCAGGACGCCTTTGCCCTCGCCAGCCACGAGAAGGCAGCACGTGCCTGGAAGGACGGTGCGTACGACGCGGAGGTCGTGGCATACGAGGGCGCCGAGCTCACCCGCGACGAATGCATCCGCGATACCACTTCGCTGGAAGCGCTCGCCACACTCAAGCCCGTCTTCCGCAAGGACGGCACCGTCACCGCAGGCAACTCCTCACCGCTCAACGACGGCGCTGCCGCTCTTCTTCTCGTCGACGAGGCGGGGCTGAAGGCCGTCGGCCGCGAACCGCTCGCCCGTATCCGCGCCAGTGCGGTGACCGGAATCGAGCCGCAGTACTTCGGCCTGGGCCCAGTCGAGGCGGTGGACATGGCGCTGACCAAGGCGGGCCGCAGCCTTGCGGATCTCACAGTCTTCGAGCTCAACGAGGCATTCGCCGCCCAGGCATTGGGATGCCTCGCTGCCTGGCCCGATCTCGACCCGAATGTGCTCAACCCGCGCGGCGGAGCCATCGCCATCGGCCACCCGCTGGGCGCCTCCGGCGCCCGCATCGCCGGAGCCGTCGCCCACCAGCTCGCCGCGGCAGGCTCAGGCACCGGACTGGCGGCACTGTGCATCGGGGTAGGCCAAGGCCTCGCCCTGGTGCTGGAAAGGTGAAGCTCTTTCCCGTCCGAAGAGGGGAGATTCCCTGCTGGATCGCTCCGAAGGGTCTGTGTCGCAGGAGCGAGGGATGGTCTTCACCTCCTCCGTAAACGGGAGAGTACTGATCAAGATCAAGGCAGAAGGTAGGCAGCAGCGCATGACCGGACTCGACCAGTCGCAGTCGTCGCAGTCACAGATCAACGCGGAGATCGCCGCCGCGCAGGAGGCATACGCCAAGGAACTCGCCGATGGCGCCTCCGTACGCCACCACCCGGCCCGCGACTACCCGCCCTACCGCAGCAGTGTGTTGCGCCACCCGAAAAAGCCCCTGGTCGCTGTCGGCGACCCGGAAGCCGTCGAACTGTCCGGACCGGTCTTCGGCGTCACTGACGTCACCGAACTCGACGCCGACCTGACCCGCCAGCACACCGGCGAACCCCTCGGCGAACGGATCACCGTCACCGGACGACTGCTCGACCGCAACGGAAAGCCCGTAGGTGGCCAGCTCGTCGAGATCTGGCAAGCCAACGCCTCGGGCCGCTACGCCCACCAGCGCGACCAGCACCCTGCCCCCCTCGACCCCAACTTCACAGGCGTCGGCCGCTGCCTCACCGGCGACGACGGCAGTTATACCTTCACCACCATCAAGCCCGGCCCCTACCCGTGGCGCAACCACACCAACGCCTGGCGCCCGGCTCACATCCACTTCTCACTCTTCGGTACCGCCTTCGCCCAGCGGCTCGTCACCCAGATGTACTTCCCCGGCGACCCGCTCTTCCCGTACGACCCGATCCTGCAGTCAGTCACCGACGAGTCAGCCCGCGGGCGGCTCGTCGCCACCTACGACCACGACCTGTCACGCCCCGAATGGTCGCTGGGCTACCGCTGGGACATCGTCCTCGACGGCCCGGCCGCCACCTGGATCGAGGAGGGCCGCGATGCCTGAGTTCGCACCGAAGCTTGCATCGAAGCCTGCACCGACCCCGGCGCAGACCATCGGCCCGTTCTACGGCTATGCGCTGCCCTTCACCGGCGGTGGCGACATCGCCCCCACCGGACACCCGGACGCCATCACCCTGCATGGCTATGTCTACGACGGCGCCGGAGCACCCGTCCCCGACGCGCTGCTGGAATTCTGGCAGCCCGCCCCGGACGGCTCACGCACCGGAGCCCCCGGTTCGCTGCGCCGCGACCCGGTGACGGGGGCGGTCCTGGGCCGGCACGGTGTGGACTTCACCGGTTTCGCCCGGGTGCCGACCGACGCCGACGGCCATTACACGATCCGCACCCTGCCACCCGGCAACGCCTCCTACATCGCGGTGTGCATCTTCGCCCGCGGCCTGCTGCACCACCTGTTCACCCGCGCCTATCTGCCGGAACTGACGGAGCTGACCGGCGTCGACGACCCGCTGCTCGCCTCGCTCGAGCCGCGTCGCCGTGCCACCCTGATGGCCACCGCCGAAGGCGAGCGCGTCCACCACTTCGACGTCCGACTGCAGGACGACGGCGTCCATGAGGAGACGGTCTTCCTTGACTTCCCGTGACCCACATCCCATGACGACCCCCCTCCCGCACTACCGCATCGATGGACCCGGCGGCATCGGACCCGGCGCCGCGCCGCCGCTCGTCCTCGGTCCCTCGCTCGGCACCTCGCTTGCCGTATGGGACGCCCAAATCCCGGTACTCGCCCAACACTTCAATGTCATCCGCTGGGATCTTCCGGGCCATGGCGGCACCCCCGCCCACGTACTGCCCGATCACACCCCGGGCGCCACCCGCATCGCCGACCTCGGCCGCCTCGTGCTGAACCTCGCCGACGACCTGGGGCTCGCGACCTTCGACTACGCGGGCATCTCGCTCGGCGGCGCGATCGGCGCCTGGCTCGCCGTCCACCACCCCGACCGGATCCGATCGCTGGCCATGGTCTGCTCCTCGGCCCGCTTCGGGGAGCCCTCCACCTGGCATGACCGAGCAGCACTCGCCCGGCACAAGGGCACCGGACCCATCGCGGACACCGCGGCGAGCCGCTGGTTCACCCCCGCCTTCGCCGCCGATCCGGTCGCCGAAGCCATCATCGAGGAGCTGCGCGGCATCGACCCCGACGCCTATGCCGCCTGCTGCGACGCACTCGCCGCCTACGACCTGCGCGCCGAACTGCCCCGCATCACTGCGCCCACCCTCATCATCGCCACACGTGACGACCCCGTCACCCCCCCTGCGCACGCCCGCGAACTCACCGACTCCATCCCGGAAGCGGCGCTGACCGAGATCCCGCACGCCGCCCACCTCGCCATCGTCGAACGCCCCGCGCCCGTGACCACCGCACTCCTCAACCACCTGACGCCGCCGACACCCGACCACCGCCCGTCCGACGACGACTCCCGTCACACCGCGGGCATGACGGTGCGCCGAGAGGTGCTCGGCGATGCCCACGTCGACCGTGCCATCGCCTGCACCAGCCGCTTCACCGCACCGTTCCAAGACTTCATCACCCGTTATGCCTGGGGCGAGATCTGGACCCGGCCCGGGCTCAGCCGCCGCACCCGCAGCTGCATCACCCTCACCGCACTCGTCGCCCACGGTCACCTCGACGAGCTGGCCATGCATGTGCGTGCCGCGCTCAACGTCGGACTGACGCCGGATGAGATCCAAGAAGTCCTGCTGCAGTCCGCCATCTACTGCGGAGTCCCGGCCGCCAACGCAGCCTTCGCCGTCGCCGACCACATCCTGCGCGACGTGACATCAGCCGCTGCCGCGGCGAGCCACGACCACAACAACGACGAAGGAAAGGCATAGGGAGCAGGATGAGACACACCACTGTCGGCATCATCGGTGCCGGCCCAGCCGGGCTGCTGCTCGCCCGGCTGCTGCAAAGATGCGGAATCGACTGCGTCGTCCTGGAAAGCCGGGACCGTGCCTATGCCGAGAACCGCCAGCGCGCCGGCATCCTTGAACAAGGCACCATCGATGTGCTGCGCGCCTGCGGGGCGGGGGAGCGGATGGACCGCGAAGGCCTCGTCCACGACGGCATCGAGCTGCGCTTCAACCGCCGCGCCCACCGCGTGAACTTCCCGGCCCTCGCCTCAGGCCGCCGCGTCATGGTCTACGCCCAGACCGAAGTGGTCAAGGACCTGATCCGCCTCCAACTCGACGGCGGCGCACCGCTGTTCTTCGAGGCGAAAGTGACTTCGGTGACCGGCGCCGACACCGAGCATCCGACCATCCACTACACTCACCAGGGCCGTACGCATACCCTCACCTGTGATTACGTCGTCGGCTGCGACGGCTTCCACGGCGTCACCCGCGACGCCGTCCCGTCCGCCGTCCGTAGCACATACGAGCGCACCTACCCGTACTCCTGGCTCGGCATCCTCGCCGATGCGCCGCCCTCCTGCGATGAATTGATCTACGCGCACTCGCCGCGCGGCTTCGCCCTGCACAGCATGCGGTCCATCCAGGTGAGCCGCCTGTACCTCCAAGTCCCCAACGGAACCGATGCGGCGGAGTGGAGCGACGAACGTATCTGGGACGAACTCGATGCCCGATTCGCGATCGATGGCGACTGGAAACTGCAACGCGGTCCCATCACCGCCAAGTCGGTGCTGCCGATGCGCAGCCACGTCACCGAGCCGATGCGTTACGGCCGGGTGTTCCTCGCCGGGGACGCTGCGCATATCGTCCCGCCGACCGGCGCCAAGGGGCTCAATCTCGCCGTCGCCGACGTGGTGGTGCTCGCCCGAGCGTTCGCGCACTGGCACGAGACTGGATCGGGCGAGCTGCTCGATGCGTACTCCGACACCTGTCTGCGCCGGGTGTGGCGCGCCGAGCACTTCTCGTACTTCATGACCACCACGCTGCACACCGATCCGCAGCACAACCCCTTCGAGACCCGGCTGCAGCTGGCGCAGCTGGAGCGGATCGCCAGCTCACCGACAGCCGCAGCCGAACTCGCCGAGAACTACACAGGGTTTCCACTTGAGGGGCCGCCGAGCCTTATAGATCGAGTGTGAGCCTTGGCTCCAGACATCGCGGCACGTAGATCATCCCAGTCGGCGGCTGGGAAGGCATAGCGCTTCGCGTCTATGCCTGGCTGTGTATGGGGTGCACCGCCGTGTGTTAACTTGGTGGATGCAAGCAATGTGGAGTATTCGGGGACGATGCAAGGCGAGGGTGAGGCGCAGGTGCGATGGGCAAGGGCGTAATGGGCAAGGAGAAAGTCCATGACCACGCATACAACGGCGGGAAAACCGACGGAGAAACCGGCGGGAAAACCGACGGAGAAACCGGCCCGGCGGCGTCCGGCACGGCACCCGTCGGCACCGCCACGCCCGAAGAGGCCGGCGCTGCCCTGGGTGCTGAGATCGTACGGTTCAGCAGGCTCCTGGCCGCCTGGAAGCAGCGAGTCAAGAACGAGCCGTGCGCGGCCGAGCGCATCCTGCTGGCGCGTCTGGTGACCGATGGCCCCCGCCGGGCGACCGACCTGGCTACCGAGGCATTCCTCGACTTGTCGACGGTCAGCCGCCAAGTACGCTCCCTCGTGGAACGCGGCCTGGTCGAACGCCGCCCCGACCCGGAGGACCGTCGCGGTTACCTGCTGAGCGCGACAGACGCAGGACACGAGGCCTATCTGGAGTTCCGCCGTCAGCGCGAGGCCAAGTACGGTGCACTTCTCACATCCTGGTCGCCGGAGGACCGCTACCAGCTCATCCGGCTGCTGATCCGCCTCAACGACGACCTGGCGGACTTCGCACACGAGCACCTCGGCGCCAGCCCGCACCCCGGCACCGCGGTGGAGCAAGGAGACAAGTACGCATGAGCAGCACGGCAGCCTCCCCGTCACTTGGGAGGACGGCGGCATCTCCGCCACGCGGAGGAACGGCAGCGGCACCCGCCCCGGGAGGCCGCCTGACCCATCGTCAGATACTCACCATCCTCAGCGGCCTGATGCTGGGGATGTTCCTCGCGGCGCTCGACCAGACCATCGTCAGTACCTCGATCCGTACCATCGCCGACGACCTGCACGGCCTCAGCTCTCAGGCCTGGGTGACTACGGCATACCTGATCACCTCAACGATCGCGACGCCGCTGTACGGCAAGCTGTCCGACCTCTACGGCCGCAAGCCGTACTTCCTCGCGGCGATCAGCATCTTCATAGTCGGCTCTGCGGCCTGCTCGTTTTCCACCTCGATGACCGAACTGGCCGCTTTTCGGGCCTTCCAAGGCCTTGGCGCCGGCGGCCTGATGTCGCTGGCGTTCGCGATCATCGCTGACATCGTGCCGCCGCGCGAACGAGCCCACTACCAGGGCTACATGCTCGCCATGTTCGGCACCTCCAGCGTCATCGGCCCCCTCGTCGGCGGATTCCTCGCCGGCCAGAGCAGCATCCTGTCGATCACCGGCTGGCGCTGGGTCTTCCTCGTCAACGTGCCCATCGGCATCGTCGCGCTGTTCGTCGTCGCCAAGGTGCTCAACCTCCCGCACACCCGGCGTGACCACCGCATCGACTGGTGGGGCGCGCTCACCATCACCATCGGCGTCGTGCCCCTGCTGATCGTCGCCGAGCAGGGCCGGGAGTGGGGCTGGACTTCGACGAAGTCCTACCTCTGCTACGGGATCGGCCTCGTCGGCCTCATCGCATGGGTCTTCATCGAACGGGCGATGGGCGACAACGCGCTCATCCCGATGCGACTCTTCCGCAACAGGGTCTTCTCCCAGACCAGCCTGCTCTCCGTAATCGTCGGTATGGGCATGTTCGGCGGCATGCTGCTGATCCCGCTCTACCTGCAGATCGTCAAGGGCGTCAGTCCCACCAAATCCGGCCTGATGATGCTGCCGCTGATGGTCGGAATGATCGCCGGCACCATGACCACCGGAATGATCATCGCCAAGACCGGCCGCTACAAGATCTACCCGATCCTCGGCACCGTTCTGATCGCCGCAGCCATGTTCCTGTTCTCCTCCCGGGTCCAGTGGGACACCCCGCTGCCGGAGACGATGGCCTACATGGGGCTGTTCGGCATTGGCCTTGGCCTTTGCATGCAGGTCCTGACCCTGGCCGTGCAGAACGCCGTCGAACCCAAGGACATGGGTGCAGGAACCGCGTCAGCCACCTTCTTCCGGCAGATGGGCGCGACCGC
>Ga0213875_10002817_pt1 | contig 10206 bp, 9 predicted proteins | sample BarmaccomBMRX_R8_FD_160105 | JGI IMG/M metagenome (GOLD analysis project Ga0213875, IMG submission 160105) | Root-associated microbial communities from Barbacenia macrantha in rupestrian grasslands, the National Park of Serra do Cipo, Brazil - RX_R8 | ecosystem: Host-associated > Plants > Roots... | reverse complement strand
TCAGCAACCTCGTCGACAACGCCATGAAGCACGCCGCCGCGGGCGGCGCGATGCAGCTCTTCGCGCAACGCGATGGCGAGACCGTGCGGCTCGGCGTCGCCGATCGCGGTCCCGGCATCGCGCCCGCCGATCGCGAGGCCGCGCGCCGGCGCTTCGGCCGGCTCGATGCCTCGCGCAGCGTCGCCGGCGCCGGGCTCGGGCTGACGCTCGTGGAAGCGATCGCGCATCTTCACGGCGGCGTGCTCGAGCTCGACGACAATTGGCCGGGCTTGCGCGCGCAGCTGCATCTGCCGCTGCGCCAGGGCAGCATCGCGACCGCCGGCCGCGCCGCTTGACAGCGTGGTGAGTCGCGCTTACTTCGCTCGCATCCCGCAACCCGGACTTTCCGGCAGCGCTCGCGCGCCTGCCGCGTTATCTGTTTCCGGATTGGTCGGGCGAGCGACGAGATGGGGCGTCCGCCAGCCGCCCCGTGGAGCAGGAGAACGCATTTCATGGCACGTATCGCGGGTGTCAACATCCCGGACAACAAGCGCGTCGAGATCGCGCTGACCTACATCCACGGCATCGGTCCCAAGACCGCCAAGGACATCACCGCCAAGCTCGGCATCGAACCGGCCCGCCGCGTCAACACGCTATCGGATCAGGAGGTTCTCCAGATCCGCGAGACGATCGACGCGGCTTATTCGGTGGAGGGCGACCTTCGCCGTACGGTGGCGATGAACATCAAGCGCCTGATGGACCTCGCCTGCTATCGCGGCCTGCGCCACCGCAAGGGCCTGCCGGTTCATGGCCAGCGCACGCACACCAACGCGCGCACCCGTAAGGGCAAGGCCAAGCCGATCGCAGGTAAGAAGAAGTAGCAGCGAACGTCCTGCGGACGTTCGCGCCACTTCTTCTCCGAGCCCGCGCGAGAGCGCGGGTGCCGTCCGCTACAAGATACAGGTCAGGATCTTTCGATGTCCCGTGAACCCCAGCGCCTTCGCCGCCGCGAGCGCAAGAACATCACCGCCGGCGTCGCGCACGTGAACGCCAGCTTCAATAATACGATGATCACCATCACCGACGCGCAGGGCAACGCCATCGCGTGGTCGTCCGCCGGCATGATGGGCTTCAAGGGCAGCCGCAAGTCGACGCCCTACGCCGCGCAGGTCGCCGCCGAGGACGCCGGCAAGAAGGCCGCCGAGCACGGCGTCCGTACGCTCGAGGTCGAGGTCAAGGGGCCGGGTTCTGGCCGCGAGAGCGCGCTGCGCGCGCTGCAGGCGGTCGGTTTCCAGATCACCTCGATCCGCGACGTGACGCCGATCCCGCACAACGGTGTCCGCCCGTCGAAGCGCCGCCGCGTCTGATCTGCTTTGTCGCGGGCCCGTCGCCCGCACGATAGTCAAGCCCGCGGCGGACGCGCCGCGGTGCCAACCCCGAGGGGAATAGCATGGCCGTCAATGCCAAGAACTGGCAGGAAATGAAGAAGCCCAACGGGCTCGAGAAGAAGGCCGGCGGCGATCAGCGCCGCCGCGCGACCTTCGTCGCCGAGCCGCTGGAGCGGGGCTTCGGCCTCACGCTGGGCAATGCGCTGCGCCGCGTGCTGCTGTCGTCGCTGCAGGGTGCTGCCGTCACCTCGATCAAGATCGAGAACGTGCTGCATGAATTCTCGTCGCTCGCCGGCGTGCGCGAGGACGTGACCGACATCGTCCTCAACGTGAAGCAGATCGCGCTGCGTATGCAGGGCGAGGGGCCGAAGCGCCTCCAGCTCACCGCGACCGGCCCTGCCGAGGTCACCGCCGGGATGATCGCCACCACCGGCGACATCGAGGTGATGAACCCGAACCTCGTCGTGTGTCATCTCGACGAGGGCGCGACGCTCAACATGGAGCTCACCGCCGATGTCGGCCGCGGCTACGTGCCCGCCGCCGCCAACCGTCCGGTCGACGCGCCGATCGGCTTGATCCCGGTCGACGCGCTCTACTCTCCGGTGCGCCAGGTCGCGTACAAGGTCGAGAACACGCGCGTCGGGCAGGAGCTCGACTATGACAAGCTCACGATCACGATCGAGACCGACGGCACGGTGAGCCCCGAGGACGCGCTCGCCTATGCCGCGCGCATCCTGCAGGATCAGCTCCAGCTCTTCGTCCACTTCGACGAAGGCATGCCGGTCGCGCCGTCGGCGCCGATCGGGCTGCCGGCGATGCCGGGCGCGCACGCCGAGGTCGAGAGCGACACCAACCAGCTCAACCGTTACCTGCTCAAGAAGGTCGACGAGCTCGAGCTGTCGGTGCGTTCGGCCAACTGCCTGAAGAACGACAACATCATCTACATCGGCGATCTCGTGCAGAAGACCGAGGCGGAGATGCTGCGCACGCCGAACTTCGGCCGCAAGTCCTTGAACGAGATCAAGGAAGTGCTCGCCTCGATGGGGCTCCGGCTGGGCATGGAAATCCCGGGCTGGCCGCCCGAGAACATCGAGGAAATGGCGAAGAAGCTCGAACAGGAATATTGATTTCGTCGCGTGTCCGGCACGTCCGGACGACGCGTTGGGTCGACATTCCGTTACTTTCGTCACCTTTCGGAGCTTGGGCGGCGCTCCTTTCCAGCCGCCTGGCCGGGCGTACCTCGTACGGCGCCCGGACGAACATGAAGGATTGAGATCATGCGTCATCGCGTCGGGCAGCGGAAGCTGCAGCGCACCTCCAGCCATCGCCAGGCGCTGCTGCGCAACATGGCGGCGGCGCTCATCAAGCATGAGCAGATCACGACCGGCCTGGCCAAGGCGAAGGAGCTTCGCCCTTATGTCGAGAAGCTGATCACGCTCGCCAAGCATGGCGGCCTCGCCAACCGCCGCCTCGCGCACAGCCGCCTGCTCGACGATGCGCAGCTGACCAAGCTGTTCGAGGAGCTGGCACCGCGCTACGCTTCGCGAAACGGCGGCTATACCCGCATCATCAAGGCCGGCATCCGCGCCTCCGACGCTTCGCAGATCGCGATCATCGAGCTCGTCGACCGCGACACATCGGCCAAGGGCCAGGATTCGGGTCCGATTATGAACGAGGACGAAGAGGCGTTCGAGGCGGCCTGATGCCGCCATGTGCTCCTGCGAAAGCAGGAGCACGAAGCCATCAGCGCTGCGTGTGCGGCTCGTGTTCCTGCTTTCGCTGGACACGGGATTGCGAAGAAGGGGGCTGCCCGACGGGGCGGCCCTTTTCTATTTCTCACGCTTGGTTAGGCTCGATCCAATCGCTTCGGAGGGTTCGATGCCCCGCTCGTTCGTTCGTTTCGTGAGTGCTCTCGCCATGTCAGCCGCCGCCACCGCCGCCCCGATCGCCTATCCGCCGACCGAACGCGGACCGGTTGTTGAGCAGCATTTCGGCGAGGCGGTCGCCGATCCGTATCGCTGGCTCGAGAACGACGTCCGTGCCGATCCCAAGGTCAAGGCGTGGGTCGAGGCGGAGAACGGGCTCACCCGGAGCTTTCTCGATGCGCTGCCAGGCCGCGCAGCGATCGCGGCGCGGCTCAAGGCGCTCTGGAACTATGAGCGCGTCGGCGTGCCGCTCAAGCGCGGCGGCCGCTACTTCTTCCTCAAGAACAGCGGCCTCCAGAACCAGTCCGTGCTCTATGTCCGCGACAGCCTGACCGGGCCCGACCGGTTGTTGATCGATCCCAACGCCTGGGCGACGGACGGCGCCACCGCGCTCGCCGAGTGGGAGCCGAGCCGCGATGGCACGCACCTCGTCTATGCGGTACAGGACGGCGGCACCGACTGGCGAACGCTGCGCGTGCTCGACGTCGCCACCGGCAATGTCCTGCCCGACGAGGTGCATTGGGCGAAGTTCAGCAATCTCGGCTGGGACGCGGCGGGCAGGGGCTTCTTCTACTCGCGCTTTCCCGAGCCCAAGGCGGCGGCCGAATATCAGACGCTCAACCTCGATCATCAGGTCTTCTATCACGCGCTCGGCACGCCGCAGTCCGCCGACCGCCTGGTGTTCTCGACGCCGGCTCAGCCGAAGCTCAACCATGACGCCACGACCACGCGTGACGGCCGCTGGCTGTTCATCAAATCCTCCGAGGGCACCGACGATCGCTATCAGGTGACGGTCGTCGATCTCGCCGCGCCGGACTGGAAGCCGCGCACGATCATCAAGGGGTTCGACAACAACTGGTCGCTTGCCGGCAACGATGGCGCGACCTTCTATCTCGTCACCGACAAGGATGCGCCGCGCCAGAAGATCGTCGCGATGGACGCCGCGGCCGCCACCGCGACGCCGCGCGAGATCGTGCCGGAGGGCCCATCCAAGCTCGACAGCGCGAGCCTAGTCGGCGCGCGGCTGATCGCCTCCTATCTCGTCGACGCGAAGAGCGAGGCGAAGCTGTTCGCGCTCGACGGCAAGCCCGTCGGTACGGTGCCGATCCCCGCGATCGGCAGCGTCGATGGTTTCGACGGGCAGGCTGGCGATCCGGAGACCTTCTTCTCCTTCACCAGCTACAATTATCCGACCTGGATCCTACGCTACGACAGCGCGCACAACCGCGCGATCGTGTTCGCCAAGCCCAAGGTCGCGTTCGATCCCGAGGACTACAAGGTCGATCAGGTCTTCTACACGTCGAAGGACGGCACGCGCGTGCCGATGTTCGTCGTGCGCCGCAAGGATGCGAAGGGTCCGGTGCCGACGATCCTCTACGGCTATGGCGGCTTCAACATCTCGCTGACGCCCGGCTTCAGCCCTGCGGTGCTCGGTTGGGTCGAGATGGGCGGCGCCTATGCGGTCGCCAACATCCGGGGCGGCGGCGAATATGGCAAGGCGTGGCACGACGCCGGCCGGCTCGCGCACAAGCAGAACGTGTTCGACGACTTCATCGCCGCGGGCGAATATCTGAAGTCGGCGGGCATCGCCGCCAAGGACGGATTGGTCATCAACGGCGGCTCGAACGGCGGCCTGCTTATCGGCGCGGTGACGAACCAGCGGCCCGACCTGTTCGCAGCGGCGCTCCCTGAGGTCGGCGTGATGGACATGCTGCGCTTCGACCAATTCACCGCCGGCCGCTACTGGACCGACGACTACGGGTTCCCTGAGAAGCAGGCCGACTACGGCACGCTGCGCACCTATTCACCCTATCAGAACGTCCGCTCGGGCGCCGCCTATCCTGCGATCCTGGTGATGACCGCGGATACGGACGATCGCGTCGTGCCCGGCCACAGCTTCAAATATGCCGCCGCGCTCCAGCATGCCGACATCGGCGACAAGCCGCACCTGATCCGGATCGAGACCCGCGCGGGCCACGGCTCTGGCAAGCCGACCGACAAGAAGATCGCGGAATATGCCGACATGTGGGCGTTCGCGGCGCGCTGGTCGGGGCTGAAGGTGCCCGAGTAGGGAGCCCTTCACCGCCTCCGTTCGGCCTGAGCGCAATCGAAGGCCACGCGGGACGGCGACCGCACTTCGGCCTCGCTCAGTGCGAACGCAGCGTTGAGCGGTCAAATGGACACTCGCTCATGCCGCGAGTTGGGAGACCTTCGCGACGAACTCGCTGGTGACCGTCTCGAGTTTGGCGAGCTGGGTGTCGACGGCGCGGAAGCCTTCGCCGAGCTCGTCGATGTCCGACGCGACGTTCTCCGTATCCGAGCGGATCGACGCGATCGTGCCCGACATCGAGTCGGCGGCAAGCGCGGTCTCGTCCACGGCGGCGGTGATCATCGTGACGGTCTGCGCCTGCGCTTCCATCGTTTCGCGAATGCGCTGTGCGGAGCTCTGCACCTCGCCGACGATGTCGCGGATCGAGCCGTTGGCGTCCAGCGTCTGGCGTGTCGCCGACTGGATCGCCGAAATCTTGGCGGCGATGTCGTCGGTGGCGCGCGCGGTTTGAGAGGCGAGGCTCTTCACCTCCTGCGCGACGACCGCGAAGCCGCGGCCGGCATCGCCCGCCCGCGCCGCCTCGATCGTCGCGTTGAGCGCGAGCAGGTTGGTCTGGCCGGCGATGTCGCGGATCAGCCCGAGAATCGATTCGATCGCCTGAGCATGGCCCGATAGCGCCTCGGTGATGTCGAGCGCGTGCGCCGACTGTTCGGCCGCGCGGGTGGCGACGCCGGCAGCGATCTCGACCTCCGAGCGGGTGTCCTCGATCGCGCGGATGAGGCCGGCGGCGGTCTGCGCGGCTTCGCGCATGGCGACTGCGGACTGCTCGGCTGCGGCGGCGACTTCGCTGGCCTTGCCGAGCATCCCGCGCGCCGATGCCGAGGCTTCGCTCGTCTGGCTGCGCAGGCCGGCCGAGTCGGCGACGGCGTTGCTGAGGATCCCCGAAATCTCGTTGCGGAAGGCGGAGCCTTCCGTGCCGCGCGTGACCGCAGTCTCGGCGCGGCGGATCGCGCTGATCTGGGTCTGCATGATCTCCGTCTCGATCAGTTGCAGCCGATGCAGCGTTTCGATGCAGAGCAGCACGAACCCCGGATCCTCGTCACGATACGCCTGAGCGACATCGGCGATCACGTCCGAAAAGACGGCACATGTCGTGACGACGAGCGTCTGCTGGAGCAATCGCATCTGATAGAATTCGGTGCCGCGGTTCGCGATCGCCAGCACCCAGTTTCGATCGACCGGTTCGACGAAGGTATCGCGCATGCTCTCCAGCGTGTGGGTGAGCAGGAAATCCGCGTCGAAGTGGCGACCGGGCACGCGCGGAACGGCGCGCAGCATCGCCTGCCAATGCTTGCGCGCATGTGCCATGATGCTGTGTTCGGCACGCGCCCAGACGGTGCGCAGATCGCGCTCGAGCTGGCCATCGGGATTGTAAGCGGCAAGCCGTGCGGCAACCGCCGTCTCGCCGAGCCGCGCGGACGCCATCGCCTCGCTGAACATGTGCTCGTCGGTCATGCTTCGTCCGCCCCTGCTACCGGCCCTCTTGCAACGGCTGTTTGACAGACAATGGTAAACAGGCTGTTGACCTTGAGAGGCGTCGGCGTGGGCGCAGCGCGCCGCAGCCGTGCCGCCATGGGCTGCATTCCTTGCCGTCGCGGCCATTGCAGGGATGCGGTTCAGACCCTAAGGGACAGAGGCGCTTGGCCAACAGGGGAGGCGAAATGTCGCGCAACCGGGCTCGCCCGCTCTCGCCGCATCTGACGATCTGGCGATGGGGACCGCATATGCTGGTTTCGATCCTGCACCGTGCCACCGGCACGGCGATGGCGATCGGCGGCGGCGTTATCCTGATCTGGTGGCTGGTCGCGCTCGCGAGCGGGCCGGACAGCTATGCGCGCTTCATCGACCTGATGACGCACAATCCGCCGATCGGCCCGGACGGCATGCCGATGGGACCGGCGCGGCTCAACTGGCTGCCCGCGCTCGTCCTGGTCGGGCTGAGCTGGAGCTTCTTCCAGCACATGCTTTCCGGCTTGCGCCACTTCGTCATGGACATCGGCGCCGGCTACGAGCTCAAGACCAACAAGAGCGCTGCGATCGCGACGATCCTGGGCTCGCTGATCCTCACCGTCCTGTTCTGGGCGGTGATCCTCGCGCGGGGCTGACGGCATATGGGTTCGGGAACGGGTATCGGCCGCGTCCGCGGCTTGGGCTCCGCCAAGAGCGGCGTCCATCATTGGTGGCTGCAGCGCGTCACCGCGGTCGGCAATCTGCTGCTGGTGCTGTGGTTCCTGGTGTCGCTGCTGCGGCTGCCGAACCTCGGGTACAAGCTGGTGTTCGCCTGGCTGCACTCGCCGCTCGCGAGCGTGCCGATGCTGCTCCTCGTGGTTTCGACCTTCTGGCACTTCCGCCTCGGGCTGCAGGTCTTCATCGAGGACTATGTCCATGAGGAAGGCTCGAAGGTCGCCGCGCTCATCGCGCTCAACTTCTACGTGATCGCCGGCGCCGCGCTCGCCATCTTCTCGATCCTTCGGATCGCCTTCGCGCCCCTGGGAGTGGCCGGCTGATGACGCAAGCCTATCAGATCATCGACCATGTCTACGATGCGGTCGTCGTCGGTGCCGGCGGGTCGGGCCTGCGCGCGACGATGGGCATTGCCGAGAGCGGGCTGAAGACCGCCTGCATCACCAAGGTTTTCCCGACGCGCAGCCATACCGTCGCCGCTCAGGGCGGCATCGCCGCGAGCCTCGGTAACAACTCGCCCGATCACTGGACCTGGCACATGTACGACACCGTCAAGGGGTCGGACTGGCTCGGCGACCAGGACGCGATCGAGTATATGGTGCGCGAGGCGCCCGCCGCGGTGATCGAGCTCGAGCATGCCGGCGTGCCGTTCAGCCGCAACGACAACGGCACCATCTACCAGCGCCCGTTCGGCGGCCACATGCAGAATATGGGCGAGGGCCCGCCCGTGCAGCGCACCTGCGCCGCCGCCGATCGCACCGGCCACGCCATGCTGCACTCGCTCTACCAGCAGAGCCTGAAGTACGATGCCGACTTCTTCGTCGAATATTTCGCGCTGGATCTGATCTTCGAGAACGGCGAATGTCGCGGCGTCATCGCGCTGTGCATGGAAGACGGCACCATCCACCGCTTTCGCAGCCACGCGGTCGTGCTCGCGACCGGCGGCTACGGCCGCTGCTACTTCTCGGCGACCTCCGCCCACACCTGCACGGGCGATGGTAACGGCATGGTGCTCCGCGCCGGGCTCCCGCTCCAGGACATGGAGTTCGTCCAGTTCCACCCGACCGGCATCTACGGCGCCGGGGTGCTGATCACCGAGGGCGCGCGCGGCGAGGGCGGATATCTGACCAACTCCGAGGGCGAGCGCTTCATGGAGCGCTATGCGCCTTCCGCGAAGGATCTCGCCTCGCGCGATGTCGTCAGCCGCTCGATGGCGATGGAGATCCGCGAGGGGCGCGGCGTCGGCAAGAACAAGGACCACATCTTCCTGCACCTCGATCATATCGATCCGAAGGTGCTGGCGGAGCGGCTGCCCGGCATCACCGAAACCGGCAAGATCTTCGCCAACGTCGATCTCACCCGCCAGCCGCTGCCGGTGGTGCCGACCGTCCACTACAATATGGGCGGCATCCCGACCAACTACCATGGCGAGGTCGTCACGCTGAAGGACGGCGATCCCGACGCGGTGGTGCCCGGCCTGTTCGCGGTCGGCGAGGCGGCCTGCGTGTCGGTGCACGGCGCCAATCGGCTCGGCTCCAACTCGCTGATCGACCTCGTTGTCTTCGGGCGCGCGACCGGGCACCGCATCTCGGACATCCTCAAGCCCAACACCAAGCACCACAACGCCAGCAAGGAAGCCGACGACAGGGCGGTCGCGCGGCTCGACCATTACCGCAACGCCAAGGGCAACTCGCCGACTGCGGCGATCCGCGACGAGATGCAGCGCACCATGCAGTCGGACTGCGCGGTGTTCCGCACCACCGAGACCCTGCGCGAGGGCATGGGCAAGATCGATCAGGTCTATGCGCGCCTGCAGGATGTCGGCATTTCCGATCGCTCGCTGATCTGGAACACCGATCTCGTCGAGACGCTGGAACTCGACAACATGCTGCCGCAGGCGGTGGTGACGATGCATTCCGCCGCCAACCGCAAGGAAAGCCGCGGCGCGCACATGCAGGAAGATTTCCCGACCCGCGACGACGCGAACTGGATGAAGCACACGATTAGCTGGTTGGACAAGGGCGCCGTCCGCATCGACTACCGCCCGGTCCACGAATACACGCTGACCGACGACGCCAGCTATATCAAGCCGAAGGCGCGGGTGTATTGATCGTCGGGAGCGAGAGCTGAGGCTTTCGCGCTCGGCCGCCACAGCGCAAGTCCCGCATTGTTGCCGCCGTGAAATGCGGCTGGCTGAGGGTGCGTGCTAGGAGCGGCGCCCGACCGTTCGACCGATCGAGATCCGTTGCTCAACCGCCAGCCCCCACCCGATCTCGTGCCGTTCGTCCCCGCCGGTGAGGTGATCCCGCGCGTCATCCATCAGACGTTCCCGACGCGAGAGCTGCCCGAGACGTTCTGCGCGATCGTCGACGACCTCAAGGCGCGTAATCCCGGATGGACGCATCGTCTCTACGACGATGCCGATATCGAGCGGTATATCGGGGAAGCCTATGGCGCAGACATCCTCGCGCGTTACCGCCGGATCGATCGCCGGTACGGCGCGGCGCGGGCGGACCTGTTCCGCTACCTGCTGATCTATCGCGAGGGCGGAGTCTATCTCGACATCAAGAGCAGCTTCACGGCGCCGATCGACAATGTGCTGCGGTCGGATGACCGTTTC
>Ga0213875_10002816_pt1 | contig 10209 bp, 11 predicted proteins | sample BarmaccomBMRX_R8_FD_160105 | JGI IMG/M metagenome (GOLD analysis project Ga0213875, IMG submission 160105) | Root-associated microbial communities from Barbacenia macrantha in rupestrian grasslands, the National Park of Serra do Cipo, Brazil - RX_R8 | ecosystem: Host-associated > Plants > Roots... | reverse complement strand
GTGCTGTCGCTGACCACCAACAATTTCAGCGAGGAACAGCTTCGCGTCGATCGGGTCGCGGGCGCGGTCGACGGGGTGAACATCGGCGGCGCGGCGAGCGGCGGCGCCGCCTATGTCGCGGCCGGCGGCGCGGACGCCGCGGTGCCGCTGCTGCTGGCCGGGCAGGGCAGCGGCGCGGTGCGGCTCGGCGTGGCCGGCGCGGCCGGCGGCCCGACGGTGTTCCTGGGCACGCAGGCCGACCAGTCGTACGTGCTCACCACACCGGCCAGCGGCTTCGCCTACACGGTGCCCAACAACTGTCTGGAAGTGGTGCTCCACCCCTCCGGCGGCCTCGCCTCGGGCTCGCTGACGATGCCCGGCAGCCCGCTCGACGGCCAGTCCGTCACCGTCTCGACCACGCAGACGATCAGCGCGCTGAACGTCCTGGCCGCCTCGGGCCAGGCGGTGAACGCCGGCAACGCGCTGACGCTGGCGGCCAACAGTTCGGCGACCTGGAAGTGGATCGCCAGCCTCTCGACCTGGATCAGGAAATAGACCGCAATGGCGCTCCGTAAATCGCTCGACGTACACAACACCGGCCAGCCGCTGGCCTATTGGTGCATCACGCATGCCCGGCTCGACCACGGCGTCGGGCAGGTCGAGGTGCTGCTGCACGGCTGGCGCGACGAGGCGGCGCGCCGCCAGGCACTCAATCCCGGCGCCCCGATGTCGTTCGGCCTGAGCCGTGTCGATCTCGGCGTCGCGGACCTGCACGGCGTCACCACCGCGTCGCTGTACGCTGCCCTCAAGCGCCGCGCCGCGGCCAGGCCGGACGCGCTCGAGCGCACGCCGGCCAGCCTGCAGGACAGCATCGCGATGCGCTCATCCGCCGTACTGGCCGACGCCGAGGATTGTTAGAGCGGAATGCGTTCGCGGGCGCTCGTGCATACCTCGTGCAGCGGCGTGAATCGGCTGGCACGACGATGACCTGGACCGATTTCGCCCCGCTGGAACTGCGCGACGAAGCGATCCGCGAGCTCCGCATGACCCACGAGTCGATCCGCGCGCTGAACCTGCGGCTCGACAGGCTGGATGACGGGAGGGCGGCGGCAACGCCTCCCTCGCGGCATTCGACAAGGCCGCGCAGCAATCCGCCTTGCGCGAACGGGTGGCACGGTGAGCGTCGAATGGTAATGCATCGCGGCTTCTGCTGGGTGTTCCGGCACGAGCCATGGTGGGTCGAGCTGTGGAGCGGCTCGGCGGCCGTGCTGTGGGGCTTGTTCGTCTTCTGCATGCCGGTCCATCTCGGCCAGATGCCGGCCTTCACGCTGCTGCACTACACGACCCGCGACCCTTCCGCCGTGTGGGGGCCGCTGCTGTTCAGCGCGGGAGCGGCGCAGGTCGCAGTCGTGCTGCTGAACCGCCGCGCGCTGCGATGGATGGCGGCGCTGGTGCTCGGAATCCTGTGGGCCATCGTCGGCGGCGTCGTGCACACCAGCCTGCCGCTGGCGCCGAGCGTGACGCTCTACGCCTGCTGGGCGCTGGCGATGGCGTATTCGGTCTGCCGCCTGCCGATCGCCGACCTGGAGCCGAAGTGAAGTGGCCGTACCCGAGCAAAGCGGCGGCCTGTGGTCGATCGTCTATGCCAGCGTCGGCGGAGGGATGATCCCGGCCGTCGTCAGCGTCTTCCTGCGCTGGCGCCGCAATCTGGGCGAGCAGTCGAAGGATGTGCGTGACCGGCGGGAGAAGGCGCTGGTCGACGGCCTGGGCGACCTGTCGAGCGGCCAGCGCCAGTACATCGATCGCCTGACCACGGATCGCGACGAATGCGAACGGCGGCTCGAAGCGCTCGAGCGCGAGCTGAGTCTCGCGCGCGACTGGCGGTGGCGAACCGAGCTGTGGGGCCGCGACATGCGGCATGCGGCGGGCAACGCGCGACAGGTCGTCAACGCGATGGAACAGGCAGCGGGCAAGCCGGCGACCGGGTTCGAGCGGCTGGACGACCCACCGGAGGAGCGATCATGAGCCAGGCAGCCGCGCCCATGGCCGCGTTTTCGACCGCGTTTGCCGCCGCCTTCGCCGATGTGATCGGCGCCGAGGGCGGCTACACCGACGACCCCGCCGACCCCGGCAACTGGACCGGCGGCGCCTGCGGCCGCGGCGTGTGCCGGGGCACCAACTGGGGCATCAGCGCCGCCGCCTATCCGACGCTCGACATCGCCGGGCTGAGCGAGGACGCGGCGCAGGCGATCTATCGCCGCGACTACTGGGCGCCGCTGCAGGCCGATGCGCTGCCCCCGCCGCTGGCGCTGCTGGTGTTCGACGCCGCGGTGAACAATGGCGTCGGCCGCGCCGCGCGCTGGCTGCAGACGGCGGCCGGAGTCGCCGCCGACGGCCAGGTCGGCCCGCGCACGCTCGCCGCGGTGCAGGCGCAGTCCGGCAACGGGGCGGCGCTGTGCGCGGAGTTCCAGGCGCAACGCCTGGTCTACATGGCGGCGCTACCGACCTGGCGCAGCTTCGGCCTGGGCTGGGCCCGGCGCCTGTGCCGCCTGCCGTTCCAGGCCATGCAGATGACCAACTGAAAGGAACAACCGATGTTGACCGATATCTTCTACGTCGCCGGCGGCTACGTCGCCTGCGTGCTGTTCCCGGTGCCCGGCCTGTCCCGGCTGATCCTCGACACCTGGGCGCGGCTCGGCAAAGCGCTCGCCAGCAAGGCGTGAGATGGGCGCGCTGATCCCTCTGGCGCTGACCGTCGCGCCGGAGATCGGGCGCTGGCTGTTCGGCTCGGGTGCCGGCAAGACCGTCGATGCCGTCGGTGCGGCGGTGCAGGCGGTCACCGGCACCGCCGACGTCGACGCCGCGGCTGCGGCCCTCGCCGGCAAGCCCGAGCTGGCGATGCAGCTGCGCACCCAGCTTGCGCAGATCGCGGCACAGGCCGAGCAGGCGCAGCGCCAGTCGGACCTGGACACGCTGAAGGCGCAGCTCGCCGACGTCGCCGGCGCGCGCCAGCAGACCGTGGCGCTGGCGCAGGCGGGCAGCCGGATCGCCTGGTCGCCGGCGCTGCTCAGCGGCATCGTGCTGCTCGCCTTCGCGCTGATGATCTACGTGGTGCTCACGCGATCCGTGCCGGACGGCTCGGGTCCGCTCGCCAACGTGCTGCTCGGCACGCTGGCGGCGATGGCGGCACAGGTCGGCAACTACTGGCTCGGCAGCAGCGCGGGTTCGGCGGCGAAGGACGTGCAGGTGCAGCAGATGGCGAAGGACGCGCGCGAATCCGTCCCCGCCGAGCTCGCCCACCGCCTGCTGCCGCCGATCGCGACTCCCGTCCCGACGGGCCGCACCGCCGATGACCTGAACGCCGCCGAGCTGGCGAGCCTCGGGCAGAAATAGCGCCAATCCGTCCACCGCTTGTCTCCCCCCGCGGAAAGCGTCAGATTCCGTGTCGAGAGAGAGCGAGGACATGCCGCCAGCCCTGACCGCGCCGCAGCGCGCACCCGGCGGCCGGAGCGTCACGCCGGCCGAAGCCGCGGCCATGCTGCGTGCCGCCTTCAACCTGTTCGATCGCTGGCAGCTCAGTGACGTGCAGTCGCGCGTGCTGCTCGGCCAGCCCTCCGCCGCCACCTACGCGCGCTGGAAGCAGGGCCGCGTCGGCGCCGTGCCGGGCGACACCGTCTGGCGGCTCGGCGACCTGATGGGCATCCACAAGGCGCTGCGCTACATGTTCACCGACCCGGCGCGCGGCTATGCCTGGGTGCATCGGCCGAACCAGGCGTTCGGCGGCCGCTCGGCGCTCGATCGCATGCTGGCCGGCGCGCCCAACGATCTTTCGGCGGTGCGCGCCTATCTGGATGCCGAGCGCGCCGGCTGGTGACCGATCCGCCCCTGGCGGACATCGCCTGGCCGACCAGCCGCCGCATCATCCGCAGCATCTTTCCCCCGGTCGCGCTGTTCGAGGACATCGCCGACCCCGCCGACTGGGAGCTGATCGCCAGCGCCGAAGCGAAAACCAACCCGCGCGTGCGCGACGAAATCGGCGACCTCGCGCTGGTGCCTCCGGCGCGACGGGTCGCCGGGCCGACCGCCAGCGTGGTCATGGGCGCTTTCACCCATGCCTCGCGCGACCGCCCGAGCCGATTTTCCGACGGCAGCTACGGCGTGTGGTATTGCGGCGATCGCTTCGAGGTGGCGCTGGCCGAGACCGCGTATCATTTCGAACGCTTCATGCGGTTGACGAACGAGCAGCCGGCGGACGCGCAATATCGCGAGCTCGTCGCCCACATCGCCGGCCACCTCGCGAACCTGCGTGGCGGGGGATTCGCGGAATGCCTCGACCCCGATGATCACGGCCCTGGCCAAACGCTGGGCCGACACCTGCATGCAGCCGGCCGGGACGGCGTCGTGTATCCGAGCGTGCGCTGGCCCTCCGGCGAGGCCGCCGCGCTGTTCTGGCCCGACCTGATCCGTCTCCCGGTCACCCAGGCCCGGCACTTCCTTTATCGCTGGGACGGCCGCGCGATGTTGGGCTGTCTGGAGTACGGCACCAATATCTGGCACGCGGGGCCAGAAACCGGAAGCTGACCATGCGCAACACTGTTCGGCCGCCCTCGTTGCCGAACCGGATGCCGTCAGCGTGCATTTCGAAGGTCTGCCCAATGGTCGAGGCCGACATCGACCAGCAGCTGACGCGCCGGCATCAGTTCCGCCGGCCTCGCACCAGCGCGCCGAGACCCATTAACCCCAGCAGCATCGCAGCGCCCATCACCGCGTCGCGGTGGCGGCTCGTCCACATCTCCCAGCTCCGGTTGCGCGCCTGCGCGTCGAAATGACCGTGCGCGCCAAAATGGTTGTCCACGGTTGTAAACAGGTTGTCCGGCGCGTCCGCCGGCTGCCGCTCGTCGCTGAGCTGGCCGCGGTAGCCGGCGTGCGCGAGGTAGTGATCCAGCAGCCCCGGCGCGACTCGGTTGGCGAGGATCGCGCGCACCGTCGGCCAGCCCACCCACACCTCGCGCCGGCGATGCGTCGCGGCAAAGAAAATGGCGCGCGCCGCCACCTCCGGCTGGTAGATCGGCGGCACCGGCTGCGCCCGGCGCACCATCTTGCTGCGCGCCCAGTCGAATTGCGGCGTGTTCATCGCCGCCAGGTGCACCATCGTCAGGTGCACGTTCAGCCGCTCGTGCAGCAGCTCCGAGCGCAGGCTGTCGGTGAAGCCGCGGATCGCGTATTTGGCGCCGCAATACGCGGATTGCAGCGGAATCGCGCGATAGCTCAGCGCCGACCCCACGTTGACGATGCTGCCGCGGTTGCGCGCGCGCATGCGCCGCAGCGCCGCCATCGTGCCGTTCACGGTGCCGAGATACGTCACCTCCGTGGCGCGGCGGAATTCGTCCGGCGTGATGTCGTGCACCGGCGCGAAAATCGTCGCCATGGCGTTGTTGACCCAGACGTCGATCGGCCCGAGCGCGCCGGTGATGCGCGCGGCCGCAGCCTCCACCGCATCGGCGTCGGCGACGTCGGCGCTGACCGGGCAGACGCTGGCACCCAATCCCTCAAGCTCCCGCCTGGCATCCTCGAGCCGCGCAGCGCCGCGCGCCAGCAGGCCGACGCGATAGCCGCGGCGCGCGAACTCCCGGGCCGTCGCGCGGCCCACGCCGGCGCTCGATCCGGTGACGACCACCAGCTTCGCCATGAACGACCCGTCCTCCGCAGCGCCGGCAATCAACGTGCCCCGCTTTCCCGGGGTTGCACGCGGCAGTAGTACCGCTGGCGTATCGAGCGGCGCGCGCCTATGCTGCCCGGGCGGGCAATTCCCGTCCGGGCGGCCCGCATCGGGAGCGGAGGCGGTGGTACCCATCCTCGAAATCATCGGCGCGCCGCAAAGCAATTTCGTGCGCACGGCGCGGATGGCGTGCGTCGAGAAAGGGGTTGAATACGCGCTCGATCCGACGCGGCCGCATACCGAGGCGGTGGATGCCATCCACCCCTTCGGAAAAATTCCGGTGATGCGGCACGGCGGGATCACGCTGTGCGAGACCAAGGCGATCTGCACCTATGTGGACCTCGCTTTCGACGGCCCGGCGCTGATGCCGCGCGACCCCGAGGCGGCGGCGCGGACCGAACAATGGGTGTCGCTGGTCAACACGGCCATCGACCCGGTGTTCGCGCGCTCTTATATGGTCGCGTACTTCTTCTCGGGCCTGCCTGACGGCGCCCCCGATCGCGCGCGCATCGAGGCCGCGCTGCCGGGCATGCGGGCAATCTTTGCGGTGCTGGAGCGCCAGTTTTCCGCGCATGCCTTCCTGGCCGGTGACGGGTTCACGATCGCCGACATGTTCCTGCTGCCGCTGATCCATTATCTGCGTCTGTTGCCGGAGAGTGCGGCGATGCTGCAGGACGCGCCGCGGACTGCCGAATGGTTCGACCGCATCTCCCAGCGCCCGAGCGCGCAGGCGACGGTGCCGCCCTCCCTCCCGGGGCGCCGATAGAGGCGCGCGGTCAGCGGAAATCCCGCGAGCGCGGCACCGGCCGTTCCGAGCGCGGATGTCCGGGCGCGCGCGGCGCCGGCGCCTGCCGCCCAGCCGGCGCGGGCGGCTCCGCCGACAGGCGGCGCAGCGCCGCGCTGCGGTCCTCCAGCCGCTCCGCGATGACGTGCACCACCCCCTCCGGCGAGCGCTGGATTTTTCCCTCCACCAGCAGCAGGGAGCTGCCGACGATCTCCCGCCGGAAGCGCTGCTGCAGCGAGGCCCAGACCACCACGTTGGCGATTCCGGTCTCGTCCTCGATGGTCGCGAAGATCACGCCGGCATTGCCCGGCCGCTGGCGCACCAGCACCACGCCGGCGACGCGCACCGCCGCTCCGTCCGCCAGCAGCGCCGCCTCGGCGCAGCACACCACCCGTTCGCCCGCCAGGCCGGCGCGCAGGAAGCGCAGCGGATGCGCCTTCAGCGACAGGCCGGTGGTCTGGTAGTCGGCGATCACCTGCTCGGCCAGCGCCATCGTCGGCAGGCGCATCTCGTGCACCCGCACGGGCAGCGCGGCGAACAGCGGCAGCGCGTGCTGGCCGGTGAGCCCGCGCACCTGCCACAGCGCAGCCCGGCGATCGAGCCCGAGGCTGCGCAGCGCGTCGGCATCGGCCAGCGCTTCCAGCGCCGGCTTCGACAGTCCGGCCGCCGCCAGGCCAGCGAATCCGGCAAAACCCTCCCCCCGCGCCTCGATCAGCGCATCCGCCCAGTCCTGCCGAAAGCCGCCGATCTGCCGCAATCCCAGCCGCAGGCCGTCGCCCTCCAGCGTGCAATCCCACCCGCTCGCATTCACGTCCACGCCGCGCACGGCGACACCGTGTTCGCGCGCGTCGCGCACGATCTGCGCCGGCGCATAGAAGCCCATCGGCTGCGCATTCAGCAGCGCGCAGGCGAAGGCCGCGGGGTGATGGCATTTCAGCCAGGCCGACACATAGACCAGGTGCGCGAAGCTCGCCGCGTGGCTCTCCGGAAAGCCGTAGGTCCCAAAACCCTCGATCTGGCGGAAGCAGCGCTCGGCGAAGTCGCGCGCATAACCGCGCCGCACCATCCCCTCCACCATTTTTGCATGGAACCGATGGATCGTGCCGACGTGGCGGAACGTCGCCATCGCCCGGCGCAGCTGGTTGGCTTCCTCCGGCGTGAACTTCGCCGCCTCGATGGCGATGCGCATCGCCTGCTCCTGGAACAGCGGCACGCCGAGCGTGCGGCCGAGCACGCGCTCGAGCTCGTCCGGCGGCCCGTGCTCGGGCGAGGGCGGCGGAAACGCCACCGCCTCCAGCCCCTGCCGGCGGCGCAGATAGGGATGCACCATGTCGCCCTGGATCGGCCCCGGCCGCACGATCGCCACCTCGATCACCAGGTCGTAGAATCGTTCCGGCTTCAGCCGCGGCAGCATGTTCATCTGCGCCCGGCTCTCCACCTGGAACACGCCGAGGCTGTCGCCGCGCGCCAGCATCGCGTACACCACGGCGTCCTCGCGCGGAATGTCGGCGAGGTCGCGGATCATCTCGCCGCGCGCCTGCAGCAGGGCGAATCCCTTGCGGATGCAGGTGAGCATGCCGAGCGCCAGCACATCGACCTTCATGATGCCGAGCGCGTCGATGTCGTCCTTGTCCCATTCGATGAAGGTGCGGTCGGGCATCGCCGCGTTGCCGATCGGCACGGTCTCGTCGAGCCGCCCGCGCGTCAGCACGAAGCCGCCGACATGCTGCGACAGGTGGCGCGGGAACCCCACCAGCTCGCGCGCCAGGTGCAGCGCGTGGCGCACCGTCGGGCTCGCCGGGTCGAGCCCGGCCTCCGCCACCCGCGCATCGTCCCACAGCGTCTCCCCGGCGTTCCAGGATTGCGCGGAGAGGGCGGCCGTCGCGTCGGCCGCGAGCCCCAGCACCTTCCCCACCTCGCGGATCGCCATCTTCGGCCGGTAGTGGATGACCGTCGCGGCGATACCGGCGCGGTGCCGCCCATAGCGCCGATAGATGTACTGGATCACCTCCTCGCGCCGCTCGTGCTCGAAATCGACGTCGATATCCGGCGGCTCCCGCCGCTCGGAGGAGACGAAGCGCTCGAACAGCAGCTCGATCTCGATCGGATTGACGGCGGTGATGCCGAGGCAGAAGCACAGCACCGAATTGGCCGCCGAGCCGCGCCCCTGGCACAGGATGTCGCGCGTGCGCGCGTAGCGCACGATGTCGTGCACGGTCAGAAAATAGCGGGCGTAGCCGAGCTGCGAAACCACGCGCAGCTCCTTCTCCAATGTCGCGCGCACTCCCGGCGGCACGCCATCCGCGAACCGCGCCGCCGCCCCCCGCCAGGCGAGCGCTGCCAGATGCGCGTCGGGCGTCACCCCCGGCGGCACCGGCTCGTCCGGATATTCGTAGGCCAGCTGATCGAGCGAGAAGCGGCAGCGCCCGACGACCTCCGGGGTCGCGGCGATCGCATCCGGGTGGTCGCGAAACAGCCGCGCCATCTCGGCCGGCGATTTCAGGTGGCGCTCGGCATTGGCGAGCAGCCGCCGGCCGGCCGCATCGATGCCGCAGCCCAGGCGGATGCAGGTGAGCACGTCCTGCAGCGGCCGCCGCTCCGGCGCGTGGTAGAGCACGTCGTTGGTGGCGACCATGCGGATGCGGCACGCCTGCGCCAGCGCCGCCAGCGCGTGCAGCCGCCGCGCATCGTCGGCCCGGTGGCGGCGGCTGGCGGCCAGATGGACCCGCTCGCCGAACGCTGCCGCCAGCGCGTGCAGCCGCTCGCGGAACGCCGCGTCGAGCCGCGCCGGCGGCAGCACCAGAAGCACCTGGCCCTCGGCATGGGCGTCGAGATCCGCGCGATCGAGCAGGCAATCGAGCCTGGTCTTGCCGCTGGCCTGCGCGACGATGCGCTGGCGCCGATCGACGCGCAGCTTCCCCGCGCTCAGCAAGCGGGTGAGCCGCCCCCAGGCGGCGCGATCCTCGGGATAGCAGAGCATGTCCGGCGTGCCGTCGCGGAACACCAGGCGGCTGCCGACCAGCAGGCGCAGCTTTTCCTTTTTCGCCGCTTCATGCGCACGCACCACGCCGGCCACCGTGTTGCGATCGGCGATGCCGATGGCGCAGAGACCGAGTGCCGCGGCAGTTTCCACCAGCTCCTCGGCATGCGAGGCGCCGCGCAGGAAGGAGAAGCCGGTCGCCACCTGCAACTCGGCGTAGTCCGGGCGGGATGCGCCCGCCCGCATCAGGAAAAAAGCCAGGCCAGGGCTCCCCCTCGGCCTTCGCTCGTTCCGCACATTTTCCGCGTCCTGCCCTATCCGAACAGCCCGTGCAGGAACCAGCGCGGCGCCCGGTCGAGACCGACGCGGAACACCCAGAAGCGCCCACCCGCCGCGTCCTCCACCCGGTAGTAGTCGCGCAGCAGATCGCTCTGCCCGGCGAGGCCGGCGCTGCGCCGCCACCACTCGGCGGCGATGCGCTCCGGCCCGGCGGCGGCGCGCACCCGGTGCAGCGCGCCGCGCCAGCGGAACTGCAGGGGCGGGTCGTCGGGCAGCAGGGCGGTGACCTCGATCGGCTCCGGCCGGTCCAGCAGGCGGATCGGCCGCGGCCGCGCCGGGTCATCCACCCAGTGCGGCGCCGCCAGCGGCGCCACCCGCGCCACCGCGCGCTCGGGGATGTGGCTCGACCGCGGCGCCACGCCCCACAGCCGGTCCGGCGAGAGCCGGTTGGCGAGCGTGTCCACCAGC
>Ga0213875_10002815_pt1 | contig 10215 bp, 11 predicted proteins | sample BarmaccomBMRX_R8_FD_160105 | JGI IMG/M metagenome (GOLD analysis project Ga0213875, IMG submission 160105) | Root-associated microbial communities from Barbacenia macrantha in rupestrian grasslands, the National Park of Serra do Cipo, Brazil - RX_R8 | ecosystem: Host-associated > Plants > Roots... | reverse complement strand
GCTCCAACGCCTTTTGTTGTTGCTTTTTGGTGTTCATATGAAAATACAAATGCAACTTGCCATCACCGAAGAAACCGGTTCCTTCCCCTCCCTGCCGCTCGGCGGCAAGGACGAGATGAATTTTGCGGAATTCCCGATTGCCCTGCTGACAGACAGGGTGCCAAAAGATCAGAAGATTATCAAATTTGAAGACGAAATTTTCGATGAGAAGCGGAAGCGGGTTATGACCAGACGCCGCATCATCGAGGGTTCCGAGGAATACGGCCTGCCGACCGCCACCGATGATCTGGTGATCCTTGCCCTGATCCAGTTGACCAAGCTCCAAGGCGATTTCACGAAACGCGAGGTTGAGTTCACCCGTCTGGAACTTATCAAATTGCTTGGCTGGCCCAATGAGGGCAAAAGCTACGACCGCATCAAGCTATCTCTGCTTCGAATCCAATCGGTAAATTATGTTTATGATAACGCATGGTGGGACAGTCGGCAGAAATTGTGGACGACCAAAGCCTTCCATATCATCGACAACGTTGAGATCAACGACAGCCGGGCATCCGCCGGTCAAGGCGGGTTGTTTCCCTCGCGGATTGTCTGGAATGAAGTTGTTTTCGACAGCTTTCAGGCCGGTTTCCTCCGCGACATTGATTTTCAGCTTTGCATGCGGCTCGAACACCCTACCGCTCTTCGCATGTACCGCTTCCTTGGTAAGCGCTTCTACGTCCGGCCTGAGTGGATGTTTGACCTGAAGGAATTCGCCTATGAGCACATGGGGCTTGGTCGGAATTACGAGGGTGGAACGCAGATCGCTCGCAAGCTCAAACCCGCTATCGCCGAGCTTGAGGCGGTCGGTTTCCTAGAACGGCTGCCGGAAGATAAGCGATTCATCAAAAAAGGCCGAAATTGGGCCGTCCGCTTCCTGCAAAAAAACACCGCTCCGGCTATCCTGCCGGAATCGTTCCCGCAGACTGAGCCGCCGCCATCCGCTCTGGCTGCTGTTCTGACTTCGCATGGAGTCACACCGAAAACCGCTGCCGAGCTGGTGGCGAAGCACCAGGCCGAATTCATCCAACTGAAAATCGACGTGTTCGACTGGCTGCTTGAAAAGCAGGATAAGCGGATTGCCAAAAGCCCTGCCGGTTATCTGGTCAAATCGATCACCGACGATTACAAAGCCCCCAAGGGCTTTGAGTCCGCCGCCAACCGGCAGCGGAAACAGGAAGCCAAAGACGCCAAGGCTCGGCAGGACGCCGAAGATCGCCACCGCAAGCGGGAAGCCGACGCGCGCGACCGGGCCGAGAAGAAAGACATCCTCGACCATTGGGAATCGCTGACGCCGGAGCAGCAGGGCGAGCTACAGGCCGCCGCCGACGCCCAGGCCGATCCGGCGGAGCTTGCCCAGCAAACCGGCCCGCTGAAAAGCATGGGCCAAACCATCCGGCGTCACGAGTACATCCGGCAGCTTCTGCGCAGCCGGCAGACAGACGCCGCTGAGGCATAGGCCGTCAAAGCCCCGTAAATCGCTTTAGAGCGACGTTTGGTATCTGACAGCCTTGCCCCTACCTCGACACCCTTTATCGCTTCCTAGGGGCATCCAGGGCGGTTTTTGACCCTTCCCCTGCATGCCTCTACCGGCACCCCGCCGCAAGCGGCGTCGGGTGCTTCGCCCGCTCGCTAAGCGCTCGGCCCTTCGGGCTGGCCTTCGGCCACGGGCTGCGCCCCCTGGTGCGGTCGGCGCCGGGCGAGCGTCACGCCGGCATCCATGCCGGCATGCCCCTCGCTGATCCGTCGCCTGTCGGCGGTCGCTGCGCTCCGATGATCGTTAGTTCCGGCTCATTTTGCCCCATGCGCAAGTGGGGGGCAAAATGAGCCGGATAACCATAGCGGTGGCGGCTACGCCGCGTTGGCGAATATTCCCCCTCCCGTCCCCCTGTCGGGGGAGGCGGGGAGAGAAAGGAGAAGAGAAGGGTAGCGCCGGGTAAGAAGACGCTCCCGATGGTCGCAGTGCAATTTGAAAACTCTGTCCGTATTCCTGCAAATACAGAAAGTCGTAAATACAGAAATCATTGAATACAAAAATAAAGAAATCTGCAATTGAAGACCGTTACCCCCCTGCCCCGCTCTGAAAACAGCGACGGGCTTCCAGGTGCGGCACCTGGAAGCCCGCAAAACTTAGCTGTCCGGTAAAATCGCTACCGGAAAATCTTACCTCAGCCATCGGCTCAGGCTGATACGTCCCCTGTGGATTCATTGGCAGGCTTTGCCCGATCCTGAACGACAAACCGACGCATGGTTGGCGATTCGGCCAGGATTTGGTTGACCAGGGCGCTGCGATCCATGCGAAGCGCGGCACTGGCCACGCTCAGTTTGAAATCCACATCCGCCGAAAGCACGATAGACACTTTGACCTTTTCCGCCGATTGACGCACAGCAGCTTTTGCACCTGTGCGCTTTCGAGGTTTGGAGGAGGTCATCTCTTCCGCGTCGGCGCTCATACGCTTTTCTCCGTCCGCATGGGTAAGGCATCGGAAGTCCGCCGACTGGCCGCAGCGGACTTTCTTCATTTCGGTTGCTGCTCCCTTGCCGCTTTGCTCACGGATGCGAGTGCTTCCGATTTCGCCTTGACGGCAAAGGCCGTCGCAATTACGATTTTCCGCCGAACCGTATTTCTGTAAAATTACAAAGTCGCAAAATCGTAATATCATGATAATTTCTGTCCTGAATCAAAAGGGTGGTGTCGGCAAGACCACCCTAGCCGTCCATATCGCCACCGCCCTTGCACAGCGCGGACTGAAAGTGCTTTTGGTCGATGCCGATCCCCAATCATCATCCCTGGACTGGTCGGCTAGCAGGGTAGGGGAGCCGCTGTTTCCGGTGATCGGCCTGCCGAAGCCAAGCTTGCATCGTGACATGCCCGCCTTGGCCGCTGATTATCAGGCGGTGGTTATCGACGGCCCGCCGCGCGTCAACGAGCTGGCCCGCTCGGCGATCATGGCAAGCGATGTCGTACTAGTGCCGGTGCAGCCGTCGCCCTATGACGTGTGGGCCGCCGAGGAAATTATCACACTGCTCAAGGAGGCTTCCGTATTTAAGGAAAAACTGAAAAGCGCATTTGTAATAAATCGTAAAATCACAAACACGGCAATTGGGCGCGATGTAACGCAAGCGCTGGCTGAATACCCGCTTCCGGTTCTGAACTCGCATGTTAGCCAGCGGGTAGGATTCGCGGAGAGCGCCGCCCAAGGCCAAACGGTGCTGGAGATGATGCCGGAAGGACAGGCTGCAAAAGAGATTCTGGCATTGGTGCAAGAGATTCTGGAGATGCAAAATGAGCAAGAAGGAAATTAGATTTCCGAAGCGGCCAGCGGCAGCGTCCCCACCCGCTGAGGCAGCGGATGCGTGGGTTACTGCTCGACGCGCTGATGAGGACACGGCCAAGCCGGAACCATCGACAGCGCCGGAAGAGCCGATGAAGCGGCTCACGATTGATATACCGGAAAGCTTGCACACCAGGGTCAAAACCCAATGCGCCAAACGTGGATCAAAAATGGCTGATGAGATTCGGGCGTTGCTGGAAACGCATTTTCCGAGCGGCGAATAACTCTTACCGTCGCGCCGGCTTTTCCCGTGAAAACCGCCTTGCTTTCACGGTGAAAACTCTCGCGGAATCCGCATGGATGGTTGCGAGCTATTTTTGTGGGGCTGTGCTAAGGAGAGAAGCCTGTGGCCACGGATTCGCAACCGCTTATGGATTCTCTGGGCGGGTTTTTCGGTTGAGCGGTAGCCTTGGGCTGGTGCAAGGAGACAAGTCTGACGGGGATTGATCCAATCCCGCTTATGGGTTTTCTGCCTTGGCTGTGGGAAGGCATCAGACTGCTGCCTGGCTGCTTTAACCGCTCAAGTTCGCGGATCAGCCGAAAGGGCTGTATTGAAAGAGGCGCGCGTCACGGCCCGGCTGGTGCGATCCTGACAGGGTGCCTTATTCCCGCATGCCGAGGAGCTGGCCCCGGGTTGCGGAGCGGCATGCGGGAATAGCCGTGCGCCGCACGGCTGTCCGGCGGCTTGAGCGGTTAAAGCAGCCGCCGGCCCGAATGTGCGAAAGATGTAGGGGGCGGATCGGCTCTGCCGCCGGCGGCATTCCGTGCGTCACCAGGTCGTGCCGCCGGCTCATGCGTCTACCATTTCCCGCACCATCGCCGCGGCGATGCTCTGCCCGATCTCGCGCGACGGGTAGTGACGCAGGATGTCTATCGCGGTGACGGCCAGCGGCAGCCGCGCGGCGGTGGCCTCGTCGCAGGCGCGTATGCGGGTGACGCGCCGCTCGGCAATCAGCACTTCCAGCGGTTCAAGGCCATCGCCCAGGAGCCGGACGGTAAAGAAGCCGCCGTATTCGATGAGGATCATGGTGGGCAGGTAATCGCCCCAGACGATGGGGAGGAGGCCATAGGGCATGGTGAAGGGCTTGCCGGTGCGCCGGACGAAGCGGAGGGTATCGGCGGTGCGCTGGCCGGTGACGGTGGTATAGATGTCATTGTCGCCGGCTTCGGCTTCGCGCTGCTGCGGCCCGATGGCTGGAATTCGGCTGGTAACGAGGCTGAGGAAGTCGCCGCCGTCCTCGCCCTCGCTCATTCAGGCCATCCGCGCGGCGCTGGCTTCCTGCCGCCCCGCCGCCCGGCGCTGGCGTTGCAGGATGAAGGCTCGCCGCTCGTCCTCCCAGGCGGATCGTTCCGGCTGCCGGCAAGGGATGGCTTGCTCCAAAACTGCCCGCTCCTCGCCGGTAAGGCGCTGCCGCCATTGCTCCCGCAGTTCGGGAAGGGTAACGGCGCGCTGCTTGTGCTCGCGGGTGACACCGCCCAGGCGGGATTTGGCGACGGGATCGGTGATGCCCCATTTCCGGGCGGTGCGCTCGACCTGCCCGGTGCGCAGGGAAAATTTGCCGATGGTGGCACGGCTGACGCCGGCTATCTCCCAGCCGCCTTTGGTACGCACGATGGGAAAGCCCAGCTCGGCCAGCCGCTGGCCAAAGAGGTCATGAAACAGGGCCTGGAAGCGCGGGGCGTGTTTCTTGGTGTCGCGGAACGATCCGGCCTTCCAGCAACTTTCCACCGGATCGAAGACGGCGTTGAGCGCGAAGACGTGGACGTGCAATTGCGGGTCGATCATGCCTTTGACCGGGCGCGAGGTCAGATGAACGTATTCGGCCCAGGCCATGTTGCCGGCCAGGCGGTCTTCCATTCTCCCGCCCTTGCGGACGCGGGTTTTCATCTCGGCTTCCATTGCGGCCATCGTCTGACGGTAGGCCCAGCGGAAAGCGGCCAGGATATCGGCGTTACCGGTGAGGCCGTAGAGGAGGGAGACGGACTTGCAGGCGCTGAACTCGATGTCATAGCCGGGCGTACGGCCTGAGCGCATGCGGGCGGTCAGCTTCTGGCCGGTGAAGGGATGCTGGTTGGAGCAGAGGCGATCAAAGGCCCGCTTGTGGACGACGCCTCGCAGGCCCAGCCGCTCGGCGGCTTTGCCGCCCCACCATCCGGGCAGCTCCTGGCGGTCGGTGGCGTAGTAATCGCCCTTGGTGAAATAGCCCTTGGCGTTCTTCTCGTCCTTGCATTGCTCGACGCGGATCATGGTCGCTATCGCCTCTGAAAGCCGATGGCGAACGCTACCCTTGCCGGTCGGCTTGCGCAAGATGCAAATATGTAACAGCGACCGGATATGATATCACATCCGGTCGCCAGAGGGGAAGATACTTCGTCCGGCGCTTCTCGGCGCGCAAAGGTTAAGGAAGATACAGGCGTCTACCCTATCGGAGTACCGATAGGGGGAAAACGAAGACGTTAGGAGGAAGAGGCAGGGAAACCGAGACGCAAGGGCAGGGTATCGGGATATGGCGAAAGGGTGTCAGTCAGGCGACTGACATGAGTGGGGAGATCGTGGCACTATGGGTAGGGATTCGATGTCAGCGCGATTTTAATATAAATTTTAAATAATAAAATTTTGTCATCAAATTGTAATAATTTTTGTGTAATATTAAAACACTATAAAATTATAATAATATACATTTATGAATAATACAAATATCAACAAATTGCCAAAATCAAAGCTGGTTATCCTGTGGATAATTCTCGGATTTTCGATGGTCATGACGATGTTCGGCCCGCAGATACTCGGCTCGATATTCGGCCCATTGCCTCATGCGTAGGAGAGATCATATGGCTAAAGGAATAGCGAGCAAACCGCGTTTCCGGCTTCTGACAGCCCTCTGCATGATGCCTGCCCTGTTGCTTTTGGGCGAAGCCGTCGCCCAAACTTCGACCGGCAGCCCGGATAAAAGTACGGGCGATACAAGCACAACCAGTCCGAGCGATTCGAGCGATACCAGCACCAGCAGCGGCCCGCCTACCAGCGGGATGGTCGGCGACGCCTATACGATCAACGCAAGCGGTGCTGCCACCGGCTCCAATGGGAGTGCCAATGCACCCTCTTTTGGAATGCTGAACGCGCAAACCATCAGTCCGGGCGGCACCAACAGCGGGCCGTCTACTGTCGGGTCGCCGACAGTCGGGATGTTCAGCACAAATACCGTCAGTACAGACAGCACCGGTAGCAACTCTACCAGCACCAACAGCGTGCCGCCGACGGTCGGGATGCTCAGCACAAATACCGTGAGCACCAATAACGGCAGAGTAAATACAACGGTTGGTAACTAATATGATAATTTCAAAAAATAATATTATAACAAATATTATCCTGTATGCCGCCCTCGTTCTTGCCGTCGTGCTTTTTGCAGCGGCGGACGCCTTCGCTCAAGTCACTACAAACACACCCATGGGCGCTGTTCTGTGCAACGTTGTGGATTTTTTCCTTTACGGGAATCTGGGTAAGGGGCTTGCTACAGCTGCCGTCTGCGTCGTCGGTGTCGCGGCGACTTTAGGCAAAGTGACCTGGGGAATGGCCATCATGGTAGGCGTCGGTATCGCCATTATCTTCGGTGCCCCGAGCATCGTGTATTCAGTGACCGGCGGATACAGCGCCGGATGTGGTTAAATTTACTATAAGTTCAAAATAGATATAGTTCTATTTATCTGAACGCAATTCCACGGCTTCCCCCGCCGTGTCGTGTGTCCTTCGGCATTGAGCCGCCCGGCGATCTGCCGCAGCGACAGCCCCTCTGTCCGCATCTTTGCCAGCAGCGGAGCCAGGTCGGCATAGGCATCCGCCGCCAGTGCCTTAGCCACCTCACCCGCCCGCCTGGCGGCTTTAGGATTGGCCCCGCCCTTGAGACGGTAGGCACCAGGCCGTGCCGCCCCAAGGACGCCGCCACGGGCCTTATAAGCCGCCAGGGCGGCTTTTGTGCGCTCGCTGATGCGTTTGGCCTCATCCTCCGCCACCGCCGCCATGATGTGCAGAGTGAGCCGGTTGGCTGAAGTCATATCACAACATATGAATTCCACACCCGATTCCATCAGCCCGGAAAGGAAATGGACGTTTCTGGCCAGCCGGTCAAGCTTGGCGATGACCAGCACGGCTTTCGAGCGTTTGCAATCGGCCAGGGCGCGCGCTAGCTCTGGCCGGTCGCTGCGCTTGCCCGTCTCGACTTCGGTATAGGCTCGCAGGACATGCCCGCCGGTCGCCTTGGCATGCGCCATGACCGCCGTTTCCTGCCCTTCCAGGCCGAGGCCGGAGGCCCCTTGCTTGGCGGTGGACACCCGGTAATACGCCACCAGCTTCTGGCCCATGCCCATACCCTCCGCCGCCAGTGTTACACACTTCCCGAACGACCGTCACGGAATAGTGTAACACACCTACCACGGCAGGAGGGACAGTGCAAGCGTGGATGTTAACGTCGGGTTGGCAAACTCAGGCCCCTATGGTAGTCTGGTGGGTAAAGGGGTTGCGTGTTATGACTATACAATTACCCGAGGATATTGAGAATTCGATTATCGCCAAGGTTCATAGCGGCCTGTTCCCTTCGGTGGACGCCGCGATGACCGAGGCCGCGCGCTTGCTTCTTGAGCGATTGGAACAGGGACGACCGCCCCGCAAGCCGCCGCTCACTGAAGAGGAATTCAAGCAGCAACTCGTAGACGCCGGCCTGATGACCAGTCTTCCGACCCCGCTTGATCCGGCGATGCGTCAGCCCTTCCAACCGGTCAAGATTGAGGGGGAACCCCTCTCGGAAACGATCATCCGCGAGCGCCGTTGAAATGGCCGCTTTCATTTTCGACGCAAGCGGCATCGTCAAGCATTACCTCCATGAAGTCGGAACGAGCTGGATACAGAGCTTGGTCGATCCAGCGGCTAGTCATGAGATTTTCCTTACGCGCATCACGCGGGTTGAAATGACCGCAGCCGTCACCCGGCGGGGACGCGGCGGCACTCTTCCTGGTGCGACCGTTGCCACCATTCTCGCCCAATTCCGTTTGGACGCGGCGCATCAATACAACATCCTGGAGATTACACCCGCCCTCTTGGCCAACGCTGAGCAGCTGGCGGAAATCTACGGGCTGCGCGGCTATGACGCGGTGCAACTCGCTGCCTCTGTGGAGTTGCACCACAAGCGGCAGGCCGCTGGCATGAGCAGCATCACCCTGATTTCCGCAGATCAGGAACTCAATACTGCTGCCTCAAGCGAGGGATTGGCCGTGGACGACCCAATCTTGCATCCATAAATCAATCCATCAGGTAAATTTAAAGAAATACGATTATACAGAAATACGGAAAATCGTATTTCTGCAAGACCGGGTGGGAAATATCGGCTTCTGGCAGAGACCTACTCGCTGCCCGTGATTCTCTGACGCTCTTGCTCGGCCAGTGGCCATGTTGAAGCCACCTACCAACTCGCCGGTTTGTGAATGGTCCGGCCAGCCGCATCGGTAATCGTCCCGGGGAACTGGCAGGCGGGCAGCAGCGACGTATCCACCTTCACTGATTTGGACGCCACCTTCCGAAGCTCATAGCTGGGCGTCCGGCCTGGCCCGCACGGATGCAGGACAATCACCGGCTTGTGAAATTTCTTCCTCACCAGCCGGATCGGTTCGGCCAGGTCGGAATCATTCGAGATGACCACCGCTGCTTCATAGTCATCGTCGAACGCATCCACCAAAAGATAACAGGCAATGTTGACATCCGACCCCTTCTCCTCACTTTTCATCACCTCCACCGTCTTCGGCCCGGTGGCAGGCGGTGGATGCAGCGGCATCCGCGTAGGCTTCTCTAGGTAGCTACCCAGATGCACCGAAAGATGCGGAATAGTGCGGAGGGCACGGAGGAAAGTCTGTTGCCGGATGGGCTGATGAGGATCGTTCGGGCGGGCGTTGACGTGAGCCGTGAAGTAACGGATGCGGTTGATGTGATTGCGGGGAGGAGGGAAGGACGCTTGACAGAAAGCAGCCAAGTCCAGCCACTTATACGGAGTGCCCTTCAGGCAGCCGTAGTAGAGGTTAAAGCCATCGATATAGACGTTGGTTCGCATTCTGGCCCGACAGAAACAGCTAGGGCCGCCCGGTTAGGGGCGGCCCTGCTACCCACCCGACGAATCGAGTGGGGGGATTATGTAAGAAACTATAGCACTGGCCATCCGGGCAGTCAACGGCCAATCGGGCATACGGGTTTCTGGGCAGAATTCACCGTAACCCCCTTTTTACTATCGAAGATCGGCGGGTTTTTGTTCACTGTTTTGGTTCGATCCCCGTCCATCCGCCAGTCGATACGTGCTTCTGGGCAGGAATTTACGCAAGTTCTTTCAATAAAACACTTTAATCCAAATGATTTCCGAGAGCGCGGAGATTTTATCCCCTGATTCCGCCCGCCGACCCCCGGGCCGATACGTGCTTCCGGGCAGGATTTCACGGTGCAAACGTGCCTCTGGGCAGGAATTCCCACCTCGATACGTGCTTCTGGGCAGGAACATACGGGTTTCTGGGCAGGAATGTACGTGCTTCTGGGCAGGAACATACGGGTTTCTGGGCAGGAATGTACGTGCTTCTGGGCAGGAATTTTGTTGTAAGTCCTTATGGACAAAGCTTTTTTTTTCTGCTAACTACTAACTTTAGTAACTTACTAAAAACAACAACTCGACCTGGCCAAGGGAACCCGCTCCAACGCCTTTTGTTGTTGCTTTTTGGTGTTCATATGAAAATACAAATGCAACTTGCCATCACCGAAGAAACCGGTTCCTTCCCCTCCCTGCCGCTCGGCGGCAAGGACGAGATGAATTTTGCG
>Ga0213875_10002814_pt1 | contig 10216 bp, 18 predicted proteins | sample BarmaccomBMRX_R8_FD_160105 | JGI IMG/M metagenome (GOLD analysis project Ga0213875, IMG submission 160105) | Root-associated microbial communities from Barbacenia macrantha in rupestrian grasslands, the National Park of Serra do Cipo, Brazil - RX_R8 | ecosystem: Host-associated > Plants > Roots... | reverse complement strand
TAATACCAAGACTCACTGATCAGAACCCATGCGCCCAATCGCGCCGCCCGATGGACATGATGGTCCAGGGCTGAGCTTCTAATTTGTTCCAGGCATCGCAGCAGTGGTCGAGCAGGTCATCAGCGTTATCGAACACGCGGTTGGAAAGCCAGTTGTCGCGCATGTACTGCCAGACGTTCTCTTGCGGGTTCAGCTCCGGGGACTTGGGCGGCAAAGGCACGATGGTGATGTTGCCGGGCACTTTGAGTTTGCCTGATAGATGCCAGCCGGCTTGGTCGAGCAGTAGTGCCGCATGACGACCGGGGGTCACATCGGCGGAGATCGCCGCAAGGTGCAGGTTCATCATCGCCGTATTGCACCATGGCAGGATCAAGCCGACTGCCTTGCCTTCGGCCGGGCAGACGGCGCCAAAGATGTAGGTCGAGGCTGTGCGTTGGTCGGACGGCGCCGCGGGGCGGCTGCCGCGCCTGGCCCAGCGGCGGGTGATCTTGTTCTTCTGTCCGATCCTGGCTTCGTCGGCGAACCAGACTTCTATGTCGCTGGGATCGAGGCCGCACCGGCGCGCGATCGCCGCCACTGTCGCCGGCCAGTTTTTTTGAAAGCCTCGACGGCACCCGCCGCCTGGGCATGATGGCGCGGCCGGGCCGACAGCTTGCGATAGCCCATCGCCCGCAACTCGCGGCTGAGCGTCTGCTTCGAGACGCTGATCTCGAACTCCTCCCAGATCCATTGGCAGAGATCGATGATCCGCCAGCGCACCACCCCGTGCACTGCGGGTATCGGGCCGGTCTTCACCATCGCCGCCAGCGTGGCGCGGTGCTCATCGTTGAGGCGCGACGGCTGCCCTGGCGCCTTGCGGTCGATCAGACCCGCGGGCCCCTGTGCATTGAACCGCAGCACCCAGTCGCGCACCACTTGCAGCGTCACGCCGCCGACCGCCGCAGCCTCCGTGCGGCTGCCACCATCATAGATCACGGCCAATGTCAGCAGCCGCCGGACCTGATCGGCATCTCCACTATCGCGGGCGATCCAGCGCAGCGTTGCTGCATCATAATCCGGCCTTAGTGGGATCGGCTTCCCCATGGCGAACCTCCTCCAGTTCGCCAGCCTTGAATCAGATCGTCACCGCGTCGGGGAATCCCTCACGTGAGTCACGGTCAACAGGACTTGGTATAAGGGTGCAGCGGCGGGGCAAGGTCTTCGCCCAGCCCCGCGCCAGCAGGGATCGATCTGCCCAACTCTGCCGAGCTTCGAGGTGTACTGAGCGGCTGGCCGTCAAATCAACGCGGACGGCGACTTACTGACCACCCGTTTCGTCACACGTTCTGTCAATGACGATTATTCGAGACCAAACCGGCGGCTCCGGTCCCGCAAGGCGATGCACACCGTGCCGGCACGCTTGATGCATCGATCAGGTGGTGGGGTCTTAGCCCCGCATGCCAACCGCGAGCGGCAGTGTGATGGTTGCCGGCGTCTTCCGTCCGCGGTTCTAGCGTCCACTTGCACGCTTCGGCGATGCATGCCGACGATAGGTGGTGTGCCCCTTGAATAGGGGCTAGATTTCGTCACAGATTTCGTGAATGGCGACTACACGCGACCAGACCCGACGATACAACTTCGAGATGGGATGGGGCCCGCGGCCGAAGACGCTTCGGTGCGTGGGGTGCAAGAAGCGGTTCCCGGTGCCGCGACGGGGGCGGCTGCCGAGCTTCTGTTCCGGCACCTGCCGGCAGAACGCCTATGTCAAGCGCAAGTATGGTCGTCCAGGGCCGGTCGCAGCACTCAGCGAGGACCTGGGACATGCTCGCGTGCGCGCTTTCATTCGTAAGGAAATCTGGAACGTCCTCGTCGCGGCGGGCTGGGTGGACCCGCTCGCCCCGGTACCCCGAGACTCCGAGCCGAAACGGCCGCGTCCGAAACTGGTGGTGGTGCCGCCGCCGGATGATAGTTGAACGACGGGTCGCTTCCCCGGATGACGTTGACCGACGATCCATCAAGTGGATTGCTGGTATGTTGCCGCAGATGAGGAGGGAGAGCCAGAAGATGAGCAGCAGCAGCAGTAGCAATAGTAATAGTTTGGGATCGAGTAACTACCCCCCTGGGTCAGTGACCAACATGCAGGGTGGAGCGCCTGGGACTCCAATCCCTACGATTGTGATTGGTCCCAATGCCCCGCAGGCTCCGGCGATGACCCCCACGATTGTGATTGGTCCCAATGCCCCGCAGGCTCCGCCGATGACCCCCACGTTCGCTGACGCCAACGCTGCGCGATTACACCTCTTCACTTATATCCAAGCAGGCGGCCAACTGAGTGCCGTCCCATCCGGTTTCAGGAACGAGACCGACCAAAGTGGCGCAATTATCTCGCATGTATATTACCGTCGGCAGACGAATAATGAGCGGGGGACCAAGGCGTTTTGGGTGAAGTGGATCTGGCCAGGGTGTCAAGACTGGGAAATTCACGTCCATTATGGCGAAAACGGTAAGCCAAGCTGGATAAACTTCTGCCAGGATCGGGGGACCGCCTATACAGGGTTCAACACAGCGCAGGAAACTGAAGTCAAGAGAGCTGGGGCGAGCAATCCACCCAAGGATACCTAACGGCGGCACCAGCGCGATCCTACTCCTTCACTTGCCCTGGGTCCGTCGCGATGACCTCCGGTCCGCCCCGGTATGATCGGATCGAACCAGTGACACATACGCGATGGCCTTCGAGGGCTTCAGGCGTGCCGAATTTTGCCCTGTCCTCGCCCCAGATCACCACGGTGAAGTCTGGGTTGGGATAGGGGTGGCCCAGGTTCAGGAAGGTCGGTTGACCCCTCGATGTGGGCGCATAGTGCGCTGAAGCCACGGTATCACAGACCGTGGCTGTTTCTCCGACATGCTCTCGTGCTTCGCCAGAGTTGAGCGTCGCAGCCTGTGTAGCCGTGGCTGCAACAAATGAGACAATCAGTCCGATGGCTATCTGCTTCACGACGTCTCACCAGTCTTGCCGGTAATAGCTATCTTCGTCCTCCGGACCCTGGAGCAGCCACTCCTTCGCCGCCTGCTCCCTCGCGTCCGTCGGGGGCCATCCTGCCTGGAGGTACTCGTCCCTCGCTTCGTCCGCTAGGAACCACAGGACGAACGCCAGCTTCGGTAGGTTCGGTCCCAGCCGCTGGCACATTTTCGGGCGCCACACTTTCCAGTGCCGGACCAACTCCACCTCGCTTGGGCTGCCCGGTGCCCATCCCTGCTGGTGCAGCTTCTGCGCCTCTTGATCCAGCCAATGGAGAAATTCCTGGTCGTCCATGTTCGTGGAAAGATGAACCGGAGACGGAACCTTCGCAACCGTTATGACCGACGCGCGCTGCCACGAGCCGAGCCCTTGAAGTGCGCCCCGCGGGCGTGCTCCATGGTCCACTTGCCGGATACCATGGCTCTGACCAGCGCCGGCCAGAGCCAGTCAGGCGCGGCGTGGATTTCCACAAGTTGGGAGAGGCGGTCAGAGACATCCCCTTTGTAGCCGACGTCGGCTACGGCAGTCTGGACGCGGGCGGCGCATATTTCATTCGCTACGGTCCGCTGCGACCTGCTAACGGCCGATGCGTAAGCCTTGCCTTCCATCCCGCTCCGCAGCGCGTGCAGTCCGCGCTGGATCAGACGCGCACCAGGTTAATGCCGCCTATTCGGCGTTGCGGCACCCGTCTCGGATAGCCTGAGGCGGCGGACCTCAATCACGGGACAGCGGTCCATGACGACGCAAATCCCGGCGGCGCGGGCACGCTCTGCCGCTGTTTCGTCGATCACTCCAAGCTGCATCCAGATGGTGCGCGCGCCGAGACGGATCACCTCATCCACCAACGGCCCGACAAACGCGCGATTGCGGAATACGTCAACCATGTCGAGGGGAGTCGCCTCGGCCAGCCGGCTGACGACCGGACGGTGATGAATGATCTGGCCAACCAGGCCGGGATTGACCGGTACCACGTGGTAGCCCCGGTTCAGCAGGAAGCTCATCGCGCTGTTGGAAGCGCGCCAGGGCTTGGCCGATGCTCCGACCAATGCGACGCGCCGTGTGCTGGTCAGGATGTCTCGGATCGTTTCGTCGCTCTGGCCATCGATGCTGGTCACGTTTTCTCCCTGTGTCGCTGGCATGCGCCGAGGTCGTCATTGGCTTGACGTGGCCTGAAATGGGACCCGCGGACCGCCGCGACAATTGGGGGCTACGCGCCGGCCTGCATCCCCCTCGGTGCAATGCGTGGCGGGGTCACGTCTCCGATGGCGTAGTACAGACGGACCCGTCGCCTTGTTCAATGCCATGCTTTCCTGCTGCGACCACTGCGCCGAAACGAGCTAGGGCACGTTCGAGCGGACCATCCGGGTCGCATGGCGCTGTTGGTACAACAGAGAGTACATCTTGATTTTTCGTTCCCGACTGATTTCCGGACTTGGAAGCATCCCAGCCGGCGAGTTGCGGCTTTGTATCGATGAACGCATATGCATTGCTGGTGCGGATGACACGCCAGCGCCAGCCGCGCCGGCCGAACAGGTCGCGACATTGCTCACGGATGCGGATAATTCGGTGCTGCCAGGTCAGAACACCAGCCCACTCCAGCACCTTCAGGGCTTCGGCGACGGTGCTGCGCGCGCAACCTGACTTGGCAGCAATAGCCTCGTAGCTCGGGAAGCAGATGCCGGTGTGGTTGTTGTGGAACTTCCACAGGAGGGCGCCCAGGACCTCCAGGAAGGCGCGGGTGATCGGTCCCTTGTGCTGGCCTGGCCGGCGATGCTGCGCGCTCCAGGCGCGGGCAAAGGCCATGACGCGGACCTTGGCGTTGCGGTCCAGCGGAACGGCTCGGCCGGGACCGAACACCTTCTCGCGACGCCTGTATGGGCTCGTGTGACGTGAGGTTACAGGGCATTTTTCGGGCATGAGCACTAGGTTCTCCTCGGCTGATGCCGAGGTCCGCCAATTTTTGAACAGGACGCGCTCATCCAGCCCCATTTCGGGGTTGCCAAATCGGCGGGAGTTGCGGGAGACTGATGACTGCCAGGTACATCAGTTCCCCAACTTCGGTTGGGCGCGGCCCGCCCTTAGTGGCGGGCTTCGGCGTTCTAAGATTCTGCTCCTTCAGTCAGCGCGGCCGAATCGTCACCGCGTGACGCGGCGAGCCTGCAACATTGCACCGCGTCTCTCCAAGACCATTCGACTGATTGCTCGCCCCAACGCCTGGGTCGGCCATTGCCTCCGGACTGGGCGGCGGCTCCGCTGGAGGTGCCCCGGACAAGCCCTCTGCGCAACGACATTTCTGGAGCCACGCTGGCCGATGCGGTCCTGCCGAAATGGATAATCCCCTCGAAGTTTGCCCGCCTGCTGACATTGCTCGCCGTGCTGGGGCTGTGGCTTTCGCGGGGGGTTCAGTCGTCCGGCTTGGATCAGTCGGAATGCGGCGCCTTCACCATCGGCGCGTCGGCCATCGGCGGGTGTGATGGCTTCGGTGGCCACACCTTGGGGCCCCCCTGAGCCAAGATATTCCGGCTGAACCATTCAGCGAAATGCCGTGTCCCATCTGAAACGGAACAGGGCGCATCCCCGGCCGGCCATAGGACCCCATTACCGGCCAATCACCCAACTGATCCGGTCTTAGCAGGCCCACAGACCGCGCTTCGGGCTTGGCGCGGCTCGATCGACGCAGGTAAGGCCGAACACGCACAGAGAAATTCTCACCCGCCATGATCCTGAACGTGCGCCCGCACGTGCGCCCAAAGTTCGCCAGCATGCGCCAAGCCTGACCCATGCCCGATTGGCTGACCTATGCACAAGCCGGCGCGAGGTTTGGCCTCTCGCCCGATGCGATGCGGATGCGGGCGCGCCGACTCGGGTGGCGGACGCAGCCAGGCAACGACGGGCGGACCCTCATCATGGTGCCCGATGATGCCGAGGTACAGCCACGCGAACGTGCGGGCGAAGGTCCAGCCGAACGTACGGGCGAACTCTCCCCTGAACAAAACGGGGTTGCGAAACTGGCGGTACTCCTGGTTGCCGCCAATTCGCGGGCCGAAAGGGCAGAAATAAAGGCAGATCGGGCTGAGCAACGGGCTGAACAGGCTGAACAGAGGGCTGACGTTGCCGCGGCTAGAGCAGACGCTGCTGACGCCGATCGGCGGGAGGCCGAGGCACGCACAGATCGGGCGGAACAGGCGATTGCGGTCGAGCGGACCAGAGCCGACGCGCTGCGGGACCGGCTCGATGCTGCCGAGCAGGCACGGCGCCAGGCCGAGGATGCTGTGCAACAGGCCCATCGGGCCACTAATGCTGCGCAGGATGCCGCGGCCGGGCTTCGGGCGGCTGATGACGCTCGGAAGGCGCGGGGCCGCTGGGCACGGCTCAGGGCAGCGTGGCGGGGGGATTAAACGAACCGGTTGCGTATTTGCTCGCTTATAGCGAACATGATGCATGGGCCTGTTGATCCAGCCAAAGGTCGTCAAGGAGGCGAGACGGAGCATCCCGCCAGAGGACTGGTTGCGTCTGCGAGAACGGCTGTTCGACATCGCCCGCGATCCCTCCGGCACGCATCCAGGCGTCGGGGTGGTGAAGGGGACACCCTATTTCCGGGTGCGGCATGGAGACTGGCGCGCGGTCTATCGGATCACGCCGAGGGGCGATGTCGAGGTGATCAAGGCAGGACATAGGCGGGAGATTTACCGATGAATGACCCCCAACAGCCGGCAGTGCCAGTCGCGGCGGCGGATGCCGTGACGCTGCGCCGGACAGAGTACGAGGCGCTGATTGCTGAGTTGGAGGATGCCGAGGACCGGATTGCCTCGCTGGAACACGACCTCGCCATCGCCAATGGCACTGCACCTGAGCCGCTGACGATCTATGAGGCCGACCGGATCATTGCCGGTGAGAGCCCGGTGAAGATATGGCGGGAAAAGCGCGGGCTGACGCAGCGCGCCCTGGCAGGCATAGCGGGGATCAGTGCGAGCCTGCTCGCCGAAATCGAGAGCGGGGCCAAGACGGGGAGCGTGGAGACGCTGCGCAAGCTCGCCCATGAACTCAAGGTCGATCTGGATACCTTGGTGCCGTGAGCGACCTCGGGTCGGATAAACCGCGTTCCCGCGCGCTCACGGCCTGCGTCAGCTCATACCTGTCGTGACCATCGTCACCAGCACCCACCGCTACAAGCGTCCGCCACGGCGCCGGGACAAGCAGCCCGAGCCGATCGCCGCCATCGTCACTGCCGCCACGCCGAAACGGCGCGCCGCCACCACCACGGCGACGGCGGCCCCATCTATTGCCGGTCCGGTGATCGTCGAGCCGAAGCGGGCCAGGACGACGCGGTTCGGCCCGGTGCCGGAGATGACGGCCGAGGACCACCGGCGGCGGGGCGATGCGGCCGCCGCCCTGTTCCGCGAGCTGGTGCGCCGGGCGCGCGAGGAATGAGCCCTGCGCGGCATTGGCGCTCCTACGGCACCGATCCGCTGCCCACACCTGCCGAGGCACTGGCCGAGCCGTTCAGCGCGTTTCCCTCGTGGTTCCTACGCGTCGAATGCGACCGCTGCGGTAAGCAGCGGATGGTCAACGAGTGCCACGTCAAATTGGCGGGAGCGGACGCTGCGTGATGTTCTGGCCCGCATGCGTCACGACGGGTGCGGCGGATTGCCGGCCAGGGCAGAACTGTTGACCGGCATCGAGGGTGCCTCCAGCCGGCCGGTGCGCAAGATCGTGCTCCGGGTCGGTTAACCGTTCTTCCGACTCCGGCTGCGCCGAGAAAAAGGTGCGGCCCTCGACCGGTAGCGAGGTCGGAGGGGCCGCGACAGGCGGAGAGACGTCATGCTGCCCGTCATCGGGGCGTGCACAGCATGACAGAGATGCCAAGTTTTCACCACCGCAAGCCGCCGGACGTGAGGAAGCCGGCGGGGAGCTTTGTCCGGCAAACTGAGGCGGATCAAAGTCCACGCGGACGGCAGTCGCATATGGGCGGCCAGCGGTCATGCACAGCCCCCCGAACGACAGAAATATCCGATGCATAATAGGGCTATAGTGTAATAGCGCAATAGCCCGACCGCGCTAAAGGTTTGCCATAACCGCGCAGTTGTGCAATTGTGCAATCATGAAGGTGATCGGCCTCCTGAGCCGGAAGGGCGGCAGTGGTAAGACGACACTGACCGTGCATCTGGGCGTGCTCGCCCAGGCCGTCGGGCTGCGGACCCTATTGATTGACCTCGATCCGCAGCACTCTGCCGCCGACTGGTGGCGCGCGAGAGAGGCGGAGACGCCGCAGCTTGTTCAGACCGCCCCCGCCGAACTACGCGACGTGCTCGATGTCGCCTTGACTGATGGCGTCGATGTCGTGGTGATCGATACCCGCCCATCCGCGGCGCAGGACGCCGCCCTGGTGGCGGCTCTGTCTGACCTGATCCTGGTGCCAACCCGCCCGTCGATCCTCGACCTGCGAGCAATCCTCGATACCATCGACATTGCCCAGGGCGCGGCCCGCCGCTCGCTAATCGTGCTGAACGCCTGCCCGCCGCCGCGGGGGGCAGGGGAGGCATCGCTAACGGGCGATGCTCGGCGAGCGGTCGCCGCGTTCGGCGTCCCGGTGGCGCCGGTGCCGATCGTCAATCGGACAATGTTCGCGAGCGCGCTGCTGACTGGACTGACGGCGGGTGAGGCGGACCCTGGCGGCAAGGCCGACCGTGAGATGCGCGCGCTTTGGCGTGTCGTGGAGAAGGAACTGAACCATGGCAAAGGCTACATTGCAGAGCGTGCTGGCGACGAAAAAACAGCCAGAGCCAGAGCAGCCGGCGCCGGCCACTAAGGCCAGGCTCCAGGATGGCAAGATGACGACCTCCCTGCGGATCGAGCCAGATTTGCTGGCGGAGCTAAAGGTGCTGGCAGTTCAGAAGCGCGTCCGCGTGAACGACGTAATCATAGAGGCAATCAGGAACCATCTCGCCATGCAAAAGGCCGCATGAGCGACCGCATCGCTAGGACCGAGGCGAGGGAGGAGGGGTTCTACTGGGTCGTGCTCGGCCAGAACCCACCGGAGATTGCCTACTGGGAGCGTGGCGAGTGGTGGCTGGCTGGCGACGCCACGCCGTGGCACCCGGACGCGGTGACCGCGGTCAGCGACCGCCTGGTTTTCAGGCCGCGATTGGCGCCCGTGGCATGATGCTTCGTGGTGGCTGGCGTGATTACGAGGGCGGACGGCCGGAGCCACGCTTGCCTGCCGTGCCGGTGGTAATGACCGTTGTGGCGACGATTGCGGCGGCAATTGTCATTGCTTGCGCAGCCGTCGCTCTTATGAGGGTGCTGAGTTGAGCACCTGCGTGCACCGGCCGAAGCGGGGCACCGCCCAGTCGGTGAGTGACCGAGAGGCGGTGTGCAACAGATGGCAAGACTAGCCGAGACCAAGAGGGGACGGCCGCGGCGTGCAGCGGTAACGATGGCCGATGAAAGCGGGGTTTCCGCCGAAGCCGAGGCGCTAGCCCGCATTTCTCACGCTGAGGAAAGATGAGTGGCGAAAGTTGGGGTGGGAGGGCTGCCTGATTGGTGTAGCAGCCGCAGCGTAGAACGGCGTCGATGTTGGTCGAGCGTGATCGCGTGGTTCCGGGCCACGGGCGATTGAGAGCAATGTTGGCTGTGCGGTGTCTGTTTCCTGTCAACCGGCAGCAGACCGCAATCGCGCATGAGCGAGGGCGAACTCGTCCTGGCAGGGGCAAGCGGATGCGATGGCGAATTTTATCCGTCGCATGCTGATCCGCACCAGGGCGCCAAGCTTCAACAGCCTGAGACGGATGGTGCCGCAGGTGGCCTCGGCGAACTGTGTCTTCGCCAGGCCGATGCGGCGCAGGGCGCAGAGCAACACATAGGCCATGGCGGCGAACCACAGGCGGAGCTGGTTGGCGCGCATGGTGGCGCTTGATGTGCGATCGGCGAACAGATCGAGCTGGCATTCCTTGATGCGGTTCTCCATCTCGCCACGCGCGCAGTAGACCTGCTCGTAGAGATGTCGCGCGGCAACCTCGCGCGGCTTGAGCGAGGTGACGACGAAGCGAGGATTGGCATCGCCGCGGGTGACCTCTGCCTTGCCGACGACACGGCGGTCATGGCTCCAGCTGTCGAGCGTCGACCACATGAAGTCCTTGAAACGGCGCGCCGGCCTGCCGGTCCGCAGGCTGTCCAGGCTGGCCTGCAGCAGTTCGTCCTTGATCGCCGCCTCCAGCC
>Ga0213875_10002813_pt1 | contig 10240 bp, 8 predicted proteins | sample BarmaccomBMRX_R8_FD_160105 | JGI IMG/M metagenome (GOLD analysis project Ga0213875, IMG submission 160105) | Root-associated microbial communities from Barbacenia macrantha in rupestrian grasslands, the National Park of Serra do Cipo, Brazil - RX_R8 | ecosystem: Host-associated > Plants > Roots... | reverse complement strand
GTTCCACCGCTTGCCGCAATTGCATACGGAGATCGGGCGGCACCTGGCGCATATTGGCCCCGGCTATGTCGCGGTGAATCGCGCCGTCCTTGGCTCCCGTCCCTTCCGCCGCGTCTCGCCCCTCCCCCGCTAACCCTGCCGGGGAGCGAAGACATAAGCATTATCGGGGCTGGGCGTCGACCCTCGCTACCGTTGCGACGCGCCCTGCAACGGCACGTGCCACACTTCGCGGGCATATTCGGCGATTGTACGATCGGCCGAGAACCAGCCGACGCGGGCGATGTTGAGCGCGGTGGCGCGCCCCCAATCGGCGGGCCGCCGCCATAGCGCGTCGATCTTCGCCTGGGCCACGCGATAACTGGCGAAATCGGCCGCCACCATGTACGGATCGCGATGCTTCAGATCGTCGGCCAGACCGCGGAAGCGGTACGGATCGTCCGGCGAGAACGTACCATCGGCGATCAGATGGATAACGGTATCGAGTTCGCGTGAGGCGGCGATGACATCGCTGGCATCAAGGCCGTGTTTTTGGCGGCGCGCCTCGACCTCGTCGGTGCGCAGACCAAAGATAAAGATGTTTTCGTCGCCAACAAATTCGCGGATCTCGACATTAGCGCCGTCGAGAGTGCCGATGGTGAGCGCCCCGTTCAGCGCCAGCTTCATGTTGCCGGTGCCGGATGCTTCCATCCCCGCGGTGGAAATCTGCTCCGAGAGATCGGCCGCCGGGATGATCGCCTCGGCGAGGCTGACATTATAGTTGGGCAGAAACACCAGCCGCAGCACATCGCGCGTGACTGGGTCGTTGTTGATTGTCTGGGCGATGTCGTTGGCCAGTTTGATGATCAGCTTGGCGCGCCAGTAGCTAGCCGCCGCCTTGCCGGCGAAGATCTTGACGCGTGGCACCCAATCGGCGCTCGGGCAGGCGCGGATCGCGTGATAGCGCGCCACCGTGTCGAGCAGGTTGAGCAATTGCCGCTTGTACTCATGGATGCGCTTGATGTGCACATCGAACAGCGCGCCGGGGTCGACCGGGATGCCCGTCTGTTCGTGGATGAAGCGCGCCAGCGCTTTCTTGTTGGCACGCTTGACGGCTGCCATACGTTGGATCGTCCCCGGATCGTCGGCATGCTCGGCGAGGCGGCCCAGCGCATCGATATCGTCGAGCACCTCCTTGCCGCAGACCCGCGACAGCACCGTGGTCAGTCCCGGATTGGCCTGATGCAGCCAGCGGCGGAAGGTGATGCCGTTGGTCTTGTTGACGATCCGCCCGGGGTAGAGGCGATGCAGGTCGGCGAACACGGTCGCGCGCATCAGCTCGGTATGCAGAGCCGAGACGCCGTTGATGCAGTGCGAGCCGATAAAGGCGAGATGCCCCATCCGCACGTGCCGCCCGCCGTGCTCGTTGATGATCGACAACGCGGCGGCCTCGCCATTCACAAGGCCGCTTTCCTCGGCCTGGGCCAGGTGCTGCGCGTTGATCCGGTAAATGATCTCAAGATGCCGCGGCAACAGCCGCTCGAACAACGACACCGGCCAGGTTTCCAGCGCCTCGGGCAACAGCGTGTGATTGGTATACGAGAAGGTGCCGACCGTCGTGCGCCAGGCGACGTCCCACGGCACGTTGTAGACATCGAGCAGCAGCCGCATCATCTCGGGGATCGCGATGCTTGGATGCGTGTCGTTGAGCTGGATCGCGACCTGGTCCGGCAGCGAGGTCACGTCGCTGTAGTACTGCAGGTGGCGCTTGACGATGTCCTGCAAGGACGCCGAGACAAAGAAATACTCCTGGCGCAACCGCAATTCGCGCCCCGCCAGCGTGGTGTCGGCGGGATAGAGCACCTTTGACACGGCCTCGGCGCGCGCCTGCTCGGATTGCGCTCCGAGATGGTCGCCCTCGTTGAACACGTCGAGGCTCAGCGGATCGACCGCCCGCCCCGACCACAAGCGCAGCGGGTTGACGTGCCGGCCCCGCCAGCCGACCACCGGCGTATCATAGGCGACCGCGAGGATCGTCTCAGACGGCTGCCACACCGGGCGCAGGCGTCCGCCGGACCCCGCGACAATCTCGACCTTGCCGCCGTAGTTGATTTCATAGCCGACCTCGGGTCGCGCAAATTCCCACGGATTGCCGAAGGACAGCCAGTTCTCCGGATATTCCTGCTGATTGCCGTCGCGTATCACCTGACGGAACAGCCCGTGATCATAGCGGATGCCATAGCCGAAGGCCGGGATGCCGAGGCTGGCCATGCTCTCCATCAGGCAGGCGGCAAGCCGCCCGAGACCGCCATTGCCGAGCGCCGCATCCGGTTCGGCGCGGCGCATGCGGTCGAGATCAACGCCGAGATCGCCCAATGCCGCCCGCACCGTCGGCGTCAGCCGCAGATTCTCGACGATATCCGCGAACAGCCGCCCGATCAGGAATTCGAGCGACAGATAGTAAACGTGCTTGCGGCCCTGGGCGTGGCTGGCACGGTTCACCGCCAGCCAGCGATGAATGACGCGGTCGCGCAAGGCCAGGGCGGTGGCGACAAACCAGTCGCGCGGCGTCGCGGCGTCGGCATCCTTGCCGACGCTCAGCGCCAGCTTCGCCAGCACGGCCGATTTGAAGGCCTCGATGTCGTCCTCATCGGGCGCAACATCGAGTATCGGCGGCGGCAACGCCGGCGCGGTGCGGGTTTGAGCTGACGGCAGGTGAGTATCGTCTTTCGGCATGGCGACAAGGTTCGTGCAAGGAACAGACCGAACGGGCTTGGCAGAATTATGGCGGGTTTAAAGGCGACGGACAGCGATGCGATTCATGCAGATGCCCCATTCTGCAAAAAATCATGCACCCGAATCGAACACTTGCGAGGCGGTATGCCCTCGTACAGTATCCGCCGCTGCTGAATTTTTGAGCAGAAGAGGCGAAACGAGGAGCAATGGTCCGGCGGCACATTACGGGCGGCCTCAACGGCGCCCGCCTGTTTTCCTGCGTCCTCATGGCGTTCCTCCTGGCCAGCGGTGGTGCCCAGGCAGCCGAGCCGGCAAAGCTCGATGGCAGCGCCACCGCCTGGGTGATCACCGCCTCGGCGCTTGTCCTGTTCATGACATTGCCGGGCCTTGCGCTGTTTTATGGCGGACTGGTGCGGGCGCGGAACCTGCTCTCCGTCTTGATGCATTGTTTTGTGATCGCCTGCCTCGTCTCAATCCTGTGGATGGCGTTCGGCTACAGCCTTGCCTTCGATCCGGGCACGCCGCTGATCGGTTCGCTCGGCGCGCTCGGGCTGGCCGGCATCCGCGGGCACGTCAGTGCCAGCGGATTGCCGGAAGGCGTCGTCGCGCTATTCCAGATGACCTTTGCCGTGATCACGCCCGCCTTGATCATCGGCGCCTTTGTCGAGCGCGTAAGGTTCAGCTTTGTCGTGTGGTTTTCCGCGATCTGGCTGGTGCTCGTCTATCTGCCGGTGGCGCATTGGGTGTGGGGCGGCGGCTGGCTGGCCGCGCTGGGAACGCTCGACTTTGCCGGTGGCATTGTCGTCCACACGACGGCTGGTGTGTCGGCGCTGGTCGCCGCGATCCTGATCGGACCGCGCGACGGCTTCCCGACACATCTCGAGCCGCCGCACAGCCCGGGCATGACGATGGCCGGGGCCGGGATGCTGTGGGTCGGCTGGTTCGGATTCAACGGCGGCAGCGCGCTGGCCGCCGACGCCTCGGCGGCGGGCGCCATCCTGGCGACGCATTTCGCGGCGGCGGCGGCCGGGCTGGCCTGGATCGCGCTGGAACGCATCCGCCTCGGCAAGCCGACCTCGGTCGGTATCGTGACCGGCTGCGTCGCCGGGCTCGCGACGATCACCCCGGCATCAGGTTATGTCGGCCCGTCGGCCGCCGCGGTATTGGGCGCGACAGGCGGCATCGTGTGCTTCTTCGCCGTCAATTGGGTCAAGGGTCGCCTGCGCATCGACGATTCGCTCGATGTGTTCGCGGTGCACGGCGTCGGCGGCATGCTCGGCTCTCTGCTGGTCGCGGTGTTCGCCTTGCCGATCCTGGGAGGCGCCGGTTACGGTCATGACGCGGCGTTCGCAACTCAGCTTGGCACCCAGGCGCTCGGCGTCGCCGCCGTTGCGCTGTGGTCGATCATCTGCACGATCGCGGTCGTCAAGCTCCTCGCCGCGACCACCGGCCTGCGTGTCTCGGTCGAGGAGCAGCGCGAGGGTCTCGACCTCACAACCCACGGCGAACGCGCTTATGATCTGGTGTAGGGTCTAGATCGCCATCCGCGGCCCTGAACTCCGCCAGCCCGCCGTTGCGGCGTCCACACGGCCGGGTTAAAGCAGGTTTGATGGCCTGGGCCAGTCACTTTCTGCTTATCGTGATCGGACACGGCTCTCAATGGGCGTCCATCTCTACGATCTGGTGGGGTTCACCGGCGCGGCAGTGCTGATCGCGGCGTATTTCGCCAATCAGCAGGGTCAGCTGCCTTCCGACGACTGGCGCTTTCCCTCCGCCAACCTGGCCGGGTCGGTGCTGATCTTCGTGTCATTGCTGTTCACGTGGAATTTGCCATCGGTGGTGATCGAAATCTTTTGGGCCGCGATCAGCATTTGGGGGATCATCCGGTCCCTTTCGCGCCGGTAACGCCCAATGGCGTTTGGGGATGGCGCCATGGGTGGCGCTATAGGGGATAGCTCATGCAGTTGCGTGTCCGCTCGATCACCTATCTCGCCGAGGACATCAACGGCTATGAACTCGTCGACCCGAACGGTCGTGACCTGCCGCGCTTTGGCGCCGGCGCGCATGTCGGGTTGCGGGTCGCCGATGACACCTGGCGCGACTATTCGCTGTGGAACGACCCGGCCGAGCGTCGTCGCTATTGTATCGCGGTCTTGCGCGATAAGTCAGGCGCCGGCTCACAACAGTGGCATGATCGCGCCCGGGTCGGCGATATTGTCGATGTATCGTTGCCGCGTAACCATTTCCCGCTGATCGATGAGGCGGCGCACTACCTTCTGCTCGCGGGAGGGATCGGCATCACCCCGATGATGGCGATGATCGCCGAACTGAAGCGGCGCCGCGCCTCGTTCCAGTTGCATTACTGCACCCGTGCGCCGGAAAAGACCGCGTTTCGCGACGAGTTCGACCTGCTGGCGGCGATGGGCAAGGTGGTGTTCCACTACGATGGCGGCGACCCCGCCATGGGTGTCGATATCGCGGCTTTGCTGCGTGAGCCGCGCCCGGGCACGCATCTCTATTATTGCGGCCCCGCCGGGATGATGGCGGCGGCGGCCGCCGCCTCGGCGCATTGGCCGCCCGGCACCGTGCATTGCGAATATTTCTCGGGCCCCGCCGCGGCACCGCCAGCGCGACTCGAAGACGATCGGCCATTTCGCGTGCGCCTCGCCAGCAGCGGCGCCGAATACGAGGTGCCGGTCGGCGACAAGATCATCGATGTATTGCGGGCGCATGGCGTGGCGGTGCGCACCTCATGCGAGCTCGGATATTGCGGCGCGTGCCTTACCGGCTATACCGCCGGCGAGCCCGACCACCGCGACCCGATCCTCAGCGACAAGGCGCGCGAGACGCACCTGCTGATCTGCTGCTCGCGGGCCCGCAGCAACCTGCTCGTGCTCGACCTCTAGGCTAGAACGAGAGGGTGGCGGAGGGGATGTCAGCCTAACAGGTCGAAAAAACGATTACCTAGCAAAGCCCTATCTAATCCAATCCAAATTTATCCCCCATTTCGTCCCCCACTGTCATGCCGCTTAGCATCTCCGCGAGCAACCGAGCGATCGCCGGCAAGCCACGACCGCAACGTCCGTGTCATGCCTTCGGCGTCGAGCTGATCAGCCTTGGCCCAACGACCGCGGCAAAGGCTTCAGGAAGCTCGCCGGGTCGAACACCACCGTCTCGATCCCCTTGTTCAGCAACAGCCTGGCCAGCCAGAAATCGTCATAGCCAGCTTCGTAGCAGACAACGAGCCGCGGCGACGGACCGAGATCGCTCTTGGCGCGAACTCGCTGCCGCCCCAACCAATCAACGAGCCGAGCTTGATCACCGGCCTTGATCGTGTTGGTACCGGCTTCCCACCTTCGGCAGCAGTAAGGGCACACACCCATTTCGATTGGCTGAGTTCAAGAGCAACGCAGGGCGAGCGCTTTGAAGAGCTTTTATGAACGGCCGATACTGAACTCGCCCTATCGCGCCCCTGAACTGCACCACCCGCTCGACCGCAATGGCCAGCCGCTCGAAGGCGAGCCTCGGCCGGGTCGCAGGCCATCGCGGTTTATTGTTCCGGTACCGGCCTCGCGGAAGAAGCCGTCCGCCGGGCAGACGTCTCTGGACCTGGAGACCTATACCGAGAATGCGCTGATCAACGAGATCCGTGGCTATCTGGATCGATGGCGCGCGCTCCGAAATCCGGCCGATTGGGGCGTCACAGGCGTGACACAACGGCTGCTCGAATATTGGCGTCACCACGAGTTCGTTGGGCCGCGTCCGTTCTTCTGCCAATTGGAGGCCGTCGAGACGATCATTTGGCTGACCGAAGTTGCGCCCCGGCGCGCCGCATCAAAGGGCCTGCTGGATCAGATTGCCAAGGCCAATGAGGAGGCCAACCCGGCGCTCTTTCGGCTGGCCATGAAGATGGCCACCGGCAGCGGCAAAACGACTGTCATAGCCATGCTGATCGCTTGGCAGGTAGTCAATGCCGCTCGCAAGGACTCAAAGGACTTCACGCGCGCCTTCTTGATCGTGACGCCCGGCATCACGATCAAGGACCGGCTCCGGGTGCTGCTACCGAGCGAGGCGGACAATTACTATGAGACGCGCGAGATCGTGCCGCCGGAGATGCTGCCCGAAATTCGCCGCGCCGAGATATTGATCACCAACTATCACGCCTTTCAGCACCGCGAGCTGCTGGCCCTCCCCAGGGTCGCGCGGAGCTTCCTGCAGGGGAACGATCCGGATCCCGTCGACACGACCGAAACCGATGCCGAGATGCTGGAAAGGGCCTGCGGCAAGCTGCTCAACTATGACCGTGTCAATGTCATCAATGATGAGGCGCATCACTGCTATCGGCACAAGGTTGGCGGCGACACTGAAGGTGCATTAACCGGCGACGACAAAAAAGGAGGCGGCCGAAAACGAGGAGGCGGCCCGACTCTGGATCAACGGCATCGAGGCGCTCGGCCGCAAACTGTCAAATGGCGTCCGGGCGGTCTACGATCTCTCGGCAACGCCGTTCTTCCTGCGCGGATCGGGCTATCCAGAAGGCTATTTCTTCCCCTGGGTTGTATCAGATTTCAGTCTGATGGACGCGATCGAGAGCGGCATCGCAAGGCGGGGCCACCTAGGCTGACCTGAACCGTGAGACGCAGCTGCACGGGCTGGCCGTGACTGGCGGTGTGGTTTCAACGACTGGTGTCGCCGGCTTGACCCTTGGCGGCGGGCTCGGCTGGCTGATGAGCAAGCACGGGCTTGCCCTCGACAATCTCCAATCCGTCGAACTGGTCACCGCGAACGGCCGGGTGCTGCAGGCAAGTAGCAAGGAGCATCCTGACCTGTTTTGGGCCACACGCGGCGGCGGCGGTAATTTCGGCGTCGTCACTTCTTTCGAGTTCCAGCTTCATTCCGTCGGTCCGACTGTCACTGGCGGAATCATTGCGCACCCGTTCGAGCGCGCCGGGGATATGTTGCGCTTCTATCGCGACATCACAGCCGCGCTTCCGGACGACCATACGGTGTTCGCGGGGCCTGAGGCGAAGAAGGGCTCCATCTGCGTGTAGGTCTGTTTTGCCCACGCAGTGCACAGATCTGTGTCGGCTGGGTACATCGATTCGGCGAGCACCAAGAGATTGTACCCTTCGGCGCGGTGCGGAAAGGCCGTATCTGTGGCGCCTACCCGCGTTGCCGCCCCATGGAAATGTTCGAGCAACAGCTGCCCAGGGGTGTCGGACATCGCGCGAACCCCTCGACCATTGCGTCAATCGCGGCATCGCTGAGTTTCGACAGAAAACTCGACTTCCAGTAGTTGAGCGCGCCCTTCGGATAGGCAGCATCGAGCATGCTGTTCAGCTGGCAGTAGGAGATCTGACCAAGCGCGTCCATGACAGGCGGCCCGAACGTCCGTAGCGACCGCAATGCCGCGTCGCCATCCACCAGGGATCCAGCGTGACACGTCACCATTGCGGCGAGCTTGGTACCAGAGCCGTCGGGCGCGTGGATGAATTATCTGGCGGAGGACGAAGCGGGCGAACCGATAGCTGCGGCATATGGCCTAAATTACCGCCGCCTGCAGGAGATCAAGAGGAAGTACGATCCCACCAATTTCTTCCACATTAATCAAAACATTGGGCAATGCGCTGAGATGGCGCCGCCAAGGCTCGGCATTGACGGGCGCTCTCCCCGGGGACTCACCTCTCAAGTCACAATCATGCATGTCGTGCATAAGCGCGGTCTCGCCCGTCAGACGGTACACTGCACCCTTGGCTGTGTGGGGGCGTGCGTTAGGCCAGCTGGATATCGGCGACCATCTTTGTGCCCTTGGTCTCGGGGCTGAACAGCATCGAAACGAACACCGAGATTGCAGCAATGGTGGTGCCGATCATCATGGGGATGGCAAATCCCAAGTGCCACTCCGTCGCGAAATACGCCAGGACCGGCCCGACTAGACCGCCAAAGATCGCGCCCTGATGGTAGCAGAAGCCCGTAGCCGTAGCCCGCACCTCGGTCGGGAAACGCTCAGACAGATAATGCGGCCATTGCGTATGCATGCCGCCGCCACCAAAAAAGCCCTGCAACGTAAAGAACACAACGATCATCGTATAGTCGGTGGTCAGCAGATAGAGCGGCGCGACTGGAATGGTCATTAGCGACGTAATCATCAGCGTCATCCGCCGACCAAAACGGTCGGCGCACCAGCCCCAGAGCACAGCTGAAAGAAAGAACATCAAACTCTGCAGCATGATAGGCAGAGCGACATAGGTGGTGGGAAGCCCGAGATCCTTTTGCAGATACGACGGGAACATACCGCCAACCGAATAGCCAACGACGAACGCGCTCGCCATCAACCAGCATGCCGTGAAGGTGTTGAACAGCAGTCCACGCCGAAAGATACTGAATAAAGGCACATGGAACTCGCGATTTTCCAGACGCTGCTTGCGTCGGTTCTCGATCCAGACCTCCGGCTCTTTGACATACTTGCGGATGTAAATAATCACCAGAGCCGGCAACACGCCGATCAGCAGCAGACCGCGCCAGCCAATCGAGTCATAAAGCAGACCATAGGCCGCGCTGGACAACAGGGCACCCAGTCCCCAGGAGCCTTGCAGGACCGATCCCATGAACCCGCGCGAACGTTGCGGCCAAGTTTCCATCGCCAGCGCGGCGCCAGCGGGCCATTCCGCGCCCATGCCAATTCCTAACGCGGTCCGGAATACGAGCAACAGCCAGAAGCTCGGCGCCAGGCCGGCGAGCAGGTTGCAAGCTGAAAACCAGGCGATCGAGTACATCAATGGCTTCTTGCGGCCGATGCGGTCCGCCAGCCAGCCCGACACGGTGGCGCCTACTAGCCTCATCCACAACGTCAGCGTGAAGATGACAGCGACCTCCGTCAGAGGCACGCCGAACTCGGTCGCAATCGGCACCATCAGCAGCAGGAAAATCGTAAAATCGAAGGCGTCGAGCGTCCAGCCGAGCCAAGCCGCAACCCAAGCGAGCCATTGGTCCTTACTGGGTTCCTTCCACCAGGGGATCAAATTTGGACCTACGACAGTGGTCGACATCTGGCGTCCTCCCGTTTTCCTCCTAGAGATTGATGTCGCGTTTTGTGACGCGCTTAGGTGACCCTTTGGTAAGAAGCTTCCTTATGCGGTCAGCGCGGCAGGCGGCACTTCGGCAAGGCGTCGAGCGCGCCGCTGGATCGCAAAAAGGGCGGCAAGGCTGAGCATTGCCGTAGCGAGCGACTCGTGCGCCTCTTCAGGGCGCCCCATACGCAGCAGATAGCGCGGCGATTCGGGTACCCAATACCGGATTAGCAGCACCAGGAGCGCAGGCGTGAGCCCAACCAGGAACAGCCCTCGCCAGCCGATATACGGCGCGAGGTATGCGCCGGAAATAGCACCAAGAACATTGCCTGCCGGCAGCAGCGAAGCGGTCAGGCCGCTGACCCAGCCGCGCTTGGAGCTGGGGACGAATTCCTGCACGAGCAGTATATCAACAGCGATCAATTCGGCATTGCCGAACCCGACAAAGAAGCGGAAGA
>Ga0213875_10002812_pt1 | contig 10241 bp, 6 predicted proteins | sample BarmaccomBMRX_R8_FD_160105 | JGI IMG/M metagenome (GOLD analysis project Ga0213875, IMG submission 160105) | Root-associated microbial communities from Barbacenia macrantha in rupestrian grasslands, the National Park of Serra do Cipo, Brazil - RX_R8 | ecosystem: Host-associated > Plants > Roots... | reverse complement strand
GGGCCGCCGGCGGCGGGGGTGGCCAGGGTCCGGCGGGTGGCCGGGGGGCGGCGGGTGGCCCGCGGCGGCGGTGCGGCCGGTCACGGCCGTGCAGCCGGTGACGGCGGCGAGCCCGTGCGGGGCAAGTCGCTAGCTCGAAGTTCGGTGGGCTGGAGCGGCGGCAGGCCGTAGGAGCACGAAGGTAACTTCGCACCCCGTAGAGGGGACCAAAGTACTCGTACCCCGCCCCGGCCCTCCCGGCGGGCCGCACACCAGGCACACCAGCACGTAAAAGCCTGCAGCGTCCCACCAGCCCCCGGGCTCGTTTGTCGTCAATGCCACATTGCCGACACTCTTATGGCAGCAATGTCACATTGACGACAATTGGGGCCGTGCCCGGAGTTGCTGGCGGGACACCGGTGACGGCAGACGGCTATGGGGCGCAGCTCGCGCCCACCGCTAGCCGGGCTGGCCCATCCCGTCGCCGTCGTCCCGACAGCCGTGTTCAGCAGACCGGACGCAGGCGGGTCAAGCCGTGCCCTTTGCGGCTTGACCCGACCAGGCTGGTCGGCTCGGCGGCCGGGGCGCGGGGCAGCGAGAGGGCCTGCGGACGGGCGGGGGCGGCGGCGGGGCGGGGTGAGCGGGACCGGGGCCGGAGCGGGGACCGGAGTACGGCGGGAAGCTGTCCGGTCACGGGAGATGAAGGGCCCGGGCGGAGGGGGCCTAGTAGTTGGCGTCGAAGATCTGGATGGCGGTCCAGGCGCCGAGGTGGATGATGTCACCGGGGTTGAGGGGGACGGGGATGCCGGGCCGGATCTCGCGGCCGTTGAGGAGGGTGCCGTTCTCGGAGCCGGGGTCGATGACCGCGATGCGGCCGCCGTCGGCCGGGACCAGGACGGCGTGCAGGCGGGACACGCCGGGGTCGGTGGGCGGGCCGGTCAGGTCGATCTCCGGCTCGATGCCGCGGGACACGCTGCGGCGGCCGATCCGGGCCTCGCGGCCGCTCAGCCGGAACCGGCGGCGCGGGCAGTAGACCGGGAACCGCAGCCCAGCGGCGTCCTCGCCGCCCTGGGCGACCACCGAGTCGAAGTAGGCGCGGTCGGCCCCGACCTCGGCCACCCAGCTGGTCAAGGTGGCGGGGCCGCGGCCGGCGTTGAAGTCGTGGCCGCACACCTCGCAGAACTGGCCTGTCCGGCCGGTCCCGCAGCGCGGGCAGGGCTGGGCGACCGGCAGGTCGAGCCCGTACGGCGGGGAGGCCGGAGGCGGCGGCGCGGGCTCCGGCACGTACGGCCGGGCGCCCGAAGGCCGCGACGGGGTACTGCCCTGCCACGGCGGTGACCAGCCACCCGAGCTGACCGGCTGGACGCCGCGGGGCGCCGGCACGGCGACCGGGTGGCTGTCCATCCGGATGCCGCACAGGTCACAGAAGTCATTGCTCCCGGACTCGTGTCCGGCTGGACAGGTCGGCATGTCTGTTCGCCCTTCCGCACGCATGGCTTACTTTTTCGTACGGACCGTCTTGGTGGAGCGGCTGTCGAGCGCCATCTCGTCGGCGTCGGCGATCCGCTTCTTGAGCCGGACGGTCCCGGTGGCGTCGACCACCTCCACGACCTTGGCCAGCAGCCGCGCGGTCTCCTCGTGGCCGGCCTCGCTGGCCAGGGAGACGGCCCGGCCGAGCTTGGCCGTGGCGGTGTCCTCGTCGCCTTCCTTACGGGCCTGCAGCCCGTCCTGAATGACCTCGGCCAGTTCGGCCTGGCCGGTGTAGTGGGCCACGTGCGGGTTGATGCGGGTGGACAGCGCCTCGTCGTCGGTCCACAGCGCCCGGACCAGGCCCTGGCCGAGCACCTCGGCCCCGGCCCCGGCGCCCGCCACCAGGCTGACCCGGGCGGCCAGCATCTCCTGGCCGACGCCGGCCGGGCTGACCTCGACGCACAGGTGGTAGTCGCGGCTCTCACCGGGGCCCCAGGCCCCGGCCGGGTAGTCGCCGGACTGGGCGCCCACCGCGGCCCGGCGGCCGGTGAGGTCGTCGACGGCCGGCGCGACCTGCTTGAGGTACTTGATGCGGGCGTGCTGCGGGGTCCACACCCGCAGCGACACGTCGCTGATCTCCTTGCTCATCGCCGCCCGCATCAGCGCGGTGAAGTCGGCCGCCAGCCCGGCCGGGTCGGCCACGATGTCGACGGTGCCGAGCAGCGCGGTGGAGACCTTGCGGAGTTCGGCGACCTCCCAGTCGGTGCCGACGCCGCGGCAGTCACAGCGATAAGTGCCCTCGCACCAGGAAATGGCGCCGGCCAGCTTCTCCGGCGTCTCGTGCTGGTTCTTGCCGTCGGTGAGCAGGATCGCGTGCCGGACCGGGGCCGGCCCGTCGCCGTCGCGCCCCCCGCTGGTGAAGATCTGGTGGGCCAGCAGCAGCCACTGGCCGATCGCGGTGCCGCCGTCGGCCTGCAGGCCGCGGACGGCCTGGCGGGCCGCCTCCCGGGTCTGCGGTGAGGCCAGCGCCAGGCTGGCGTCGGCCGGGTAGACCGGCCGGGCCTTCTCGTTCCCGGCGATCACCGCGAACGAGACACCGTCCCGGATGGCGTCGATGGCGGCCGCGGTGGCCGCCTTGGCTTCGGCCATCTTGCCGGCCGGGTCGTTCATCGAGCCCGAGCAGTCGACGATGATGACCTCGGCCGCCGCGGCCGCGGCCGGGCTGGCCAGGGTGGCCGAGTGCAGCCCGGACGTCACCGTGACGATCGCGTTGACGTTCCGGCCACCGGCGGGCAGGAACTCGTTCTGGAACACGTCAATGGTGAAGCCAGCCAGGTCCGGGCGGGGTGCCGTCATCGAACAGGACTCCTCAGCATGGGATCAGACCGGAGGAAAGGGGGCGAGAGCGACGGTGATGTTGTCCATCCCGCCGGCGTCGAGCGCGAACTGAACGAGCGCGGTGGCGGCCCCGGCCGGGTCGGTCAGCGCGGCCGGCATGGCCAGCGCCGACAGCCGTTCCGGCTCGGGCGCGTAGTTCCACAGGCCGTCCGAGCACAGCAGCAGCACCCCGGGCCCGGGCGGCGCGAACTGGGCCACGTGCGGCTCTTCCTCGTCGTCGTCGGCGCCGATCCAGCGGGTGACCACGTGCGCCTCGGGCGCGGTGAGCACGTCGGCGGCGGCCAGCTCGCCCGCGGCGACCAGTTCGGCCGCCAGCGAGTCGTCCTGCGTCAGCTGCTGGCCACCCGGCTGCGGCCAGCGGTCCAGCCAGTAGCCGCGGCTGTCCCCCAGCCAGCAGAGGGTGACCGTACCCCGGGTCAGCACGGCCGACAGGTAGGTGGCGGCCGGCTCCTCCTCGCCCGGGCGGGCCAGCGCCCGGACCGCGGCCCGGGCGACCTGGACGGCCTGGACCGAGGCGCCGGACGTGCTCACTCCGGCCGGGACGGCCGCGGCCAGGTGAGCGGCGGCGGCCTGGGCGGCCGCCAGCGACGCCTCGTCGGGCCGGTCGGCGCTGGAGATCCCGTCGCACAGCACCGCGATCACCACCGGGCCGCCGCCGGTCTCCACCGTGGCCAGGGCGAGCGCGTCCTCGTTGCGCGGGTGCCGCCGCCCCCGGTCGCTGATGCCGGCCACCAGGCCGAGGTCGAGCTCCTGGTGGTCGCGGCCGACGGGCGCCTGGCCGTCGGTGGCGGCGACCGGCTCCAGCCGCACCCCGCAGGCTTCGCAGAAGCTGTCCCGCAGCTCGCCCGCGTGGCCGCAGGACGGGCAGGCCCGCTCGACCGGCCGGGTCGCGGCGGCCGGCTGGGCCGCCTCGGCCGGGCGCCGGCGAGGGGGACGGGGCGGGCAGGGCCGGGCGGCGGTCATGAAAGCGTCCTCGGGCGGATCTCGTTGGCCTGGTCAACCAGGTCGTTGCGGGCATCGGAATCGGGGGCCAGCCGGGCCAGCGACCGGTAACTGCGTTCGAGGCCAAAGCGGAGCGCCCGCTCGTTCAGCTCGCAGCCGAGCAGCTGGCCGGAGCCGATGTCGCGGCCGTCCGTCACCCCGTCCAGCGCGGCCCGCAGGATCTCGGTGCTGAGCTGGTGCTGGCGGCCGCTGTCGAGCTTGATCCGGCCCAGCCGCTGGCTGGCCTGCTGGAGGTCGTCGGCGCTGACCGCCGTCTGCGGGCGGCTCGCGGCTTGCGGGGGGCCCGGCTGCGGGGGGCCCGGCTGCGGGGGGCCCGCGACCTGGATCCGGACGGCGGCGATCTGGGCGGCCACGTGGTGGCTGGAGGTCTCGGGGATGGCGGCCAGGGCGGCGATCGCGCCGGCCCGGTCACCCGCTCCGAGCCAGATCCGGGCCAGCCCGAAGGCGGCGCTGACGTAGGAGCGGTCGACGGTCGAAACCAGCCAGAAGCAGCGCCCGGCGAGGGCCACGTCGCCCTGGGCCTCGGCCGCCAGGCCGAGCGCGAGCTTGGGGGCGACCTCGCCCGGCAGCAGCGCGCAGACCGCGCCGAACCCCTTGACCGCCTCGGCCGGCTGGCCGGCCGTCAGCGCCGCCAGCGCCTGGTGCCAGGTCACCCGCCAGTCCACCTGCTCGCCGGGGGCGCCGTTGGCCGCGGGCCCGGTGGTGGCGGCCAGGTAGCCGAGCATGGCCTGGGCGCGGGCGACGTCACCCAGCGCGATCAGGGCCCGGGCCAGCGCCAGCCGGGTCTCGGTGGAGGCGGCCACGTCGGGCGGGGTGCCGGGCCGCCCGGCCACCGCCCCCGACAGCGACTCGGCCCGCGACGGCAGGTCCAGCGAGCTGAGCGTGGCCAGGTAGCCGGCCGCCGGGTCGGACCGGTCGACCAGCGGGGCGGGCAGCCCGGCCACGATCTCGGCCGCGCTGGGCGGTTCGTAGGCGGCCGCCTGCGTCTCCTGGGGCGCCTCCGGCCGGGCCAGGCCCTCGACCCCGATGGCCTGCGGCTCGGGGCTGAACAAGCTGGAGAACGCGGGCCGGGGCTGGCCGTCGCCGACCGCCAGCACCTCGCGCAGCACCCCGGTCAGCTGCTCGGCCAGCTCGGCGGCCGAGGTGAACCGGCGCCGCGGGTCCGGATCGGTGGCCCGCCGCAGCAGCCAGTAGAACGACTCGTGCTCGTTCAGGACCGGGACGTGGGCCGGGTCGGGCAGGCGGTGCGCGAACTGGCTCGAGTAGCCGCCGAAGTCGAACGTGAGCACGGCCAGCGTCCGGCCGACCGTGTACAGGTCGGAGGACACCGACGGCCCGTCGTCGGCGATCTCGGGGGCCTGGTACCCGTCGGTGCCGTAGATCGGGCTGTCCTCGTCGTCGATCCGCCGCACCCCGCCGAGGTCGATGAGCTTGAGCTGCTCCTCGGTCTGGATGATGTTGTCCGGCTTGAAGTCGCAGTACAGCAGGCCGCGGCTGTGCAGGTGGCCGAGGGCGGGCAGCACCTCGAGCGCGTAGGCGAGCGCCACCGGCAGCGGCAGCGACTGCCCGGCCTGCCGGTACTCCTGCAGGATCTGCTTGAGCGACTGGCCGCCGACGTACTCCATCACGATGTAGCCGGCGCTCTCGCCGGTCGGCCGGTCGGCGTGCTGGACGAAGTTGTAGATGCGGACGATGTTCGGGTGCTCGACCTCGGCCAGGAACTGCCGTTCGGTCATGGCGGCCGCCATGGCGTCGGCGTCGCCGGTGTTGAGCAGGCCCTTGAGCACCACCCAGCGGTCGCTCACGTTGCGGTCGCGGGCCAGGTAGATCCAGCCCAGGCCGCCGTGCGCGAGGCAGCCGAGCACCTCGTACTGGCCGGCCACCAGTTCGCCGGGGACCAGTTTGGGCCGGAACGAGAACGGGGTGCCGCAGTTACGGCAGAAGCCCTCGGTCAGCCCGGGGCGGCCGTTGGCGCCGCGGCCGACCGGCTTTTCGCAGGCCCCGCAGAACCGCTTGTGCTCGGGCACCTCGGGGTTGGCGAGGACCGCGCTGGCCGGGTCGCGGGCCGGGATCGGCGGAATCTCCACCAGGCCGGCGCCCAGGCTGCCGCGGGAGGAGTGGCCGGAGCTGGACGAGTGGCTGCGGGTGCCGGGGTGGGAGCCGAAGCTGGAGGAGCTGGAGCGGCTGGGGGTGCTCGGGAAACTCGGCGTGCTGGGGGTGCTGGGGGTGCTCGGGGTGTTGTGACGGCTGCGGCCGGTGCGGTACGTGGGGGTCGTGTGGTGAGTGGGGCTGCTGTTGCTGGTGAAACTGAAAGGGCTGGAAGGGCTTGGGGTGCTGGATGCGCTCGGGGTACTTGGGTGGCTGGGGGCGCTGTAGCTGGCGGGGCGGCGCTCGGGGGCCATGCCGCAGACGTCGCAGTAGCCGTCCTCGATCATCCCGGTGCAGCCGGCCCGGCCGCACCGTTCGGCGGCGACGGTCACGACTGCGCCTCCCGTCCGCCGGGCCGCCCGGCCGGCTGCCCGGCCGGCTGTCCACCCGGCCGGCGGGGCAGGGCCAGCACCGCGGCCTGGTAGTCGCGGACGGCCTGGTCGGCCGCGGTCAGGTCGCAGGGTGCGGTCCACAACAGGTCACGGGCCCGCCGGTAGTGGCCGGCCAGCTCGATGTCCTCGCCCGCACCGAGCGCGGCCGCCTTGGCCCGGTAGCCGACCAGCATCGCCCGGAGCTCCTCGCGGTCGGCCAGCGAGGCCCGGATGGAAAGTTCAGCCTGTTCACAATCCTGCTGGGCGGCGATGGCCTGCTGGGTCACGGCCGCCAGGCCGTCCGCCAGCTGGGCCCACTGGCCGACCGCGCGCAGCTTGAGCAGGGCGCCCAGCCGGTCGGTGAGCGCGGGCGGGGCGGGCAGCGGCGGCAGCGCGCTGGCGGCGATCTTGGCCGCCGCCTGGGCGCGGGCCTGCTCGGCCGCCCGCCAGGCGGTGGTGGCGGCGCCGGCCGCGGCGGCCGCGGCCGTGACCCGGGCGTCGGCGTCGGCCCGGAGCGCCGCTATCTCGGCCGCCTGGCCAGCCACGGCCGTGACCTGCTCGCGCAGCCGCCGCAGGCGGCCGGTCTGCCCGGTGCCGGTCTGCCCGGTGCCGGTCCGCCCTGGCCCGGCGGCCCAGAACGCGAGCGGGTCGGTGTTCAGCGCCTCGAGTAGCTCGGCCCGCTCGGCCTCGGCCGCCGCCAGCTGGCTGGCGACCGGGCTGCCGTCCGCCCCGGCCAGCCGGGACCGGGCCTCGGCGAGCGCCTGGGCGGCCCCGTCGAGCGGCCCGGCGAACGCGTTCCAGACCGCCTCGGCGGCGGTCAGCACCCCGGCCACCTCGGTGTAGGCGGCCCGCATCTCGGCCACCGCCTCAGCCAGGGTCAGCTCGACCAGGGCGGGATCGGTCAGGTCGCGCTGGGCGAGCGGCCCGGTCGGGCGCGCGAGCCGGACGGCCGGGCCGGTCAGCAGGGCGGACAGCTCGGCCAGCTCGGAACCGCCGGGCCGCCGGTGCCGGGCCAGCAGGCCGGTCACCCGGTCGACGGCGGCCGCGTAGGCCAGGAACGTCTGCCAGAGCCGCAGGTGGCGGGCCCGGGTGGTCTCCCACTGGGCGGCGCTCTGGCCGGTCAGCCGGTCGGCGCCGTCGAGGATGCGCTTGCCCAGGCTCTGGTCCAGCTCCAGCAGGTTGGCCCGGATGCGGTCGCGTTCGCCGCAGGCCTGCTCGGCCGCGGCGGTCGCCGCGGTGCGGGTCAGCTCGGTGGTCGTGGTCATCGGTACTCCGCCAGCCGCCGGTTGATGCCCCAGACGCAGCCGATCACCATGACCACGGCGAGCACGATCACGCCGGCCTCCAGGCCGGTGAACGCGTCCCGGCCGGTGGTGGCGCTGGAACGGAACGTCGCCTCGTCGTCGGCGATCGCGGCCGCCAGGTTGCCGTCGATCTGGCCGAACAGGGTGGCCGCGGTCCCGGCGCCGGTACCGGTCACCAGCTGGGTCTCAGCCGCGGTGGCATTCTGGGTGTCGAGGGTGTGGACCTTGCGGTTGACCGCGTACCAGGCGGTCGCCTCCTGGGCGGCCGCCTGGATCCGGCCGGTGCCGGTACCGCCCCGGGACTGGTCCAGCGCGCTGGTCAGCAGCGACCCGGTACCCGGACCGAGCTGGCCCTGGGCGGTCTTGAAGTCGGCCTGGAAGGCGGTGTCACCGCTGTGCGAGATCAGGTTGAGGATCTCGTCGCCGCGGGCGCGCTGGGCGGCGATGCCGGCCTCGGCCAGGGTGGCGGCCGGCTGCGAGCCGTGCGCGAGGGCGCGGCCGAGGTCGACCCGGGCGAGGGCGAACGAGACCACCAGCCACAGCACCGACGCCGCGGTGGCGGCCGAGGCCAGCAGCAGGCCCCAGTTGACGATCCGGTGGGTGCGCCGGGACAGCCAGCGCTGCACCCGGAACAGCACGAACAGCAGCACCAGGCCGATCAGCAGCGTGATCACGACCAGCGGGAGCCCGGTCGCCTGGGCGCTGGTCGCGGTCAGCTCGGCGTTCTCCCGGGTGTAGACCGCGCGGGCGGCGGGCAGCAGCGTGAGCTGCATCTCCTCGGTCGCGACCTGCATGGACGAGCTGCCGGCCAGGTACCCCAGGGAGTTGTAGAGCTCGGCGTCGGCGACCTCGGCGGTGTACTGCGGCAGCCCGCCCGACAAGGTGGCCAGGCTCTGGCTGAGCTGCGGGTTGTCGCTGGCGGCGGTGGCCGCCTTGAGCCCGGCGGTGGCCCGGGCGATGTCGGCGTCGTAGCGCTGCCGGGCCGCCAGCGGCTGCTGAGGGCTGGCCAGGAACGCGGCCGACACCGTGACCTGGGCGTCCGACAGCGACTGGTAGACCTGCTGGGCGTCCTGGCTGAGCGGCTCGTTGGCCGACACCACCGCGCTGGCGGCCGACTGGTGCAGCGCCACCGTCCAGGCCGCGATCACCCCCCAGCCGAGAGTGAGCACGATCAGCAGCGTCAGCAGCACCCGGAGGCGGCCGGGGGTGGTCCGGGCCCGCGGCCCGGCCGCGGCCAGACGCTGGCGCAGCGACTGGCGCCCGCGCGCGGGCACCGGCGGCGGGGGCACCGACGGCGGTCCGGATGGCGTCGCGGGCGCAGGCGGCAGCGGGTGGGCCGGGCTAGCGGGCGGCCCCGCCACCGTGGTCATTGACGACTCCCCAAGCCCCGCTCCCGTTCGCGCGGCAGGCGGCTGCGCACACGCCCTATTTTGGCCTGTTTCGACCGGCTATTCGGCCTGAACGGCGCTCATTCTGGCATAGGTTCGCCGGGAAGTGGCGTTTAGTTAACCTTTTGGTCACTTGGCCAGAAAGGGCCCAGACGGTGCGCTCGGGACCGTTCAGGCGGTGTGCTCCTGGCGGTCGCCACCCCACTCGGTGTGGAAGGTGCCGTCCTTGTCGACCCGCCGGTAGGTGTGGGCGCCGAAGTAGTCGCGCAGGCCCTGGATGAGCGCGGCCGGCAGCCGCCCGGCCCGCAGGCCGTCGTAGTAGGCCAGCGACGAGGAGAACGCGGGCGACGGGATGCCGGCCGTGGCCGCCTGGGCCACCACCCGGCGCCAGCTGTCGACCCCGCTGCGCACCGCGTCGGCGAAGTAGGGCGCAACCAGCAGGCTGGTCAGCGCCTGGTCGTCGTCGTAGGCGGCCCGGATGCGGTCCAGGAAGCGGGCGCGGATGATGCAGCCGCCGCGCCAGATCGTGGCCATCGCGCCACGGTCGATGTCCCAGTCGTACTCGTCGCTGCCCGCCGCGATCTGGTCGAAGCCCTGGGCGTAGGCGACCACCTTGGAGGCGTAGAGGGCGCGCCGGACGTCCTCGATGAACGCGTCCCGGTCCTTGAGGTCGAGCGGGTTGCGGTCGGTGCCGAACGCTTCCCGGGCCGCCGCCCGCTGGTCGGCGTGGCCGGACAGCGACCGGGCGAACGTGGCCTCGGCGATGCCGGTGATCGGGATGCCGAGGTCGAGCGCGCTCTGCACCGTCCAGCGGCCGGTGCCCTTCTGCTCGGCCTGGTCGAGCACGATGTCGATGAACGGCTGGCCGGTCTCGGCGTCGGTCTGCGACAGCACGTCGGCGGTGATCTGGATCAGGTAGGAGTCGAGGTCGCCCTCGTTCCAGGTGCGGAAGATGTCGCCGATCTCGGCCGGGCTGGCCCCCAGGCCGGCCCGCAGCAGGTCGTAGGCCTCGGCGATGAGCTGCATGTCCGCGTACTCGATGCCGTTGTGCACCATCTTGACGAAGTGGCCGGCCCCGTCCGGGCCGACGTGCACGCAGCACGGGGTGCCGTCGACCTGGGCCGCGATCGACTCGAGGATCGGGCCGAGCTTCTCGTAGGCTACCTTGGACCCGCCGGGCA
>Ga0213875_10002811_pt1 | contig 10242 bp, 6 predicted proteins | sample BarmaccomBMRX_R8_FD_160105 | JGI IMG/M metagenome (GOLD analysis project Ga0213875, IMG submission 160105) | Root-associated microbial communities from Barbacenia macrantha in rupestrian grasslands, the National Park of Serra do Cipo, Brazil - RX_R8 | ecosystem: Host-associated > Plants > Roots... | reverse complement strand
GGCCGGCAGACGCCGGGCGACCACCTCCGCCAAGGCCGCCATGTCCTTCGCCGCCTTGCTGTTCGGCGCGTAGTCGCCGACCAGCTTTTGGGCAGCGATCGCCTCCGACACGTTTTCGTCGCGGTAGATGACGCCGAGCAGCCGCCGGCCGAGATGCCGGGCCGCCGTCTCTCCGGAGGCGCGGCCGAGGCGTGTTCGCAGGTCGAGCTGATTGAGCGCAAAGCCCATGCGATCGGCGGGCAGCGCGGATTCGCGCAGGCCGTAGGCACGGCCGCTCTCGATCGCCGGCAACTGGGCGAGCGACGGGGCATCGACGCGCAGCACCACGAGCAGCAGGGCGGCCAGCGGCAGCAATGCACTGAGCGTGGCCGTCGGCCCCGGCGGCATGTCCGCGATCACGGTGGCCTCGGGCGCGCTCAGCATGTCGCGCACGGCGCCGAGCAGCATGTCGGGGTTGGCGGCGACGGCGAGCGCCAGCGCGTTGGCGCCCTCGATCGGCAGCTGGCCGTGCGGCAGATAGGAGAGCCCGGCCGGGCCGCTGCGCAGCGCGGCGCGCCAGGCGCGGCGCGGGTCCGGCACGGCGCGGATGAACGACATGAACCCTGCGGCATCACGCAGGTCCATGCCGAAATGCAACCCCACGGCGTTCTGCGGATCGAGGTCGAGCACGATGACGCGCCGCCCCATGCGCGCCATCTCCCACGCCACGTTGGCGGTGATGGTGGTCTTGCCGACGCCCCCTTTTGGCGAGGACACGCATAGCAGGGGCATTCAAGGGAACAGGGCCGTGGGCAACCCGGCCGTCGCGGCCGGGCCCGGCGGATCCAGTGCCCGGGGGCTTGGATGTGTCCGGCCATCGCGGCGTGGAGGCATGCGGCCCGGGCCCGTCACAGGCGCCGGAACATGTCCCGCAGGTCGCTCTTCTGCGGCCTGGTCGGCGGCGGATGTGCGGCGTCGTTCTCCTTCAGCACCCGGAACACGTCGGCGAGCGGCTTGCCCGTGGTGCGCGGGGTCGTGACCCCGGCGCGTTGCGGCGGCGGCGCCTCGCGCACGGTGCCGGCCGACGGCAGCGCCGCCGGCGGCTCGAAGCTCTCCGCCTCGCCGGCCGGCTCGGGCCATGCCTCGGCTTCCAGCGGCTCCGGCGCCATCGGCACGGGCGCCTCATCCTCGGCGGTCCGGCGTTCCGGCGCGTAATGTTCGGGGGCGGGATGCTCCGGGGCGTAATGTTCGGGCGCGTAGTGTTCGGGCGCGTAACGTTCGGGGGCGCCGTATTCGGAGGCGCCGTGTTCCGGGAACTGGTGTTCCGGGACTTGGTGCTCCGGGACCTGGTGCTCCGCGGCGTCGTATTCTGGAACAAAGGACTCTGGCGCGATCGGTTCGGCGGACGCGTCGTACGGCATCGGCGGCTCGGCGAAGATCGGTCCGGCCTCGCGCTCATCCGGCCGGGCGGCCGGCGGGGGCGCCGCCTCGGCGAAGAAGGACTCCTCGTATTCCTCGCTCTCCTCCGCATCCCCAGCTCCGGCCGGGGGTGCCGATTCGTAGAGCGGCGTCTCGACGAAGTGCGCGTGCGGCGAGGCAAGCACCGCGTCGGTGTCGGGCGGCAGCGCCGTGTCGTCGTCGAACGGCGCACCGACGAGCGTCTCCGGCGGGGTCGCCTCGGTCGGCTCGACCGCCTCCGCCTCGGCGTACGGCTCCTCCTGCGCATCCAGCGGGGCCAGGCTGTCCGGCTCCTCGGTCGCTTCGATCGGCTCGCCCCAGGCCTCGCGGGAGGCCTGCCGCGGCGGCGGCTCGTCGGCCGCGGGCGGCGCGATGTCGGGCGGCACGGTGACCTCTTCGGCCTCGGGCATGGCGCGGCCGAGCAGCGGGAAGACCCGCGCGGCGCGCTCGTTCGGGTCCTGGAAGTAGGGCGCGGGCGCAACCCCCGGCTGCATCGTCTCGCCGCCCTCGCCTTCGTATCCATAGGTGTGCTGGCCCGGGCTGGCCGGGCGAACCGGGGCGGGGCCGAAGCTGTGGTATTTCATGCTCAGTCCGCCGAACGAGGCCAGCGCCCGTTCGACATCGCTGTCCGGCCTACCACTCATCCCCGCCCTCGCCTAATCGCCTCAAGCCCCGCGACTCTCATGCCACGCCAGCCGCGACAAGCAAATTAAAGCCGACGAGTAGTAGTCCGGGGAAGTGTGTATCGAGGGGAAAGCGGAGGGGAGCGTCGTATTTGCAACAGCTGTTGCAACTTTGGCGACCGCGACCATGCCCGGCGGGGCGACATACGGGGCGGTTGCGCCGGTGTGGAGGTCCACCCAGGCCGGTGTGGAGGGGCTGGTGTCACGCCAATAGGTGGTGAAGGCGGGCAGCGACTCGCCGGCCCACGCCAAGTAGAGGGGCACGCGGATCGCGTCGTAGGAGAAGCGGGCGGGGCGGTTGGGGGCGGGGGAGAGCTGGCCGGTGCCGCGCGCGACGCGCAGCCAGTCCGGCGGGAGCTGCCACTGGCCGAAGCGGCCCTCGGCGATCAGGCGCAGGCCGTCGGCGCGCAGCTTGTCCCAGATCGGCGAGGGCACCGCGTCGGAGAGCTCGGCGAGCGCCTTGAAGCAGTAGTAGGAGGGGTTGACCTCGACCGAGCCGGCGTTCTCGAAGCCGGCCGCGCCGGGCAGCAGCACGGTGCGGTCGCCGGTGTTGCGCACCAGCAGGGTCAGCACGTCGCGGGCGATGGCGCGGGCGGCCTCGGCGTGCGCGGGGTTGCGCCAGCGGCCGGCGGCGCGCCAGAGCGCCCAGGCGATGAAGAGGTCGCCGTCGGTCGCGTTGTTCTGGTCGCCGACCGGCTCCGGCGAGGCGGGGTCGTACTTCCAGCAATGCAGGTGATCATCGGCGCGGCACAGCGTGCGCTGGGTCCAGGCGTAGAGGCGGTCGAACGTCTCGCGGTCGTCGAAGGCGACGGCGAAGAACATGCCCCAGCCCTGGCCCTCGGTGTGCGAGATGCAGTTGTTGCCGGTGTCCACCACCCGGCCCTCGGCCGAGACGAAGCGGCGCTTGAAGATCTGCCACTCCCGCCGATCGGCCTCGGTCAGCCGGAGATCGACCGGGTTCGGCAAGGCCGGCGCCGCGGTCGGGGCGGGAGTGGCGGGCTCGGCCGACTGGCTGGGCGCCAGCAGGTCGGCGGGGTGCCGGACGAGACCGCGGAACTCGTTGAAGCCCATGCCGAAAATGCCCATCGCGGCGACCGCCTTGCCGGCCTGGCCGAGGAACGAGCGGCGCGAGGCGGCGTCGGCGGCCAGGGCGCGCTCGTCGTCGATCAGGTCGGCCTCGTAGTCTGCGCCGTAATCGTATGCGCGGTCGCTGTGGATCTGGTCTCGCATGGAAAAGGCCCTCGGGTTTCGCCTGCGGCGGGCCCGGATTGCGGGCCATCGCTGGGCGGGAAACGGCGGGACGTTTTTCGTCCGCTGCGATGAGGACCATTTTGCGAGACGGAGATTAATGCGGGGCTTATTCTGAGACGAATATCGGGATAAGTAGAAACACGCACCCGGGCTGAGGCGTGTCGAACCGCGCGCGCAAGGCCCGCCGGGCGCGCGGAGGGTTAACGAAAGCAGACTGTCAGGGCGGAGCGGGTGAAGGGAATCGAACCCTCGTATGCAGCTTGGGAAGCTGCCGTTCTGCCATTGAACTACACCCGCATGGCCGCCGGTTATAGGCGGGCGCGGGTTGACCGGGCAATGCCGCGGCCGCTAGTCTCCGCCCCGACGGCGTTCCGTCCCTCGCGATTTGTCCGGCCGGCTTGCGGCGAGGTTAAAGAAGCGCGCTAAAGAGGCCAGGATCGCCCCGAAAACAGGGGCGGACCGGGCATCAACGGTCGGGCCAGAATACGAGGCCCCCCGCCGATGAACAGCGACACCCTCCGTCCTGCCACCCTGGCCGTGCACGCCGGTACGAGCCGCAGCGCGCACGGCGAGACCGCCGAGGCGCTCTTCCTGACCTCCGGCTTCGTCTACGACAGCGCCGAGCAGGCCGAGGCGACGTTTACCGGCGCGGCGCGTCATTATCAGTACTCGCGCTTCGACAACCCGACGGTGCGGATGCTGGAGGAGCGGCTGGCGGCGCTGGAGGGGGCGGAGGCGTGTCGGGCGACGGCGTCCGGCATGGCGGCGGTGTATTCGGCGCTGGCCTCGCACCTGAAGGCGGGCGACCGGGTGGTGGCGGCTCGCGCGCTGTTCGGCGGCTGCCACTGGATCGTCTCGACCTTGCTGCCGCGCTACGGCATCGCCACCGAGTTCGTCGATGGCGCCGACCTCGAGCAGTGGCGGGCGGCGCTCGAAAAGCCGGCGCAGATGGTGCTGCTGGAGACCCCGTCCAATCCGATGCTGGAAATCGTCGATCTGGCGGCGGTGGCGGAGCTGGCGCACCGGGCCGGGGCGCTGGTGGTGGTGGACAACGTGTTCGCGACGCCGCTGCTGCAGCGGCCGCTCGAATTCGGCGCGGACGTCGTGGTGTATTCCTGCACCAAGCACATCGACGGCCAGGGCCGGGTGCTCGGCGGCGCGGTGCTGGGCCGCAACAAGTGGATCGAGGAGGTGCTGCAGCCGTTCGTGCGCAACACCGGGCCGACCCTGTCGGCGTTCAACGCCTGGCTGCTGCTGAAGGGCCTTGAGACGCTGCAGCTGCGACTGGACGCCGGCTGCCGCAACGCGGCGGCACTCGCGGATTTCCTGACCGGGCGGAAGGAAGTGGCGCGCGTGTGGTATCCGCTCGCCGAAAATCACCCGCAGGCGGCGCTGGCCCGCCGCCAGATGTCGGCCGGCGGCACGGTGGTGACGTTCGACGTGCGCGGCAGCAAGGCGGCGGCCTTTGCGACGATGAATGCGCTGCGCCTGGTGGCGATCTCCAACAATCTCGGCGATTCGAAATCGCTGGCGACGCACCCGGCGACGACGACGCATATGCGCATCGGCGCTGAGGAGCGCGCGCGGCTGGGGATCACCGACGGCACGGTGCGGCTTTCAGTCGGCCTCGAGGATGTCGAGGACCTGAAGGACGACCTGGCGCAGGCGCTGAAGGCCGCGCAGCGGTAACGGGGGAAAGTCGGCATCCAGCGGGAAGTCGCAAGCTTCCGCCGGCAAAGCGGGTGGAATTGGCCGCCAGGCAGAAGGCGCTCGACCCGCAGGAGCGAAGCATTCCTGGTGCGAGCAAGCCCGAAATCAGCACCTGCCTACGAGAATCCGCCGAGACGGTGCAGCCTTTGTATTAATCGATGGATCCTTCACGTAGCCGTTCTTGAGGTACTCCTTTCCGCACTGGTCAAGCGAGTCATTTGCCATCAAAGCTGGAATCAACCCTGCCCCGGCTGCCTGCTGCGTTACCGCAGCAAGGAGCCACGCGCCTTACAGGCATGATATCCCACCCGAGGGGATCGGCCCCGATGCTGTCACCTTCCGCCTAGCCAAGTCTTCAGAGCCGGATCAGAGACCCCTGAAGCAATCTGCCTGCGATCGGCCCAGATGCGCTTGCGCCTGATGTCGATGCCTGCGTCGTTAAGGACGCGCATGGCCCGGGCCGCCTCGTCTTGGCCGATCACCCGCGTCCCGCCGGATGGATTGTATGTCGTTGTCTCAACGAGCTCGCCCAGATCGTCGTAATTTGCATTGTCCGAAATGATCCAGATGGCGGCCTGGATCACCGCATAGGGAGCATTCGCAGCTGCGAGCACCTTGGCCGCCTTGGCCAATTCGGCCTGTTCCGGCAGTCGCCTCACCGCAAACTGGTTGCTGGAATCCGGAATGTCTCGCGCTCTGCTCGCGCAGGCGGCCGCCATGGTGACTTCGACCCATTCCTTGCTAGTGAGGTCGACCGACCGGCTTACCGTGCCGACCATGTTTTGTTGCGCGCCGTTGCGGGACTCGAAGAACGTGCCGGCAACGATATCGACGTGAAGCGGCGCGGCCGCCGAGACCGGAACCGTCGGTCGCAGGCGGATATCGACTGACTGAATATCCGAGCCGGCCACCACGGCTTCGACCTGGCGCTTGGCCATAAGCTCGACCAAATCCGCGGCCCAGCTCCGTGGACCTCCCGAGGCGAGGAGGGCAGCCGAGATCAAGATGGTGCTGAGCACTTTCATCGGAGTTTCCCTCATGGCCGTAGGCCGGAGTCGCTCCCGTGCAACGGCGGCGAGCGAGCGGATCACGCCGCTCGCGTGATCCCGATCTTCGGCTGCCAAAGAGCCCGCGTCGTGTCGCGCACGAGCAATTCGAGGAGAGCGGGGGCAGCCGATGCGTGTGGCAGAACGATGCGTGCGTCCCCGTCGGTCCAGCGCCACAGTTCGTGCCCGCTGCGTTCGAGCCGATGAAAGCCACTGGCGAGCGACGGGCTGTCGAGCGGGATCGAGGTATCGCCCAGACACACGGCGCCGATGCACGCGCCAAGACGGCGGCCATCCTCCGCTGCGGGATCGGACCCCGCCGGCGCGCCGGTTGGCGAGACGATCCGCACGTCCCGCGTCGTTGCCGGTAGCACAAACTGGTGCCGACTGCCGTTGACCGCGGCGGCGCGAATCGACCTACCGCCCGCCAGCACGCGCAGATCGGACTGTTCCGCGATGCCATAGCCGAGCCGATGGGCCCGCGCGACCAGGCGCCTGCGGGCTGCCGACACTGCTGGACCCTCGAGGCAGAGCGGCGCGCAGGCATTGGCCCAGGTCAGGGCGGAGAAATCCGGATGCAGGCTGCGATGGGCGGCGCCGTTCTCGAATTGCGCGCGGTTGCCGGTATCCAGGTAGCTTTCCGCGGCAAGGTTTTCCGCGAGCAGGATGTCGTGCCTTGCCAGCTCGATATGGAAGTAGTGCACCTCCGCCACCGTCTCCTGCGCGATGGTGGCACCGTTGATCAGGTATCTCACCGGAATTAGAACATTCACCGCACCGCCGCCTGCTGCAGGAAGCGACAGCGCATGGTCCGGCGAGAGCAGCAGATCGCGCCTCGGCTGGTCGTCGCCGAACGCCCCGGCGCGGATGCGCACCGGCCAGACCAAGTCTGGCCGCGGGTGGCGCCGGCAGTCCGTCCGGCGATTGCCGATCCACAGCACCGGCCGAACCGCGCCTCCCGGGGTCAGCACGCCATCCCCGATGCGCAGTTCCTCAACCGGAACCTCACCGCGGTCGGTGGCGATGCGAGTGCCGGCGACGAAACAGGCGATCTTGTCCGTGGTAAGATTGGACCCGCCGTTCGTACTGGGAGCGAGCGTGAAGTCGCTGATCGCGAGCGTTCCGGGGATATAAAGCGACGCCAACGTAGTGCCGGAGTTCTCGATAGTCAGCGTGCTGTCGCTGTAGCTCAGCGTATCCGCGCCGCGGTTGAACGGCACGTTGGGAAGGTAGATCCGGTCCTGCGGGCCGAAACCGTCGATCGTGCCGTCCATGCTGAGGGCCTGGGAAACCGCCAGCACATCGGGGCTGCCGACGAACTTTATCGTCTGGCCGGATGCCACCGTGCTCTCCAGCGAGATTTCCGTGCCCGCGCCGATTTGCAGCGCGCCCGTGCCGCTGACCGGGCTGTCGATCGTCAGAGCCGCCCCGGCAATGCTGGTTTCGATCAGCCCGGCATTGCTGAGCGTGGGACCGCCGAGTGCGATGGTCATGCCCTGCGTGCTGTTAGCATCAACCGTGCCGCCCGCCTCGTTGATCAGCGCAAGCTGATTTCCCACGCCGTTGATGCCGACTTGCCCGGTGCCCTCGATCGTGTTGTTTACGTTGTCAAGCGTTCCCGGCGTGCTGCCGGTGCCGTAGATGCGGGCATTCGGCCCTGCAAGATCAAGAGTCCCACCGCCGGTCAGGACCGCAGCGCCTCCCGCGTTTATTACATCGTCCGTTAGATCGCCCGTGGTCGCATCGAGGATGGTTCCGGCGTTGTCGATCGTACCGCTCAGGAACAGCTGAACATCACCATGCAGTCCGGGGTCGGGCACCTCAATCGTGCTAGCGCCAGTGATGGTGATCGGCGTCGTGCTGCCGTCCAGGGTGTTGGCCGCAAAACCAGTAGCCGCCTCGATCACGCCGCCGTTGCTCGCGGCCAGCGTGCCGCCGGCCAGATCGGCCCCGGATAGGATGACGTTATCACCCGTGCCGCTGGCCAGGATGGTTCCACCGGCGTTGTCGATCGTGACCGCTGGATTATGAGCACCGAAGTTGGCGATGACCAGGCCGCCGGTGTTGGTGCTTTCAATCAGCCCCGCGTTGCTGGCCGGCGGACTGCCTTCGAGCAGCAGTTCGAGCTGCAGCGTGCTGTTGGCGTCGATCGTGCCGCTGCTCTCGTTTATTAGCGAGATGTCATAACTGCTGCTGCTGATGCCGATCTGGCCGGCGCCCTCGACCGTGCCATTGACGTTCTCGAGCGCGTATCCGAGGCCGCTGGTGCCGTAGATTCTGCTGTCGGTACCATCGAGCAGGATTGTGCCGGCATTATCGAACGTGGCGCTGTTCGTCAGGACCAGATCGGTGTCCGCAGTTGTTCCCTGGACCTCGATGGTTTCGTACGAAATGGCCCCCGCGAGATCGAGGGTCGAGCCGCTGGCGAGGGTTGTTGAGGACATTTTGGTTCCTCCCTAGTTACCGCGTGCAAGCACGCCAAGGCACGATAGGCGCTGGATTAGAACGGTGAAAGCATTATTGCCGTCCAATAACCACTGTCATACCTTCGTTACTTAGACAGACTCCGCTTCCATCCGGCACTTGATCCTCGACCTTCGGATGCGCCGTGAGGCTCCTGGCATACTCTACATGACACCGGAATAGCCAACAGCTCTATGATAACGCTGCTGATCATTGTGGCGCGCACGCCACAACGATTGATCGGCCGCATTGCACCAGTCCTGGTTCGCAAGAATTCCTTGCACCGGCATTCGGCTTGTTTGCCTAATTGCCCACCTACGAAGCCGCTTACTGTCCCCGCGGGTGCCTGGTCCCCTGCGGCCTGCGCTGTCGTGTCCTGGTTGGGCCGATGAATAGACGCGAGAAATTGGTTGAACTGATCTATTCCGCTGTCGAGAACGACACAGTCTGGCCCTCGGTGCTCGCGGATCTTGCCAAATTGCTGCGCGCCGTCGGCGCCGGCATCGGGCTTCAGGACATGAGAACCCACGAATTCCGGGCCGTCGCGCAGTCGGGCATCGACCCGGCGCTCAGCGAAACTTACAGCCGGTTCGCGCCGGAAAATGTGGTCTGGCAAACGATCGCGCGGACCGGCCAGCCCCTCGCCGATTCGATGGTCCTGCCGAAACCGGAATTTGCGCGCACGACACTCTATGGCGAGTGGTTCGTGCCGCAGGGATTCGACAGCGTCATGGCAGCACCCGTGCTGGCGAGCGGCAGCCAGTCCGGCGTGGTGGTGACGTTCGGTTCCAGACGGCGCGACTTTTCCCGCTCGGACGTGATAGCGCTGGCCGGGCTTGCGCGGCATGTCGGGCGTGCGTTGCGACTGCGCACCGAGCGAGCAGAGATGCTCGGCGATCTGGAGGATCGGCATCAGATGATCGATGCGATGCAAGACGCTCTGCTGGTCGTCGACCCCGAACTGCGCATAAGAGAGCTCAATCGTGCGGCGCAGCGCCTGCTGGACCGCTGCGATGGGCTCCGAAAGCATGACGGCCGGCTCGGCTGCGTCGATCCCGACAGCGATGCCGAGTTGCTGGCGATGATCCGCCCGAAAAACGCCCGCGCCGGCGTCCCCGCGGGCGGGTGGATGGCAGTGCCGCGCGACAACAACCCACACCCCCTGCTTGTCGAGATCACCGCACTGCACGGACCCGCTGTCCTGGGCGACAGAGCAGCGACCTTCGGCGTCCGGATCAAAATTCCCGAGCGCCGCCATGCGGCGACGGTGCTGCAATTGCAGCAACTTCTTGGCGTGACGCTCCCGGAGGCAAAGGCGGTCCGCGCCGTCATGCAGTCCGCCGACCACGCGGAGGCCGCGCGGCGTCTCGGTCGGTCCGTCCCCTTGGTGCGCACCTACCTGCACCGCGTCTACGACCGGCTTGACGTGCACGACGCCGCCGAGCTGACCCGCTTGCTTGCCGGCTACGGGTTCGTTCACGGACCGGAATAGCCGCGGCCCGGCCGGAACCGATCGCTTACGCCTGGTCCGGTGCAGATGCGCAACGGGCAACGCGCGGCCGCCGAAAGGGGAGCGGACCTTGCAGTCCGCTCTCAGGCTTCCGACCGCCACGGGCATCCTGCACTGCTGCGCACCGATCTGCACCATGGCT
>Ga0213875_10002810_pt1 | contig 10244 bp, 13 predicted proteins | sample BarmaccomBMRX_R8_FD_160105 | JGI IMG/M metagenome (GOLD analysis project Ga0213875, IMG submission 160105) | Root-associated microbial communities from Barbacenia macrantha in rupestrian grasslands, the National Park of Serra do Cipo, Brazil - RX_R8 | ecosystem: Host-associated > Plants > Roots... | reverse complement strand
GCCACATGCAGCGTTGCCGCCGCCCTGGTGAAGTTGGCTTCCTCCGCGACGGCGATGAGGTATTCCAACTGCCGAAGTTCCATAACCGGTGATTCTAGTGGTGAGCAGAATCATGTCTTGGACTTCTGATGTGGCGTGGCGCAGGGTGGAGCCAGAACGAAGGGAGCCGACATGTCCACCAGACAACGTGCCACCGAGCCGGAGGATCTGGCCCGCCTGGTTGTGAAACTGGTCAACGCCGGCGATGCCGAGGGGCTCGCCGAACTGTATGAGCCAGATGCCGTCTTGGCCTATCCGCCGGGGTCGCCCACGGTCGGACGCGAGGCCATCCGGGCACTGTACGAGCGGATGCTCGCCAGCAAGCCCCACTTCGAGCTGGAAGAGCCGTTGCCCACCGTCCGCAACGGTGACCTCGCCGTCACCTCGACGAAGCCGTCCGACAACACCGGGGGACGGGTTCAGGTGGTCCGCCGGCAGTCGGACGGGACCTGGCTTCGGGTCATCGACCGCCCCGAGATCCGGCAGTGACCGGGCGGGTGGTCATCGCCGGGGCCGGCATCGGCGGGCTGACCGCCGCGCTGTGCCTGCACGCCGTGGGTATCGAGGCGACGGTGTTGGAAAGCGTCGGCGAGCTCCGACCACTCGGTGTCGGCATCAACCTGTTGCCACGCGCCGTGGGGGAGCTGACCGAACTCGGCCTCGGCGAGGACCTCGCCGACATCGCGGTGGCCACCGCCAAGAACATCTACTGCGACTCGTCCGGGAACACGCTGTTCGCCGAGCCGCGCGGGATCGCCGGCGGCTACCGGTGGCCGCAGTACTCGGTGCATCGGGGACGACTGCAGATGCTGTTGCTGTCCGCGGTGCGCGAACGGCTGGGCCCCCACGCGGTTCGCACCGGCACCCCGCTGGTCGGCTTCGACCAGCACACCGACGGGGTTCGTGTGCTGCTCCCCGGCGGCGAGGTCGAGGCCGCGGTGCTGGTCGGCGCGGACGGGCTGCATTCGGTGGTGCGGGCGAGGCTGCATCCCGACCAAGGTCCGCTGCTGTGGTCGGGAGTACGTATGTGGCGCGGGGTCACCGAGACCGAACCGTTCCTGGACGGCAGGTCGATGGTGATCGTGCGCGGCGAGCAGAACGTGGAGCTGATCGCGTACCCGATCGGCCCTCCGCTGGTCAACTGGGTGGCCCAGGTGCCGGTGGCCGGGCCGGGGCCGCTGCCCGGCGACGCGAACTGGAACCGCCCAGGTCTACCCGAGGACGTGCTGGCCCACGTCGGTGCCTGGGAGCTTGGCTGGCTCGACGTGCCCGGTCTGGTCCGCGACAGCTCCGTGCTCCTGGAGTATCCGATGGCCGACCGGGACCCCCTGCCGTGGTGGGGAGAAGGGCGGGTCACACTGCTCGGCGACGCGGCACACCCGATGTATCCGGTGGGTGCCAACGGCGCCTCACAGGCCATCATCGACGCGGCCGTGCTCGCCGCCGAACTGGCCGACGGCGTCCCCGGCGGGTTGACCGCCTACGAGAAGGCGCGACGCGAAGCCACCACAGCCGTGGTTACCGCCAACCGCGCGATGCAGCGCACCGGCGACACCCGGTCGCCGGCGGACCTCGCACGAATCACCGCGTCCTATCGGCGTGACACCAACGCCGACGGCCGGCACTCAACGAGGGCCTGCTTGGGAAGTTGATCCCGGCTTGGAACGACCTCTGCGTGGGTCGTGGCGATCTGGCCGATCAGAACTCGGTATGGTTAATCCGCATGACCGTGATCACTGCGGGTCTCATCCGCGACCTGCTGCGGGACCAGCATCCGGACCTGGCCGAGCTGCCCCTCCGCGAGGTGGAGGGCGGCTGGGGCAACCAGATGTGGCGCCTCGGGGACGAGCTGGCCGTGCGGATCCAACGCATGGACACCGGCCCCCATCACCAGCTCAGGCAGCTGCGCCCGCCTCGACCAGCAGAGCCTCCCGGTTGGCCAGGATGAACTCCTTCAACGTGGTGGGCTTCAAGTCGATCGACGCGAGATCGTCTCCCCGAAGGTCAATCCGGTCCAGGTCATATCCGCCGCGCGACGGGTCGCTGAACTCCGGGCCGCTCCGGGCCGACTCGTCCAGGTCGGCCAGCCGCGCCACGAAGAAGTGCTGCACCGCGACGCCCGCGTCCGAGGGCGAGCTGAACAGGAATACCTGGGAGGCGTCTGTGGCCTTGGCACCCAGTTCCTCCGCCAGCTCTCGGTACAGCGCGGCCTCGACCGAGGGGTCGGTGTCCTCGACGCCCCCACCGGGCGCGGTCCAGTACGGCTCGTGCCCCGGCTTCGTGCGCTTGATCAACACCAGCCGACCGAGATCGTCGATCAGGATTGCCCGCGCTGCGCGTCGTCCCACTGCCACCGTCAACTGCTTCGTCACGTGACCCAGCTTACGGCTCGCCGCGTCGCCTGATTACGGCAGCCACCTGATCGAAGACCGTCCGTCACAACGGCAAGGGCTGGCGCTTCTACGCCGGCCCGGTGACTTCACGTGTCGAACTCGCTCTACCCCCGGCGGGCAGCTCGCTGCCGTTGAGCGACTTGGAACGGTTCGTCGAGCATGCCCGTCACACGGGCGCGGTTGCCGACACACCGGTCATCGCGGTCGCCCCCGACCAAGATCCCGACATGACCATCGCGCTGCGCGTCGAGTTCGACAGCTCGATCGCCGAGCGCGCCGATCTGGACGACTTGCTCGGCCTGCTCGGCGAGATCGAACGCAACGACGGCGACGCCCACGCCCAGCACCGCGCCATCCGCGAGCTGCGCCGACACCTGACAGGCCGCACCGAGTAAGCGGCGGATTAGCGCGTGGTCCGCAGCCAGCGGGTGGTGGCTGAAGGTGACCCTGCCCGGCGTCCGGCTAGTTGCTGCGGTAGGGCTTGTAGGGCAGGACGCGTGGTTCGCAGGGCGGCGTGACGAGGTTGTCGCCTGGCCAGAAGGGGCCTTCCGCGGCGAACCGCCGCACGTGCCCGGTCAGCTCGTCCAGGTGCTGTTGCCGCTCGACCGGGCCTGCTTGGGAGCGGGAGCCGTCCGGGTGATACAGCTCGTGCACGGTGGCTGGGCCACCGCCCACCAGGAGTACCGTGAGCTGGGGCAGGCCCACCGGCATCGCGTCGCAGCCCTGGTGGCGGGCGATGTGCACCACCGCGTCGACGACCCGCTCCCAGTCGGCAACCAGCGGCCACAACTGCCCGCCGTCCAGCTCGAAGGTCAGCGTGGACAGCGGCACCACACCGCCCGGCGTGCGGCCGGGGAACTCGGTCAGGCACCGGTACATCCGACCACCGTCCGGCTGCGGCACCGCCGGGTGCAGCAAGGTCAGGGCGTGCACGATCGTCGCGTTGATCGGCACCGGGTGCTGCGGGGACCGGTACGGCTCGTGCAGGGCGAGCAGATACACGTCCTGGACCGTCACATGATCCCTTTCCATCTGGGGTAGGCGGCCTATCAGGCGTACGGCTCGACGCAGATGCTGTACACGTGCCCGCGCCAGGACCGATCCACAGGCAAGGCACGGACGGCGTACTTTTCGGCGGGCAGGCCCAGTTCGTCGGCGCGGGCGATCAGGGCGCGGACATCGCCCAAGGTCAGCACGCGCGCCGAGAGCCGACGACCCCAGCGGCGCCATTCCATCTCGGGGCCGGTGGGCTTCTGCGTGACGATCGTTCTTTTCTCCGAGTCGCTGCGGCCGGCCTCGCCTGAGTTCACGGTGATGACGTCGGGGAACCGTCGCCGTCGGTGTCGCGGGCGTCTTCGACCACGGTCTCCAGGCGTTTCACCTTGCCGTCCCAGCCGGCGAAGCACCGGACGGGCGTCGTGTCGGGGAAGTTCAACGCCGTGGCGCTGTCCACGAACTCGCGCAGCTCATGGAAGTGGAAGATGGTCCGGTCAGGGCGCCTGGCCTGCGTCACGTTGTGCGTCACGAGCAACACGATAGGCACTCGCCCCGACACAGCCTGTGGCCCCTGTGTGGATCACCCGACTGGCGGAGGCGGGAGTGTCGCCGACCGCGCTTCCGTGCTGTGATGATCACGGCCACCGCAAAACTCGACCACATCCGGCGTTGTCCATGCCTTGACCGGCGTGCGGCGACTGCCCGAATTCGACATCGCCTGGTGGCGCAGAGGAACTGGGAGGCTCTCCGTGCAGGAACCACGCAACGCGGCCAGCGCGGACTTTCCGTACACCCTGTCGACGGTCTGCTATATCGAAGTCTCGTCCGGTGGCACTGTGACCTTCGGACGTGACGCAGGCACGTACGAGCGTGCTCGCTCGGGGGCGTCACGCCTGTACGCTGTCTGGCCTGGCCAGTACCGCAGCGACCTGTTCGTCATCGACGACTTGGACGACTACGCCAGAGCCTTCGGCATCGTCCACGACGAGCGGCGAACGGGGCTGGCCGACCATGAGCACCGGGTCCGCTGGAGCATCAGTCCCTACGAGACCAATCCCAACGGCTCCTACGTCAGTGTCGAGGTTCGCTTCGACTGTGGATGCGAGATCAAGGACCTTGCGGCTTTCGCGAAGCACATGCGCGAACAGAAGGGCTGGGCAGTCGCCACCAGCACGGGCTTCAGCGGTGGCTGGTCACAGGACGACGGGCACCGATTCAGCGTCCGCGTTCGTCGCACGAGCCTGCGTGCGTAGCCGCTGGTCAACCACTCCCTGCCCAGCCTGCCGCCACCGCCGCACCAGTCGGCGGCCGTAGTTGTTCGTGCCCGCGATCCGGTCCAGCTCTGCGCCGGTCGGCGTGCGGGCCTAGTACGCCCACATGCGCTGTTCGGCGGTCGGCTCCGCCGGGCGAGACTCGTCCGGGACCGCCGCGAGACGCACCACGGGCGCGGTCTCATCGCGGGTCTCGTTCGTCTCGCCGGTCTCGTCGGCGGTCTCGGCGCGGTGTCGTTTCAGCGCGCGGTTCAGCAACTCCACCGCCTGCAGCAGTGCCAGCGGCGGGCACGCCACCACCGCCACGGCGAACACGCTCAACTCCGGGGCCGCCGCCACGTTCGCGCACAGCGACAGCACGATGCCGAACACGAACGCCAGCCACGCCGCCCACCGACCACCCGCGCGGCGGCCGTGGCCGGACTTCCACAGTTCGACCGTGGGCGTGGTCAGCAGGCCGTCCACGATCAGCGGCCAGATCGCCGCGTCGCCTCGTCCGCGCCGAACCGCAACGCGAACTCCCGCCCGTGACGGTACGAGACGTACGCCGCGCCCAGGGCGACCAGCGCGGTGCAGGCGCACTGCACCCACAGCGCCCGGTCGCGCCGAGCCGAGGTTGCCGTGGTGCTCACCGCAGCCCCCCGGACGCCGCGCCTCGTCCGGGCGGCAGCCGACGCAGGCGAACACCTGAGAGCCGGTGGCCGACCGGCGGACCGGCATATGCGGGACACGGACGCGCAGGTATTCAGCTCCGCACGCCACGCAGGCCAGCCCATCGGCCTGCAACGACGACAACCCGGTGACGATCTTTTCGGCGTTCACCGCGCATCACCGCCCGAACGACGGCGGCGACGCCGAGCAACCTCAACCGTGGCGGAAACCAGCAGTTCACGGCGGGTACGGGTTCGTGTAGATGCTGTACGAGCCGCGCCCCCGGAACCGATACCGCCACCGCTGAGCAACTGCGCCGGGTAGTGACCGGACTGATCACCCACGGACACTGGCAGCCGGGCGACCGCGAAATCCTGATCGTGGCCGACGCCGGCTACGACGGTCCCCCCTCTGGCCTTCCAGCTGGCCGACCTGCCGGTCTCGGTGCTAGTACGGATGCGGTCGGATCGCGTTCTGCGCCGTTCGACCCCACTGGCCACGCCCCACACCACCGGGCGGCCGCGTCGGCACGGCAGCGAATGCGTCTTCGGTGATTCCGGCACCTGGAGCGAACCCAAGATCACGATCGAGACCAACACTTGGCTCTATGGTCCTGCCCTGGTCCGGGCCTGGAATCGGCTACATCCCCGATTGACCCATCGCCTGGACCACGCACGTCGGAGACCTGCCGATCCTTGATGGCACGGTGATTCGGTTGCAGGTCGAACGGTTGCCGTCCGGTGCGATCCCGAAACCAGCGTGGTTATGGCATTCCCGCGTCGATCTCGACCAGAGGATGATCGATTTGCTCTGGCAGGCGTTCCTGCGCCGTTTCGATATCGAGCACACATTCCGGCTGTTCAAACAGACCCTGGGCTGGGCCTGTCCGAAGGTCCGCACGGCAGAGCAGGCTGATCGGTGGGGTTGGCTGGTTGTGGCCGCCTACACCCAGCTGCGGTTGGCTCGCCGGTTGACGGCGGATCTGCGGCGCCCCCGGGGAGAAACCGGTCCTGCCGGATCGGCTGACACCGGCTCGGGTTCGTCGCGGGTTTCGGCACCTGCGCGGACAGGTGGGTTGTCCAGCCAGTGCACCGAAACTGTCCCGGCCTGGTCCGGGACGGCCGACCGGTCGTCGCAACGCCCGACCGGCCATCCGCTATGACGTGCATCTTGTCGCTTCGACGCAACCTAAGAAGGGCAAGTCGAGCATGCCTCGTCCACGCCGAACAGGTTAAAACTCAAGCTAGTCTGGCGTGATGAGCGATCCCACCCCGGCCTGGGCGTACGAGTGGGCCGAGGTGCGTCCGTACGACCCGCGGTGGGCCGTCCGGGCGGACTATGAGCGTGAGCGGCTTGCCGCCCTGCTGGCGCCGTGGCTGGTTGATGGGGTCGAGCACGTCGGGTCGACGGCCGTTCCCGGACTCGCCGCCAAGCCGATCGTTGACCTGATGGCCTCCGTGACCGACCTGGACACGGTTGTCGATCAGGCGTCGGAACGACTTGGCGGTGATGGCTGGTGTTGTGTGCCCGCGGAACTGGACCGCCGACCGTGGCGGCGGTTCTTCGTCAAACCAGACTCCTCTGGGCAGCGGCGTGAGGCTCATCTGCACCTTGTGCGGGCCGGGCATCCCCGGTGGACCGAGCAGATCAGGTTCCGAGACGCACTGTGCCGGGACGACCGGCTCGCTCGTGAGTACGAGGACCTGAAACGTCGGCTGGCCCAGCAACATCGACACGACCGTGAGGGGTACACGGACGCCAAGGCGGACTTCATCGCCAGCGTCCTCGCCGTCAGAGCGCCTCGCTGAGATGTTCGGCCAAGCTATGGCGCTCAGGTTGGTGTCAGCCCGTGCGATGACCGGGATCCACGGTGATCAGCGCAGCGCGGGTGCCTTGACCGTGAGCGTCGCCGCGTCCGCGTCCAGTTCGGCGGCCACCCCGAGCGGCACGGTCAACTGACGTTCGCAGTGTCCGAAGCCCAGTTCCCACACGATCGGCACCCCCAGCCCGCCCAGCCGGTCCACCATCAACTCGCGAACCTGGGACAGGTCCCCGCATGAGGTCCACGAGCCGAGGGCGATCCCGGCCACGGCGTCGAACCAGCCCGCCCGAAGCAGCTGCGTGATGATCCGGTCGAGCCGGTAGGGCTCCTCCGTGACGTCCTCCAGCAGCACGATGCCGCCGTGTGGCGGGGGCGGCGCGTCGTGCGCACCGAGGGCGGACACCACCAGGCTGGCGTTGCCTCCCACGGTCACCCCGGTGGCGTGTCCGGATACCAGCGTCTGTGCACCGGGGCGGGTCAGCACGCTGACCGCCTCCGGCTCGAACAGGCTCAGCCGCAGGTGCTCCTGGGCAACCGGGTCGTCGATCAGCGCGGCCGTGCCGATCATGGGCGAAAACAGGGTGACCACGTCCAGATGCGCGGCGAACGCGTCGTGCAGTGCCGTGATGTCGCTGGAACCGGCGAACACCTTCGGTGGCGCCTGGGCCATCACCGCCCAGTCCACATGGTCCAGCATGCGCAAGCAGCCGTACCCGCCACGTGCGCAGAACACCGCGTCGACGTTCGGATCACACCACGCACGCTGGAGGTCCGCTCCGCGCGAGGCGTCGCCGCCGGCCAGGTAGTCGAAGCCGGCATGCTGCTCGCGCACGTGCCGGCCCACCTCGACCCGCAGGCCCCACGACCGCAGCAGCGCGACACCGGCGTCGAGCAGCTCCGGCGGCACCGGGCCGGCCGGCGCGACCACGGCGACCCGGCTGCCCACACGCAGCCTTGCCGGCCTGCGGCGTTCGACCAGTGTCATGACCGCAGCGCCAGCAGCGCGACGCCGTCGGGACGGAAACCGAGGACCTGACCGTAGAAGGACAGCTCGGCCTCCAGCGCGGTCCGGATCGTCTCCGCCTTGCGGAAACCGTGCTGCTCGCCGGCGAACTCGAGGTGGGCATGCCGGATTCCGCTGCCCCGCAACGCTTGGGCGAACTGCCTGCTCTGCTCCGGCGGACAGACCTCGTCCTCCAGCCCCTGCAGGATCAGGATCGGCCCGACTAGCGCGCCGGTCCGGTTGCTCGGTGACCGCTGCTGGTACCGAGCCAGGTCCCGCGGCAGCTGCCCGACGAGGCCTTCCAGATAGCGCGACTCGAAATCGTGGGTTTCGCCGCCGGCGAAGGCAACCAGGTCGACCACCGGGAACATCGCCGTACCGCAGGCGAACGTCTCGACCGAGGTCAGGGCGGCCGCGGTGGTGAACCCACCCGCGCTTCCGCCGCGCACGGCCAGCCTCGCCGGATCCGCGAGCCCCCTGTCGGCCAGAGCCTGTGCGACGGCGGCACAGTCGGCGACGTCCACCCGGCCCCACTCACCCCGCAGCCGGTCGCGGAACTGCCGGCCGTACCCACTGGACCCGCCGTAGTTCACCGCGACGACACCGATGCCGCGGCTGGTGAAAAACGCGATCTCGTGGTCGAGTGCGCCGCGAACCTGACTGGTGGGGCCGCCGTGCACGTGCACGAGATAGGGCGGCAGGTCACCATCAGGCGCCGCGTAGTCGGGGTTGCTCGGTGGATACACGTAGGCGGGCACTCGCTGGCCGTCTGGCGCGGTGAAGATCTGGTGCTGGGGAACGGAGAAATACGCCGGATCGACCTCGACCTGTCGTGGTGACCCGAGCACCGTCGTGCTGCCGGTGGCCAGGTCGAGCCGGACCAACGCGGCCTGCCGGTCCGGTCCGGCGGCCACCCCGACGACCACGCCGTCCTCGGCGGCCAGTTGGCCGAACCACACGGGAAAGTCCGACTCCACGCCGGTGATCGTGGCCGAACGCTCGTCGAGCACAGCCAGCCGTCCGGACCGGATCACCGCGTGCCTTCCCTCGCCCAGCGGCGCGAACCAGCTCTCGCCGAGACGCCACAGCGGGCCACCGATCTCCTCTGGGCAGGGCGCCAGGTTGGTGGCCGTGCCGTCGAGTGCGATCCGATGCGGATTCCACCAGCCCTGCGGATCGGTCACTGCCAGAAGGTGGTCCGGGCGGTCGTCCCACCGGAACTGGCACACCGACTCCGCCGGCCCACCGGCCACCACCCGGTGCGCCGCGAACTCGCCCCCGGCACCGATGGCGGCGACACACAGCTGGGTGCCATCCCAGGGCATCGCCGGATGGTCCCAGCCGAGCCAGGCCACGTGGCGGCCGTCCGGACTGGACCGCGGACCAGTCATGAAGTGGTGGCTGGCGGCCAACACCCGCGGCTGGCCGGACCCGGCCACCGGCAACGCCACCAGCGCGCGCGTCACCTCGGTCCTGCCATCGCCGGTCTGGGTCTCGCGTACGCACCACACCTCGGTGCCGTCCGGACTGGCCGACAGGTCGGCATAGCGATGGCCGTGCGGCCGCCGCGGCCGCGGGCTGATGGGCTGGGGCGTGGCGGCTGGGTCGTCGGGGTCGACCAGATACACCCGCTGGTCGACCCAGTGCGTGAACGCTAACCGCTGCCCGTGGGGGGTGTCGATCAGGGTCCACGGCCTGCCGCCGTATTCATGCACCCGGTTGCGGACGTTCCACGGTGCGGCCAGAACCTCCTGGGTGCAGCCGTCGGAGCGGGTCCGCATCAGCGCGACCCTTCCCTGCTCCTCAGGCCGACTCTCGGCCCACCACACCTGTCCGTCGCGCAGGTCGGCCCACTGCACGGAACCGTCGGCCCTGGCCACATCCTGGGCGGTGAGCGGCGACTGCCACGTGCCATACGGTGCGATCGTGACCACGGGACGACCTTAGCCTCGATCCACCGACGGTCTGGCGGCCGTTGGGTGTCATAGACAGGACAGTGCCCTCTGAGCTGCAATGATTGCTGTTGTCGAGGCAACAATCATCCAGTTCGAGAGGGCACTTCGAGTGCA
>Ga0213875_10002809_pt1 | contig 10246 bp, 7 predicted proteins | sample BarmaccomBMRX_R8_FD_160105 | JGI IMG/M metagenome (GOLD analysis project Ga0213875, IMG submission 160105) | Root-associated microbial communities from Barbacenia macrantha in rupestrian grasslands, the National Park of Serra do Cipo, Brazil - RX_R8 | ecosystem: Host-associated > Plants > Roots... | reverse complement strand
CGGCGGTGAAGGCGGTGGCGTTCGCCTCCGCCTCCTCGAGATAGTCGCCGGAGATGTCGATCAGGTCGTAGGTCGCACCCTGCACCGCCGCCGCCGGGCTCTCGGCGGAGAGCTGCAGGCGCGGATCGGCGACCGGCGGGGAGCCCGCCAGCCCGCGTCGCAACGCGCCGCGCACCACCGGGTCGGGCTCCAGCGCCAGCACGCGCGACGCCCCCAGGGCCAGCGCCTCGCGCGCGCGAAAGCCGCCCGAAGCGCCGAGCAGCAGCACCTCCGCGTGCGGCCGCAGCGCGTAGGGCAGGGCCGCCAGCGTCGCGTTCGCATAGCGCAAATCCGGCGGCTCGGGCCTGGCGAGTGCGGCGATGCGGTTGCCGTCGCGATAGAGCCCGTAGGTCTGCGGCGGCCCGGGCAGGCCGAGCATGCCGGCGTCGTTGGAGACGTCGGTGTCCACCCGCTCGGTGAAGTCGTCGAGCAGCGTGTAGAGGCCACGCGGCGCGGTACGCTGCGCGAGCGTGCGGCTGCCCGGGACGTGCAGCGGCGCGTAGATCGCCTTGAAGTCGTTGTACGCCGCCGCGTCATCCAGCAGCAGCAACGCTTCGCCGCCCGCCAGCGCGGCGAACGCCGCCAGCATCAGCCACCGCCCGCGCCGCCCGATCATCGCCGCGCCCCCGAGCGGCAGCAGCAGCGCGGGCACCAGCCGGAACGGATGCACGACGGTCATCAGCAGCAGCACGAACAGCGCCCCGGCGCCGGCCCCGGTCAGGTCGAAACCATAGACCCGTCCGATCTGCCGATCGTTCAGCACGAAGGCCAGGCTGATGTAGAGGCCGGTGAGGAAGAAGAACGGCAGCAGGCAGGCGTAGTAGAGGCCGATCAGCCCGAGCTGCGGCGCCCAGGTCGTCTGGTTCTGCAGCTGCAGCGGATTGAACGGGTTGGTCGTCGTGAAGTGGTAGCCGAGTGCGGCCGCGACGATCAGCAGCACCGGCAGCGCCGCCTGCACGCGCGCCGCATGCGCCAGCAGCACATTCCGCGCCAGCGCCACGGCCACGCCGCTCAGCCCCAGCCCGGCCATCACGATTGAGATCACCCAGTAGCCGTATTCCGACCATTTCGCGACGGCGAAGTAGCGGGTGAGCGCCGTCTCGAACCCGACCGAAGCGGCCGAGACGAGGAACAGCTGCCACAGCGGGGCAGCGGCCGCCGCCGGCCTGGCGCTCACGGCCAGACGCTCATGGCCAGATCCGGCGCTGGATGAAGTCCTGCATCACCGCGTCGAACCGCGCCGGCTGGTCGATGAACAGCGCGTGCCCGGCATCGCCGAACACCACCGTCTCGACCCCCGGGTGCCTCGTCTCCAGGTTCGCCGCCTGCTCCTCCAAATGCGGCCGCACCACGTACAGGATCGGCTTGAAGGTGCTGTAGATCGCCTCCTTCCAGTAGCTGCGCGGCACCGGATAGGCGAGCAGTGCGGCGCTGACGGCGGGCGGGGTGCGCAGCGCCGTCTCGGTTAGCCGGTCGAGGAAATCCTCGGGCTGCGGGGTGAGGAACATGCCGCGCACGAAACGGCGCATCACCTCCTCGCGCGAGAAGCGGCGGTGCACGCGCGCCAGCGGCCGCATCGGCAGCGCGGGCACCGGCGCCGGGTCCTCGCCCACCGAGTTGTCGATCAGCACGAGCCCGGAGAGCCGCCGGTCCCCCTGCTCGTGCACGTAGGCGAGCGTGTCGAGTACGCCGAGCGACCAGCCGACGACCAGCACGGGATCGAGGCTCACCTGGGCGATCAGCTCGCCGATATCCTCGCCGCGGCGGAACGGCTCGTGCCCGGAGGGCGCGATCTCGCTGTCGCCCTGGGAGCGTGGGTCGAAGGCGATGACGTGATAGCCGCGGGAGAAGATGTCGATCTGGCGCTGCCAGATCCAGGCGGGCATGTCCCAGCCCGGCACAAAGACGATTGTATGCCCGCGCCCAGCCTCCAGGTAGTGCAGGCGCACGCCGTCGCTGGTCGTGAAGAAGCGGCTCTGCTCGATCAGCGCGGGCGTGGCGGCGCGGGCGGGAGCCGGCGAAGCCAGGGCGGCGAGCGCGAGACTCGCCAGGACGGCGCGGCGGAGCATCGGGATCAACTGGACGTTGAAGCCCCGCGCTGTCAACGCCCGGCGCGCACCCCGGCCTGCGGATGCGGTAAGGTAGCGCGGTGAGCGATGAACGGGATGGCGGCAGGCGAGGGCCGATCGTGGCGCTGGCGGCGGTGGTGGCGCTGATCCTGGTGGGACTGTGGTTGGTATCGCGCCTGCATGACATGGCGAGCATCCAGGACTGCGTCGCGTCCGGCCGCACCAACTGCGCCCCGATCACGGCGCCGCCTCGCTAGCGGCCGCTGATCAGCCGATCTCCACCAGCACCGGCACGTGGTCCGAGGGCTGGTCCTCCCCCCGCTCCCGCCGGTCGGGGAACGCCGCGACCAGCCGCTCGGCGAGCGTCGGCGAGAGCAGCGCGTGGTCGATGCGCAGCCCGCGGTCGCGCGGCCAGCAGCCGGCCTGGTAGTCCCAGAACGTGTAGGCGCGCCCGGTCGGCTGCAGCGCGCGCACCGCGTCGGTCAGTCCGAGCCATAGCAGCGTGCGGAAGCGTGCCCGCGTCTCCGGCCGGATCAGCGCGTCGGAGGGCGGCAGGATGCCCGGCGCGAGATCATCGTCGCCCGGACAGACATTGTAGTCGCCGGCGAGCACCGCCGGCGTATCCGCCTCCAGCAGCGCTTCGGCGCGCGCGGCCAGCCGCTCCATCCAGGCCAGCTTGTAGGCGTAGCCGGCCTCGCCGCCGGAATTGCCGTTCGGCAGATAGACCCCGCCGACCGCGATGCCCTCGACGAGGATTTCGACATAGCGCGCCTGCGCGTCGTCGTCCGATCCCGGCAGCGCGCGATGCGTGACGGCGAATGGCAGCCGGGAGAGCACCGCCACCCCGTTATAGGATTTCTGGCCGACCACCTCGCAACGATAGCCGAGCGGCTCGAACTCGCCGCACGGAAACTGCGCCGCCTCGCACTTGATCTCCTGCAGCAGCAGAACGTCCGGGCAGGCGCGCTCGAGCCAGCGCCGCACGTGGCCGGCGCGGCTGCGGATGGAATTGACGTTCCAGGTCGCGATCTTCACGCGACGCGCGGCCCGGCCGACCGCAACTCAGTCCATCGCGAAGCTGGTGCCGCAGCCGCAGGCCGAGGTGGCGTTCGGGTTGCGCACCGTAAAGTGGCTGCCCATCAGCTGGTCGGTGTAGTCGAGCTCGGCGCCGCCGAGCAGGTCGAGGCTCGCCGGGTCGATCAATACCCGCGCCCCGTCACGCTCGATCACCGCATCGTCCGGCTGCACCTGCGGGTCGAGCTCGAAGCGGTACTGAAAGCCGCTGCACCCGCCCGCCAGCACCGCGATCCGCAGCGAGCCCGCGTCCGGCTGTCCCGCGAGGATCTCGGCAATCCGCTCCGCCGCGCGCGCGCTGACCGAAAAGACCGGAGGGGCCTGCGTGTCCATACCGGCAACATAGGGCGGACGGGCCGCGCATTGAAGGGAGCAGAGGCGCGGTGTAAGCCGCCCGGCCATGAGCCTCGCCGGCCGACGCACCCTGGCAGCCTGGGCGGTCCGGCCGGAGACCGCCCGCGGCCGGCGCCATCCCGAGCCCGAGAGCCCGACGCGCAGCCCCTGGCAGCGCGACCGCGACCGCATCATCCACAGCTCGGCGTTCCGCCGCCTGCAATACAAGACCCAGGTTTTCGTCAATCACGAGGGCGACTTCTTCCGCACCCGGCTGACCCACAGCATCGAGGTCGCGCAGATCGCCCGCTCGGTCGCCCGCGCGCTCGGCCTCGACGAGGACCTCGCCGAGGCGCTGGCGCTGGCGCACGATCTCGGCCACCCGCCGTTCGGCCACGCCGGCGAGGAGGCGCTGGCGACGGCCACCAAGCCGTTCGGCGGCTTCGACCACAACGCCCAGGCGCTGCGCGTCGTCACCCGGCTCGAGAGCCGCTACGCCGCGTTCGACGGGCTGAACCTGACCTGGGAGACGCTGGAGGGCCTGGCCAAGCACAACGGCCCGGCCGTGCGGCCCTCTCCCTACGTCGCGGAATACGACCGCGGCCACCGCCTCGATCTCGCGAGCCATCCCTCGGCGGAAGCGCAGGTCGCGGCGATGTCCGACGACATCGCCTATCACGCGCACGACCTCGATGACGGCATGCGCGCCGAGCTGTTCGGGCCGGAGGAGATCGGCCACCTGCCGGTGGTCGCCGAGGCGCTCGCGGCAGCGCGCACCGCCAGCCTGGACGTGCCGCCGCCGCGCCTGCGCCACGAGACCATCCGCCGCGTGATCGACGCGCTGGTCGTCGACCTGATCGAGGAGACGCAGCGCCGCATCGCCAGGCTCAAGCCCGCGGACGTGGACGCCATCCGCGCGGCGCGCCACCCCGTCGTCGCGTTCAGCCCGCCGATGGCCGAGGCCAACCGGGTGATCAAGGAGTTTTTGCACGCCCGCATGTATCGCCACTGGCGCGTCAACCGCATGACCACCAAGGCGCGCAAGGTCACCGAGGAGCTGTTCCGGCTGCTGCATCGCGACCCCGCCCTGTTGCCGGGCGAGTGGCGCGCCCGCGCCGGCGAGGCCGGCGGGTCGGAGCGCGCGGCGCAGGTGGTTGCCGACTACATCGCGGGAATGACCGACCGCACCGCGCTCGATGAGCACCGACGGCTGACCGACCTCTCCGTTCCCGGCTGAGCTGAGGCCTTCAGCCCGGCGTCTGCTGCGCGGCCGCTGCGGGGCTTTCCGCACCGGCGCGGCGCAGCGCAGCCATCACGGCTTGCGCCGTCAGCAGTTCGGGCAGCGCGATGCCCTCGGGCGCGCCGGGTCCATAAACGACGTCGAGCGGCACGCCGAAGCGGCCAAAACCCTGCAGGTAGGCGGTGACGGCGGGATCGGGCCGCGTCCAGTCGGCGCGCATCGCCACCACGCCGGCCGGGCGGAGCTGGTCCGCGACCGGCGCCCGGTCCAGCACGGTCAGCTCGTTCACCTTGCAGGTCAGGCACCAGGCGGCCGTGACATCGACCAGCACCACCTGCTGCCCGGCGACCGACGCATGCAGCGCCGCCGCGTCGAACGGACGCCAGAGGCCGGCGGATTTGCCAGGGGCCCGCGCGTCCGTCCGCACGGCCGGACCGCGCAGCGCCGGGGCCAGAATCACGAGGACGGCAAGCGCCAGGGCGACGATGCGCCCGGCTGGCCGGCTGCGCCCCCAGGCGAGCACCGCGAGCATCGCCGCGAGTGCCGCGCCGGCCAGTAGCGCGGGGCCAGGACCGGCCTCAAGGCCGAGGATGAACAGCAGCCAGCCGGCGGTGCCGAGCAAAGCGAGGCCGAGCACGCGCCGCAGTCCGGTCATCCACGGGCCGGGCCGCGGCAGCCATACGACCAGCCCCGGTGCCGCCGCCACGGCCAGGAACGGTGCCGCCATGCCCAGGCCGAGGGCGCCGAACACCAGCGCGATGTCGAGCGGTCCGCGCGCCAGCGCGAAGCCGATCGCGGTGCCCAGGAAAGGCGCCGAGCACGACGCCGCCAGCAGCGTCGCAAAGGCGCCGAGGAGGAACGCATCGCCGACCCGGCTGCGTCCGCGTACCGCGCCGACCGCCCCGGCGATCCCGCCCGGCAGCGCGATGGTCAGCCAGTCCCACAGGTTTGCGGCGAACAGCGTGGTGGCCAGTGCCATGCCGGCCAGAAACCAGGGTTGCTGGAACTGGATGCCCCAGCCGATCGCCGCCCCGGCGGCTCGCAGCAGGATCAGGGCGGCCGCCAGCACCCCGAACGAGACCAGGATGCCCGCGGCCGTCGCGAGCAGGCCGAGGCGCGCAGCCCGCCGCTCACCGCCGCCGTAGCCGACGAGCGCCAGCAGTTTTAGCGACAGAACCGGTAGCACGCAGGGCATCAGGTTCAGGATCATGCCCCCGAGCAGCGCCAGGCCGATGATCGCGACACGCCCGGCCTGCCCCGGCAGGGGCGGCAAGGCGCCGAGCACCGGCGTAGCGTCCGTCTCCGCGGCGCGCACGCCGTCGACCACGGTCAGCTGCAGGCGCTTGCCGGCCAGCGCCTCAGCGGAGGCGTCGCGGATCGGCACGCGGAGCGTTGCCAGACGGCCGCCTTCGGCCAGATCGACCGCCGGCCGGCCAGCCGAGCCGTCGGGGATCCCTTCGACGAACAGATCGGGCGCGCGGAGCGGTGCGCCGATGCTCGCCAGCCGCACCGACAGGGCGGCGCCGTTCCGGCCGGAGCCGATCATCGCGCCGAGCAGTTCGAGCCTGGCCGCGGCGAGGTCGCCCGGTACGCGGGCCTCAGCGGCGGCGATCAGCGGTGCCTCCGGCCCGGGCTGCGCCAAGCCAGCGGGCAGCACCAGGTCGAGGCTGGCGTGATAGGGAATGCAGACCTCCTGGCAGGAGGCGTAGTCCACCTCGGCGTGCAGGTGCAGCGCCGCACCGGGACGGGCGAGCGTGACGGCGACCGGCAGCACGACGCCGTCCGCGTAGCCGAGCGTCTCGAGCCCGCCCAGCGGCGGCAGGCGTTGCGGCACGGGCCAGCCGAGCGTGGCGCCGGCGAGGTTCTCCGAGCCCGTCCAGTCGACGCTCGGCGCGATGCCGGCGTCGCCAGGCATGCGCCAGTAGGTGTGCCAGCCGGGCGTGAGCCGGAACTGCAATCCGGCATCGAGCCGCATGCCCGACCCGGTCGCCTCGGTTGCGGTGACCAGCCGGGCCGCACCGTGCGGATGACTGTCCCAGGCGCTTGCCGCCGCGCGCGCCGCACCGCCCGGCAGCGCCAGCGCAAGCAGCAGCAGGAGGCAAGCGCGACTCAGGCCTGCATGCATCCTGCCCCCATGACCCGCCGGGCCCAGCGGCCGGCTGGCGCAAGCATAGTCGTGTCCTGCACGGTTTCGTGCTTCCTAATCCATATCGAAGGCGCGCACCGCCTAAGTGGGAGTTTCTCAGCACGATGCACATGGCAGAAGCGGCCGACGGATCCCCCGACCTGTTCGGCCTGGTGCGCGACCGCGTGATCCTGGCGCTCGGCTCGATCGCGCCCGGCTTCGGCGAGGAAATGCTTCCGCGCGTCGAGGTCACCCCGGCGCGTGATCCCACCCACGGAGACATGGCGACCAACGCCGCGCTGGTGGCGGCGAAGGCGGCCGGCCAACCGCCGCGGCAGCTGGCCGCCGCACTCGCCGCGGCGCTGGCAGGCGCGCCCGGCATCGCCGCCGCCGAGGCCGCCGGCCCCGGCTTCGTCAACCTGCGCCTGCACCCGGCGCTGTTGCGCGCGCAGGTCGCCGCGATCCTGCGCGCTGGCATGGCATACGGCGACAGCCGGATCGGCGCGGGCGTGGCGGTGAACGTCGAGTACGTATCGGCGAATCCGACCGGGCCCATGCATATCGGCCATTGCCGCGGTGCGGTGGTGGGCGACGCGCTCGCCAACCTGCTCGCCAAGGCCGGCTACGCGGTCACCAAGGAGTTTTATGTCAACGACGCCGGCGCGCAGGTGACGGCGCTCGCCTGGGCCGCCTACTGGCGCTACCTGCAGGCACTCGGCACGCCGCTGACCGAGGCGCAGTTCGCCGCCGACGTGCCGGGCGGGCTGCAATATCCGGGCGACTATCTGCTTCCCGTCGGCGAGGCGCTGGCCCGGCAATACGGCGAAAAGCTGGCCGGTCCGGGCATCACCGCCGCCGATCCCGCGCTCTGGATGGATACCGTCCGCGATTTTGCGCTGGCCGCGATGATGCAGAGCATACGCGAGGACCTCGCGGCGCTCGGCGTGGCACAGGACGTCTTCCGCTCCGAGCGCAATTTGCAGGCGAGCGGCGCGGTGGACGCCACCATCGCCCGGTTGGCGCGGGACGGGCTGATCCACGATGACGTGCCGGAGCCGCCGAAAGGCAGGCTGCCGGACGATTGGGAGCCGCGCCGGCAGACCCTGTTCCGCGCCACGCGGTTCGGCGATGACGTGGACCGGCCGCTGAAGAAGTCCGACGGCAGCTACACCTACTTCGCCAGCGACATCGCCTATCACGCCGACAAGATCGCGCGCGGCGCACACGTCATGATCGACGTGGTCGGCGCCGATCACGGCGGCTACGTCGCGCGCCTGCAGGCGGCCGTGCAGGCGCTGGCCGGCGCGAGCCGGGCGCGCCTCGAAATGGTGATCTGCCAGATCGTGCACGTGGTGAAGGGCGGCCAGCCCGTCCGCATGTCCAAGCGCGCCGGCAGCTACGTGACGCTTCGCGACCTCATCGAGGAGGTCGGGCGGGACGCCGTGCGCTTCACGATGCTGACGCGCAAGAGCGACGCGCAGATGGAATTCGACATCGACCAGGCGATCGCCCAGACCCGCGACAACCCGGTGTTCTACGTGCAGTACGCCCACGCCCGCTGCCGCTCGGTGCTGCGCCTGGCCGCCGAGCAGCTCGGCGTCGCGGCGGTGGGCGAGGGCGCGCTGGCGGCGGCGCCGCTGGACGGCCTCGAGAACGAGGCCGAGCTCGCGCTGATCCGCCGGCTGGCCGCCTGGAAGCGCACCGTGGAGGCCGCGGCGCAAGCCCGCGAGCCGCATCGAATTGCGTTTTTCCTCTATGATCTAGCGGCCGACTTTCATATGCTGTGGAACCGCGGCCGGGACGACGCGGCGCTGCGCTTCCTGCAGTCCGATCGCCCGGCCGAGACGCTCGCGCGGCTCGCCCTGGTCGGCGCCACGGCAACGGTCATCCGCTCGGGCCTGGGCGTCATGGGCGTGACCCCCGTGGAGGAGATGCGCTAGTGGTGCGATCGATGCAGATGGCTCCCCGGATCGCGGGCCCGACCATCGGCTGGTGCGCCATCTGCATCGTGAATCGCACCACCAGAGAGTCTGCTTGTGGGCCGATTCACGCTGCAGTCGGGAACCGACTGCAGCGATCGGACCACTAGCCGTGCCGGACGATATGCGACACCCCGCCGATCTCGAAATCCCGCCGCCCGGCTATCGGGTCACGCGCGTCGGCCGACGCATGGACCCGGCGACGCGGCGGCTCGGACTGATCGCCTGCGGCCTCGGCGCGGTGCTGCTGGCGGTCGGCGCGGTCTGGGCGGTGTCCGGCCGCCAGGGCAGCACCGCGGTGCCGGTGATCGAAGCGGACAGCCAGCCGGTCCGGGTCAAGCCCGCCAACCCCGGCGGGATGCAGGTCGCCGGCGTGGGAGACAGCATCCTCTCCGGCCAGGACCACGGCGGGATTGAGACGCTCGCGCCGCCGCCCGAGGTACCCGCGCCGCAGGCGCTGCGCGCCGCCTCGTCCCCGCCGCCACCGCAGGCCCCGGCGGCGATAATCCCGCCCGCGCCCGCGCCGGCCCCGCCGGCAACCGCCGCGAGCGCGCCCGCCCGGCCGACGCCGTCCATGCCGTCCGCGACGGCCGCCATCGCGCAGCGCCCGGCCGCCGCGCCGCCCGGCCATACCGAGGTGCAGCTCGCGGCGTTCGATTCGGAAGCCGCCGCCCGTGCCGAGTGGGACCGGCTCGGCAAGCGCATGCCGGACCTGCTCGGCGGGCACCGCGCCGACGTGCTGCGCGCCGACGTCGCCGGCCGCACCGTCTGGCGGCTGCGCACCGGCGGCTTCGCCGACACCGCCCAGGCGACCGCCTTCTGCGAGCGCGTCCGCGCCAAGGGCGCCGGCTGCGCCATCGCCAGCTTCTGACGCCCTGTGCTAGGGGAGGCCCTCCTGCCGCGGCCGCGCATGCAGCTCCGATCCCTCGCTCTCGCCCTCCTGGCCCTCTGGTTCGCGGCGCTCGCGCCGATGCCCGCCGGTGCGCAGGGGCTGGCGTTCGTGCTCAACTCGGGTCAGGCCTCGCTCAGCCTGATCGACGTGCAGCAGCGCCGGGAGCTGCGCCGCGTTCCGCTGCTGCGCGAGCCGCACCACATGGCGCTCAGCCCCGACGGCAAGTCGCTGCTGGTCGGCGACACCGGCGCGAATGCGATCTTCTTCCTCGATCCGCTCACCGGTGCCGTGCAGAAGCGCCTGCCGGTGAGCGACCCCTACCAGCTGCAGTTCAGCCCGGACGGCAAGTGGCTGACGGTCGCCGGGCTGGCGCGCAACCAGATCGACATCTACGACGCGGCGACGATGCAGCTGCTGCACCGGGTGCCCGCCCCGACCATGCCGAGCCACATCAACTACGCGCCGGATTCGAGCATGGTGTACGTCTCGCTCCAG